>FWWL01004418.1_pt1 | contig 23781 bp, 19 predicted proteins | sample 2228331 | NCBI WGS metagenome assembly FWWL01 (sample SAMEA103939775, study PRJEB20133) | metagenome | reverse complement strand
GCGCCAAGGAATGAACCGTTTATTGGATTTAGAGCTTTTAGGCAAAGTTTTATGTTTGTTGGAGGATATAATTTTTCAGATATAAGATTTAAGTTTTTAAGAAATGTGAATAATTTTATAAAGGAAGAACCATTTTCAGAAGGGTCTAATATCTACATTGCCTTCGGTTATGATTTTTTTAATATAACAACAAATTTTTCAATTGTTAAAAATTACTTTGCTTCGAAGGTAATATGTGAATTCGAAAACAACCCTAGTTATCGTTATATTATTTATTCTCAAAAAATCTACTACAAACCTTTCAATTTTATAACATTTGCTTTCTTTAATGGATTTAACTACATGGATATCAAAGATACAAGTGCTAGTAAAGGTTTTTTAGTTGGTGGTGTTATGGGTATTAGAGGTCTTAATTATTATGAAACATTTTCAAGTAAAATTTATAGATTTTCATTTGAGCTTAGAACCTATTCACCTGAGGTTTTTAAATTATTTGCTTTTGGCCCATTAATATTTTACGACTTCGCTTACTATGGGAATAGAATATCAGTTTATGGAATAGGTTTGAGATTCCAAATAACAAGAACATCAATGCCCGTAGTAAGAATAGATTATTCTAATAATGGTGTAATTTCATTCTCAGCTGGTCAAGCATTTTAGGAGGGAATCTTATATACACAAACCTTATGTTTGGCTATAGGTGGTTCTAGTTTTGATGAAGCTTATAGTATTATTGCAACAAGTGATGGAGGATATATTGTTGTAGGTGAAACTTGGTCGTTTGGTGCAGGGACCAGTCAATTATTCAAACAAGTAATGGAAAATACCTAATAGTTGGATATAGTTACTCGGGTGATAATCTATGTAGGTAATTTTATAAGTGCAAAAACAATAGGGGGTTCGTGGGGTGAGCGTGGTTTTTCAGTAGTTGAAACAATGGATGGAGGATATTCGGTGCTGGTTGGCATGATGTTTATATAGTGAAGTTAGATTCAAGCTTAAATGCTAAATGGATAAGGACAGTGGGAAGCTTTGGTGATGATTATGGTAACTCAATTATTCAGACAAGTGATGGAGGATATATCATAGTTGGAGAGACAAATTCGTTTGGAGCTGGTGAATGGGATATTTATATAATAAGACTAGATTCGGTTGGAAATGTCCAATGGACAAAAACATTAGGTGGTTCTGGTATTGATTATGGTCGCCGTATTATCGAAACAATGGATAAAAATTATATTGTACTTGGAGAAACAGGTTCTTTTGGTAATTATGGTGATATTTACATTGTAAAAATTGATTCAGGTGGTAATGTTTTATGGTCTAAAACAGTAGGTGGCTTTGATGATGATGCAAGCGCTTCTATTATTCAAACATCTGATGGAGGATGTGCTATCGTTGGATATACATTATCCTTCGGAGCTGGTTATTGGGATATTTACTTAATTAAATTTGACTCGATTTTTAATATTCAGTGGTCAAGAACAATAGGGGGTTTAGATTGGGATTTGGGGTATTCAATTACACAAACACCTGATAAAGCCTATATTATTGCCGGTTCTACATACTCCTTTGGTGATGGTAGTTATACAGATGTTTATATAATAAAAGTTGATTCAGGCGGGAACTTATGCTCTCCTTGCGCATCTGGCTCAGGGGCATTCATTTCCTCCCATTCACCACTTGTTTTTTCTACTATGTTTATTACAGGTAGCGGTGGCACTATAAACAATCACAATCCAACTATAAAGAGTGGTGGAACAAAAAGGATAGTTTGTGAAACACAAGACATGTTAGAAAATACATTTGATAAATCTCTATCCATTTGTTATCCAAATGGAAAAATTAAAATAATTCTTGGAAGTGTTTATGATAATGTATCAATAGTTATTAGAGATATTTCAGGAAGGGAGATTATGAGAAGAGAACTTGAGAATACTGATAAGACTGAATTTGAAATTAAAAGCAAGAGTGGCATTTATTTTGTAGAGTTAAGAAGCAGAGATAAAAAGGCCATTTTTAAGATCATAAAGGCAAGGGAATAAGTAAGTTTGTTCAATAATTCTTAAAAGGTTTAAAATAAATTAAAGGAGTATGAGCTTTCAAAAGCTCTAATCGACTATCAATATATAACCTATTTATTAAATAATTTTAGAATAGGTTCATTTATGCTTTAAAATTTCAAAATGGATAAGATAATAAAAGATAAAGTTGTTGAGATAGAGTATAGCCTTTACGATGAAAATGGAGAACTTTTAGAAAGTTCAAGTAATTTCAGTTATCTTCACGGACACAGCAACATAATTCCAGGACTTGAAGAAGAACTTGAGGGGTTGCAAGTCGGTGATGAAAAAGAGATTACAATCCCTCCTGAAAAAGCATATGGAAACTATGATCTTGAAGCAATTCAGGTATTTCCTATTGATACATTTGAGAACTTTGATATAAAAGAAGGAGAAACATATTATGCACAAACAGAAGAAGGACAAATTATTCAATTCACTGTTCGAAAAATTGATAAACTAAATGGTGAAGTAATAGTAGATTTTAATCATCCATTAGCAGGCAAGACTCTAAGATTCAATATAAAGGTAAGGAGTATAAGAGATGCCACACAGGAGGAATTAGAACATGGTCATCCACATTAAAATGCTATTTATTTAATATATGAATAGCTTTCTTTCTGACATTTTCTGCTGCTTCCATAAGGATTTCACTAATGGATGGGTGTGGATGAACTGTTAGGGCAATATCTTCACTCGTTAGATAGCTTTCAATAGCTAGTGCAGCTTCACCTATTATTGAACTTGCTTCAGGTGATACAATATGAACACCAAGTATTTCTTCATTTTCTTCATTTACAATAATTTTTGCAAGACCATCTATTGAATTCATAGTAAGTGCTCTCCCATTTGCAGTTAGTGGAAACTTACCAACTTTAATCTTATACCTTTTTTGTTTTGCCATTTCTTCCGATAGTCCTAAAATTGCATATTCAGGATTAGTATATACTACACTTGGAACTGCTTTAACATCATATTCTTTCTCATTACCTGCTATGATTTCAACCGCTATTATGCCTTCTTTTGAAGCCTTATGTGCCAAGAGTGGTGGACCTAAGACATCACCAATAGCATAGATATTTTCTATACTTGTTTGAAGTTTATTGTTTACTAGAATAAATCCCTTTTCATTTAATTTAATACCTATCTTTTCAAGCCCTAAATTATCAGTATTTGGCAACCTTCCAACAGCTAACAAAACTTTATCAAATGTAAATTTTTGAACTTTTCCATCTACATCAATTTCAAATTCATTGTTCTTATATTTTAGAATTTTAGCATTTGTAAAAATTTTTATATTTTGCTTCTCAAGTGCTTTCCTTAATATATTAGCGCACTCACTGTCACTTCCTGGTAAAATTTGATTTGCAATTTCAATTACAACAACTTCACTTCCAAGCCTACTATAAATGCTTGCAAATTCAAGTCCAACTGCTCCAGCTCCAATTACTAATAAATTTTTTGGAATTTCCTTCATTTCAACTGCATCGTTTGAATTCCATATAAAGTTACCATCTCTCTTTATATTAGGTAAATCCATAGGTCTTGAACCTGTTGCTATTATTATATTCTTCGCACTTACTTTAATATCTCCATTTTGGGCCTTTACTAGTAGAGTTTTTTCGTCCAAAAATTGTGCTTCTCCAAAGATAACTTCTACATTGTAATTCTTTAAAAGGAAATTTATGCCTGAAACAAGCTTATCAACTATACCTTTCTTCCAACTATTTAATTTTTTAAGATCAACCTTAACATCATTAAATTCAATACCCATCTTATTAAACGATTTTGAGTGTAAGAAGATTTCAGATGCATACAAAAGAGCTTTTGTAGGTATACAACCTACATTTAAGCAAACACCACCAAGATAACTCTTCTCAATTATAATAGTTTTAATTCCAATTTGTCCAGCTCTAATGCCCGCAACATAACCACCAGGACCTCCACCTATTATAGCGAGTTCAGTTTTTATCTCATTCATCTGAAAATTTTAAAGTTTGAAAACTTCCTTAAAAGTTCATTTATAATCCTTGCGGTTGCACCCCATATCACACCCTTTGAACTACAAAATAAATACCAATATCCTGGTATTACAACCCTTCTTAGTTCAAGAAGTTCATCAATTGTATAGATTAAAATTTCTTCAACTTCGCTATAATTTACTTCTATCTCATCCAATGCTCTTGGATCTAATTTTGACAAAACGGGAATAATATAGAAGTTAGTTCTTGATATGAAAACACCTTCAAGAATACCAAAAACTTCAATGTATTCCCTCTTAATTGAAAGCTCTTCGTATACTTCCCTTAGTGCGGTATCAATAGGACTTTCACTATTTTCAACTAAGCCACCAGGAAAAGCTATCTCACCCTTATGAAATTTTAAATTTTTACTCCTTTTTATAAGCAATAGTGCTCTATTTTCTATAATTGGAACAAGAACAGCAGACTTATACAATGTTTAAAATTTTAAAGTTAGCATTAAAATTTTGGATCTTGATTTTTGTTCTCATTTTTGATTTGAATGTCCTTTATAAAAACCCGCAAATTTATGAGCTTGTTTTCCCGCTTAAAAATCCATATGCATTTAAGAAGTTTTATTTTATGATTTCTTTAAGCTCAGAAGAAAGTCAAAGTTCAAACGTAAAGTTATTCTATAATGATAATGGTATTCTGGACAACAATCTAGCTATTAAACAGTCTCTTATTTATGGTCAAAGAGGGGGCTTAAATACATTGGGCTTTGGATATAAATTTGATGATTTTCAGATAAGCTTAAAATACCAATTTAATGAAATGGTTTATATTCAAACGTTTGAGGATAAGCAGTTTGAAAAGTGGGATATGATATTTGGTAAAATTAGAGATACACTATATCCAAGCGATGTTAGTGGTCTTGATAGAAGTATAATTCTAGAATATAACTTTGATTCGCTTTATAGAACATTAAATTTAACATCTTCGGGTAAATTTTCCATATTTTCAAATCCTACGATACTTGAACTTGGATATAAAAACTTTTTATTTTCATTTGAAATGAGACTTTTTGATCAAAATGGCAATTTTATTGAATACAATGCAAAGAACTATACGCTTTCTTTTAGTCCTAAGGTAAGTGTTTTAAGTCCTTCGAATTACAAATGGAGTGCATTTGTGTTTGCTATCCCAAATACTAGTAATCCATTTACACTAAAAAGAACATTTGATATTGGAAATACCAATCATTTCAGCTTTTATCTAAGCTACTTTGATAAATCTACACTCATTAGACTTGGTTATGCACCAGAGCTTAAAATAAATGGTAGGATCATAGATGAAATCTCATACATTACAGTTATCTCAAACACAGTTGATTCAGTTAAGAATGTTGAAAATAACTTAATTGTTCAGAAAAATGCTGATACAACTGAAATAATTGGCCATGCTACTATCCACTTATTTTTCAATTATAGTGATACAAGCTATACTTATGAATATCAATTTTCATGTAATTTTCCATCAAGTGTAATTTTTGAAGTTTATAAGGATTTTAAAATAAATTTCATTAATTTAAGCGTCTTTTTTGGTCAAAAACCACTAAAAAATTTGTATGGAGGTTTTTCTATAATGCATAAATTGTATGGTAAAACGCTTTCAAATTATGGCTATCTTTATAGTAAAAACAATCTATTTGACATTCACTCAGCTTTCTTCAATGTTCTCGTTCCAACAGGGAGTTTTTTATTTAGCTTTGGTTCAAAAATAAATTTCTCTAATTCAATGCAAAATACAGTAGAAGATGTGTTAAAGAATTATTTAATTTCATTTGAAGAAAATAACAAACTCACATTTAGTTTAAATCTGCAAATTATTTATCTTAAATGAAGGGGGGAATTTACCCCCTACGAGCATTTTGTCTTCTTGTTTTATTTTGACTTTTCCTTGTTACCTCTACATTTATTGCTTTGGGACCTTTATTAGTATCTTGAATATCAAATGATACCTCATCTCCTCCATTGAGTTTCTTATAGCCTTCTGATTGAATATCTGTATAGTGAACGAAAATGCTTCTACCATCCTCACATTCTATGAACCCGTAGCCTTTCTTTGAACTGAACCACTTCACTTTACCTTTCATATTTTCTACCTCCTTAGCTCTCTTTTTTACCCACCAGGGTATAAGAAAATTTTAAAGCATAGATCAAAAATTTTTTAAATGTGCTTTAAAATTTTAATATGCTTTTTCTTATTTTAAGTTCCGTTGACCAACCTTTGTACCTGAAAGATAGGGTTGTTGCTCAGATAAAGAGAGAGTATCTTGCTTTATTCCAACTAGAGGATATGAGATATGTAAATGGTGCTCTTACAAGATTTTACAATCTTCCAAATACCATAAATTCTATACTATCCTCTTATAGCATACGCTCCGTCGAAGGTCTTATACTTGGTAAAATTACAAAAGAAGCAATAGATTTTGGTCTTGATAGAATCATTGTAATTTACTTCAATGGTGAAGTTGATGTTCAAAGTGTTATAAGAAGTCTTCAAATCACTGGAATTTTTGAATATGTAGAGCCTTGGTATATTTACAAAATGGATCTAACACCAAATGACCCTCTAATAGGTAATCAATGGCATCTTCCCAAAATACAAGCATTTAATGCATGGGATATTACAAAATCTGATGGAATTGTGGTTGCTGCCATTGATGGTGGTGTTGCATGGGATCATCCAGATTTAGGTGGTATTATATGGAACAATCTTGGGGAGGATGCTAATGGAAATGGTTATACTTTATTCTTTAATGGTTCTACTTGGCAATTCGATCCAGGTGATATAAATGGGGTAGATAACGATGGTAATGGTTTTATTGATGATCTAATAGGATGGGATTTTTATGGTAATGACAATAATCCAAAGCCTAATCCATGCAATGCAACCTATGATGACCATGGGACACATGTAACAGGTATAATGGCTGCTTGGACTAATAATAATGTAGGTGTTGCTGGTGAGGCATGGAATGCAAAGGCAATGGCTATACAAGCTGGTGCTTGCGGTCTTATTTATAATTCAATAAATGCTACATATTACGCTGCAAATAAGAACGCCCATATAACTAATCACTCGTATGGTGGTTCTGGATATAATAATTCCGCACGTAATGCTCTTCTCTACGCTCGCTCAATGGGAGCAAATAACTTCGCAGCAGCTGGAAATGATGATCTGGATGTTGGTGTTTCTCCACGCTATCCTTGCTGTTATAATGATGCTACACTGTGCATTGCAGCGACAAATCAGTCCGATATGAAAGCCTGGTTTTCAAATTATGGTTCTTGTGTAGATGCTTCAGCACCAGGTGAAAATATTTATGCAACTGCTTGGAACTCTTCTAATAACTCATTTACATATGCAGCATACTCAGGGACATCAATGGCAAGTCCTTCTGCTGCTGGTGTTGGTGCGCTTATAAGAGCTGCAAATTCAAGCCTAAGTGTTGATGAGGCAGATAGTATATTAGTATGTTCAACAGATAATATAGATGCTATGAATCCAAACTATGCTGGAAAATTAGGTTCTGGTAGAGTTAATGCTTATAAGGCTGTAAGAATGGCTAAATTTGCAGGTGTAAGTATAATAAAAGTTAGGGTAGATGATGCTAATTATAATAATAATAAAAGAGCAGAAGTTGGAGAACAGGTTAAATTATATCTAACACTATTAAATCCTAGATGTTATAGGGATGCTAATAATGTTCAATTAGAGCTTATAAATAGTGATCCTGATATAAGTGTAATAAAGGGAACTTTAAATGCTGGTAATATAGCTATGAATCAACAGATAGAACCAAATGATTATTTTGAAGTTTCAGTAAGTGGAACACAACCAAGATTTTGGTATTTTAAGGTCAAAATTATTTCTACACCACAAAACGCTGACACAATTGTAGATCTTAGACTTGTAATAGGATTTCCAGAAATACTTGTAGTTGATGCAGATACCGCAACTACATTTGAAACTTATTATACTCAAACACTTGACAATCTTAACAAAGTTTATGATGTTGCCAAGTACAATGAGCCTGAACTGTTCTATTCTCCTACACGACAGATTATAATCTGGCATACAGGCAATAGAAGTAATAACGTTCTAACAAATGCTGAAAGAGATACACTTATTGCTTGGTTAAATGCTGGCAAGAAGCTATTTATTTCAAGTCAGTATTTAGCAGAAGACCCTAATGGTAGTCAATTTATAACAAATTATCTTGGAGCTAATATTGTTCAAACAGGCATTTCATATAAAACGATAGTAGGTGAAACAAATGATCCAATAGGTAATAACTTGAAATTTAGATTATTAAATCCCGATGGTGCCCAAAATGCGGTTTCTGACGACAACATATCTCCACAGCAAGGTGCAAGGAGAGCGTTCAGATGGACAGGTGTGACAGGAAGTGGTGATTATGGAGGTGCTGTTGTCTATAAAACTGAAAATGGAATGTGTAAGACTGTATTCCTTGCTGGACCATTTGAAGCAATTAGTAATACTCAATCTGGTTGGAACAAGCGAGAAGATTTCCTATCTGCTGTCTTATACTGCTTTAAAAATGTATCCGCTGATGAAGTGGGGCTTATTCCATTTGGTATATACCCAAGCTTTAAGAACTCACAACTTATTATAAAGTATCACTTTAAGGATAGTCAAAATCTTGATATTAAATTATATTCTATAAATGGTTCAAAGGTTCATCAAGCTTCTTTAAATGATGCAAGATACGGTATTTATAAGGTTCCAATAAAGAGAAAGGGTGTATTCATCTTAAAAATTAATGATAAAACTTATAAACTTATTAACAATTAAAATATCCATTGGGCAGGTTATGAACCTGCCCTTACAAAAAATTTAAATATGAAGCTTTTTGATACATTTGAAGGGAAATTAAGGGATTTCAAACCAATTGAAGGTAATAAGGTTAGGATGTATGTATGTGGAATGACTGTTCAAGATACACCACATGCGGGACATTTAAGAACATTTACAAGCTTTGATGTTTTAAGAAGGTATCTTGAATATAAGGGTTATGAAGTTTTATATGTTCAAAATTTTACTGATATCGATGATAAGATAATAAATAAATCAAGGGAATTGAACATTGATTGGAGGAAGCTTGCATATAAATATGAAATAGAGTACTTAAATTATGCTAATTTGATGAATTTTAAGAAAGTAGAATTCTATCCAAAGGCAACTTTACACATTCAAGAAATTATTGAAATAATCCAAACTTTAATAAATAAAAATTTTGCATATATTTCAAATGGTAATGTATGGTTTGATGTTGAAAAGTTTGAAAATTATGGCAAATTATCAAAGAAAGGTTTAGATGAATTAATTAGTGGATATAGAATTGAGCCTGATCCTTCAAAAAGGAAACCTTATGATTTTGCACTTTGGAAAGCTTATAAGGAAGGAGAACCCTATTGGTATAGTCCATTTGGTAAAGGAAGGCCTGGTTGGCATATTGAATGTTCTGCAATGAGCATTACACATCTTTCAAAAACATTGGACATTCATGGAGGTGCAGAAGATTTAATTTTTCCTCATCATGAAAATGAAATTGCACAAAGCGAAGCATTTACAAATCAGAAATTTGCTAACTTTTGGGTTCATACAGGATTTTTAACACTTAGTGGTGAGAAAATGTCAAAATCAACTGGCTTATTCTTTTCTGCAAGGGATTTATTGGAAAATTACGAACCAAATGTTATAAGGTTATTTTTTTTAAGAGCACACTATAGATCACCACTTGAATTCTCAAATCATCTGATTGATAATAGCAAAAATAGTTGGCAAAGGATTAAGAATTTCCTCATGGAATTTAAAGGAGAAGGGAAATTATTGAATAACATAGTGTTAGAATTTGAGCACGCAATGGATGATAATTTAAATACTCCAAAAGCAATTTCCATCATATTTGAAGCAATAAATAATGCTTATAGAAATAAAGAAATTGCTTTTGATACAGCATTTACAATTGGATTTTTATTAAATGTGCTTGGTTTCAATCTAGATTTTGAAGAGAGAAGTAATAAACTTAATGAAGTTATGAGTATAATAATAGAAATAAGACAAGAGTTAAGAAAAAACAAAATTTATGAGCTTTCAGATAAAATAAGAGAGAAATTGCATCAGATTGGCATCATTTTGGAAGATACAAAAGAAGGAACCAAGTGGAAAATTTTATAATTTTATTCCTATATAAATCTTCCTATTTGGTAAAATCCACTCATTTATGTAATCTTGCTCAAAGATGTCCTCAACCGAAAATTGAAACAATTTATAATTTAGATGAATATCAAAAATATATCTAAACTGAGGAGAAATTTTTTCATTGTATAAGATATTAAAGCTAAAGAATTTATTTAGAATTACAATTTTGAGTTGGGGAGTATTATCAAGATATTTATAACTTGAACTATCCAAAATCATATGTTTAAATAAACTTAATCCATATTGAAAACTGAGGACAGGTTTTGAAAGTAGTTCAAAACCAAATGAATGAAAAGGTTCTAAATTTGTAGCATAGTATTTAAGTGAATCACTATTATATATCCAATCTATGATATTTTGATTGTATCTATGAAATACCTTTAAAAGAATGAACTTATTTTCATATGAAATTTCAGGTGATATGTAAAACTCAGGCTTTAGATTTGGATTTGAAACATTTGCTGGATCTTGATAATACAGCTCTGTAAAGTCAGGATATCTTGAAAATGAGTTTATTGAGAATAAAAAATTATCTAAATTTAGATTCAAATTGGGTGCAATCAAATAACTCTTATTATCTATCCAATATTCAAAGCTAAAAGAAGCATGTATATTTTTATAATTCACACTTGGATTTATTATCAAAAAGTCTCTGTATGCATAAAGTTTATTTAGTGACTTTTGAATAATGTTACTACTTAGAAAATCTCGCTTAAAGCTAACAAAATAATATCCAACTTGGAATTTCAAAGACGTATGTTCATTTTTAAGTCCTCTAATAATTGTTACAGAATCCTTTTGATAATCATAGATGAATACATCATAATGTCCTCTAAATAAAAATTTTAAATTCTTATAATTTATTGCACTTAAAAATACTGTCGTTGTCTCATATGCAAATGGTAAAACTTTTGGATTTGCAAAGAACCCTGTTGCATCAAAGTCATTTCTTCTTATTCCAATCATACCATGATCTAAAAATCCGCTTATTTGATAATAATGACCAATTTCAAAATTATTATAATAACTTAACGATAAGTTCTTGTATTTTGTTTCAAGGAGTGAGAACGGTTTTTCTCTACTTATACCAGCCTTAAAGGATATGACTGATTTTTCGCTATAGTTTAAAGGTATTAAGCTTAATTGGTTTTTTAAAGTGATGTTTAATATATCAAGACTATTTAATGGGATATTGAAATTATGATGACCTGTTTGAGGGTCATTTATATCCATATTGTATAATAGAACTTTTATTTGGTTAAACAAAAGTCCTCTATAATTTAAATTTATTGAAGATGGCGAGCGTTCCTTCAAATAAATAGACGGTAAATAACTTAAATTCCTTGTATATCTTAATTCATAAAATGGCTTTAACGAATATAAAAATTTTTCATTCTCTAATACTAAAATTGTATCTAAAACAATTGCCTCCATAACAAAGTCGCTCCTTTCATTTTAAATATTAAACCTTAAAATTGCACCTACACTATCTGAAATAATTTCATTAAGCTCATTTTTATTTACAATTTCAATTCTACCTCCATTCTCAATAACAAAATCAATTAAATAATCTACGATATCATCTGTTATTTCAAGATCATCACAAGGAAAGTCCAATTCCTTATGATAAAACAAGCCATTTGAATGACAAATATAACCTTTATGATAAAAATTAAAATTTACTAATAAATATTTAATGTTATACATCAAAGCATGCTTTATAACACTTTCAATCCCTACAACTGCCATTTTCCTTCCTAACAATTCTTTAAAATCATTAAATAATTCCAATTCTTCATCTCTATCAATCTCTTCAATTCTCTTTAATAGTTTTTGAATAATTTCATTTTTATTTTCATTATTTAGCTTTAAATGCCCTTTAAATAACCTCTCCACTCTCCTTGATACATAATTTAATACCATATTCTTTGACTTCTCATCAGTTGTTGCAATAAAGAATCTATCAACTTTAAATCTATCAATAAGTTCTTCTAATTTTTCTGAAACATATCTAACTAACCTTCTTTCATTCTCACTTAATACACTTTCTATATTTTGACCACCTACTGTCCTTGAAATTGGAGAGGATAATGGATTTACACTTGTTTTATAAACACCACTCTCAATAGTTGGTGGTATAAAATTTACATTTTCCTCCATTAAATAAATACTTTTTGTATCAACAATATAAAATTTTAAATGCTTTTTTGAATAATGAACAATTAAATTCTTTCCAAATTCACTTTGAAGATAATTTATAAATTTCTTGTAGGGTTTAAATCCAAGCATTATTCTGTTTACAATCCTAAATGGTAGTTTTATTATTTCGTAATCCCCATTTTCTAAATTCAAAAATATTGCAACTGAATGAACCGGAAGACCACTATCGCTTTCAAAAAATGAAGGTTCTTGTATTTCCAAAAGAACAACTTTGAACTTATCTTCATATCCCTTATATCGCTTTATAAGATTTTTGAGATTTATAATGTATCTAGGAGGTTTATCACCTCTGTCCTCAGGCGCTGTTGAAAGATAAATGCTAATGTATTTCATAGATACCCTCCTTTATTTCCTTTAAAATTGGTTCTTCATCCCTATATCCACAATTTAAAAAAAATGCAATCTTCCATTCATTAGGATCTATCTTCAAAAAATCTCTAAAAAGCTCTTCTTCAACACTCTTACTTGCAAATGTTATACTACCTGTATCTAAACCTTCTGCCTTTGCCTGAATCATTATTGCTTGTGCAATCATCCAACTTATTTTAAAATTATATTCAAAATTTTCAGCTCCTGTAAGTCCAATGAACATCAATGGAGCATCTCCTAATGTTTTAACAAATTCTTTCATAAAGTTTCGATACCAATCCTTAAGTTCATCAGGAACTATATTATATAAAACTGCTAAATCTCTTGCAACAGAATAGGTTTGACTTATTATATTAACTGCCCTATTTCTTGCATCAGATTCTACCACTAGTAATAAAAACGGTATTGGAAAATCTTGTAATATGAAAAATGGAACATTAGATATTCTTTTTATTGTATCTTTGCTTGGAAACTCACTTTTATATTTCCTTATTGTTCTTCTGCTCTTTATAACATCAAAAACTACATTTGGAAGCTTGTTCATCATTCAACTCTCCATATAACATCTCTATTTGTTGGAATTTTTGGTTCAATCTTTATTGCAGGATATCCAAGAAGAACAACCGCAATAAGCTCATAATCATTTTTATTTATATTAAATTCTCTATGGATATAATCCCTAAAACTTTCATCGACTTCTGTAATAACATATGAAACTATTCCGTAACTTAATGCTTGAATTCTAAAATTGTGAATTGCTGCGAATGTAGAACCATAATTTGTTAATTGATTTATGTAGTCCTTTACCTTTGGACAAAAGCATAAAATCAAAGTATTTGAAATTCTATCTAATTTTTTTGAAATGTCTAGTGCTCTATTTCCTGTCAATGCAATAAACTTCCAAGGTTGTGGAGGATTTTGACCATATGGTGCATATGTTCCCGCTTTTAGAATTGTTTCTAAAATATCTTTTGGTATGGGTTTTAGAGCAAGCTTATCTGTATTTCTTAAAAGTCTATGAAATTCATAAATAATTTTATTCTCCATAAGTCTGAAAATTATAAAGTATTTTATTCTTCAAATTCCATTTTAAGAGGTCTTCTAATGAGCATTTTAATTCCATCAACTATGCTTATTTCATTTAATAGAATTTTTCTTATAACCTTTACAATCGGCATGTCTATATTATTTTGTTTTGAAATTTGATAAACAAAAAACGTTGTATCAACACCTTCTGCAACCATATTCATAGCCTCTAATTCTCTTTTAATTTCATCAAGTTTATATCCACTCCCCAACTTATAACCTACAAAATGATTTCTGGAATTTTTAGAAAATGCAGTAGCCATTAAATCTCCAATACCGCTTAGACCTGAGAATGTCCTCTTTTTAGCACCAAAATGAATACCGAGTCTTATCATTTCTGCTAATGCTCTTGTTAGTAAGCTAGCCTTGGCATTAAGCCCAAGGTTTAAAGCATCTATTATACCACCTGCAATTGCATATATGTTTTTCAAATTACCACCTATTTCAACACCCAGAACATCATCCCAAATATAAGGTCTAAAATAATCGTTAAATAAAGCTCCTTGAAATAATTTTGCAATTCTATGATTATAACTTGCAATAACCGTGCTTGAAGGCTTTTTTTGGGCAAGCTCTGTTGCTATATTTGGTCCTGATAGTATTGCAAAATTTTTATTACCCATTACTTCCTCAAACAATTGACTTTTTAATTTAAGCTCTTTTGTAAAGCCCTTTGTAGCAATCAAGAAATACTTATCTTTGTATTTAGATAATTTTTTAAGTGTTTCGCTAAATGCAAATGATGGAACAGCAATTACTACAAATTCAAAATTTTCAATATCTTTCAAATCTAATGTAAATTCAACATCCTTTGGAATTTCAATACCCTTTTCAGTCCTTTCCTTCCTAAATTTTAAAAGTTTTTCTTCACTTCTTACAAGTAATTTTACTTTATGTTTATTTTCTGAAAGAATTTTAGATAGGGTAAGACCCCAAGAACCACTACCAATTATAAAAAATTTATGCATTCCTTGCCAAACTTATAATAACTCTCATATATTTGAAAGCTCTTATAAAATCATATTCTTTAAACCTTATTTTATTTCCATCAACTCTCTCAACAATAGGCAACATTTCAACCATATCTGCCATCTCAGTTCTTCTTAAAGTAATTTCAATTTCAAATTCACTTGGCATTTCAATTTTCTCTAACTTCCTTTTTAAAACTTTTTCAATAGCCTTAGTGTAGTTCTCATATACAATACTCGGGCTTATTAACCTAACAGCATTCCTTGAAAGCGAATATTTGGTTATAACAAATTCTATATCATTAAAAAAACTCTTGCATTCCTCAAATAGCTTATCATCACCACTAATCAAGGCAACAGGAACATTATAATAACCTGCAATTAATCCATTTATATATGCTTCATTAACCCTTTTCCCATTTATCTTAATTTCAGAAATTGTAAGTGAGCTATATGTATGATCTAAAAATCCTCTAATTGTATTTGCACTAGAATGATAACCAATAAAAAATGCACAATCAAATTCAAAATTTATACCCTCCATCATTGAAAGCATTTTAGGACTTCCACTAATTAGCTCAATATTCAAATCAAAATCTATAAAGTTCAAATTATCCATATTCCAATGTGCGTCATTTACAACGATTTTTTTAACATTAAAATTCTTTAAAGCTCTTACAATTGCCTCAAGCTCCCGTTTCATAAAATATAAACCTTCTTTATATCTTGGATTGTTTGGATCAGTTTGAGAAAATGAAGATATACCAGAAATACCTTCCATATCTATCGAAATGTAAATGTTCATTATGAAAATTTTAAAGGTGTTAATTAAGATTTACACTTATATATCAAAAAATCGTTTTTTTTCCTCCTCCATTTTTATCCTTGGAATTTCAAAGTTTTCAAATAATTTTTCATTTATAAGAATTTTGGTATTGAACCTCAAAGCAAGGGCAATAGCATCGCTAGGTCTTGCATCTATAACTTCTATCCTATCAAACAGAAATAACCTTTTGCTTATATATATTTTTGCATAATAAACACCATCTCTTAAATCATAAATTTCAACATGCTTTATTTTACCATCAAGGTGCTTTATTATATTAGTTGTAAGTTCATGCGTTAGAGGTCTTGGTGTTTTTATATTTTCCTTTGCAATCATAATAGCCTCACCTTCTGCTTTGCCAATAGTTATTGTTAAAAACTTTTCCGATTTCTTATCTGTAAGAATTACAATATAGCCATCACCTATACTCAAAAGCCTGTGAACCTGGGCTTCAACTAAATTTACTATAAGATATAGCATACCTTATCTCATCTAAACATTCAGGATTCACAAGTGATGAAATATCACCTAAACTTTCATTTAAATAAATACTTCTAATAATTCTTCTCATAATTTTTGCATTCCTTGTTTTTGGCAAATCACTTACAAAATAAACTTCCCTTAAAGCAAATGCCTTACCCATTTTTTCAATTACAATATTTTTAATCTCTTCTTTAACGTTATCTAAATTTTCTACTTTTTCCTTCAATACAATAAATGCAACAGGAACTTGCCCCTTTATTTCATCTGGAATTCCAATAACTGCACTTTCTTTAACTAATGGATGCTCTGTTATTATACTTTCAATTTCAGCAGGGCCTACTCTCTTCCCTGCAATTTTTAATGTATCATCTGCCCTTCCTAAAATATAATAAAATCCATCTTCATCAATATATGCCAAATCCCCATGATACCATACATCTTTATATTTCAACCAGTATGTTTCAATATATCGTTCATTTTCCTCATAAAATCCCCTTGTCATTCCAACATTTATATTCTTAACAACTAAATATCCAATCTCTTCCTTAACAGGATTACCATTTTCATCAAATACATCCGCATCCACACCAGGATTTACACTATTAAATGACATTGGTTTTAATGGTCTAATTACTACACACCCAAGTATTCCACCTGATATTTCAGTTCCACCTGAATAATTTATAATAGGAACTTTATTTCTTCCAATTTCTTTTAATGTCCATCGCCAAGGTTCTACATTCCAAGGCTCGCCTGTTGAACCAATTATCCTTAAACTTTCCAAGCTATAATTTTTAGGATTAGACTTTGGCATAATGCTTCTAATGATTGTAGGAGAAATGCCAAGTATTGTAATTTTATGTTTATCAACTAATTCAAAAATTCTATTTTCATCAGGATAATCAATTGCTCCATCGTATAGAAATATTGTAGAATGATTTATAAGACCTCCAAATATTAGCCAAGGTCCCATCATCCATCCAATATCAGTAACCCAAGTAATAATATCATCTTCTTTAATATCAAACAGATGATACATATCTTGTGCAGATTTAATAGGAAATCCACAATGTGTATGAAATGCACCCTTTGGCCTTCCTGTTGTTCCTGATGTATAAATGATCATCATAGGCATTTCACTATCAAAAATCTTTGGCTCGAATTTATCATAAGTGCAAGCTTCATCCCAGTAGTAATCTATATTTTCTTTCACATTTACATTTAAATTTAAATTTCTATAAACAATTACTTTTTCAACACTTGGACAATCCAATAATGCACTATCTAAAATATTCTTCATATTTATAATTTTTCCTCTTCTTTTAAATCCATCCGCTGTTATAACAGCTTTTGCCTTTGATATATTAATCCTTAGTTTAATTGGCTCTTGACTAAATCCTGAAAATAATGGAACTGCAATTGCTCCAATCCTAACAATTGCAAGGAGACTAATGACAACCTCAGGTATAAATGGAAGATATATTGCAACTCTATCTCCTTCTCTAATTCCCAAATTCAATAGTGCATTTGAAAGCTTATTTACTTCAATTAAAAGCTCACCATATGTATATTTCCTAACAACTCCATCCTCATTTTCGGATATTAGTGCAATTTTATTTAGTGGATTATAATCTAAGCAATTTTTTGAGATATTTAATTTCCCACCAATAAACCATTTTGGAAATTGCTTTCCATTTGATAAATCTAAAACTTTTTCAAATCCCTTATCCCACTTAAAATTTATATCTTTAAAAAATCTCCTCCAAAACCATTCATAGTCATAAAATGACCTTTTTAAGAATTCATCATATGTTATATTTTCTTCTTTTAAAATTTTGTATATGTTGCTATTACTTATAATTTCATCTGCTGGCTCCCACTCAATTTTTAAATTTAGCTCTTTCATAATGCTTAAATTTTAAAGGATGTTTAAAAATTGTTTGAACTTTATAATTTTCAAAAAACTTTATGGGTAGAAAAAAAATTCTCATAGACCCTGGGCATGGGGGCAATGAAACAGGAGCAATTTATAGGGATTTGATTGAAAAGAACATAAACTTAAAGGTTGCCTTAAAACTAAGAGATATGCTTGAAAAAGATGATTTTGAAATTTATCTTACAAGATATGAAGATAGGGAACTTACACTAAAACAAAGACTTGAGCTTGCAAATAAAATAATGCCCGACTTATTTATTTCAATTCACCACAATAGTAGTTATGAAGATTTTGCTAATAGAATTGAGGTTTATTATAGATATGAAGAAGATGGTCCATCATTTAAATTTGCAGAACTCTTAACCTTATATTTACAAAAATACCTTAAAATCCCTTCAAGGAAGCCATTTCCTGCATTTTATACAGTTTTGAGAAATGATGCCCCAGTTAGTGTCTTGGTTGAGCCATACTACCTTAAATACTACAATGATGATTTACCAGAAATTACTTCAATTGCTATATTTGAAGCTATCAAGGAATTCTTCAAATGGGAATATCCTAAAATTAAAAACTTTGAAATTAGGAATAATTTTGTTATATTAGATGTTGAAGGTAAATGGGATGCGGAAATGAGTATTGCGACTATTGATAATGAAAGAGTTTTAATTGAAAAAAGAGAAAATAGAGCTTATGTTTATATTACAAAAAGTGGTAATTTAACTGTGATTTTAAGAAATTTTAAAGGATTTCCATCAAAAATTTTTAAAATGAAGATAAACAATATTTTAAAAAGCTATACAATTGACATTTTCCCTGCCATTAAAAATATACCTAACCTAATAACAATTAGCTTTTATGATGTTTTCCTGCAAAACCTTTCAGATAACTTTGAAGTTCAAATAAATGTAAATGGGGTAGACTACGCTGCAAAGACAAAGAATGGTAAAATTTCTTTTATAGCAGAAATGGAAACAGATATCTATGATATAAAGATGAGAATTGCAGATTTTGAGTTTTTTGAAAGTATTCCTTTAAATGAAGGTTTTATTTATTGGGGGAGAATTGAAGGGGTTTGGGATGGTTATGGCATATATGAGGATAAAATTTATAGAATTTTCAATGAGTATTTATTCTCAAATGTTCCGAGACTTAAAGTTATTGCAAGGGGTTTTCAAACAATAGAGGTTGATCTATCAAAGGAAAAAATTTATAGGCCAAACAAACTATTTGAAGGTGTTTTTCATCATAAGAAAATTGTTATTATTTATAATTATTTAGATAGTGCTTATGAGATTGCCTCAAGATTATGGTTTTTTGGTGCAAATGTCTTAATTTTTAGATATGAGGAGGAATTATCAGCTATTAGGAAGGTTATAGAATTCAAGAGTGAGGTTTTGCTATTTTTAAAGCATTCAGAGTTTGAAATAATAAAGTTTTATGAAATGGATAAATATGGTGAAAAGTTAGCTCAAATAATATCAAGAAGACTTAACATCTTTATCGATTATTCAAGCCATCAAATTCTAATTCAGCCATTTGGTGCAAGAGTGCTTTTGGAGTTGAAAAACCTAGACGAAGATATCATAAGAGAAATAGTTTTAGGGATTAAGGATTACTTTTATGATTTACAAGGCTCTTACCATTGCAGGGAGTGATAATGGTGGTGGTGCAGGTATCCAAGCTGATTTAAAGGCATTTTCTGCTTTCGGTGTATACGGGATGTCTGCAATAACATCTCTAACTGCCCAAAATACAGTTAGTGTTTATGCTATCTATGATAGTCCTGGTCAGTTCGTTTATAATCAAATAAAGGTTATAGCAGAGGATATTGGAATAGATGCTGCAAAAACTGGTATGCTTTCAAATGAAGATATTATTATAAATACTGCAAGAGCTATAAAGGATTTTAAAATCCAAAAACTTGTAGTTGACCCTGTGATGATTGCAAAAAGCGGTGATAAACTTCTTAAAGATAGTGCGATTGAAGCTTTAATAAAGGAAATAATTCCATTAGCACTTGTTATAACACCTAATGCAGACGAGGCAAGAGTTTTTACAGGAATTGAAATTAAAACTATTGAGGATATGAGAATTTGTGCAAAAATTATAAGTAATTTAGGTGCTAAGTATGTAGTTTTAAAAGGAGGGCATCTTCCTTTTGAAAATAAGGTTGTAGATATTATCTATTATGATAATAATTTTATTGAACTTACATATCCATTTGTGAACAGTAAGAACACACATGGAACAGGTTGCACATTTTCCGCCGCAATTACTGCCAATTTGGCAAAAGGTAAGGATGTTATAAAATCAATTAGAATAGCAAGGGCTTATGTCCAATATGCAATTGAAAATGGTTTGGATATCGGAACAGGTCATGGACCTGTTGGACATCTTCTGGGTTTTTAAATAAACAGTTTAAAATTTTCATTATGTCAAAAATAACCTTTATACTTTGGTTTGATCAAATCAAAATGAGGGATATAAAATTCGTAGGTGGTAAAAATGCTTCCATTGGTGAAATGTATAATGTTCTTACACCTAGGGGTATAAAAGTTCCATACGGATTTGCAATTACAACAATAGCATATGATTATTTCCTTGAATACAATAAATTAAAAGATAGGATAAAGAAGATCCTTGAAGATCTCAATAGAGATGATATAAACGATTTAAAACGTAAAGGTGAGATTATAAGAAGTTTAATAATTTCTGGTGATTATCCGCTTGAGCTAAGAGAAGTTATTGCGTCTGCTTATAGGAAATTGTGTGAGTTTTATAATGAAGGGAATGTTGATGTTGCAGTTAGAAGTTCTGCAACAGCAGAGGATTTACCACATTATTCATTTGCAGGACAACAGGATACATATTTGAATGTTAGAGGTGTTGAAAATCTATACTATTATATAAAAAGATGTTTCGCATCACTCTTTACTGATAGAGCTATTGCATATAGAGAAGATCATGGATTTGATCATTTTGATGTTAAAATTAGTGTAGGTATTCAAAAGATGGTAAGGTCAGATTTGGCAAGTAGTGGTGTAATGTTTACATTACATACGGATTCAGGGTTTGAAGATGTGATAGTAATTGAAGCAATATATGGACTTGGGGAAGCAATTGTAAGGGGTGAGGAAATACCTGATGAGTATATAGTTCATAAAAGAACTTTAAGAGATGGATACAAACCTATTTTGATGAGAAAGATGGGATTTAAGGAGCATAAACAAATATACGATGAAATTCATGGTGGAACGAAATCTGTTCTTGTAAGAGCAAATGAAAGAAATAGATTTTGTTTAACAGATGATGAGATTATTAAGCTTGCAAATTGGGGTATTATGATTGAAGAACATTATGAAAGACCCATGGATATTGAATGGGCAAAGGATGGATTATCAAATGAAATCTACATTGTTCAAGCAAGACCTGAAACAATTCATAGAGGTGAAAAGAAAAACAAAATTCAAATATATGAATTGAAAGAGAAAAAAAGTAGTATTCTAAAAGGTATTTCAATTGGCAATAAAATTGCAAGTGGAAAAGTTAGAATTCTATATTCACCAGAGCAAATGAATGAATTTCAAAAAGGTGAAATACTTGTTACAGAAATTACTAATCCTGATTGGGAACCGATTATGAAACTTGCAAGTGCTATTATAACTGAGAAAGGTGGTAGAACTTCGCATGCAGCGATAGTTAGCAGAGAGCTTGGAATACCTGCGATTGTAGGTGTTAAGGATGCCTTGAAAGTTCTAAAAGATGGTATGGATATAACCATAAATTGTGCAGAAGGTGAAGAAGGTTATATTTATGAAGGTATCTTAAAATATGAAATAGAGGAAATTGATTTAGAAAATTTACCAAGACCAAAAACAAAAATTATGATGAATATCGGAAATCCAACCGAGGCATTTAGACATGCTTTGATACCAAATGATGGCGTTGGTCTTGCAAGAATGGAATTTATATATGCAAATTGGATTCAAATCCATCCATTAGCATTGTTGAATTTCGGTAAACTTGAGGATGAAAACTTAAAGAATAAAATTTTAGAAATTGCTATTGGATATAATTCTTTGAGGGATTTCTTCATATACAAGTTGGCAGAGGGTATTGGCTCAATTGCAGGTGCATTTTATCCAAATGATGTAATTGTTAGATTTTCTGACTTCAAGTCAAATGAATATGCAAAGCTGATTGGTGGTTATTTATTTGAACCAAAGGAGGAAAATCCTATGCTTGGGTTTAGAGGGGCAAGTAGATATTATTCTGATGTATTTAAAGAAGCTTTCTTAATGGAAGTAGAAGCCATTAGAATTGTAAGAGAAGAAATGGGGTTTTATAATGTAAAAGTGATGGTTCCATTTTGTAGAACACCTGATGAAGGTATGAAAGTATTGAGAATAATGGAGGAGTCCGGATATGGACAACATACTAATGGACTTGAAGTTTATGTAATGGCTGAAATTCCTTCAAATATAATACTTGCAGATGAATTCGCTCAGATTTTTGATGGATTTTCAATTGGCTCAAATGACTTAACCCAGCTTACACTTGGAGTAGATAGAGATTCTTCACTTATTTCACATATATTTGATGAGAGAAATAAAGCTGTTCTTTATATGATTGAAAGGCTTATAAATAGTGCTAAAAAGTATAATAGGAGGGTTGGAATATGTGGCCAAGCACCAAGCGATTATCCTGAAATTGTTGAATTTTTAGTAAAATGTGGCATAGATAGTATTTCTTTAAATCCTGATGCAGTTCTTAAAACGACACTAAAAGTTCTAGAGTTTGAAAATAACTTAATTAGTGCCCGTAGCTCAATTGGATAGAGCGTCTGCCTCCGGAGCGGAAGGTTGGCGGTTCAAGTCCGCCCGGGCACGTATTATTCCTACCTATTTTTGAAATCTATATACCATCCCTAAATGGGAAAAGCACAAAATTTTGGCATATATTAAGTTATATTGCTTAAAAACCAATTATCCTAATAGGTGCAATTTCTTTGTTAAGAATTTGGTAGTAGACTTTGAACTTATTTATCCCTTTCAAAACAAAAAATTCCACAATTATCTCAAAATTGCAAAAATACCTACAATAATTGTAGTTTGAGCAATCATTGCCCCTATTACCCACCTAATAATATCAACTTTACATTGTGCTAACTTTATTTCAAGATCTGCCTCTATTTTCTTAATTTCCAACTTATAATCATTCCTTAACTTTTCCATTTCAATTTCAAACTTTCTTTCCATTTCATAAGTTCTTTCCATAAATTTCTTCTCAAGTTCAGATGTTCTTTCATTATGTTCATTTCTTAATTTCTCCATTTCAATTTTAAAACTGCTTTCCAATTTTTGCATTTCTAATTTAAAATTGTTTTCTAACTGATTTGCTCTTTCATTACTCTCAATTTTTAGCTTTTCCATCTCAATTTCAAATTTGTTCTCTAATTGGTTTATCCTTTCATTATGCTCATTTCTTAACTTTTCCATCTCAATCCTAAAATTACTTTCCATTTCATATGTTCTATCTATAAACTTCCTTTCAAATCCATCAACTTTTGTCCCTAAAA
>FWWL01004417.1_pt1 | contig 23783 bp, 19 predicted proteins | sample 2228331 | NCBI WGS metagenome assembly FWWL01 (sample SAMEA103939775, study PRJEB20133) | metagenome | reverse complement strand
CACCGCCGGACGTGAACGGTGGGCACAGGTGCCCACCCTACATCCTGCAAATGGTGACATGGGTAGGGTGGGCACTCGTGCCCACCGCCGCGGGTGAATAATGGACACAAGCGCCCTGCGCGGCCCCGGTCCAGCCCGCGCTCGCGGCAAAGTCCTACGGCTGGTACTCGGGCTGGGGATGACCGGGCACGTCCACCCGCACACCCATCACCATGCCGGTCAGCGGGTATTTCGCCTTCTCCTGATCGGAGCGGCCCTTGCTGGCGCTGGTGACGTAGAGCGTCTTCAGGTCCGGCCCGCCGAACGCGACCGCGGTCGGGCAGAGCGCCGGCAGTTCGATCTTCTGCAGGATGTCGCCGTTCGGGGACAGGCGCAGCACGCACGCGCCTTCGTACATCGCCACCCAGTACCCGCCCTCGCTGTCCATCGCGGCGCCGTCCGGGCGTCCGCCATAGTCGGGCGCGTTCTTGTCGCTCGCGAAAATACGGATCGTCCGGTGGTTCGAGGGCGTCCCCGTGGCCGGGTCGAAGTCGTAGCTGTCGATCCGGTGGGTGGTGGTGTCGACGTGGTACATGGTGCGGCCGTCCGGACTCCAGGCCAGGCCGTTCGAGTTGGTCATGCCGCCGGACCAGGCGCGGCGCAGCCTGTCGTGCTCGAAGACGTACATCTCGGCGGCCGGCTTGTCGCGCGGTTCGTACAGCGTGCCCACCCAGAAGCGCCCGGCGGGATCGACGCGTCCGTCATTGAAGCGCGTGATGTTCGGGTCGTAGGGCGCGGGCGTCAGTTCGGTGATGGTGCCGTCGGTCGTCTTCAGGCGCACCAAACCGTTGCGCAAGGACACGATGAGCTGGTTGTTGATGTCCGGCGCGATCGCCGATGGCTCGTAGCCCATCTTCCAGGTGGTGTACTTGCCGCTGGCCGGATGCAGCCGGTTGACGGTGAGGCCGTCGATGTCGACCCAGTAAAGTGCCGATTCGATCGCGTGCCAGGTCGGGCACTCGCCGAGGAGCATCGGTTGGTCGTGAACTGCTTCGATCTTGTATTTCATGGTGGGTCCGCCTTAAACAGCCGCCTTGGCGCGTGCGATCAGCCCGTTGGTGGAGCTGTCGTGCAGCTCCGGCTGCGGCTCGCCCGCCAGTTCGGATTCGATTTTCTTGGCCAATACCTTGCCCAGCTCCACGCCCCACTGGTCGAAGCTGTTCAGGTTCCAGATCACCCCCTGGACGAAGGTCTTGTGCTCGTACAGGGCGATCAGCGCACCCAGGGTCGCCGGGGTCAGGCGTTCCATCAGGATGGTGTTGCTCGGGCGGTTGCCCGAGAAGGTCTTGTGCGGCGCCAGGCGTTCGATCTCCGCCGGCGCCAGGCCCTGCTGCCGCAGGTCGGCGCGCACCTCGTCGGTGGTCTTGCCTTTCATGAAGGCTTCAGACTGCGCGAAGCAGTTCGCCAGCAGGGCGGTGTGGTGGTTGTCGTACTCGTGCGCCGGACGCAGGGCGGCGATGAAGTCGATCGGGGTCAGGTCCGTGCCCTGGTGCAGCAGCTGGAAGTAGGCGTGCTGGCCGTTGGTGCCGGGCTCGCCCCAGATCGCCGGGCAGGTCGGGGTGTCGACCGGCTCGCCGTCGCGCGTCACGCTCTTGCCGTTGCTTTCCATGTCGAGCTGTTGCAGGTAGGCCGGGAAGCGGCTCAGGTCCTGGTGGTAAGGCGCGATCGACACCGATGCGCAGTCGAGGAATTCGCGGTTCCAGAAGCCCACCAGTGCCAGCAGCATCGGCATGTTTTGCTCGACCGGCGCTTCGAGGAAGTGGCGATCCATCTCGTGCGCGCCGGCCAGGAAATCCGAGAAGTAGCCGAAGCCGACCGACAGCGCGACCGACAGGCCGATGGCCGACCACACGGAATAGCGTCCACCCACCCAATCCCAGAATGGGAACATGTTGGCCGGGTCGATGCCGAAGGCCTTGATCGCCTCGGTGTTGGTGGACACGGCCACGAAGTGGCGCGCCAGGGCGTCTTCGGCGGCGTGCCGCAGGAACCAGTTGCGCGCGGTCTGCGCGTTCATCATCGTCTCGGCCGTGGTGAAGGTCTTGGACGCGACGATGAACAGCGTGGTCTCGGGATCGACCTGGGCCAGCGCGGCGTCCATGTCGTGGCCGTCCACGTTGGAGACGAAATGCATCTTCAGGCGTGGATGGGCGTAGTGGCGCAGGGCCAGGCAAACCATCTTGGGGCCGAGGTCCGAACCGCCGATGCCGATGTTGACGATGTCGGTGATCGGCTTGCCGGTGTGGCCGAGCCAGGAGCCGTTGCGCACGGCGTCGGTGAAGGCCCGCATGCGGTCGAGCACGGCGTGCACGTCGGCGATGACGTCCTGGCCGTCGACCACCAGCTTGGCGTCGCGCGGGGCGCGCAGGGCGGTGTGCAGGACGCTGCGGTTCTCGGTGTTGTTGATGCGCTGGCCGGTGAACATGGCGTTGCGTTGCTGCTCCACATTGCGTTCGCGGGCAAGCGCCGCGAGCAGTTCAAGCGTGCGCCCGTCCAGCCGGTTTTTTGAATAGTCTAGGAACAGACCCGCCGCCTCCATCGACATGCGCTCGAAGCGCTGGGGATCGGCGGCGAACAGGTCGCGCATCTGCCAGTCTTCCGCCTCCATGGCGTGGGTTTCGAGGGCCTGGAACGACGCGGTGCTGGTAAGGTAGGGCTGGCGCATGGTGGTTTGAACGGTGAAGTGTTTTTATGCTCAGATTATCGAATAATACAGGAATGACCTCGTAAATTCACTACAGAATTGTTGGGTTCAGATGTCGGCCAGGCCGCAGTGCTGGCGAAGTAGGGTGGGCACTTGTGCCCACCGCGACGGGGCGTGAATGGTGGGCACGAGTGCCCACCCTACGGCAACGCGACGGGACGTGAATGGTGGGCACTTGTGCCCACCGTGGAGATCCCATCCGGCCGACACGTGCGCCGCCCGGATCGCCTTGCGCACCTTGCGGGAATGACACGCTTCCTGTTTTTCGTAGTAAAATTTCAGAAGCTAAATTTCCAAGGACCGAACATGGCGCTCCATCCAGTTGTCGAACAGGTAACAAACCGCATCATCCAGCGCAGCCGGCGCTCGCGGGCGGCCTATCTTGCGCATCTGGAGGCCGGCCGGATCCAGGGCGTGCAGCGAGGTGCCCTGTCCTGCACGAACCTGGCGCATGGATTCGCCGCCTTCCCTGCCAACGACAAGCTCAAGCTGCGCGAATACAAGCAGCCGTCGGTGGCGATCGTTTCCTCGTACAACGATATGCTGTCGGCGCACCAGCCCTTCGAGTATTTCCCGAAGGTGATCAAGGAAGCGGCGCGCACCGTCAATGCGGTCGCCCAGTTCGCCGGTGGCGTGCCGGCGATGTGCGACGGCGTGACCCAGGGCCAGCCGGGCATGGAGCTGTCGCTGTTCTCGCGCGACACCATCGCCATGGCAACGGCCGTGGCGATGTCGCACAACATGTTCGACTCCGCGCTCTACCTGGGCATTTGCGACAAGATCGTGCCCGGCCTGCTGATCGGCGCGCTGCACTTCGGCCACATCCCGGGCGTGTTCGTTCCGGGCGGCCCGATGACCTCCGGCCTGTCGAACAAGGAAAAGGCGCGCGTGCGCCAGCTCTACGCGCAGGGCAAGGCCACGCGCGAGGAGCTGCTCGAATGCGAGTCGCAGTCCTACCACGCCGCCGGCACCTGCACCTTCTACGGCACCGCGAACAGCAACCAGATGCTGATGGAAGTGATGGGCCTGCACCTGCCGGGCGCCGCCTTCATCACCCCGGGCACGCCGCTGCGCGACGCGCTGACCGCCGCCGCGACCCGCCAGGCGGTCGCGATGTCCCAGCAGGGCGGCAATTACATGCCCATCGGCCGCATCGTGGACGAGAAGAGCATCGTCAACGCCATCGTCGCGCTGCATGCAACCGGCGGCTCCACCAACCACACGCTGCACCTGGTGGCGATCGCGCGCGCGGCCGGCATCGTGATCGACTGGAACGACTTCGACGAGCTGTCGAAGGTCGTACCGATGCTCACTCGCATCTACCCGAATGGCGAGGCGGACGTGAACCACTTCCAGGCCGCTGGCGGCCCGGGATTCGTGATCCGCGAACTGCTCGACGCCGGCCTGGCGCACGAGGACGTGAACACCGTGCTCGGCCACGGCCTGCGCGCCCACTGCAAGGAGCCTTTCCTGGGCGAAGACGGCCAGGTGTTCTGGCGCGACGTGCCAGCCCAGAGCGGCGACGACTCGGTGCTGCGCACGGTGGCCAATCCGTTCGGGTCGAATGGCGGGATGGTGCTGGTGCAAGGCAACCTGGGCCGCGCCATCATGAAGATCTCGGCCGTCAAGCAGGAACACCACGTGGTCGAGGCCCCAGCCATCACCTTCGATTCGCAGGAGGCCTTCATGCACGCCTACAAGGCGGGCGAACTCAATCGCGACTTCGTGGCGGTGATCCGCTTCCAGGGCCCGCGCGCCAACGGCATGCCGGAACTGCACGCGCTGACCCCCGCGCTGTCGAACCTGCAGGACGCCGGCCACCACGTTGCGATGGTGACCGACGGCCGCATGTCCGGCGCGTCCGGCAAGGTGCCGGCGGCGATCCACGTGTCGCCGGAAATCCTGGCCGGCGGTCCGCTCGGCCGGGTGCGCGACGGCGACATCATCCGCGTCGACGCCACCCAGGGCACACTGCAGGCGCTGGTGCCGGACGATGTCTGGGCGGCGCGCGGCATGGCCACGGCCGACCTGTCGTCCAGCCACATCGGCATGGGCCGCGAGCTGTTTGCCGTGTTCCGCAATTCGATCAGCGAGGCCGAGCAGGGCGCTGCGACGTTCCCGCTGCCATCGCCGAAAGACACCACCGTACCGTTGCATGATGGCGCCGACGTCGGCGAGATCATGCCCGGCTCCGACGAAGACTTCCTGTTCAGGACCCAGAAATGACCATGAGCTTACTTGACATCATGCGCTCGGCGAGCGTGATCCCCGTTATCGCGATCGACGACCCCGACCACGCGGTGCCGCTGGCGCGCGCCCTGGTCGCGGGCGGCATCCGCGTGCTCGAAGTGACGCTGCGCACCACCCACGGGCTGGGCGCGATCCGGGCGATGAGCGAAGTGGAGGGCGCCATCGTCGGTGTCGGCACGCTGACCCAGCCGGAAGAATTCGCCGCCGCGCGCGACGCGGGCGCCGTGTTCGGCGTCTCGCCGGGCCTGACGGCCGCGCTGATCGAAGCGGCCAGGACCAGCGGCCTGCCACTGCTGCCGGGCGTGATGACCCCGTCCGAGGTGATGGCCGCGCGCGAGGCGGGCTTCCGCCAGCTCAAGCTGTTCCCGGCGGTGCCGGCCGGCGGCGTGGGCATGCTCAACGCCATCGGCGGTCCGCTGCCGGACGTGACCTTCTGCCCGACGGGCGGCATCTCGATCGACACCGCGCCGCAGTTCCTCGCTTGCAAGAACGTCGCCTGCGTTGGTGGCTCCTGGCTCACGCCGAAGGACGCGATCGCCGCCGGCGACTGGGGGCGCATCACGGAGCTGGCCAGGGCAGCGGCTGCGCTGCGCCAGTAAGGTTTGCGCGCGGACCCGGTCGCCCGTCCGCTCAGCGCGGGCGAGATCGCCATGGTGTCGCTGCTGTTCGGCGACGCCGTGGACTGCGCCCTGGTGCGCGTGCACAACCGCTGCTACCTGCCGTTCGGGCTACAGCCGCGCAACTGCGCGATGACGCCCAACGGCAGCATCTATTTCCATTACTCCTGCTTCCTGCCCGACTACTCGCGGGCCGATCCCCCCGCGCGACACTGGTTCATGCACGAGATGGTGCACGTGTGGCAGCACCAGCTTGGCTACCCGGTGAAGCTGCGCGGAGCCGTGCGCGTCGGGTTGTCCTATCGGTACACCCTGCGCGAAGGCGCGACGCTGGCCGACTACAACATGGAAGCGCAGGGCGATCTGCTGGCGGACTATTTCATGCTCAAGCATCTGGCGATGCCGGAAGCGATGCGCCAGCGTCGCTACGAACACAGCCTCGCGCTGTTCGAGCGGGTGCTGGCGCGATTCCTGGAGGATCCGGCGAGCCGGGACAACCTGCATCGTGGGTTGGTGGGCCGGTTATTCACGTAGATTGAACCGCGCGGTGTTGATGGACTGTTCGACTACAGGTGAAGATGGGCTAGCTGAGCTTTTGCGCTCGAATCAATTGTATGAAAAAGCACAGCAGCACGGGTGACGCGATCTTCGGATTCGTGTGTCCCGGGAAATTTCTTTCACAACCCGTTTCCGGACGGAAATGAGATACCACAGATGCCACAACAGCCTTCTGAATGCGGCTGTGAGGCCGGTCATTAGAAGGCGTGTCACCATGAAATCTCTCTCTAAACAAGAGGCTGATCGATATCTAGCTCTTATCAATATGAGGATTGGCGAGTGGAATCAGATTGTCGGCAACGAAGCATCGCGAGTGACTGATGATAGCTGGATTACCTACCGTGCCCCGCGGGACTCCCAGACGCTACTGAGTTTCTCTCAACACGTCGCGGGATGGGTGCCGAAAGGAGTGTGGAAGATCCTGCAGATTGATAATTCAACTAGCTTGGACGCTGTTCAGGAGAATTTTCTGGGCCGCTTACTCTTTGGGCCCGCGCATGTAAGTGGTCTTGATGGATGCAAAACTTTCCTGTTTGAGTTTGGTATGAATCAGGAGGAAGACAGGAATGCTGAGCTTATCATTTCCGATCTCATCTTCGCGTTCTTGCTTTTTGAATGTCACGGTTATTTGGTCTCGTCGGGTTGCGGCGATGGCTCCTGTCTCGGTATTCAAGACGGGTTTGTTTATTTTTCTACAGGGGAGAAGAACGTGCACGGTGTGCATCTCTTATTGGAGAACTTCGAACGGAACCCTCTGGATTCACCCCCTTGGATAGTTGAGATTATTACCTGAAGAATCGCCGCGACTATCGGCACCTCTCGACGCGCGCAAGCGTCTTGGCAATGCGATTGAATTGCCAATGAAAGGTCGGATCCCCCTGTGTCAGGATAGATGTCGCGTCACTTGAATCACTTTAATTCAACCGGGGGCGGAGCAAAGATATGCAGTGAAGCGCTACTCAGCAGAACGTAAAGAGTCTATTCTACGTAGGATGATGCCACCAGAGAACAGGACGGTGGCGGAATTGGCGAAGGAGAATGGGATCGCGGAACAGACGCTCTATACTTGGCGACGAAATCTAAAATCGCAGGGAGTGCCAGTGCCGGGAAATGGGAAGAATGCCGTCGGGTGGTCGTCGGCAGACAAGTTTGGTGTGGTGCTGGAGACGGCACGCATGAACGAAGCAGAGCTTGCGGAGTATTGCCGCACCAAGGGCTTGTTCGTCGAACAAGTTGCCGACTGGCGTGAAGCGCGCCAGCAGGCGAACGCAGCGCCGGCAGAGCGCAACCGCGAGCTGCGCGAGCAGGTCAAGGTCGACCGTAAAGAAATCAAGCAATTGAAGAGGGATTTGCAGCGCAAGGAGAAAGCACTGGCCGAAGCGGCCGCGCTGATCATTCTCAGAAAAAAGAGCCCAGGCGATCTGGGGGGAGCCCGAGGAAGACTGATCGGGTCCGCAGATCGCCTGTTGGTGAAGCAGTTGGTGGAAGAAGCTGTCGTGAACCGGTGCCGCCGCGCCAGCGCCTGTCGGGAGCTAGCCATCAGCCTGCGCACGTATCAACGCTGGACGGACGAAGACGAGTGCGTGCATTGATACGCTTCTCCAGCGTCCAGCGATGCAAAACTGATACACCGCCATCATCATTCCATCCTCGCCATTGCACCATTCCCGCCTGCCTCTGCTGCGTGAGCCGGTAGCGCTCGCCGGCGATCGGTACCGCGGGCGTTGGTGTCGAACGAGACAAGGCAGGTTCGATCTCTACCTTGAGCGGTCAACTTCCTGGAACGGCAATACGTTATCCAGCCCCCGCCACTCTTTGACCCGGACCACCCCCAATCCGCTAGAATGGCGGATTCTTCTTCTTTCACCAACATCATGACTCAGGACGAACTCAAGCAAGCCGTCGCGCGCGCGGCCATCAACTACGTGGTCGATGGCGAAATCATCGGCGTGGGCACCGGCTCGACCGCCAATTTCTTCATTGACGAACTGGCCAAGATCAAGGATCGCATCAAGGGCACCGTGGCATCGTCCGAAGCGACCGCCGCACGCCTGGCTGGCCATGGCATCCCCGTGTTCGACCTGAACGATGTGGAATCGATCGCCGTGTACATCGACGGCGCCGACGAGATCACCGACACCGGCGCGATGATCAAGGGCGGCGGCGCGGCGCTGACCCGCGAGAAGATTGTCGCCTCGGTCTCGAAGCAGTTCGTCTGCATCGCCGACGGCTCGAAGCTGGTCGAGGTGCTGGGCAAGTTCCCGCTGCCGGTGGAGGTCATTCCGATGGCGCGCGCCGCCGTCATGCGCAAGCTCGCGGCCCTCGGCGGCCAGCCGCGCCTGCGCACCAAGGCCGGCACCGACCAGGCATTCATCACGGACAACGGCGGTGAGATCATCGATGTGGTCGGCCTGTCGATCACCGATCCGGTCGCGCTCGAGAACGAGATCAACCAGATGGTTGGCGTGATCGCGGTCGGCCTGTTCGCGCAGCGCGGCGCCGATGTGTGCCTGCTGGGCACCGCCGATGGCGTCAAGACCCTGAGTTTCTAAGCGGAGGCCGGCATGACGCGACTGCTGCTGGTGCTGGCCGCCCTGGTCCTGGCCGGGTGCTCGCCCCTCAAAACGCCGATGCCGGCCGAGCCGGTGCCTGTGGCGGCGCGCCAGGCTCCCGCGCCCGAACTGGTGGACGCGCAGGGCACGCCGATCGAGCGCGTGCCGTTCCGCTCCGGGGTGTCGTCCGTGACCGTTGAAAACCTCGCGAAGGCCGAGGGCTGCACAGGCGGGAAGGGCGCCGGCCTGGTGACCAACAAGGGTCCGGTCGAGGTCTACCGGATGATGTGCGAAAACGGGAAGGTGTTCATGGCGCGTTGCGAGCTGCGCCAGTGCAGGAAGATGTAGCACCCGTTCGCGAACCGCGGCGGGGCCTTCGTACCCGCCCGCTTGCATTTCATCGCAGGGAGCTGGATTGCCAGAGGTTCCATGCGGCATCCTCCGGCTGACGCCGCTTGTGCGGCTGCCTGGAGAGATGCATGAACAAGAAAACGACCAGTCCAAGGCGCGCTCGCGCCGCCGCTCCCCGCTGGCCTGCGCGCATCGCGCTGGCCGGCATCCTTGCCTTGCTCGGCGCCGCCGCTTCCGCGAGCGAGGCGGGCCTACCGAAAGACGACCGTGTCCGCCTGGCGGAAGCCTTCCGGCTGTCGGAGCAGTTGGGCGATGTTGTCTGGCCTGGCTGGAACCAGGCGCCGTTCGCCGTGCTGCTGGTGACGCCTGAGTTCGAATACCTGGTGCGGCACGACCGCCCATCGGAAGACTTCGTGCGAATCGGCTACGATGAGCTGCTCAAGAGCGAAGTGTATCGCCGGCCGCGCCAGTTCCCGGTCGATCTGCTCGCGACCTTTCCAGCTGTTGGCGGGGTGTCCACCATCGTGATCGGCCAGGCGGCCAACACCGAGGCAAAGGATTCGACGTCCTGGGTGACCGTCGTCATGCACGAGCATTTCCACCAGCTGCAGCATGCCCAGCCCGGGTATTTCAGCGGGGTGACGGCGCTTGGCCTGGCGCGCGGCGACAGGACGGGAATGTGGATGCTTAATTTCCCATTCCCTTACGCTTCGCAGAAGGTCGTCGGCGACGCCGGCCAGCTCGTGGGGGCGCTCCGGTCGCCAGAGACGAGCGCGACGCGCTACGTCCGCCTGCGCGACGCGTTCATGGCATCGGTCGCGCCGGATGAGGCGCGCTACGCGGGCTTTCAACTGTGGCAGGAAGGGCTGGCACGCTACACGGAGATACGGGTCGCTGACTGGGCGGCGGCACATTACGTGCCGAGCAAGGCGTTCGCGGGCTTGCCGGATTACCGGCCGTTCGCCGAGCACGCGCGCAGTTTGCGCAGCAGGGTGGACGAGCAGTTGGCGGGGGCGGACCTGGCGCGGGACAAGCGCTTGCTGTTCTACGCGATCGGGGCGGCGGAAGGCTTGCTATTGGACCGGACCGTGCCTGGCTGGCAGAAGCAGTATTTCGACAGGCCGTTTGATACGCGGAGTTATTTCGCGCCGCGGGAGTGAGGCGACGGCGGCACGGTGGGCACAAGTGCCCACCCTGTCCACCTGGGCCCGTTACTGCGCCGGCGGCACGTAGCCGGCGGCCTGGTCGGCGCCTTCGCCGAAGAAGTGCTTTTCCATCTGCGTGGCCAGGTACTTGCGCGCACGCTCGTCTGCCAGGTTCAGGCGGTTTTCATTGATCAGCATGGTCTGGTGCTTGAGCCACTGCTGCCAGGCTTCCTTCGACACCGACAGGTAGAGCTTCTTGCCCATTTCGCCAGGGACGGGCGGGAAGTCCAGTCCCTCGGCTTCTTTTTTCAGTTTGATGCATTGGACGGTGCGGGCCATGTTTGCTCCTGGTTCGATAGATGTAAAACAGCGATTATAAAGACTTGATCAAAACCTGGGACCGGCGCTGCCAGTTGTACATGTGCTTGCGGTCCTTGGGCAGGTCATCCACGGTGGCCGGGACGAAGCCGCGCTTCTTGAACCAGTGCGAGGTGCGCGTGGTCAGCACGAACAGCTTGGTCAGGCCCGCCGCGCGCGCCCGGTTCTCCATGTGCTTGAGGATGCGCTCGCCGTCGCCCTGGGTCTGGGCGTCCGGGCTGACCGTCAGGCAGGCCATCTCGGCCATCTTGGACTCGGGGAAGGGGTACAACGCGGCGCAACCGAAGATCACCCCGTCGTGCTCGATCACCGAGAACTGTTCGATCTCGCGTTCGATCAGCTCGCGGCCGCGATAGACCAGCGTGCCGTCCGCCTCCAGCGGTTCGATCAGCTTGATAATTCCGCCGACGTCCTCAATTGTGGCCTGGCGCAGGCTTTCCAGGTTCTCGTGGCTGATCATCGTGCCCACGCCGTCGTGGGTGAACAGTTCGAGCAGGGCCGACCCGTCCATCTCGAACGGTACGATGTGGGCGCGGTCCACGCCGCTGTTGCAGGCCTTGATGGCGTGGCGCAGGTAGAAGGCGGCGGCGTCCGGCAAGAAGCCCGCCTGCAGCACGGCTTCGGCCTGGTGCGAGGACAGTTCGCGCAGTTCGACCCCCGCGGCGTCCTGCATCATGGGCGTCTCGGTGATGAAGATGAGCTTGTCGGCGTGCAGCGCGATGGCTGCCGAGGCGGCCACGTCTTCCATCGTCAGGTTGAAGATCTCGCCGGTCGGGGAGAAGCCCAGCGGCGAGAGCAGCACCAGGCTGTCTTCGGTTTCGAGGATGGGCTGCATCTTTTCGGCGGCGATCTTGCGGGTCACGCCGGTGAGTTCGAAGTCGACGCCGTCGATCACGCCAAGTGGACGGGCGAGGACGAAGTTGCCCGACACGATGCTGATCTGGGCGTGCGACATCGGGGTGTTTGGCAAGCCCTGGCTGAAGGCCGCCTCGATGTCGAGTCGCAATTCGCCCGCGGCTTCCTTCGCGCATTCGAGCGCCGCGGGGTCGGTGATGCGCACGCCGTTGTGGAAGCGGCCATCGACGTTGCGCAGCTGGAGCTGTTCCGCGACCTGGGGCCGCGAGCCGTGCACCAGCACCACGCGGATGCCGAGCGCGACCAGCAGCGACAGGTCGTGGGCCAGCACCTGCAGGGCGCCGGCGGCGACCAGCTCGCCCGGAAACGCAACAACGAAAGTCTTCCCGCCAAAGGCGTGAATATACGGCGCGACGGAGCGCAGCCACTGGACGAATTGGGTAGGGTTTTCCATTTGCCGCATTATAATTCGCTGCGCGATCTGCGCGCCAAATACCTTGCAAAAATCAATGTCTGAACAGAGTAACAAGCCTTCCCCCGGCGCGTCGCGCGCCCCATCCGCACCCGCCAAGCCCCGCGAGCCCCGGCAGCCCCGGGCAGAGGGCGAGCTGCGCGCGCCGATGACGCAGACGCGAGATGGCGAACTGCAGACCAGGGACACCCCGCGTGGCAATGCGCCGCGCCAGGTGGGACCACGCGGCGACGGCACCCAGGACAAGCAGGGCAGGCAGCCGCAGCAGAAGCAGCCGCAGGACAAGCAGCCGCAGGACAAGCAGCCGCGCCAGGTGGCGGGCCAGCGTGCCGGTGGCGCGCGTCCGCGCAACGAAGACAACCCGGCCGAGCGTGCGCCGCAGCGCAATCCGCTGCCGCCGATTAGCTTCCCCGAGGACCTGCCGGTCTCCGGGCGCCGCGCCGAGATCGCGGAGGCGATCCGCCAGCACCAGGTGGTGATCGTCTCGGGCGAGACCGGTTCGGGCAAGACCACCCAGCTGCCGAAGATCTGCCTGGAGCTGGGACGCGGCGGGAAGGGCCTGATCGGCCACACCCAGCCGCGGCGTATCGCGGCCTCCTCGACCGCCAAGCGCATCGCGCACGAACTCGGTTCGCCGCTGGGCGAGCACGTGGGCTTCAAGGTGCGCTTCAACGACACCTTGCAGCGTGGCGCCTCGGTCAAGCTGATGACCGACGGTATCCTGCTGGCCGAGACCCAGACCGATCCGCTGCTGCGCGCCTACGACACGATCATCATCGACGAGGCGCACGAGCGCAGCCTGAACATCGACTTCCTGCTCGGCTACCTGAAGCAGTTGCTGCCGCGTCGTCCCGACCTGAAGGTGATCATCACCTCGGCGACCATCGACGCCGACCGCTTCGCGCGCCATTTTGGCGCGCCGGACAAGCCCGCGCCGGTGATCGAGGTGTCGGGCCGCCTGTACAAGGTGGAGGTGCGCTACCGTCCGGTCGAGCGCGACCCCGTGGCGGCTCAAGGGACCCGTACGTCCGAGGGGCCGCCCAAGGCGCAGGCCGCGCGCGAGAAGCGCGACATGATGGAAGCGGTGGTGGACGCGGTGGACGAGCTGTGCCGCCTGGGCCAGGGCGACGTGCTGGTGTTCCTGCCGGGCGAGCGCGAGATCCGCGACGCGGCCGAGGCGCTGCGCAAGCATCACCCGCCGCACGTGGAGATCCTGCCGCTGTTCGCGCGCCTGTCGGTGGAGGAGCAGGACAAGGTGTTCCGCACCACGAACGCGCGCCGCATCGTGCTGGCCACGAACGTGGCCGAGACCTCGCTGACCGTGCCGGGCATCCGCTACGTGGTGGATACCGGCCTGGCGCGGGTGAAGCGCTACAGCTTCCGCAACAAGGTGGAGCAGTTGCAGATCGAGCCGGTGGCGCAGTCTTCGGCCAACCAGCGTGCGGGCCGCTGCGGCCGCGTGGCTGACGGCGTGTGCATCCGCCTGTACGAGGAAGAAGATTTCGCGAAGCGTCCCAAGTTCGCCGATCCGGAGATCCTGCGCTCGTCGCTGGCTTCGGTCATCCTGCGCATGAAGTCGCTGCGCCTGACCGACGTGGAGACCTTCCCGTTCATCGAGGCGCCGCAGGGACGCGCGATCGCGGACGGCTACCAGTTGCTGCAGGAGATCGGCGCGGTGGACGACACCAACGAGCTCACGCCGCTCGGCCGCAAGCTGGCCAAGCTGCCGCTCGACCCGCGCGTGGGCCGCATGATCCTGGCCGCGGTGGACAACGTCTGCCTGACCGAGATGCTGATCGTGGCCTCCGCCCTGTCCACGCAGGACCCGCGCGACCGGCCGATCGAATACCAGCAGCAGGCCGACGAGAAGCACAAGAAGTTCGCCGACGAGAAGTCCGAGTTCCTCAGCTACCTCAAGATGTGGAAGTGGTTCGAGGAGGCGATCGAGCACAAGAAGTCGAACCGCCAGCTGCAGGAGAACTGCCGCGCCAACTTCCTGTCGCAACTGCGCCTGCGCGAGTGGCGCGACGTGCACTCGCAACTGCTGACCATCGTGCGCGAGCAGGGCTGGCGCCTGAACGAGGCGCCCGCCACCTACGAGCAGCTGCACATGGCGCTGCTCACCGGTCTGCTGGGGAACATCGGCTTCAAGGCCGAGGACGAGCAGGGCGCGGTGTACCTGGGCGCGCGTGGCATCAAGTTCCACATCTGGCCGGGTTCCTACCTGGGCAAGAAGGCGGGGCGCTGGGTGATGGCGGCCGAGCTGGTCGAGACCACGCGCCTGTACGCGCGCACGATCGCGCAGATCCAGCCGGAGTGGGTGGAAAAGATCGGCGCGCACCTGCTCAAGAAGTCCTGGGGCGAGCCGCGCTGGGAGAAGCGCCAGGCCCAGGTGACGGCGCTGGAGCGCGCGACGCTGTACGGCATCGTCGTGTACAGCAACCGCCGCATCAACTACAGCCAGCACAATCCGGTCGAGGCGCGCGAGATCTTCATCCGCGACGCGCTGGTGGCGGGCGATTACGACACCCGCGCGCCGTTCTTCGCGCATAACCACAAGCTGGTGCGCGAGATCGAGAACCTGGAACACAAGTCGCGCCGCCTGGACGTGCTGGTGGACGAGCAGCTGATCGCCGCGTTCTACGACAAGGAGATCCCGACCAGTGTGGTGAACGGGGCGGGTTTCGAGAAGTGGTACAAGGACGCCGCGCGCGACAACCCCAAGCTGCTGTACCTGAACCGCGAGGAACTGATGCGGCACGAGGCGGCCGGGGTGACGACCGAGCTGTTCCCGAAGAACATGAACGTCACCGGCATCGAGATGGGCCTGTCCTATCATTTCGAGCCGGGCAGCGTGCGCGATGGTGTGACGCTGGCCGTGCCGCTGTTCGCGCTGAACCAGATTCCGCAGGAGCGCGCGGGCTGGCTGGTGCCGGGCATGCTCAAGGAGAAGGTGCACCTGCTGCTCAAGTCCCTGCCGCAGAAGCTGCGCCGCCACTGCGTGCCGCTGCCGGAGTACGCGGCGCGCTTCGTCGAGCGCATCGAGGCGGCCGGCACCTTCGGCCGTGGCGACCTGATCGACGTGCTGATCGGCGACATCCACGCCCAGACCGGCGTGCGCGTGGTGAGCACCGACTTCAAGCTGGAGACGCTGCCGGCCCACCTGTCGATGAACTTCAAGGTCATCGACGAGCACGGACGCCAGCTCGACATGGGCCGCAACCTGGCAACCCTGCGCGCCGAGCTGGGCGGGCAGGCGCGCCAGAGCTTCCAGAAGATGGCGGAGGCGACGCCTGCGGCCAGCGCCGCGCCGGCTCGGGCGCAGGCGCCGCAGCACCAGGGCCAGGCAGCCGCAGCTGCTCCGGCTGGCAAGGCGAAGGGGAGCGGGGGGCAGGCCGCACCGGCAGCCGCGAACGCACCGGCGCCGGCTAGCCAGCACACCAACATCACCAGCTGGACCTTTGGCGAGCTGCCCGAGCTGTTGGAGATCAACCAGGGCAAGCTGACCCTGATCGGCTTCCCGGCGTTGGTGGACAAGGGCACGCATTGCGACCTGGAGGTGTTCGACGACCCGAACGTGGCGGCGCGCACCCACCGCGTCGGCCTGCGCCGCCTGTTCGCGCTGCAGTTGAAGGAACAGCTCAAGTTCGCGGAAAAGAACATCCCCGGCCTGCAGCAGATGGGCATGCAGTTCATGAGCGTGGGTTCGCAGGAAGACCTGCGCGACCAGATCGTGGCCAAGGCGATCGACATCGCCTGCCTGCAGGACCCGCTGCCGACGGACGCGGCGTCGTTCAACAAGCGCAAGGATGAGGGCAAGGGACGCATCGGCCTGTTGATCAACGAGATCGCGCGCCTTGCCGGCCAGATCCTGGCCGAGTTCCACGGCCTGCCCAAGCGCCTGCAAAGCCTGCCGCAGCCGGTGGCGGCGGACATCCAGGCGCAGTTGCAGGGGCTGGTACACAAGCGTTTCATCGCTGATACCGAGTACAGCCAGCTGGCGCACTTCCCGCGCTACCTCAAGGCGATCAATGTGCGCATGGAGAAGTTGCGCGGCAATCCGGCGCGCGACGCACAGTTGATGGCGGAATGGCAGAACGCGGCCGTGCAGTTCCAGCGCACGCTGAAGAACCAGCCGGTCAAGAATGCCGATCCGCGCATGGTGGAGTTCCGCTGGATGCTGGAGGAGTTGCGCGTGTCGCTGTTCGCGCAGGAGTTGCGCACGCCGATGCCGGTGTCGGCGAAGCGTTTGCAGAAGGTGTGGGAGTCGATGCTGCGCTGACGCGCTGGCGCTGACGCTGACGCGCTGACGTCTGGCGCAGGGACGCGTTGACACATGCCAGGGCCAAAGCCCCGGCATGCGTCGAACCGCGCACTATCGGGCGCTCAGTACTTAGCCGATGTTGCTGCCGCGGATGCGGCTGAGGTCGTCGTCGTCGCCTTCATGGCCTGGGCGCGGATCGATGCTGCCGGTCGTGCGTCCGGCCGAGCCGGTAGTGCTGGAGTCCGCACCCGAATAGGTGCTGCCGGCCGATCCGGCGCCCATGCTCGATCCCATCGCACCCATGCCGGTGCCGGCACGGACGCCGGAGCCGCCGCGCACGCCGCCACCGTACGTGGATGGACCCCTCGTCGGCGCGCCGCCGTGGCTGGGGTCGGTGCCGTAGAAGGTGTGGACTTTCTTGGCCCACTCGATGTCGCTCATGTCGGGCCAGTCGTCTTCATTGAAGCCGGGCGCGTTTTTCAGGCGGTCCTTGTCCACGTTGAGCACGAAGCGCTTGTTGATGGTGTCCAGGTGCAGCGCCTGCCAGGGCACGGCGAACAGCTTTTCGCCCATGCCAAGGAAGCCGCCGAAAGCCAGCACCGCGTAGGCGACCTGGCCGCTCTCCATGTCGAGCATGATCTCCTTGATATCGCCCAGGTCTTCCTCGGCGCCGTTGACCACGCTATCGCCGATCAGGGTGTCGGCGCCCATCAATGCCGGGCCCGGCCCGCGGTCGTTGTCATTCCGGTACATCCCGTACTTGTCACGATCTGAATAAGCCATCTCGTCCTCCTTGTCTGTTGAGGTAGTACGCGAGCCGGCACACCCGTCCGGGCGCGGCCGGCTCCACAAGCTTATGGTAAGCCCCTACGGCGTTGTGGGGCGCGCGGCTGACAGCGCGCCGGGCGTCGTCCGTCGTCCCCGCGCAGGCGCACTGCTGTCCGGAATATTTACGCTGCTTCAAGAGATCATCATGGTTCAAACAAGCCACCACCAGTCCTTCCCGCGAAAGCGCACTAGCGTCCGGAATATTCATCCGCCAAAGTTAGTATCGTCATTCCCGCGAAGCGGGAATCCATGTTGAGTAAAGCATATTCGTGCTATCTCGCATGATCGCAGCACAAGGTAGGTGACTCCGGAGTATGTGTATGGGTTCCCGCCTTCGCGGGAACGACTTGGCTTAGCTTGTTCTAACTATGACGCATTTCAAAGCAGCATAAATATTCCGGACAGCGTCAGTATGGGTTCCCGCGGGGCCGCCGAGGCCTTCGCGGGAACGACATTCGCTAATTTGGCGCGCAGGCGGGGACCCAACGGAGCGGCTGTCGTCGCGGACTCTGTTTTTGACGAGAAATGCGAGGCAGCGCACAGAGCGCTTATTGCTGAGTGACTATTCTGACAACAAATTGTCAATGATCCAGGCCGCAACATGACTGTCACCCCGCGCTGCAATTACGCCGGTCCGCTCGGCACTCCTATTCCCACCCGGTCGCTCGCTTCCCTGTTCGTCCGGCTGCGCGGCGCGGCGCTGGCGCGTTTGCGCCGCTAGGAACTCAGGAACCGGCGTCGGCGGCGGTGCCGCCCTTGGTTTCGCCCCCCTGGCGCGGGTCGCAGCCCTGCATCAGGAGCGCGGCGGCCCTGGGGTGGTCGAGCTGGGGCCGGTACATCCACAGGATCGACATGTCGATCAGGATGTGCAGCGCGATGGGTAGCCAGAGACTGCCCGACAAAAGCGCCGCCATGCCGAACATCAGACCGCCCACTGTCGTGCGCACGACCCCGGCCAGCCCCTGGTAGGCGTGGCAGATCCCGAAGGCCAGCGCGCTCAGCACCCAGGCGCCGGTTGCGCCCACGCCCCAGCCGCCGTCGCCGAGATGACCCTGGAGGAACTGCGGGAGGAATCCCCGGAAGAATATTTCCTCGCACACCCCAGCGGAAATGCTGAGTAGTAACCACCAGCGGCGTTCGGTGGCGGAAACGGGCAGCATGTGGCGAAGGGAGCGGAAGGCGGGGCCGTAGCGCAGGCGCGCGGCCGGCCGCAGGGCGCAGTGCAGGGCCGGCACGAGGGCCAGTGCGAAGTAGAGCGACAGGACGGCGCTGCCGATGGTCGCCGGAAGCGTCCCCTGCAGCCAGGGGACGTGGTTGGCGACGCGGAGCAGATCGGCCGGCCCGGCGATGAACAGGGCGGCCAGGGCGACCACCCACAGGGATACCACCGCCGAGCGGAAGATCGCGACCCGCCCGGGGGTGTCGGTGAAGCGTTGCAGGCACCACATGCGGGGAGTGTCGCTGAGCATGAGGCCGAGACTGAACGCGACGAACGCCGCGTGCCATACGACGGACGGTGTTTCGCTGCTCCACATGTTACCCCTCCACAAAGTCAAGGACACGGGCCTGCGCTCCCCGCGCGGGCGCGGGTTCCGTCAGCCCAGCAGCTTGAGTCCCGGCGGCAGCGATTCGCCGAACATGCGCGTCTGGCTCGCCTGGTCCAGTTCAACGACTTCACGCACCATGTCCGACCACGCCGCCGGCGCGCCGATGGCCGCCAGCCTGCGCAGGACCTCCTCGCGCAGCGGCTCGCCGATGTCGCGCGAGCGGTCGCCCGTCCTGCGTGCGATGTGGGCGGCGGCGAAGCCGGCAGGTTCGATCTTCTTCCAGTCCAGCGTGAGCAGCGAGGTCAGCCATTGCTCGGCCGCCTCGGCCGGCGCCACTTCGTGGGCGCTGCCGTGCAGCGAGCGGCGCGTGCCGACCCGCGCCAGCGCCCACAGGTAGCGCGCGTATTGGGCGGCGGTGCGGGCGTCCGGTTTGGCGCCTGTGGAAAAGCCCATGATCTGCCCGACCATCCAGTTGCCGATCTCCGCCTTGTAGGCCGCCGGGATGCGCTCGAGCGAGGCGCCCAGGCGCAGCATGTCGTCCTCGCTGCCGTCCACCAGCGTCACCGGGCGCCGCCCGCGCTCGGAGGCGTCGGCCTGCAGGTTGAAGGCGAAGTCATCGAGCAGGCGCAGTTGGGCCTGGGTGTCCAGGCCGCCGGCCACGCGGCGCCACAGCGTCCACCACTCGGCGCGCACCTGGCTGTCCTTGTGGTACTGGACACCGCTCTCGAACAGCGCCCACAGCTGTTCGATGCGCCATCCGTCCAGCGGATCGCCGAAGCCGGGGCGCAGGCAGTAGCCGGCCAGGTTGAGCCAGGCGCGTTCGTGTTCGGCCGAGCGGCGCCGCCCGCGCGCGCGCTCCATGAGCGCATCGAACAGGCGCCGAAGCAGCGGCGTGTCCCAGCGTTCGCGCGCGCCCAGCAGGTGTTCGAGCGCGGCGCGCAACTGGCGCACCTCCTTCGGATCGACCTGCTGCGAGCGGGTGCCGAAGATGCGGTCGATGCGGCGCACCGCCTCCTCGGTTTGCGGGGGCAGGGCCGCGTCGCCGCCTTCCTGTCCGGACTGCTCATCCTCCTGGTCGCGCAACTGGAATTCGAGTTGCCAGCGCTGGCCGCTGCCATCCTCGGCCAGGCAATGCATTTCCAGCGTGCCCACTTCGGACAACGATGCCGCCAGCTGCACCGGGATCTCGGCGGCGCGCGCCTTGCCCTGCGCACGCAGCACGGTGGCGATGGCGGGCAGGCGCACCACGTCGGCCGGCGCCAGTTGCACCAGGTCGCCGGCGCGCGGCGGCTCGCCGGCCGGGTCGGCCGTGGTGGAGACGAGGTGGAAGCGCACCGGCCGCCCCAGGCGCAGCGCGAAGCTGCGTTCGGCGAGCAGCACCTCGGTGCCGGGCTGGGTGCCGCGCGCCAGCAGGCACACCGCGCGCAGCGTCTCGCCGCCCTTGTCTCCGTCCTTCGCCTTGTCACCGTCCAGCAGCAGGAAGTAACTGCGCGCCGAACCGCTTTCGATCGAGGGTGCAAGCCCCTGGCGCGCGAGCGAGTAGGCGACACCCCCGCGCGCGACCGCCACGTCCGGATTCTCGTTGTGCAGCACGCGCACCGGCTGCCCGCGCCAGGCCGACAGCACATCGGCCAGGCGTTGCGCCAGCGCGGCGCCGCGGAACACGCCGCCGTTCAGCAGCAGGGTGTCGGGCACCGGCAGCGTGCCATCGTCCGCCACGCCAAGCGCCTCGCGCGCCGCCTGCGCGTGCTGGCGCAGGAAGCTGGCGAGGTGGCGCGTGACGGCCGGGTCGCTGGCGTAGGGCAGGCCGAACTCGACGATGCCCGCGCGGGCGCGGCGCGCCGGTTCCTGCTGTTCGTTCAGGGGGAAGAAGCCATCGAGCACGATGCGCTCGACGTCCTCGCGCAGCAGGGCGGTGGAGCGGCTGCCGCCGATCAGGCGCGAGCCGGCGCCCAGCAGCGTGACGGTGACCTGATCGGGGGCGTCGGCGGCCAGTAGCTGCTCCTTCGCGGTGCGGCAGCGTTCCGTGAGCTGGGCCAGCCTGCCGGCCGACAGCCGTGCCGGCGCCGCCTGCCGGCCGTCCTGGCCATCCTGGCCCGCCAGGCGCGATTCGGTCAGGTGCGCGAGCGCGAGGTCCATGTTGTCGCCGCCCAGGATCAGGTGGTTGCCCACGCCGATACGGGTGAGCCGGGGTTCGCCGTCTTCCAGTTCCACCTTGACGAGCGTGAAGTCGGTGGTGCCTCCGCCCACGTCCGCCACCAGCACCAGGCGGGTGCCGGCCAGCTCGCCGGCCAGGTGTTCGCGGTGGCGGTGCAGCCAGTCGTATAGCGCCGCCTGCGGTTCTTCCAGCAGGCGCAGTTGCGGCAGCCCGGCCAGGCGCGCCGCTTCCAGCGTGAGCGCGCGCGCGCCTTCGTCGAAGGAGGCGGGAATGGTCAGGACGATCTGCTGGCGCGCCAGCGGCCGGTCGGGGAAGCGCGTGTCCCAGGCGGCGCGCAGGTGGGCCAGGTAGCTGGCGCTGGCCGCCAGCGGGGATACCTTCGGGATCTCGGGCTCGGCGCCCCAGGGCAGGATGGGCGCGGTGCGGTCCACGCCCGGGTGCGACAGCCAGCTCTTGGCGCTGGCCACCATCCGCCCCGGCGCCTGGGCGCCGAGGGTGCGCGCCAGGCGCCCGAGCACCGCACGCCCGACGCCGGCCACGTCGTCCTGGTGCCAGGGCAGTTGCAGGTCGCCCGGCGCCAACTCGCCCTCGGCCGGGTGGTAGCGGGCCGAGGGGAGCAGGTCGGCGCCGGCCACTTCGCCGGGCGCCACCAGTTGGTCGATGGCGAACAGTTCGACCCGGCCGGCGCCGGGCGCGGCATAGGCCAGCACCGTGTTGGTGGTGCCCAGGTCGATGCTGACGAGGTAGGGTGCCACTGTGCCGACGCTCTAGCCTTCCGCGACCGGGCGCACGTCGAACTCGACGTTCCAGCGCTGGCCGTCCTGCGCCACGGCCGCCAGCGCCAGGGTGCCGGCCTCGGTGGCCAGCGCGTGCAGCCTGACCTGCACCACCTCGCCCGGGTTGCGGCCTTCGGCGGGCAGGGTGGCCTGGATCTCGTTCAGCTCCTGCAGTTCGTCCTGCGCCCAGTTCTCGAGCACCTCGCCGATCGCGTCCTGGCGCCGGGTGGAGGAACCGAAGAAGCGGAAGTGCACGGGCTCGCCGACCACCAGGCCGAACTCCTGGCCCGGCAGTTCCAGCTCGGTGCCTTCCTCCATGCCGAACGGCGCCACGCACAGCGCCTGCAGCGGCGGCTCGAAGCCCGGGATGGCCGGCATCGACGATTCGATGCCGACGTAGTAGGAGCGGGCGGTGCCGCCGCGGATGCGCACGCCGCCGCCACGCCGCGCGTAGCTGTAGTAGGCCGCGCCGCGCGCGACCGCCAGGTCGAGGTCGGCGCCCTCGAGCATGCGTGCCGGCTCCGCGCCTTCCATGTACAGCCAGTCGTTGATGGTGTCCATCACGCGCTGGGCCAGGATGCCGGACTTGAACACGCCGCCGTTGAACAGCACCGCGCTCGGGTGCAGGAAGCTGTGTGCCGGGTCGGTCCGTCCGGCGAAGCCTTCCAGCTCGGCGGTGGCGCCGGCCTGGCGCGCCAGGAAGGACGCCAGGTGGCGGGTGATGGCCGCGTCGTGCGCGTAGGGCAGGCCGAGCTGGGTCAGGCCGGCGCGGGCGCGGGTGGCGGGGCGCGCGCTCGCCTCCACGCGCGGGAAGAAGCCGTCGGTGATGAAGGCGGTGACTTCCTCGCGCGTGAGTTCGGTGCGGATCGAGCCGCCGATCAGTTTGGAGCCGCGGCTGGGCACGACGATCGGCCAGGTGGTGGCGTTGGGGTCGGCCAGCAGGTGTTCCTTGGCGCCGCGGCAGCCATAGGTGAGGGCGCGCATCTGCCAGGCGTCGAGTTGGGTGCCGTTGGCGGCGAGCTTGCGCGCGACCAGGTGGGCCAGGGCCAGGTCCATGTTGTCGCCACCGAGCAGGATGTGGTCGCCCACGGCCACGCGGTGCGGCTCCAGCTTGCCGTCCCGCTCGAGGATGGCGATCAGCGAGAAGTCGCTGGTGCCGCCGCCCACGTCCACCACCAGCACGATGTCGCCGGCCTTGACCTGCTTGCGCCAGCGGCCTTCGCTGCCCTGGATCCAGCTGTACAGGGCGGCCTGCGGCTCTTCGAGCAGGGTCGCGGCGGTATAGCCCGCCGCCCGCGCCGCCTCGACGGTCAGTTCGCGCGCGGCCGGGTCGAACGACGCCGGAATGGTGACGGTGACCGCCTGCTGGTCGAATGGCGCCTCGGGGTGGGCGTTGTTCCAGGCCTGGCGCAGGTGGCGCAGGTAGCGGGTGGACGCTTCCAGCGGCGAGACGCGGCTCACTTCCTCCGGCGCGTCCGGCGGCAGGATGGCGCCGCGCCGGTCCACGCCCGGGTGGCAGAGCCAGCTCTTGGCCGAGGACACGAGGCGGATCGGGGTGGTGGCGCCGCGGCTGCGTGCCATCTCGCCGGCCACCGTGGCCTCGCCTTCGGTGCTCCAGGGCAGGGCCAGTTCGCCCGGCGCCAGTTCGTCCGGGTGCGGCAGGTACAGGAAGGATGGCAGCAGGGGCAGCGCCTCGACCGTGCCGGGCGCGCTCAGTTGCGGGATCGGCAGCACCGCCTGGGCGGTCTTCTCGCCCTCGCTGGCCTGCAGGTCGACGTACGACAGGGCGCTGTGGGTGGTGCCCAGGTCGATGCCGATGGCATAGCGCGGGTCGTTCACAGTTCCACCTCCGCCGGGGCCAGGATCTTCGCGTCATGCGCCTCGGTCAGTTGCGGCAGCCGCACCTGGGCCGCGCGCCAGCCGCGATGGCTGAGCGTGCCCTTGAACGGGGCCTTGCCGACCACGTTGCCGGTCAGGCGCACCGCCGCCGCATCGAAGCCTTCCTCGAGCGTGACGCGGCTGCCTTCGGACTCGGCGCGCACCGGTTCGATCGTGAAGTGCTCGCGCAGCACGCGCGCGCAGCCTTCGTGCACCACGCGGGCGGCGGCGCCGATGTCGGCGTCCGAGTACGCGGTCAGGTTTTCCTGGGTGAAGTCGATCAGGCGCGCTTCGCGCTGGAACAGGCCGAGCAGTTGCAGGGCCGAATCCGGCGTCGGGGCGCGCAGGGGCGCGGCGGTGGGCGCGGGCGTCGGGGCCAGGGTCGGTGCCGGGGTCGGGGCGGCGGTCGGG
>FWWL01004416.1_pt1 | contig 23785 bp, 19 predicted proteins | sample 2228331 | NCBI WGS metagenome assembly FWWL01 (sample SAMEA103939775, study PRJEB20133) | metagenome | reverse complement strand
TAATTGGATCCGACGACAACACCCACGGATGAGACGACAGAAATCATCTGAACGACAAAGGCCGTCATGGCCAAGTTTTTCATCATGAAGGGCGGAAAAAAGGGGGCCGCCACAAAGATGGAGAAGTTCCAGTAAGCCATGAAAAGAAGAAATCGCGAGAAAGCCGGGTGGCGCATCGGCTCGACGAGAGTGCTCAAGAATGGCTGGCCCCTGAGGAGAGCATGAGGCGGTTCCTGCACCCACTTGAACAGCAAGATGTCAATGACCCCGAGAATAATTCCTACTGTGGCAAGCAGCGTGTAGCCAAGGATGACTTGGCCGTGTTTTTCGAATAGGTCAAATCCGATAGCCATCGCGACAAGGAAGACGGTCGTGAGAGCCGTGATGAAACGCTGCCGCTGAGCCCAGTAAATGTTCATCGATTCGCGTGGCAAGAGGTCACTCATCCACGAGAACCACATCGGAGTGCTCGTGTGGGCCAAGGCATCGTGCAGAAAAACGAAGGCAATAATCCACAGCATCCGCACGCGCAGTTCGGCGAAAAGAAACGGAGCTGCAACGATCGCCGTGTAAAGCACTCGGTGGGTGATGGTGATCACCATCCACGGCAATTTGCGTCGCCGCACGATGTTGGTAAGATGGGCCCCCAGGATCTGGAAGCCGATGGCCAGAGCGCCGGCCCCACCGATCAATCCGAAGTCGGATGCTGTGGCTCCCAGGTCGATAAGCCACTTGTTGCGTGGCGCCCCCATGATGCAAAACTGCCCGTATAAGCTGCCGAGCAGTCCTGCCCAGCAGACGATGCGCCACGCGCGGCGCAGCTCCTCGCCTTGCAGCGATTGTGGAGGACTCGAGGATGGATCGTTTTCGGGCGACACGCTTGCTCTATTTTTGCACGACCTGTCAACAAATTGAACGCCGTCTCGCCGGCTCTCACGGGCCAACGACGGCGTTCTCGAAAATTATCAAAAAATGAGCCAAATCAGGGAAGTTCGTGGATGACGTTAGGCCCCCCCGGCTCACTCTCTTCGCGCAGTGCCCGCGGTGTTTGCTCAATTGTGTAATCCGTCTTTGTGATGACGGGAGAGGCTGTTGCCGTCACCGGTTCGTCGTTGGAATATGCCCCACCCTCCTGGGCTGAGTACCGCACCAGAAGGAGTGTAGCGGAATCCTGTGTATCGTTGGCCATCGATGTGGTCACAGTGTAATTGTTAACCATCATGGAGAAGGCCACGCGATGCCGATCACGTGTCGTGGTATATCCGCTCAAGCATCGCACGCGCCCGATGTAGCCAGTCTTTGCATGCACTTTACCTTCAGCCTCCGTTCCTTTGAGGCGCTTGCGGAGTGTGCCATCCACGCCTGCAATGGGGAGGGAGTCGAAGAATGCTTTCGCCTCGGGCTGCCAGGCCATGTAGGCAAGAAGTCCTACCGTCATCCTCGGTTCCACCAGATTCTGCCGTGAAAGCCCCGAGCCGTCCAGCATACGTAGGCTTGTGGTGTCGATGCCAGCGGCGGCGAGCATTTCTCTCACCACACGTTCTCCCGCCTCAAAGCTTCCGCGGCCATAGCGGACGTAGCCCAAGGTCTTGAGAAGCTGATCGGCGTAAAAATTCTGGGAAGGTTTGTTGACGATGGCCACCAGTTGCTTGAGAGGCGGCGAAACGTGGGTGTGAACGAGGCGCCAGTCGTTGCGCCGCAGTCGCCTCTCTTTGTCACGGATGTCATCAATGTCGATGGCCCCATTGCGCACCCTCACGCCTTGGCGTTCAAGCTCCTCGCGCAACAGAGTCACAGTCCATAACGTTCCGTTATAGACACTTCCCCACAGCTTGTAAGGAGCATGATCCAAAGGGATTACTCCGTGCAGGGTCACGCGGTTGCCGTCTAGCGGCCGCCGGATCGCGATGTCCAAATCTTCGTCAGGTTTAGAAGTGGGTGTTGTCGTAATGATCTCATTAACAAATGTCACGTATTTGGTCGCGAGAGTCGGTTGGATTCTGGCTGGAGCTCCTACGCGCGGCCCAGGGAAAACGGTCACGTCCCAACAATTCTCGTTGATAGCGAGTCCGCTGGATTCCGCCGCATACCATTCCTGGTAATAGTCGAGTTGCCACGTGCCAGACCGTGGCTCATCGTCGAAGCAGTCGTCGTCGCCGATGATGGCGCCATCGATCTTGCGGATTCCGGCATCGCGAATAGCCCGAGCCCATTGCGCCAAGATCCCTGTCGTGGGAAGGTCGGGATTGTACCGGCCCGAGATGGAGGGATCTCCGCTGCCTACGATGATCACGTCTCCCCTGAGCACGCCTCCCCGCACAGGGCCATTGACGTAGATTTTTGTTTCGAAACGATAATCTTGTCCCAGCGTTTTCAGTGCTGCTCCTGTCGTGTAGAGTTTCAAATTCGACGCAGGCATGAAGGCCTTATCAGCTTGGCGCTCATACAAAACCTCGCTCGTGTCGAGATCCACGATCTGTACCCCCCACTGAGCATTCCGCCATTGGGGAGCCTCGAAGAGTTGATCAAGTTGTTTGGCCAATCCAGACCGCGCGAGCTCATTGGCAGGTAGCAACGAAGGAACCGTGAGCCATGCTGTGACGCCCACAAAAAGCATCAAAGCAATCGATCGAAAACGTAGCCCCTTTTTCATATCCCTATCGATCAGCGACTCCCAATGAGATCCAAGACCTTCCGCTCTAAAATATCACACTGGCCAGAGCTTTTACTTCAAGCCCAAGAAGCGCATTCCACGTCGTTTTCACGCACCAAGGCCTCAGCCATCTCCCATGCGGCCGTCTGTACCTTAAGTTGCGCCAAGTCTGATGTATCCCTTACTGCTGCAAAAATTGTCAGCTATTTCTTTTTCTGCTCGACGAAATGTGGTTACGACGTTTAGAAAACTGAGAAACTGCCATGGGAATGTGACCGTAGATGAGAGTAGCTGGACTGTTGATCATGGCAGCGCTGGCACTCCAGGGGTGCGTGTGGTTGCCATTGCAACCGGCCCTGACCCACGGGCCTATCCATGTCAGCGCGGTTCATGAAGTGCAGCCGGGGGAGACGCTGGAAGACATTGCCAACGCCTTTTCTTGCACACCCGCTGCAATTGCTGCTGCAAACAATTTGCCCAATCTCGATACGCCGCCCGTGGGCACGGAGCTCTATATTCCAAGGACGAGTTTTCTCCCCACGGCTCTCAAGGATGTTGTCTATAAGCCCTCCTACAGGTTTCTGGAACGTACACACATCTTGAGGGCTAACCACGCGAGGTTGAGCGGACAGGTAGGGGAGTAGGTCTCAAGCCGAACCCTTGAGAGTAGACGGCCCCAAAAGAGCACCTGCGGTTTTGTTCCGTGGGGGGATCGTTCTGTCGGTGTGACGCGCAAGCCCATAGGGCATCACCCGTCTTGCCGCCTTCGAAACTTTCCACACGCGGAAAGTCGCCTTTGTCTTTTTGCTCACCATGGGTGTTTAGGAGTCGGGAAAAGCGCAGCCCTACCCCGCCCGCGGCTAGTTCTTTGAGCCAGGGGGCGTCAGCGAGCGCTTTCGTGGGACGGATGCGAATCCTCTGTTTTTTTCGTCGCACCCGCATCTGCAAGGCGGAGCGAGAAAGAGAAGTCAGAACCTTTGCCTACCTGGCTTGCGACGCGGATCTCGCCACCGAGTTGCTGGACAATGTGCTTCACGATGGCTAGTCCCAGGCCGCTGCCTCGTTCCTTGCCACCGACCGCCCCTTTCGTCCGGTAGAAACGCTCGAACACTCGCGGGAGTTCGTCTTCAGGGATCCCCGGGCCACGATCCTTAATATGAGTCCAAATGAAGGAGCCATGCTTTTCACACCACACCGAGACCGTGGCGCCCGCGGGGGAGTACTTGATGGCATTGTCGAGCAAATTGACCATGATGCGCTCGAGATGCTCGGGATTAGCGAGCACATGAATCCGCCGTGCAGGTTTGCGCAGGCGCATGGTGATATTTTTCATTTCTGCAAGGGGGCGCGTCGCTTCCACAGCGTTTTCTACCTCCTCGGCCAGACAAACGGGAAAGATTTCAATCTGTGTGTTGGGATTCTCCAGGCGCGAGAGGCTCAACAAATCGAGCATCAAGTTGTGCAGGCGCTCAGTGTGCTCGAAAATAATGGGCAAAAAGGCTTTCACGCGCTTGAGGGTGAGAAAGCGCGGATCAAGCAACGTTTCAATATAACCGCGCACAGCAGTGAGGGGAGTGCGTAATTCGTGAGAAACATTGGCGATAAAATCACGCCGCAGTTCTTCACTGCGTCGAACCTCTGCATCGTCGCGGACAATCAACAGCACATCGCCCTCACTGTCGACAATGGGTGCAAGGACGAGGCGGCGCGCTCCACTTTTGTCGAGGGCCAACGCGATCGTTGACGCAGACTTTGTCGACGATTGCTCCAGGTGCTCGCGTACGATTTGCGGATCGATCCCAAGCCGGCTCAACTCGTTCAAGTGACGAGTCTCTCCATGCGCCTCTCGCCAACACTTGTTCGGATAGAGACGATTCGTTTGCCACAGATAGAGGCAGGCCTCTTCCGGAAGACTGTCGAGCAATTGTTGAATGGGACGGGTGAGCTTTTTCATGTGGCCCGAGGAGTTTTCCGTTTCGATGTTTTCTGATCCGTCGCTTTCGGTTCACACTTCTTCGTTTTTTCTCGTTGAGAGGGTTTGACCAAAGGAGGTTCCTCAACCATACGGTAACCGACCCCTCTGACGGTTTCGATGTAACTGGCTGCGGGGCCTAATTTACGCCGTAGCCGTTTGACGTGAGTATCGATTGTCCGCTCGGTGACGTTGGGCATAAAGCCCCACGCCTTCTGCAAGAGTTGCTTGCGGCTCAGGACTTTGCCACGATGCTGGAGAAGCTCAGTGAGAAGGCGCATCTCCGTGGCCGAGATTTCTACGGGCTCACCATCGACGGTCACTCGGAATCGTCCCTCATCGACTTCGAGAAGGCCGAAGCTAACCACTGGTGGTTTCGCCTCAGCCCCTCGCCCCTTTACAAGGTTCGCGAGCCGCAGCATGAGTTCGCGCGGCGAAAAAGGCTTGGTGAGGTAGTCGTCGGCCCCGACTTCAAGTCCGCGGATGCGGTCGGTCTCTTCTCCGCGAGCCGTAAGAATCAGGACTGGGAGAAACTTCGTGTGAGGATTTTCTCGAATCCTGCGCAAAACCTCAATGCCATCGATGTCGGGAAGCATGAGGTCCAGCACAACGGCTGCCGGCAGAGTTTTTTCGAGAAGCTCCAAGGCACGTTTGCCTTCCTCGACAACGACTGGCTCCCATTTTTCCTCCTTGAGATGGAAAGCAATGAGATCAGAGATCGCTGGCTCGTCTTCCACCACAAGGATTCCTCGGTTGCGACTCATACGCCTCTCCAATCAGTTTTGGAGCGATTCGTTCGGGTCTTTTCAATTGATACTGGCAATTCGTGATCACGAACGAGTGCAACCGCGATCTTGGTGGCACTCCCTTTGCGCAATCACTTTTCACACCCGTGTCACAAACGGGGGCTCAGATTTCTTTCACGTCACTGGCTGCCACAAACCCTGGCTGACCCGTAGGCAGCACAACGCGTTTCCATTTCGGCTCTGGATAAGGGAATGCACGCAGCACCTCCCCTTCGTTGACTGTCAATAGGCGTGTGAAGGCGGTCGATGGGCCACTATAGATGACTGTCTCGGGAGCGATGACAACAACTGATGGTGTGCCGTAGTGCGCGTGGTACGACCACGCTGCAAAACCAGCAACCGTCGCATACGTCGGGACGACGAGGCCGACCACCAGGCGGCGCCAACGTGCTCCCTTGCGCTGCCATACGAGCCATACCCCGACCGCCATTGACAAACAGTGCACGATAGTCAGCCCCCAAAGCCACTCACGTGTGCTCAAGTAATCTCGCACGGTCACGAAAGGCCGCACGAGGACAAAGGGTTCCTGCCAACTACGGCGCGGCGACACCATTTCCAAATTCGCGTGAATGTCGGCATCCCGCGGGTTAAAGCGACGAGCGCGCTCAAGGTATGCCACCGCTTCCCCCGTCTTCCCCAGCTTGGCCAGGCAGGTGCCAAGATTGTAGTAAAGCGCACTCGAGACGATCCCACTTGTCTCCAGTTCCTTGTAAATCGTTGCCGCTTTTTCAAAATCCTTGGCCACATAAGCATCGGCCGCGAGCGCAAAAGCGGCAGTGACTTCGTCCTCTAGGATTGAAGCCAGTGCGGTGTTGAGGCCCATCACCACGAGACAGACAGCCAAAGCTACCTTTCGAAACATTGTTGCACCTCCTTGAGCAGCTGTCGCGTGCGCGTAGCCATATTGGCCAAGAAATCCGGCGATGACGCCAGGGGGGAGTACTTGACGCTCTCGCATGTCTCGAGAATCTCTCGAAGGCTTAGTGCTGTTTCTCTTTTCAACCCAGCTTCGACAAGCGCCTCACTTAGTTCTTCTGCTGTCAAAAGCTCGACTTCTGTGTCGAGTAGTGAGGCGACGTAGCGCCGCAGTGCCTCCGCAAACTGTGCGGCTGCTTGGGCAGCATCATCTTGATTAGCTCTTTCAAGGCGCCCCAGCGCTAACTGCAAGGCGTTCCAATTTTTGCGCCGCAATTGCTCGAGATCGACGTTTCTCCTGGCTACCCGGCGCCTCGCCCAAGCCCAACTAAGCAGAAATGCTGCCGTGGAGGCTGCCATGACTCCGCCTGCTGCAGCCATTTCGCGACGTAACGCGTCCCGAGTGGTCCACCGACCTGGCAGCTCTTTGATGTAGCGCAGGTCTTTTCGGACCTCTTTATCACTCTTACTAGCCGCTGTTTGGGGTGGAGCGGGACTGCTCTGGGGGGCGACAAGCACTGGCGAGGCCGTGCCGGGTGCTGCAATAATTTCAAATTCGGGTGTGCTCAATTGTTCGTAGCGTTTCGTAGCAGGATTGAAAACGGCCAGGCTCAAAGACGGAATCTTGTGCTTTCCTTCTCGCGTCACGCGCAGGAGGTAATCGAATGTTTTGCTTGTGATCACCTTGTTGTTCTCAATCCGTCGGTCAGTGGAAACCTTTGGCTCTTCGAGCAGCACCACTCCATCAACGCTGGGGAATTCCGGCGCTACAGCCACAGTCGCATTTCCCTCCCCGGTCAGAGTCACCCGCAGCCGGATGATATCCTCATTGGCTTTGACGTGGGTCTTGTCGACAGAGGCATCGACGCGAAAGCGCCCAACGGCGCCACAGAAATCCGCAGGCTTCCCCTCCGCAGGAAGCGGGGCCACATTGAGCTCGATGGGAACCGACCGGACAATCACCTCAACGCCACGCGCGTCAAACGGATCCAAGTCGAAGAACCCCAGAAGCGGATCATCAAATGGCGAGCGGGAACGTCGTTGCTGGGTCAGAGGGAAAACAAGCCCCAACTGGAAGGGCTCAATGGTAATCGTCCCTGTGCGCGTTGGCGTAAGCGCCACTTGATACAGTGGGGCCACAGCGTAACGTTGGCCTCCCACCGTTTGCTCTTCGAAACGCAGGTTTTGGGGGACAGGGTAAAGCTCCTCTTTAAGGAATTCCTTAAGTTGCGGGATGGCAAGATTGCCGGTCCCGCTAAAACGCCTGGGATCGATCCCTGCTCTCGAGAGTCCCTCTTGATCAATAAACAGATGATAACTTAATAAGAACTGTTGCCCGCTGAGAGGTGTCGTCGTCTCCACGGTGGCAAGGATAAAGATCTTACCCTCGAGAGCTTTCTCAAGCTGTGGCGCTGAGGGAACTTTTGGGGGGACGACCAGCTCTCGCAGTTCGTTGGGGACATTTCCAGCCGTGGTGGCGCGTGCACTTTGGACTTCGATGGTCACTTCATTCGTCGTGTAAATCTCCCCGTCCACGGCAACATTAGCCGGTGGCAGCTTGTACGTTCCGGGCTTGAGGGCCGTCAGTGTGTAGCGAAACTCGTAAGTGGTCGACACCACACCATTCACGATAGTCGTTTGTTGTGTTGTCCCCCGCGAAACAAGCTCGGTGAGGCCCGAGTCGAAGATGTCAGGTGGTTGAACTTGCGGGGGTTCCTCGGCGCGTGCACATTTAACTTGGACCACGTAAACCATCGTTTCTCCCACGATCGCCATTCGCGGATTCACAGACGCGGTCACCTGGCAGGGGCGCTGCGCCCACGCACTCAGACTCACGAGTAAGAGAGCCACGAGTAAGCTCGGGAGACTCAGCTTGAATTTGGGTCTCATCTTACCAGTCTCGCTCCTCGGATTGTTCTTCTTGCTGTTGACCACGTCGGATCAAACGCAGTAGCGCCCGCTTATCCTCTTCGGGCAGGGAGTTGAGAAGACGCCTGGCTTCGTCAGCTGACATCTCTCCAATTCTCACTGGCTCTGCCTGGGTACCACTGTCTTTCTTCTCATCGGACGAAGGTTTGAGCGTTCCTTTCTTCTGACGATCTCGTTCCTCTTGCCCCTGTTTTTCAAGGGACAGGGATTCCTTTTGCGGCTCTTCTTTCATTTGTTCTGATTCTTGCTGCTCGTTCTGGTCAGCAGGGCTTTTCCGCTGATCCTGATCTCTTTTTTGGTCCGCTTCTTGCTGCTGCTCACCTTGTTGCTGTTTTTGTTCGTCTTGAGGCTGTTGCTCTGATTGCTGATTGTTCTGCTCTTGCTGCTGTTGTTGATCCTGACTCTGTTCATCCGTCTTTTGCTGCTGATTCTGGGGAGATTGCTCCGATTGCTGCTCCTGATTTTCGTTTTGCTCTTGCTGTTGCTTTTGGTCTTGCGTGGATTCTGGCTGCGGCTGGGAAGGAGGTTCGGGAAGCCGGCGAATGAAATCCTCCAGCGCATCCCGTTCGCGCGCGGCAATTTCGAGGTTACGCCCGTATCGCGGATCGCTGAGGCCGTACTTCGCAAACTCTCGGTATTGAGCCAGCAATTTTTCGTAGCGCTGGAGCGCTTCCTGGGCCTTCTGTTTGACTTTTTCCACTTGATCGAGGGGGACTTGCTCGGGCGCTGGCAGAAGCTCGTTCAGAGGTGTAAGCGCCTGCCGCGCGTCTTCATGGTCAAGAAGCAAGCGATTGTAGAGCGCCTTTGAGGTGAGATCCCGCTGCGTAGGATCAAACACCCCTCGAAAGATCTCCTTCGCTTTTTCGCGATCGCCGATTTTCAGCCATGTGACACCTTGGTTGTACTTCGCGCGTACCGATGCTGGGTCTCGCTCCAAAACCTTCTCAAAGTGGTTGAGTGCTTTCTCGTAATCGCCCTCGGCAAAAGCTCGCGCTCCTCGGAGCTCCTCGATCACGGTTTCGCCGGGGTAAGAATACGCCGACGCCGCAACAAAAACCAGTAATACCATTGCCTTAGAGCTTAGTCGGTTCATTCCTGACTCGCCTCCTCGCGCCGACGCGTTTCAAAGACAAACATCTCGGCGCATAGCAGAATCAGAGTAGCTCCCACAAACCACGGAAAGCGCTCATGATAGACGCGGAAGACCATCTCCTGTCCTTCCGCCTTTTGAAGTTTCTCGATCTCCGCCAGAAGAGGCTGAATCTCGGCGATTCCTGATGGATTGGCTTTGAAGGCTGCCCCACCGGTGAGTTCACTCAAGCGGCTGAGCGTTTCAAAATCGAGCCGTGTTGTGATAAGCTTCCCTTCCTTATCCTCTTTATAGCCTGAACCCTCAGGAATTGGCATGCCTTCCGTTGTGCCGATCCCCAGGCAGAAAATCCGCACTCCAGCTTTTGCCGCACGTTCGGCCATCGCCAGGGCCCGACCACCGTGATCTTCGCCATCGGTGAGTAAGACGAGCACTTTATCCCCACGAGCTGCCAACTCGAACGCCCCTAAGGTCACGTCAATGGCTCGCCCGATATCGGTCCCCGGTTTGGCCACAGTTGAAGTGTCTAGACCGTCGAGGGTAGCACGCGCCATCGCATAGTCGGAAGTCAGCGGACAAACAATGGCTGCGTCGCCGGCGAAAGCAATGATGCCGACACGGTCACCCTTCAGCGCCCAAATCAAATTCTGGAGCAACTCTTTGGCCCTCACGAGCCTATTAGGTTTGTAATCTTCTGCCAGCATACTGCGCGAAACATCGACCGCGATGATAAGATCGACTCCGCTCGAAATGAGCTGGCGGTCCTCAAACCCCCACTGGGGTCTCGCGCCCGCGATAATGGCTAGCAGAAGAGCGCAGAGCAGCAAGAGTGCCGCGACCACACGACGTGCAGCCCCCATTCCCGCACCCAGCCGCTGAGCGAGGCCATCTCTAGCATAACGTCGCACAAGTGCCCACCCGCGACGATAACGCAAGTAGAGCGCTAGCGCAAAGAGCGGCAAAACAAACACAAGCAAAAGAAAGTTGGGATTCGCGAATCTCATGGCACCTTCACCCCCCGGCTGGCTGCCACAAGAAACTCCAAAGCTACGAGTCCTAAAGCCACAGCGATAAACCAAGGCGCCAGTTCATTGAAGCGGTCGAATTGCGTGCTTTGGATGCGTGTTTTTTCTAGCTTGTCAATTTGACGATAAATTTCGCGCAGCTTTGCGTTACTAGTGGCGTGGAAATATAGACCTCCTGTTTTCTCAGCAATAGCCTTAAGAGTTTTCTCATCGAGTCCAGCTTCGGGTCCTAATAACCCACCAAAGAGTCCACCGGTCGAAGCGGCATCTGTCCCAACGCCGATTGTGTAAACCCTTACTTTGAGCGCTCTTGCAGCTTCCGCTGCCGTCAGGGGATCGATTTTGCCGGCATTGTTCTCCCCATCGGTGAGCAGAAGGATGACTTTACTCTTCGCAGTGCTTTTCTCAAGTTTCTTGAGTGCAAGAGCGAGTCCCTCGCCGATGGCAGTCGCGCGCTCGTCAACAACTCCAAAGCGAACGCTATCGATGAACTTTTGCACCACAAGATAATCCAGGGTGAGGGGGACAATGCTTGCCGCGGTGGCCGCAAAAATGACGAGCCCGATACGATCGCCCGTTCGTCCGGCGACGAAATCCTTGAGCACTGCTTTTGCGGCCTCTAATCGATTTGGCACGAAATCCTGACTCTTCATGGAGCCCGACACATCGAGCAAAAGCATGATATCAATGCCTTCGGTAAAGCTCTTGCGCTCGGTGCGGCCGTATTGTGGCCTGGCCAAGGCTATCACAAGGCAGGATAGCGCCAACATTCTAAGAAGGCGGACAGTCCACAACCACCCGCCGCCGCTTCGCGGGCGGGCAGCTTCCACAGCAGCCAAATGACTGTGGCGCAGTGTTGAGGCGCGCCTTTGAAACAACGCAAATGCAGCAATGGCCACAAGAACGACGACCGGCAGTAGGGCAAGCGCCCATGGTTCGGCGAGGCGAAAATGATCGCCCGTTGCCCCCTCGCTGTGGAAGAGGTGTGTGAGGAAGCGGTCGATCATAGTGCCACCCTCTCCGGTCCCCTGCCGCCTTCGGTCGCCGCGCGTGGCGGTGGTAAACGACGAATGATCTCGCGAGCTCGCTGCAATGCTCGCTCGCACACAGGGGTGGCTGGTCTGTATCGGGCAAATTTGACGAGGTCGGCTTCTTGCAGAACTGCTGTAATCTCCTCCCGCACCTCTGGGGGCACGGGCTTGCCTTCTAATGCTTCGAGCAGTTCACTCGTCGTCATTTCAAGACCATCGAACCCAAACAATGTGCCTAAATAGTCGCGAACAGTGTCGGAGAGCCGCGAATAGAACTCCTTGATCTGTCGCTTGGCGATGAGCTCTTCTGCAGCGAGTTGATCAAGCATGGCCAATGCTTGCGCATCTGGCGGCAGCGGCGGTGGAGGCGCGGCCATTCGTCGACGCAAAAGAGTCCACGCGGCTATAGCCACCGCCAGACCCATCAGGCCTGCCAGCCCCCACAGAATTTCGCGCTTTCGCTGAATCAGAGGATGCTGGACAAGGCTTGTTTCTGCTGGCGATAATGAGAGCTTTGTGGGCAGCGTCGTCTCCTCGCTGGCGGAGAGATGGCTCGTGAGCTCAATCTCCCCGAGATGCACTGCGCCAACCTCTTGCCCCTGTTTGAACACCTTGATCGGCGGAAGAGGCTGAACTCCTGGAAACAAACCAACGAGTTCGATTGCGAAGACGCTGTTCTTTCCTTCGGAATGCGCTCGGCGAAAAGATGAACTGGAAACCCGAACCCATGTCGTGGCGCCGTCGGCAAGATAGTTTGGGTCAAGGGTCACGTCGCTCGCATTCTCGGTCTTCAAGTGAACCTTGAGCGTGAAAGGTTCTCCTACGCAAGGCTGCGCTGGCTCGAGAAAGAGCTCGTAATCAAACCCAGTGCCAAGCGTCATAGTGCTAGGTGGGCTTGCGCTCACCCCAAGCACCGCGCACAAGGCAATAAGTAAAAACAAGGCGATTTTATATCTTGTTGTCATGAGCCCTTTCTGAACGTTCGACTGATGGAGTCGTGGAGGTCTCTTCAGTTTTGAGGTATTCGATCACCTTCTCGAGGGCATTGGGCTCGGTCGAGACCTTCATTCGGGAGCGCAAGTCTTCGCGGAGCTGTTGTTCCGTCCGCCCAACTTTCTCCGAACGCAGCGTCAGCTCAATTTGCCCTCTGACTTCATCGAAGGATTGTTTCTCCTCGGGGAAGTTTTGGAAAACGATAAAGAGCCAGTAGTAGTCGCCACGTTTGATAGGACCGAGCGTCTGCCGCGCTTTTAGGCCGAACAGTTGCGGGATAAGCTCTTTTGCCTCGCCGAATTGGGGGATGCTTTCGGCATTCGCCGCAAGAGCTCCGACAAGCCCATCGCGTTGGAGGAGCTCACTGTGAGTGCAGCAACTTGTTACGATGTCTCGCCATGAGGCGCCCTGCTTTAGATACTGTTTTGCGTCAAGCAAGGCAGTTTCTGTTGTGTTGGCGATAGCGCCGAGAGCAATTCGTGCAGGTGTCTTGAATCGGTCGATGTGTTTCTCGTAGAATTGCCGAATTTCCTCTTCCGACACGCTTTTGACTTTCTCACGCTGCTCAGCCAGAAGTTGCTGGGATAAAAGAGTGCGTTGATAATCATACAGCTGGGCGATAATTCCCGGCCGAAGATGCATTCCCTCCGCTATCGCAGCGCGATAAGCGGTTTCCCGGTTGATGAAATCATTCCACCACTGCGCAAGTTTGGGATCTTCTGGCTTGAGTAAAACAGCTGGGAGCGTGCTTCGCTGCCGGACATATCGGGCGAAGGCAGCTGCCCGGATTTCGGTCGTCCCGATGCGCGCAATGACGGGCCCCTCAAAATCCTCCGGTGGGGGAGAGAGCAGACGCACCTCTTCTGCGTGAGTGGTCTCCTCACCTTCTACCCCAGTTACGAAGTGACCTTGCGTCGCGAGCCGCACCCGCAACTCAGTCATTTTCGCTTTGATTTCGGGGCGATCTGTCGATTTGGGGTGGTAGCGTCGCGCACGGTTGTAGAACGCCAGCGCGAGCTCAGGGTCGTTGAGTCCTGTCTCATAAAGCTCAGCGATTTTGATCGCCAGAACGGCCTTCTTCTGTCGCGAAAGGCGAGGGTTCTCCAAGGCCTGCCGATACTCACTGATTGCTGCCGTGACGTCGGTGCGCCGCAGGGCCGCTTCCGCCTTGGCAATGTGTTGCTGTGCCACCTGCTGACCGTGTTTGTCGTATTGCCATACAGCGACGAGGACAAGAAGCGTCAGAAGCGTCCAAAGTAGGCCTTTCGGAACACGCGGCGGTGCCTCTTCACTTTCGCGTTTCACAATCTTGCGCAATCTCACCCGTTTCATAGGCTAGTACCTCATGGCACGTTGTTCGAAGACTCTCACAATACGGTCGACGTAGGGTTTACCGGTCTCAATCACTGCGTGGTCCACTTGCTGGCTCATAAGAAGCGAAAGAACCTGATTGTGTTGTTCGAGTGCCCTCGCAGAATATCTCTGGCGAAACGAAGAATCGAAGGTGTCGACCCATATCACGAGTCCACTCTCACAATCCTCCAGAGGCACGATGCCGCAGGCCGGCAGCCGCTCTTCGCGTTCATCTCGCATGACAAGGGCAATAAGGTCGTGTTTGCGGTTTAGTAGAGAGAGGGGGCGGCGCCATCCCTCGCCCCAAAAGTCACTCAACAAGAAGATGACACTCTTGCGTTTGAGCATCTTGAGTGCAGTCGACGTGGCGGCTTCGGGGTTCGTTCCCCGCCCGCGAGATTGGTGGGCCAGCACTTCTCGAACAATCCGCAGAGCATGATCTTTACCTTTGCGCGGCGGAATGAGAAGCTCCACCTGATCGGAGAAAATCAAGAGCCCAATTCTGTCCTGGTTCTTGATCGCACTAAAGGCCAGCAGCGCGCAAATCTCCGCCGCAAGCTCGCTTTTGAAGCGGTCCTGGCTTCCGAATTGCATGGACCGGCTCAGGTCCACCATGAGGAGCACGCTCAGTTCGCGTTCTTCGATAAACGTCTTGACGTGGGGCTTGCCTGTGCGCGCAGTCACATTCCAATCGATCGTTCGGACGTCATCGCCAACGATGTACTCGCGCACTTCGGCGAACTCTATTCCGCGCCCTTTGAAGACGCTATGGTAGCGCCCTGCCACAACCTCGTTGACGAGCCGCCTGGTGATAATTTCGAGGCGGCGCACCTGAGCGAGCAGTTCCCTCGGAACGACAGCACTCAAAGCCTTGCCGCTTTGTTTGTCCGAATGCGGGTGACGCGCTCTCATGGCACAGGCACCTCAGAAAAGATCACCTTGATGATGTCTTCTGCGGAGATGTCTTCCGCCTCGGCCTCGTAGGTGAGGATGATACGGTGCCGAAGGACGTCCATGCCGATGGTCTTAACGTCGTCGGGGGTGACGTGGGCACGCTGCCGAAGGAAAGCGTACGCTTTGGCGGCCAGCGTGAGAAAGATGGTCGCTCGCGGACTGGCACCATATTTGATGTAGGGGCCAATGTCAATTTTTGCCTCCTCGGGGTTGCGCGTGGCGAAAACAATGTTGAGAATGTAATTCTTTATCTTGTCATCAACATACACCTGGCGGACAAGCTTGCGTGCCTCCATGATTTCTTGCGTTGTCACCACGGGGTGCACGCCAAACTCGGCCAATGGGTCGTCCTCATTGTCGCGCCCCAGCTCTTCGGTCATTTTGTCCAAAATGAGTTTCTCTTCGTGGCGCGTCGGATACCCTACGCGGAGCTTGAGCATAAACCGGTCGACCTGCGCTTCCGGCAGAGGATAAGTTCCCTCCTGTTCGATGGGGTTCTGTGTCGCCAACACCAGGAATGGTTCCGGCAAAGGATACGTTGTATCGCCAATTGTGACCTGGTGCTCTTGCATGGCCTCGAGCAAAGCGCTCTGCACCTTGGCCGGTGCACGGTTGATTTCGTCGGCGAGGACGATATTCGCAAAAACGGGTCCCTTGCGCGGGGTGAAGGTACCGTCTTTCTGGTTGAAGACCAGCGTCCCGATCAGGTCGGCTGGCAGCAAATCTGGCGTAAACTGAATTCGCTGGAAGCTCGCCTGGATGGTGCGGGCAAGTGTCTTGACAGCGAGCGTTTTCGCCAGACCTGGGACTCCTTCCAGAAGGACATGCCCATTGGAGAGAAGTCCAACGAGGAGTCTGTCGACCATCGGCTTTTGGCCAACGATCACCTTGGAGAGTTCTCCCTTCAGGCGATCAACGAAAGCGCTCTTTTCCTTTATCGTTTCTTGGAGTGCAGCGAGATCTGTCGTCACGTTCTTGATCCTTTTTGAAAAAGATTTTCGATGCGTCGATCAGAACGCAGATCGGGGACTTGCGGCTGGTGCTTGGCGGCAGAGGAGGAGCCAGGGGCAGGGGGGAGGAGGGAGGCGTCCTCCTCCGCGCGCCAAGTTCGAGATACCTCATTTGTGAGTTTCAATGGTCACCATAGCGGAATTCCCGTCGCGTTCAATGAAAAAAAGATGCCCTTCGCCCTTGCGCGATTTGATAGCCTCTCGGACGTCATCAGGTGTTTTCACGTCGCGTTTGTTGACCTGGAGAATGCGGTCACCCAATCGCAATCCCCCCAACATGGCTGGGCTGTTTGGGGCCAGGTCCTCAACGATAACCCCCCGTCCATCTTCGGCTGCCTTGAGGCGCAGCCCAAGCAGATCGTCACCTGCTTTCGGAGCGGCCCCTGGAATGGGAAGTTTCAGTCCTTGCCGCATCGAAGCCAGGTCACGCTCCGAGGGGCGCTCGCCCAGCTCGACTTTGACGACGCGTCGAACGGCTTCATTCCCGCCCTCGTCGCGCCAAATCTCAAGCTCCACAGTCTCTCCTGGTGCTCGAGCCCCGATCTGGCGGTGCATGTCATTCTCAACTCTAATGTCAACACCGTTAACCTTTGCGATAATATCGTATCGCTGAATACCCGCTTTTTCTGCCGGACTGTTGGGGTGAACATCACGCACGACCACGCCCACTTTGCCGGAATAGTTGAGCTGGCGGGCCAGCGCATTGGTCAGGCGGTCCATCATGATGCCCAAGTAGCCACGCGCCACTTTCCCCTTCTCGATCAGCTGATCGGTCACCTCTTTTGCCGTCTTGCTCGGAATCGCGAAGCCGAGCCCAGACCACATGCCCGTGCTCGTGGCAATGGCCATGTTGATTCCCACCACCTCACCGTCGAGGTTGACGAGCGCGCCACCCGAATTGCCGGGGTTAATCATCGCCGTGGTCTGAATCAGGTCTTCGAGCGGGGCCTTGTTGATGACGCGGTGCTTCGCGCTCACAATTCCTTCCGACACACTGTTGGTAAAATCGAGCGGATTCCCGATAGCGAGCACGATGTCGCCGACATCGAGCTTCTCCGAGTCGCCCCACACAGCGGCCGGCAGATCCTTGCCATCAACTTTCAGCACGGCAAGGTCAGTGAGTTCGTCCGCTCCAACGAGCTCCACTTTCTCAAACGTCCGTCCGTCAGGCAGGGAGACTTCCAAATCATTGGGGTCGACGTTGGAGATAACATGATAACTTGTAACGATGTAGCCGTCGGGGCGGATGATAACTCCAGAAGCGGAGCGCGCATACTTAAGGTCTTGCTCGTCGCTTGGTGTCAGCTCGCCGTAAAACTGCTCGTAGAGCCGCTCAAGCTCTTCCCTCATTTTGTCATCGAGGCCCAGTCCTGGCGGAAGGATAGGATGGCTTGGCGGAGCGCTCCGCCGCCCCCGCATCAGGTCAATTTTATTTCGTATCTTAACGTTCACTACCGCCGGTGAAGCTTTCTTTGCCGCATTGCGAAATGAGTCCCGCGTCAGGGGCTGCTCGCCGCCTAGGGAAATCCAAGGAGTTGCCGTTGAGCTCACTAATGTCACCACGGCAACAATCGCCACCAAGAAGCGCTTATCCATAGACGCTCTTTATCCTTCCAATGCACTGGAATGATGTTTCGGTGTGAGAAAAGCAATTCATGTGCCATACTAGTATTAAGAGCATCAGTGCCCATTTTTGCTCGGATGTTGGGCGTGTTCATCGGTTGGCGGTGGGGCGTGGAGTGTCAAATTGTCCCACCAGTGAAAGGGTTTGACTTTACCTCTCAAGCCATCAACATGTGCACAAAGTTTCAAAGAGTGGCGGTCAAGACGATTTGGGATGGGGTCAGCGCATGCGTTTCAAGGCCTCTTTGTTTTTCATCGGGATTTTGTTGGGTGGGGGCTTGAGTGCCCAGACCCCCGACTCACCGTACCTTTACGGCATTCACTGGTATGGGAACACCGATGGCATCTCTGTCGGGCAGCTCACCGACGTCGAGGACATGTCAGGAGGAAAAGGAATCTGGGTCTTGGATATTGCTCTCACCGATGAGAGCACGGCTAACCCATGGGATCTAGCCTGGACTCCGGGAAACAAAAGTCAGCCGGGATACCGAGTTGGCCACGCGGAAAAGGTGGTCTCCGGCAAGGGCCATTCCTTGATCTATCGCCTCCAACCTGGCTGGGGGCGCAATGTGCCCCATTCGGCTGACCCCTACACTGTTTCCGACTATGCTGCCGACTGTAAGGCCGTTGCCTCTCTCTTGGCCAACTGGTGTCACGTTTGGGTGATTGGCAACGAAGTAAATCTCACCGAGGAAAACTATAGGTGGTCAGGAAGCGGTTACACGGTAACGTGGCAGCCCACGCCGGCGGATTATGCCGCCGTCTATCTCGCCTGCCGGGAAAAGATCCACGAGGTGACTCCCAACACACTTCCAGCAAATCAATTGGTTCTGATGCAGCCCCCAAGTCCGGGAATCGCAGAGGGGATCCGCTTTATGGATTCCAATGAGTTTCTCGCTCGTCAGATCGAAGCCATCTCAGATAAGTCCAAGATCGATGGTTTTTGTCTTCACGCTTATGCTGGAGGAGAGGAGGAACTGCGCGAAGACTTTTTTGATAGTGTGCGCGAGCAACTCATGATCATCGATGCCTATGGGCTTGAAGATCGGCCCGTCTACATCGGGGAGTGGAACCATCACATGACCGACGCCAGTGAGACTCAGAAGGCGGCGCGTTTTCTTCACACGACACTCGCGGCTCTCCATGCTTGGAATACGGGAGTTGGCAGCCAGTGGCCGGGGCTCAGCAACCACAACATTGTTGCCGCGGCATGGTTCGTCTACCCCGCGGGGTTCGGTTGGGATGACTATTCCCTTCAAGCGAAGAAGAGCGGAGGGACGCCCGACACCGACCCCTGGAAAGCCTTCCAGTATGCGTGTGGTTTTTCTTATCCCCGTGGACTTAGCGGGGGCGGCCCTACTATCCCCCTCACACTGGAGTGGTGGTTCGATGATTTCAATGGCACAGGCTTGGATCAATCCTCTCCCGCTCCTGATTGGAAGGCGGAAACGGCCAATGGTGGCAACGTGGCTCTTTCAGGCACGGGAAAGCTTCGTCTTTTCGGGACGACAAACTATGCGATCGGAAGTGTGAGGACCAAGGGGTACGCCTACACTGATTTTGCGTTTGAGACGGAGTTTTTGTTCGCTAATGCATCCCGCAATGCCAACGACGAGGCGAATTTCGACATTCGCTGGCGAGAGGGCTCCCGGGGCTACTCGCTGACTTTCTACTCATCGAACTCGACGGTGCGCCCAGGGAGCGTCTACCTTCGCCGCACAAATAACTGGGGAGAAACACTTGCTTCCGCGACGATTCCAGGCGGGATCTCGACGGGTGACTCTTTCCGCGTCTTTGTCCGGGCCGATGGCTCGCAACAGGAGATCAAAGTTTGGCGCCTTCCCGCCAATAGCCTCGTGGTGGATTGGAGTGGCCCCACTGCTGTGACCGATAGCGGGCAGCGCGTGGGGCAGATCCGCCTCATGACGTACAACCTTCGCGAGGTGCAAGTGGAGCGGTTCGCCATTGGTGGCCCCAACTGGATCGGAAGTTCCTCAACGGTCGAAGATTGGATGAAGTATGAGCGCTAAACCCTTGCGCATTCGCGTCAACGGGTCTTGTAACTAGTTGGCGCTATGCATCCCTATCTCTTGCGCATTGGCTCATTTCAGCTGCCGACGTATGGTTGCCTTGTTGCGATTGGCATCATTGCGGGACTTCTTGTGGCTTTGCGGCTATCCCGCCGCATAGGCCTGCCGAAAGACTTCGTCATGGACCTTGTCTTTTGGAGCGTCCTGGTCGGTCTGATTGGGGGTCGCCTCACCTATCTCTTGATTGAGTGGCGTGCCTTCCTCGCCAACCCTTGGGGAACGGTCTTCAGCGGTGCCGGACAAGTGTTTCTTGGGGGACTCATCTTTGGACTCGGCGCGACAGCCATGGTTTGCCGGCGTTACCGCGTATCGTTCCCTCTCGCGGGCGATATCATGGCTCCGGCGTTGGCTCTCGGCCATGCATTTGGACGCGTGGGCTGCTTTTTCGCGGGCTGCTGTTATGGAGCGCCCACCGAATCGGCCCTCGGTATTCGTTTTCCACGGCTCGTCGACGAATCCGGTGCCATTGTGGGCTCTTTGCCTTATCTGGACCACCTGGACCGAGGTCTCGTGGGCCTTGCCGACTCCTGTTCCGCTGCAGTCTATCCCGTTCAGCTTTTTGAGGCGGCCGGGAACTTGGTGCTCTTTGTTGCCCTCTATCTTGCATGGCGCCGCCGGGCATTTGACGGGCAAATCATGCTCTTCTACTTCGTCGCCTATGCTATCATGCGGTTTGTGCTGGAGTTCTTTCGAGGAGACGCAGCGCGTGGCCTCTGGGGGGCACTTTCAACTTCGCAATGGCTTTCCGTGGGGCTCGTGCTCTTCTCCGCCTACCTTTGGAAACGGCTCCACCAAAGAGGCGCGACAACACAATTCACTTGATGGTGCGCCCGCTTAGGTAAAGAGTACAGGTGATGCGCCAACGGAGCATTACGATCATTACCGAAGTTTGGGGGGCTGTGTCACAGTGAGCAGTGCCAACATCCCGTCGTGGCTTGTTTGGATGATTTTTGGAATCATCCTGACTTTGGCTGAAGCAATCATTCCCTCATTTTTTATTATCTGGTTTGGCTTTGCAGCAATTTTGGTGGGAGGCTTGCTTCTGATCGCTCCCTTTCCCCTTGTAGTGCAGCTTGTCATTTGGCTGGGACTCAGTCTCGTATTCTTTACGCTCTCCCGGCGCTACTTTTCGCCCAAGAGGGGAATTGTTCCTGTTGGCACTTCCTCTGGCGATGTGGTCGGGCAAATTGGGGTTCTTATCACAGAGGTCTCTCCTCTGTCGCGTGGGCGCGTGCGCTTTCCCAAGCCCATTCTGGGAAGCGATGAGTGGCCTTGCTCAGCCGACGAAGCCATTCCCGCCGGAGCGCGGGTGAGCGTCGTGGCTGTGGAGGGCCAGTTAGTGAAAGTGCAACAGATCACTGATCAATAGCCGATAGCCTAAGGAGGTACGAACCGTGGACGTGTTTGTGGTGCTGCTCATTATCGTTGTTGTTTTCCTCATCATCCTCTTTGCCATGACGGTGCGCATCGTGCCGCAGGGCGAAGAGTGGATCGTTGAGCGTCTGGGAAAATTCCATGCCAAGCTTGACCCAGGCTTGAACATTGTTGTCCCTTTCATCGACCGCGTGACCTACAAGTTGATCACGAAAGACCTCATTCTAGATATCGACGAGCAAGAGGTCATCACCCGAGATAATGCTGTCATTCTCACGAATGCCGTGGCTTTTGTGCGCGTGACCGACCCCATAAAGGCCGCCTACGGTGTCACGAACTTCGCCATGGCTGTTCGCAATCTCATCATGACGACCCTGCGTTCGATTATAGGTGAAATGGAGCTGGATGAGGCGCTCTCTTCGCGCGACCGAATCAAGGCGCGGTTGCGCGAAGCCATCCTCGACGAGGCCGCCGATTGGGGCATCACCGTGAAATCCGTTGAGATCCAGGACATCCGCCCCAGCCCCTCCATGCAGAAAGCCATGGAGCAACAGGCTGCCGCTGAGCGCGAACGCAAAGCCATGGTCACGCGCGCCGAGGGAGAGAAACAGTCGGCCATTCTTCAGGCCGAAGCACGGCTGGAGGCGGCGCGGCGGGATGCTGAAGCCCGCATCACACTCGCCAAAGCCAGTGCTGAATCAATCCGTCAGGTCGCAGACAGTGTGGGCGAAAACCCAGCTGCAATGTGGTATTTGCTCGGAGAGCGTTACGTTGCCGCGCTTGACCGCCTCGCGCACAGCCCCAATGCCAAGGTCTTCCTCATGCCTGCAGATTTCCAAAGCGCTGTGCGGGGGCTCTTCGATAAGCGCGACACGAAAGCTTAGGCTGGACCAAAAAACCGGCTGCGCTGGAGAGCCCCTGGTGCACTTCAGCCATCGTTGGAGAAGGTAAAAGCGCCGAGCTCAATCCTTCTGACTGGCGGACAAGCCGGTTTAGGGGCGTAGATGGGTCTCCACTGCTTTGAGAACCTCAGCCGTTGTCATCCGACCTTCATGTTTGAAGAGCACGTTGCCAGCACGGTCGATGAGCATAAGGCATGGCACATGGCTCACCTCATGGCTAAGTTTACCCTCGAGGCTACCTTGCTCAATTGCCACAAGCTTCACCGGCAGTTTGCGAATCTCTTGGCTCTCCAAACCCCCTCGGATAAAAGCGTGGCATTCCTCGCAAAAGGGATCGAAAACGAGGAGAAGGACGGGCGACTCTTTTTCGATAAAGCGATTGACAGATTTTGTTGAGGCGACGACTGACCAGCCATGCCGCACGAGGATCTTGATCTCATTGGTCAGCAGCACGCCTTCTTCCACTTCGCCAAGGTTTTGGGGGGGAGCTGTGCGCTCCGCGGCCGGTATCGGCGATGGGCGAGCCTCAGCGGGGCGAGGCGTAGCGCTCGGCGTGCTTGTCGGCTTCGTGGGAGCTGGAGTGGGCGATGGCTTCGCTTTTTGTCGGTCTACTTCTCGGGCCAATTCCTGCCTAGCGTGGGTCTGCTGGCGCTCAAACTGCCAAAATTCCACGCCTGTGGCTAAAACGACGCATGCAAGGAAAGCCCCAGCGAGGGCCCCTATACGTTTGCCCACGGTGAGTCGGGGAAGGGGAGGCACTGCGAGGGGGTAAAGCAAATAAATCTCGAGTAAAGTTACCAAAGCAATCGCCCAGCACCACGGGCAAAGCCCCTTGAGCCAGACAATTTCCACACCTCGCAGCCAGGCGATGTAGACGAGTGCCCCAGCGGCCCCAGCAAGTTTCGCCCGATGAATCCATGGGCGATGTCTTTCAGCCAGTGCGGTGAGAAATGCCTGGAAAAGGAAATAGGTAGCTCCAAGCACCGAGATCGGAATAGGCCCCCACTTGCTCCACTCGCCGCGAAGGACTGACGTGCAATGAAAGAGCTTCCCCCTCGGGCACGGAACTTCGTTCGGGTAAATGATTTTGAAACTAATAAGAACAAGGTAGAGCGAGATCCCCAGCCCGAGCAGTTCGACGCAGTAGGTCGTCCACCGTGGCCACTTGAACTGTCTTCGTGTCATACGTCCTCCACAAGATGTTGCAGCCTCTGTTGGGTCAAGCTTCATACGTCCCCGGGGGGCGCTCAAACTTCTCCTCATTGCGCTTGGGGGAAGTCCTCGTCCGGGATTTCACCGTCGAGAGGTGTGATGGGTCCCATCGTCGTCTGGCGATCCTCAGCCGAAGGAATGAGAACACAGCCAAAAAACCCAAGAGTTGGTGGAGATAAGTTATAGGAAAACTCAGCGCGCATTTGTTTTTTAAATCGGGGACCTTCCTCGACGAAAACGTCCGCCACCGCGTCGTAATGAAAGGGGTAGATGTTGTAGACACCGCTCGGCAATTCGAATACCCATTCAAATGTGGTCACGGGTGGTAATAGGCTAAGACGCAAAGGGAACTTTGGAGCCCGGAACGCGAACGGGGCAGCATTTCCTTCTCCGGCGGGGGATAACACCATCGGGCAGCCCCGGATGCTATCGATCAAGACGCACACCCCACGCAGTCGACCAACTTCCTCCTCACTCAGGTCGCCCGTGGCCCTTACGGGCTGCCTGTAGCGCAGACCCGCGAGCCCCGTGGCGAGCCAAAAGCACTCCGGGTAAAATTGCGGCTCTACGATTTCGAAGATGATCGGCTGCTCGTTCAAAAAACTTCTCGCGTAAGAAACTGCAGCCTGGTCTTGGTAGAGAAGCGGAAACTTCATCGGGTCCACAATGGCATAGTCGAGGCCAGACACTGAGGGATCAGGGGGTAATGCCGTCACGATTCCCACGGCAGCATGGAGCCCTTGCTTTTGCAAAGCATCACGAAAGGCTAGAGCCGCGTACACGGGACACCCTTCTTCAAAAGTGATCAGGGGCGAGGGGCGACCTCGAAACAACAGCCCTAAAGCCTCAGCCA
>FWWL01004415.1_pt1 | contig 23786 bp, 14 predicted proteins | sample 2228331 | NCBI WGS metagenome assembly FWWL01 (sample SAMEA103939775, study PRJEB20133) | metagenome | reverse complement strand
GAATTGAAGAGAAGCCAACAGTGGAGTAGAGCCAAGCAAGCAAATCCTGATGGTGATTTAAGACTCTTGGCTGGTGATCGGGATGCAAGTTTCATTCCGAAAGCAAGATTGGAGGGATTGTTTGAAATAGGAGCGACACAAAGATTGGGTCCAGACTGGACAAGAATGCACAAGATACTCTTTTGGTTTTTAGAACGACGCTTACCTTTGGTAGGTGGACGTTTGGCAGAAATAATCCTGTATTCTAAGTTGGAGTATTTAAGAAGATTCAAGAATAAAACAAGTTTAACAGATGAAGAAGTAGGTAAATTAGTGAGTGATTATATCGAAAGTATAATCAAAACAATAAATCAAGAAATTAAAGGAGGTAGAATAAGTCACTTTCTGCGTGCTGTTTTAGATAATCAATACAAGGATTTATTAGCTTTTATATTTGGATTGTATGACACTGCTATGAGTGGTTTGATAGAAGGAGAAGGAAAGAGACTTTCAAGAAGATTGCTTGGAAAGCGGTCAAGTGAAATAGAGAGAAACCTAAAAAATAGGGGAGATTCTGTTGATACTTTAATTGGATCTTTAGATGAAATAACAACAGGGCATGCAATGGATAATAATACCAAAGACGAATTAACATCATTATATCTGCTTGCTATAATGGTAATACATAACCCTAAATTAATACCAGTTCTAGATGCACTTGTCAATACGGAAATGCCTGCTGATAAATTAGATGACCCTGCAACAGGAGGGATTAGAACATCTAGAAAAAAAGCATCAATAGATTTAAATGTTACAGATGATCCTTCTTTCCAAGAAATGAAAAGATTATTTGGTCCTGCCAATATGGATTGGAGACTTTTATATATCCTATACTGTAATACACAATTACGGAGTCTTCCGCAGTTAGAAGCTAATTTACTAGAAGAATTAAAAAGACCTATAAGCATAGCTGCTTCTAATGTAAATAACCCTTTGTTTGACTACACACTTTGGGCTTTTTGGGAAAATCTTAAGATTTCTGGAGCAGAAGAATGGCAATCTTGGATGTCAAATGTTCTTAAGGAAAGAATTAATTACATGCTTCGATGTGTACCACAGAAAGGAAAAGATGATGAAATTAAGCCAAACTTGGTCTGGGCAATGTTTAATAACTGTAGAGTAGGTTTTAATTTATTGACTGATAAAGGTAGAATTGCTAATAAAACTAGTGGAGCAGCTGCAAACATTAGTACTTTGGCAGAAGTAGCAAAAAAACTACTTAATATCGAACATTTCCAACTATCTACAGAATTATTTTCCAAAAATGTATCTGAAATAGTTGAGTCGATAGACACTTTTTTCAACACAAGAAAAGTTTATGATAATGCTACACATTTACCCAAGCCTGTAGAAAAATTTTTGGTTTCTGCGGCTGCCAGATCGCCAGAAGTTTGTATGCTTTTGATTAAACTTTGTGCTAATACAATACTTGAAATTATTCAAAAACCTAGTAACTACACTCAATCTACATCAGCAGACATTGATTCTCTTCGTCAAAAAGAATTAGCTCAATTTCAAGAATTTATGCGTGCTATTAGGAGCTTTATAACCACAGAAAACAAAAGTAAATATGGTCAAATAGTCCAGATAATAGAACAAACTTATAAACTTTTACTAAAAGAAATAGAAGATACTATACCAACAAGTCAAGAAACTCTATTACAACAAAGAACTCTATTACAACAAAGCTTTACAAAGCTTTCTGGTGTAAAGGGTATGGAAAGTCTAGCACAAACAGCTAGAAATCAATATCTATCGGCTTTTTATCAAACAACTTTTTCTCAAACAACTAATTCTAATCCAATAGTTCAGTCTGCTTACAATCCAATAAAAGATTTGTGCACCAAACTACAGACCTTAGTGTCGAATTTACAGTAGTTCTAATTCTTATTCTGAACAATTACTGTTAGTCTAGAAAATGGTACTTCTACTTTAATCTGAATTTTTAATGCATCCACATCAATAGTGGAAATTCCTAAAAAACCAAAAATTGTTTGATTATGAATAGCCCACTAACTTTTACTCAACCAAATTTTGAACAATACCTGCAAACTTAAACTTAGCAATATTATCTATTGTGGTTTGAGTAATGGCGGTGAGAGCTTCTTTAGTAAAAAAAGCCTGGTGTGAGGTCAAAATCACATTGTTAAACAGAAGTAATTGAGCTAAAATGGGATCTCGTACAACCTCGTTGGAAAGGTCGTTAAAAAAATACTCTTTTTCAAATTCATAAACATCTAATCCAGCTGCTTGAACTTTGCCAGACTTTATAGCTTCAACCAAGGCCTCACCATCAATCAAACCCCCACGAGAGGTGTTGAGAATAATCACCCCATCTTTCATCTTATCAAAAGCAGATTTATTTAGAAGATGGTAAGTTTCGGAAGACAGTGGGCAGTGTAGAGTAATAACATCTGACTGGGTATAAATTGTGTCTAGGTCAACATATTTTGAACCAATTTTGTCAGCTAACTGTTGGTTTTGATATTTGTCATAAAGTAATACTTGCATCCCAAAGCCGTGTAAAATTTCCGCTACAATACTACCTATCTTACCAGTTCCTATAATTCCAGCGGTTTTACCAAAAAGATCAAACCCAAGTAAACCCTCTAAGCTATAATTATTATCTCTGGTGCGATTGTAGGCTCGATGGATTTTGCGATTTAGTGACAATAGCAAAGCAATAGTGTGTTCAGCCACACTGTGGGGAGAATAGGCCGGAACTCTAAAAACTTTAATACCAATTGATTTGGCATACTCATAGTCAACATTGTCAAAACCAGCACACCTTAAAGCAACTGTATCAATTTCTAACTCTTTTAGTCGATTCAAAATAGGCTTATCTACCACATCGTTCACAAATACACAAACAGCTTGAGCTCCAACAGCTTTTGCAAGATTTTGCAAACTAATTTTTTCTTTAATATAAATAGCCCTTAATTTGTTAGAGTGGGTCTGATTAAAGGTAGAAATTTCTCTATCAAAAAAATCTATATCGTAACTTTTGGAGTCAAAGAAGACAATATTTGTTGTATTTGAGTGAGTGTTTTGAGAAGTAGACATAATAATTTTATCAAAGTTAAATAATAAAAAACTAAATAAACAGCAGGTCCTTTCTCTGATTTATGCTGATATATCCAACCAAACTTAACTTAACAAACTCTCCGTTTTGACTAACTCCCCAAAAGTCAACCTCACCATTAAGAATGATTTTAATCTGTTGCTTGTGAAAAATATCATTCCTTTTACAAATTTCTTCCGACCTTGCACAAAAAACTAAACTCCAATAGCCATCGTAATTAACTGGTGAGACTATAGCTGCTTCTGAGATATACCCCAAGCTCGCTTGCAAGTTTTCAGAACTGATTTGTGTCCGATAGTTCCCTAATTGCGGATTTCGAGATCTAAGGGTAAGTGGTGTAATCGAGCTGTCTATTGCAGACCTGTCTATTTCGTACCAATCAAAAAAATATGTAGTTTTGCGATTTGCAAATAAATCTACAGTTGGCTGAATTAAAATACTTGCAGTTAAATTAGCCCACTTTGAATTTTCGTAAAAATAATTATAAGTGTTCAACCTTACAAAACACAAAACTACAGCAATCCCAATATACACTATCAATAAAGACAAAAACAGTCTCGATAAGAGTCCAGGTCCCCGATTTTTTCCAGTTTTTTTTACTTCAAGTCTAGTTGTTTGAAAATCGTTTTTTTGTTGATTTTTGGTAAAATACTCATATTCTGAACTTTCAGGGTGCACCTGCGCTGTGGATTGTGGCTTAGATTGACTGAAGGAATCTGGTTTTCCTTCTAAGGGGGTAGATGTTTCTGTTAGAAACTCTTCTTCAGCAACTTGGTTTACAGACTGGTTTTTGGTGTTGTTCATTAGTTATTTGATTTTTGTTGGTTATAAATAGAACAATTTCGCTTCGCTTAGAGATGATTTCTAAAAGTATGATGGAAGCTTGCTTCGTTTTTGGCTAATTAAAAGTTTGTATAGACACGACTACATTAAACTATGATAAATTTCTAAAAGTCTGTTGTATTTAGCCACTCTTTCACCTCTGGCTGGGGCTCCTAGTTTAATAAACTCGCTTTGAGCAGCAAAAGCTAAATCTGACATAAAATCATCTGTAGTTTCACCACTTCGGTGACTAACAACTGTGATATATTGATGATCTTTAGCTTTGTTAATCATTGTACAAGTTTCGGAAACACTACCAATTTGGTTCAGTTTTATTAAAACTCCGTTAGCAATTTTGTTTTGCAGACCAACTTTTTCAAATCTTTCCGGATTAGTTACAAACAAATCGTCACCAATTAAATGAATCTTTTTTCCTAACATTTCGGTCATTACTTGCCAACCCAAAACATCGTCCTCACTAAAACCATCTTCAATCGAAATTAATGGATAATTATCAACTAATCTTTGATACAATTCGGTCAAAGTAGTCTGATTAAACTCTTGGTTATCGACTATGTAAATGTTTTTTTCTGGAACAAAAAATTCGTTCGCTGCGGCATCCAAAGCTAGTTCACAATCAATCTGACTATAACCACTTTGAGTTATAGCATCCATCAAATAGTCCAGTGCTCTTTCTGTTGGCATTTTAGAAGCATCTTGAAAATAGTTTTCATTGTTTTTACCGTCTGCGGAATCACTGAAACTAGGAGCAAATCCACCTTCATCGCCCAAAGCTGTACTTTTGCCGCTTGCATGTAAAATTTTTTTCAGGCTATGATATATTTCTGAAGCTATTTGCACATCTTGTAAAATATTCCCACTATTTGGCACTATCATAAATTCTTGGATACTAATTCCATTATCTGCATGTTTACCCCCGTTCAAGACATTACACATTAATCTTGGGAATTTTGGAGCAGCCGGTAAAGTGCTAAAGTAAAGTCTTCTCAAATACTGCCAAAGTTCTAAACCTGCCATTTTAGCAAAAGCACGATGAGTGGCCATTGATACAGCTAAAATCGCATTCGCTCCGAGCTGACTTTTATTACCAGAAGTGTCTAAGCTTAGAATTAAATTATCCACATCTAATGCTGATGAAAATTCTTTATTTAAAACTTTCTCTAAAATAATGGTATTAATATTCTTAATGGCTTTTTGAACTCCTTTACCATGAAAATCTTTATCACCATCCCTCATTTCCAAAGCTTCATATGTTCCCGTAGAAGCACCGCTGGGGACACTAGCCTTGGCACTAACTTTCTTACCATTCTGATCGAGCACAACCATACAACTAACAGTTGGCAGACCACGGGAATCTAGTATCCAACTAGCCTGTAAATCAACAATATAAGCCATAATACCTTGTATTAAAATTTAACTAAAGCAATTTTACTAGTATTTATTACGATAAAAATGTCAAGGTTATACTCACAAACTTTACAGAATCTAATTTACAAAATCTTTGTTAAGTGTGATATCAGCCAGATCATAGTGATATTCCTAAATTTTAGGATATTTATAGTATTTTAGCAAATTATAATTTTAGTTGCTAATTTTAATATTTCCGATTTATTTAGATTTAATCTATAATAAACGATAAAAATAGAAATTTGTATTTGACAAAATTTGGAAAATTTTTTATTTTGTTTAGCAACATTAGCAAGACCTTGCTAATAAAAAACAAAAAATTATTTTGTGTATATTATGTCCGCAAATCTATTATCTTTAATAGACCAATTTTTTGACGATGGCATTCGCCCAATTACATATGCTCTTAGCAGACCAGTCACTTCTCCGGCTCTTAATGTAAAAGAATACAAAGACCACTACGAAGTTAGCTTGGCTGTTCCGGGTATTGATCCTCAAAAGGTGAAAGTAGAGATTAAGGAAAATATCCTTACTGTATCTTTTGAGGATGAAAAGAAAGAGGTTAATAAAGATGGTGATGTAATCAGACAAGAATATCATGAATATGTTAGCTTTAGTCGATCTTTATCACTACCTAAAAATGTGGACAGTAGTAGCATTAAAGCTAAATACAACAGAGGCATCTTAAGTATTAACATTACTAAATTACCAGAAGCTCAACCAAAAACAATTAATGTGGAGGTAGAAGAGTAGTTTCTATTTTTTCTTTCTATCTCTTTATTTAGACCCCCCAATGAGGGGGCTGTTTTTGTAATAAAATTCTATCAAATACTATAAATATTAAATATGAAGTCACAAAAATTTAAATAAAAATAAAGCCCCTTTATATACATTGTTAGTAAAAGCATACATTTGATTCAATCAAATAAGTGTTGTGTTGATAAGAATTTTTTGACAAAATATTCAGAATAATTTCCACTTTGACAGTGGCACTATCAACATTCCAAAACGACCAATTAATATGGGACACGAAAGGTCTACCTAAACCAATTCAAGAAAATGAAAATATAATTTTTGTGGTTAGGGAAGACCTTGTTTTGGTTATGTTTAAAGTTTTACAATTGTTAATTGTATTTTTGGGTTTGCTTCTTCTTAGGACAATTTTAGTTGGTTTTTTGGATACTTTTTGGATGGCTTTTTATGATTTATTCTTTTTAAGCATAAATGCTTTACTTATTCTTTATTTTACCCTCTATTTTCATAACTATTACTTATCGATGCAGATAGTGACTAATTTAAGGGTAATAGACATTGAACAAAATGGTTTGTTCACTAGAAAGTCTAACCAATTAGCGGTTAAAAATATAGAAAATGTAACTTATACACAAAATGGACTGCTGGCCTCAATTTTTAATTATGGTAATGTAGTCATAGAAACTGCCGGTGAACATGATCCAAGCAAACAAGATGGGGGTTTTATTTTTGATAATGTTCCTCGACCTGCTGAGATTGTGGAAAAACTCAAAGCTATCAATTTAAATGATAGAATTTTATTTGCTAATATTTCGGCAGGAGCTAATGCCCAAGCAATGAAAGAAATTATAAACAAAAGACTAGTTGATAATGATAGTCCGCGAAACTAGATTTAGTGTGTTGTTGTAAAATGCTAAAAAACGATTGAATAGTTTTTAAGATTATTACCTAGTCTAAGACTCTTAATTTAATTTTGCGAAAATTTACCAGCCTAATATCATATCAACTTCTTTAGAATTTGGTGCTAACATTACCATTACAAAACCCAGACTCTTTCAGCTACGAGATCGTTTCTGGTATTACCATTCCAAGTATTTTGAGTTAACTTAGCTTCTAACCAAATATTTTTAGGGAGGTTGATTTGCAAAAATTGCTGTTTTATTTGCTCATCTAGATTAAAAATAGTTACAGAAATTTCTGGTTTTAAGTTTATTCTAATATGCCTACCCTCTTGACCAAGCCATCTTAAAGAATAACTCTCCAAATTAAACACAAACTTAGGAATTGGAAAATCCTGACCAAAAGGGTCCAAATTCCACACTTTCTGAAGTAAGTCTGTATTCAAATCGTTTACTGTTAGCCAAATATAAGATGGGTTGGTGCTTAATACTTGCAATTGCGGTGGAACAGTAAAGTTATCCGGTACAAAAACTTGGTTTGGTTTAGTAAGATTTTGAGCTTGATGTGCTAATACTTGTTGTAAGATTTCTTTCACTTTTGGTAAATCCACAGTATTACAAGTGAAACCTGCTGCTCCGGGATGCCCGCCAAATTTCGTTAGCCATTGACTAGCCTGTTTCATAGCCTCAGGTAAGTGGAAACCTTCAGGAGCTCTCAAACTGGCTACAGCTTGATCGCTCTCGATAGAAACAACTATGCATGGCAAAGCAAATTGAGTTACAAACTTGGAAGCTAATAAACCAATAATACCTTTATTCCAATCACCTTCTAACCATATGCAAGAGTAGTTTTGAGCAATTTGGGTGCTTACATTTTGAGCTAAAACTGCACTGATTTGTTTAACCATATTTTTTCGCTCTTCGTTAGTAGCAATTAACTCTGAAGCTAAAAGATCAGCTTTTTCTAAAGAATCAGCGAGTAAAAGTTGAATCGATAAGTTTGCATGACTAATACGACCAGAAGAGTTGAGAATGGGGGCAAATACAAAAGCTAGATCCTGACTATTTAGTTTATAGCCTTGATTAATTTTATCTTGCAAGCCTGTTTGTAGTAGTAAGCTTTTGAGACCAAGATAAGAATGTTTATTTTCCTGTAAAATTTGAATACCAGTTCTGACTAATAATCTATTAGTTGTGTCCAAAATACTTTGACAATCAGCCATCGTGCCAATTGCCACAAATCCAAGCAGATGGTTTAGTTTTTGAACAATAATTTTTTTGGATAAAACTTGATTTAATTGTTTGCTAAATTTTATGATACTAGAATTTTCTTGAATAGCTTGCAAAAAGTAAGCCAACCAAACCACACAAAACCAAGCAACCCCTACCCCAGTTACTGAATGACTGAGAAACTGACCATGCCTTTTGTCTTTGTTGTGAAAAACTTGTCTAGACCATGTTCGATAAAACTCTAAAATTGAGCTGTCTAATTTAGATTCAAACCGTCTCCAAAAAGTATCAGGACTTTTAAGTTGATTTGGTTTTTGAGTAAAAAAATCAGACAAACGAGGATTGATTACTGCCAAAGCCTTTGGTAAATCGCCGTGTAAATGATGATGATCGGTAATTAGCAAATCACAACCGGAATTCATTATCAAATCAGCTTCTTGAGTTGAATTAATTCCGCAGTCAACGGTAATAATTAAATCATTTTCCACTGCTAGTTTTTTAGAAGCCTCTAAATTCATTCCGTAACCTTCTATAAACCTATCTGGAGCATAAAAACTGATTTTCTGTGGATCAAACCCAAGCTCAACCAACCCCCAGTACATAGTAGCAGTAGCAGTAACGGCATCTGTGTCGTAATCACTGTAGATACAAATTTTTTCTTGATTTACTAAAGCTTGCAGTAACCTAAGACAAAAAACCTCAATACCAAAAAGATAAGGTAATTTATCTTTAATTTGCTGAGGCGCTAATTGACTAAAAAAATAATCAAATTTGTACGAATTGCCTTTGGCAAAACGATTGTAATAGTCAATTAAAATTGGCGACATAATTCGGGCAGAAAACTAAATTTTGTCTTAGCTGTCAATATAGGCTTATGGTGGTATTAAAGTCTTTAAATATAAAAAATCTATAGTGTTGATGATTTTTCTCAAGAGTAGATAGAGAACAAGCCAAGGATGCTTTACTATTTAAAAGCAATATACAGGTTAGCACTTCACAACCAGAGCCCTTTCAAAAAAGTTTGTATAAAAATCAGTTTTACACCAAATACACATTGAAATCCCCTAAGTTGTCCGGATCTGCCCACTTGCGGTAGGCTTCGTCAAAGGTTTTGCCAACAGTCATAGCTTCTCCGGTTGATTTCATTAGTGGGCCTAGTTTTCGACTAACTCCAGTTAGTTTTTCCAAGCAAAATACAGGCCATTTAATAGCTACAAATTTAGGTTCGATTTTTCTGATTGGTTGCTCTTTGTAAACCACTTCTTGTTTTAATGACCAAGCATATTCAGGGTTTTTGTAATAGTCCAAGTCAAAATCAAACTCAGGTAATTTATCTCCCAAGATCACATTTGTTGCTAGTTCAGTAAGCGAAAATCCAAGACACTTGGACACAAAGGGCACCGTGCGGCTAGCTCTAGGATTGACTTCAATCACAAAAATCTCCCCATCTTTGATGGCACATTGTAAGTTACCAATACCCACCACTCCAAAAGCCTTGCTCACATCTCTGGTAATCTGAACAAGTTTGTCTTGAATACTCTTACTTAGGTTTTGGGCAGGAAACACACAAGCACTGTCTCCCGAGTGAATGCCAGCTTTGTCTAGTTGTTCAAGTATAAAACAGTAAGTTTTTTCACCGTCACTAATAAAGTCTATATCAACTTCAATAGCTCCATCTAAAAATTGATCAATAAGTAAAGGTTTAGCAAACCGTTTGTGTTTTTGAGTCTCTGCCCGGTTAAAAATATCATCTTCATCACTATTCTCTGTTCGTACAGAAGAATTTGAATTGTTTACATTTGTAGTCTCAAAAGTACTAGCATATTGCTCAAGATAATCTAAAACTTCCTCTCGTGAATAAACAATTCTCATCCCCTCACCACCAAGCACGAACGATGGACGAAGAAGGACTGGATATTGTAGTTCTTCCACTTTTTGCAAGACTTCCCGCCTGCTCCAAGCAATTCGCCAATCTGGCATTTTATAGCCTAACTCACCAATAATTTCACCAGTCTTTTGACGATTTTCAGCTAAGTGAATGGCTTCAGCAGTGGTACCCAAGATCTTAATTCCTCGATTTTGCAGTGGCTCGGCTAGGTTGATCGCTGTTTGACCACCAAATTGAGCAATGACTCCCAGTAGGCCATCTTTTTCATTGTTCACAATTTTTTCGACAAAATCTGGAGTTAAAGGTTCAAAGTACAAACGATCAGAAGTAGAATAATCGGTAGAAACTGTTTCAGGATTGTTGTTGATGATAATAGCTTTGATACCCTTTTTTTGTAAAGCTTGCACAGCATGCACGGTAAGGTAATCAAATTCCACTCCTTGACCAATACGGATCGGTCCAGAGCCAAGAATAATCACTTTGCGGGGTTCGTTGTGCATCTCCAAACCTTTTTTACAAACATGATACATCAGTCTTTCGTTATAGTTTTGGTTTTCGTAAAACAAAGGTAGTTCATTTTTAGAAATCCACAAAAAACCGTTGACTTTGTCTAATTGCAATCTAGGCATGCTCAAATCTCCTTTAACCGAGACATCAAAAACCAAAGTTCTTTTTTTAGTTCCAGCAAACTCCCAGTCCCGCACTTCCAACAAAGAAATAATTCGATCCAACCGCCAGCCAGTTTCTTCTTGTATAATCTTATCCAACCCTTCTTTAATTGAACTACTGCCATCAAAATGTCCACCAATTACTCCCCAACAATTCGGCAAAAATTTTCTTTCTGCTCTTCTCTTTTGCACAAAAACCTTATTTTCTTGGTTCAGCACCACTGCATCCAAAACCAACTCTCGACCATCTTTTTTGGCCTTGTCAATAAGATAATCAAAATTTGGCTCAAATTGATAATACAATTGTTCTGTAGCTTCGTTTTCCGATCCGTGTGTGGAATAAAAGTAAGGTGTTTTAGCTTCAAATTCTCCAGCACAGGTATCCACCATTTTGTAGCAATTGATTCGTCTAAAAATATTATCTTTAATTTCGTATAAACTATAAAGTTTGTGAGTAAACCAAGGATGAATGTCTGTAATTTCTGTAATTTGATCAGGAGTTAGACCAATTGCAAAAGACTCAAAAATTGATTTTAGACGAGCTGTATTTGGGTTAAGATTGATTCCTAGTAACGGTAAAATTTTGGCTAACAAATTATCCCCAGTTTGGTAAAAAATGGTTTGCAAACCAACTTGACTGGCAACTTTAACAAATTCTGCACTGTCATCAATTAACAATATTTTCTTAGGATCAAGTCGTAATTGTTTGGCTATATTTTCAAAATATACCGGCTCATTTTTGAGCACCCCCAGTCGGCAAGAAGCAAAATAATCTTTGAAATAAACTCCATACTTTTCGGCATACTCGGTATTGCGAAGACTAAACTGATTTTTGGCTAAATATTTTAAGCGATATTTCTCTTGGTTGGTGGCTACATACAAAGGAATCCCCAGATTTTGCAAAAGTCTAGCAACTTTCAGATTTTTCTCAATATACCCTCCATCAGTGGCAAACCAAAAGTCCAAAAATTCGTCCACAGTCTTTGACCAACCTAGCTTATCTAAATGTGGTAGTAGAATTTGCTTGAGATCTTTTTGACCCATTAATGTTTGAGTAAACTCTTCAAAAGAAAAAAACTCTCCAATAAAAGTATCCACTTTTTGTCCATCGAATCCAGCTTGCCTAAGGCTAAAAGAAAGGTTAAAAGAGGTCGTCAAAACTCCGTCCATATCAAACAAAACCGCCTGCAAATTTTCAAAAGGAGATTTTTGTTTAGCTATCTCTGCTCGAATATAGTCACCAAATAGTGGCAAATTCTGTTTTTGTAGTGATTTAATTGATTCTAGTTTTTGGGGGTCTATCTGAGCAAGCAATTGACGAACATGACTGTATAACCACCGATCATTTTTCTCAAACACTTCATAATATCCAGACCATTGATTTTGTATTTCTTCTAAACTTAACCACACAGCTTGACCTTCAGAACTGCTTTGTAACTGATTTTGAGTAGTTTCGGCATAATAAAAAATGGTCTCATAACCCACCCTAGTACCCTCATTCTCAATAACATTGACTACTTTCGCCAGCGGCAAAACAAAATCCAGGTCTTCAGGCATCAACCCTACTTCCTGCTCTACTTCTTTGATCCAACCTAAAGGGTTTCTAACATCGTTTACAAACCCTCCCACATTCAAAAATTTTTGAGAGTGTAAAATCGGTTGAGTAACTGCATATTTATCTAATTTTGGATTATAAATTATACCGTGTGCTGATTTGCCCAAGTCTGTCCTACAAAGAGTTGATTCAGAACGGCCAAAATCGACTGTAGTAGTCACTAAAAAATCCACAAAAGGATCAAAACCTAACATTTTACATATTTTTTGAGCTGGGAATATCTCTTCGTCACTAATATAGTGACCAACTCCTTGTTTTGCTAAAAATGCGGATATTTCTGGTTTTGTTCCAAACTTATCTGCTATTCGCAGATTTTCGGGTGAGTTTTTGAGAGAAGTAATATCAGTCTTTTGTTTGACTATTTCTGCAAGCTCGCTTCCCCATATATCGTATTTTAAGTCTAAACTGACAATGGCCTTATACATCGCTTCTTCAAAAGAACGGCCTATAGCCATCACTTCTCCCGTAGATTTCATCGTTACTCCAATGGTTTTGTCTAACTCTGGAAACTTGTCGTCAGGCCAGCGAGGAATTTTGATAACTACATAGTCAAGAGCTGGTTCAAAAAAGGCGGTATTGCCAGTAATGTCGTTGGTAATTTCAGGTAAAGTTTTGCCAAGAGCAATTTTAGTATGTACTCGAGCAATCGGATAACCAGTAGCTTTGGATGCTAGAGCTGACGAACGGCTAAGACGGGGATTAACTTCAATTACATAATATTCCCCAGTGTTGCGATTAAAGGCAAATTGGACATTACAACCTCCACAAATATTTAAAGACTCGACAATTTCCAAAGCTGCTGTACGTAGTTTTTGGTGATCTTGATCAGACAAAGTTTGACTAGGAGCGATCACCATAGACTCACCCGTATGTACTCCCATTGGATCAATATTTTCCATATTACACACACAGATCTTATTGCCTACATGATCTCTAAGCATTTCATATTCAAACTCCCCCCAACCTAATACAGATTTTTCTAGTAACACCTGACCAACCGGACTAGTTTTGATAGCTAGATCTAATTTCTCTTTTAAATCTCTGAGATTAAAAGCCGTATTTCCCCCAGTTCCACCTAAAGTAAAGGCTACTCTGAGGATCACTGGAAAACCAATTTGCTCGACAAATTCGATACCTTCATCCACACTAGACACACTTTTAGCGGGCAAGACTGGCTGACCAATTTTTTCCATCTGAAGCTTGAACAAACCACGATCTTCGCCAAGTCGAATTGACTTATAATCAGTACCAAGAAACCGCACATTGTACTTTTGCAAAATTCCCATCTCAAATAATTTGGAACTTAAATTTAGACCTGTTTGACCGCCAGCAGTTGCCAAAATTCCGTCAGGTCGTTCGACTTCCAGAATTTTTTCTATAAACTTAGGTTGCAGTGGCTCTATATAAACTTTGTCGGCAATATCAGGGTCGGTTTGAATAGTAGCAGGGTTGGAATTAACCAACACAGTCTCTACCCTTTCCTCACGAGCCGCCATGCAAGCTTGAGTACCAGAATAGTCAAACTCGGCAGCTTGACCAATAACAATAGGACCAGATCCGATGATCAAAATTTTTTTGGGTTTTGGTGGTGTAGTCATACAATGTAAGAAGATACTGTTGATTACTCAATAAATAATATACACAATTTTTAAATTGTTACTTGCTCTACAAATTAGTAGATGATAGGCTTTTACAATTCTACTTTTGACGAATCGTAAACAAACAGTTTGCCAAATTCTTTGCTCAATGTCTGAATAGACTCTATTATTTAGAATAAGTTTAGTATTTTCAAAGAAATGATGTCCTAATAAAACACAACTAGCCACAAAAAGCAGTTTTTAGAATTTTGATATGCCCCCACGAATTTAGTCTTTACAAAGTTGTTTCACAATGAATGTAAGTTGTAAATTTGCAAAAAGACTACAAAAACAAACTCTTAAGTAAAAAAATTATATTTGGCAAGGGTTAAAATTTTTGATATCTGTTTTTCGTATTAGTTGTTTTAAAAACGAATAACTAGTCCATAAATCTATTTATTATTTATTTACAACCCATTCAGCTTTGAAGCTAATTTTAAACGGATAGTATTGTGAAGTATTGAGAAAGACGACCGACATTTTATCGATTCTATTTTTCAGTATTTTTTGACTTAAAACAAGTTTTGTAATATACTAAAAAACATAACTAATTTTTACTATAGTAAATCTATGCTAGAAAATTTAATTTATTGGCTGGCTGTTTCCAGCATGATATTTTTTAACCTTTTGTGTATTGTGGGAATTATTTCTTTTGTGATGATCACTTCGGCTATTTCCAAGATAAAAAATAAAGCTGTGGAGGCTTTAGATACGGCCCAAGAAACCACAATACAAGTAGCTCAAACTTTGGAAGATAGTTCCAAATCAATTATTGTTGAACTATTTATATTTATCGCTGGTTTATTCTTCCCTTTCAAGAAAAAGAGCAGACTAGAAAAGTTTTTAGATAAGATAAGCAAATAGAATTTTCAAATAAAAGGTATAAAATCGAGATTTTTTGTGATAATAGCACACTGGTTTTAGACTTAAATCAAAAGCAGCTATAACTAAATTTAAATAGAGCAGTTTTTCTAAAAGAGTCTAACTATTTGATTCTAATTTAGAAAAGACAAATTCTAAAATTTCTTCTTTACCTTTTTTCTTGACTGTAGAAACTCGGAAAAGTTTGTCACCTATTTCTAAAATCTGGCTTAGTGTCCCATCAAAAAGTCTGGTCTGTTTGTGCAACATAGCTTGATTGAGTTTATCTATCTTGGTCAAAACTACTCCAAAAGGTATCTGTTTAAGTTTGAGCCAGCTTAGAAATTCTAGATCCATTTGTTGTGGTGGAATGTTAATGTCAATTAGGACAAATAAATATTCTAGATACTTTGATTTTAACAGAAAATCTTCCGTAGAATGTCCCCATCGCTGGCGGTCAGTTTTACTGCTTTTGGCAAATCCGTAACCGGGTAAATCGACAAAATAAAAACTGTTGTTAATTAAAAAATGGTTAATTAGCCTAGTCCTGCCGGGCTTGGACGAAGTTTTAGCTAAGTTACGGTTGTTGCATAAAAAATTGATCAACGACGATTTACCTACATTTGATCTGCCAATAAAAGCAAATTCAGGTAATTTTAGATCTGGAAACTCGTCCAGATGAACGCTGCTTTTAACAAATTTGGCTGAAGTAATTTGAGACATTGTTTTACAGCATCTATTTTTAGATCAAAGAGATATGAATGTTTATTTAGAATAAATTAGCCAACCGAAAAAACTATTTCAAGTTCAATTTTTTTAACTAGCATATCTAAATTAACTAAAATTTATATCTTTTTTTCTAAAATTGCCAAATAATTTTGGTCTCTAGCTCTAGCTTTTGATAAAAACAAGTCATCAAAATTTGACTAAGAAAGTTTTGTATTGTTTAATTACAACTTAATCGTGCTAATTGTCTTTGAACCATAGTTCTCAAAATTAACCAGATAATCACTCTATTTCTTAAAAATTATTTTACTTGCTTATGATAATAACCCCCATCAAAACTAAGCCCATTACCACCAAAGATACCGATCTTTTTCAAATTTTGGATGACTATATTCTTTCTTTAAAAGAAAACTCTGTGCTTGTTGTTACTTCCAAAATAGTAGCCATTTGTGAAGGCAGAGTTGTCCCCAAAGATATAGATAAAGACGAATTGATCGCACAAGAAGCCGATTTTTTTCTACCAAGATCTTCTAACAAATATAATGTGTGTCTAACCATCAAGAACGGTATATTAGCGGCTTCTGCTGGTATTGATGAGTCTAACGGAGATGATCACTATGTGCTTTTACCCAAAGATCCGCAGACTTCGGCTAATAGTATCCGTGATTATTTAAAAAAGAAATTTAATCTAAAAAACATTGGTGTAATTATTACCGACAGCATAACCAGCCCTCTAAGATGGGGAGTAAGAGGCACTGCTTTAGCTTATAGCGGTTTTAAACCATTCAAAAGTTATATAGATCAACCTGATATTTTTGGTAGAAAAATGCACTATTCCAAAGTGTTTTTACCGGATAACCTGGCCACATCGGCTTGTTTGGTGATGGGTGAGGGTGATGAAAGACAACCTTTGGCAATTATTGAAGATATAAACTTTGTAGAATTTGTGGATCAAAACCCTAGCCAAGAAGAGTTAGATAGCATTAAAATCGATCCTCAAGACGACCTTTATGCTTCTTTGCTTAAAAGTGTCCAATGGCAAAAAGGGAAAAATAAGGGCTAAATAAATTATTCCAGTAGAAATCTTACCAACCTAACTCTAAAATTACTTAGAGTAATCTTTCTTTAATTAGAAATTAGATATTAAAATTTTGCAATATAACAGTCCGGGTTTGGGTGTTTTTATTTAAATTTATAAGATAATCGGAAATAAACTGAAAAAAATATCGAATTATCTTTGTTATAAAGACATCTTTATTAGTTAGTTTTCTGAAATAATTTAAATAATTGTTATTTTTGACATCGCCTAAACTCCCCTCAAAAAATCTAAATGACCGTTGTAAAATTGAGAAACTCCCGAAACTCCGTATTTTAGTTGAGCAAGACGATCCACCCCAAAACCAAAAGCTAAACCACCCCACTCGTTTGGATCGAGGTTCATATTTCGTATAACTTGTGGATGAATTGGTCCAGCCCCTGCACACTCAATCCATCCTGTATTTTTGCAAATTCGACAGCCCTTGCCGCCACAAAAAGGACAAGAAAAGTCTACCTCAAAACTAGGTAAAGTGAAGGGAAAATAGCTTGGTCGCAGTCTAATTTTAATGGTATCATCTTGAAAAAATTCTCTAAAAAGATGTTTAATTAAACCAGTGAGCTGGCCAACAGTGGTGTCTTTGTCCACTAGCCACATATCAAACTGAGTAAAATTGATGTCGTGGGTGGCATCTATATTTTCGTTGCGAAAAACAATTCCCGGAAAAACCACTCGAAAAGGTGGCTGATGCAGTTCAGCATAACGAGCAATATTGGCAGTTACTTGGGTTCGCATGACATAATTTTCTCCATTTTTATCTTTTTGGTCTAAAAAGAAAGTATCTTGCATGTCTCTAGACGGATGGTGCTCTGGTGAGTTGGGGGCAGTGAAGTTGTACCACTGGCTTTCCACTTGGGGGCCATCAAACACATCAAAACCCATTCTACCAAAAATATCTACCAATTCTCGAACAACCAAACGGATTGGGTGCAAACTTCCTTGTTTGTTTTGGTAATTAGGGCTACCAAAAGTTGGGTCAAAGTTAATAAATTTGTCTTTTGTTTGAGCCTCTTGAAGTTGTTGAATGCGAGTATCGCAGGCTAGTTTAATTTGAGCTTTAAGTTCGTTGATTTGTTTACCCAAATCTTTTTTCTGTTCACCGCTAGCAGTAGCTAACTGTTGTTTAATTTGAGCTACCTCACCCGAATTATTGAGCTCATCTCTTTTTTTTAAACACTCATTGACTGTTTGGCACTGATCAAAAATTTGTTTAAGATTCATAATTCATGTTAAAGTTAGTTTTGCAAAAAAATTTACCTCAGCTCTATAGAGGCAAGTTTAGACAAACTGTCCAAAAACTGCTCTTGCCAGAAGTTAACTTCATCACTAGTCAAAGTTCGTGTGTAACTAACAAATTTTAGGTTAAAATTGAGAACATCTTCAGTTTCAGTTAAGTTTAACCTTTCAATTGGTTGCACAAAAACTTTAAAATCTTGGTTATTTATTTGAGCTAGTAATTCTTCTATCTGATCAAAACGAAAATCTATTGGTACTTTGAGAGATAACGATCTAAAAATGGAAGGGTATAAACTTTCGTCGTAATAATTAGGATGAGTTTGAATTTTGTAGTTCCAGTTTGTTAAATCAAATTCAAAATACCAAAGATTTTTGGATAATGGCACTCCAAGCTCTTTTTTGAAACTGTTAGCTAATTGTAATAATCTGTAATCAATGTTTTGTCCTCGATACAAATACCCTTCCCCTACTCTGCTTAACGGCTGATCTAAAGGTAAAATCTGATAGTCATTATAAGTCTTAGCTAAAACTGTTAATCCAAGACTGGTAAGCAAATATGGATCATTAGTAGAGGTAATACCAGCTAGTAAAATTTTCTCCAATAATTGCTCGTCTATCACTTGATAAACTTTATTTAATTCAAAAATTCTAGGTTCTTTTTCTCCTCGGTTTAGGTTTGCCAAAAAACAATTACCAAGACTAAATAATAGACTATCTCTAAGTAAATTTTCTTGGGAACGGTAGGCTTTGAGTACTTTGAGAGTTTTTTGTGAGTCAAACACTTGTTTAGATGAGACAAACGGTCGAGTAATCACTTCATCAAAACCAAAAGTAGCTACCAGATCTACCAATTTATCAAAAGCATCAACCGCAGGAGTGCGAATATTTTGAATATGGGTGATTAAATTATGCTCTCTAAAATTTTCAAAACCGATAAGCTTGGAAATTTCTAACAAGAGATCGTATTTGTCGTTTAGTTCAAAATAATTTGGTCTAGGATACAAAATTTGTGTTTGGCGATCAAAGTTGCCTAATAAATCCAGTTTACTTTCGATTATGGGTTGCCAATACTGTAAACCCTGATCATCCAGTCTAGAAGCAATAAATGGCAAATCAACGACCACTCGACGAGAGTTATTCTCTAAAATTAAAGTTTTAACAGCGGATTTAAACTCTTGATTGCCGTGTTGTCTGTGCCAGTGAAAAACAGAACTAATCTGAAAATCAACATTCTCTTGAGAATCTAAAACCTCTAAAAGAGACAACAAACACACCAACATCTGACCAGATCGCACTCTCCCAGCCCAAATCTTGGAACCGTCGGAGCGATATCTTAGTAAAAAAGAGTTTCTAGCTACCTCATCAGCTTCAAAATTTGCAATTTCCAAAAGTACTTTAGTTTCGTGGGGATCAGTTTTGGTTGACTCTCCTCCAGAAATTCCGGGAACTGCCAAAATTTGGTTTTGATCAGCAAGAACTACTGTGCCAACAGGTAATTCGGTATCTTTGAGTTGACCCAAACCTGTCCATTTCTGCGGTGAAGTTAAACTTAAAATCTTCCACTGACTACTTTCGCCCAAAATAGTTTTAGCTTGGCTAAATAAATGGGTTGGTTGACCGTTGTCCAGTAATAAATAGTTAGATAAATCAACTAATCCACCGACCAAATTTTTTTGTAACAAAAACATTCTTTTAACAAAAAAATGAGGCAAATAATACTCGCTGTATTGATTAGTCTTGGCGAGATTAAGCTCAAATAGCCAAAAATTGTGAGAATAATTTGTAGTGTCTTGATAATCTATCTTAATGTCTGATTTAGTTTTAATAAACTTGGTTAGTCCTGACTCAAAATCAAATTGTGGATCAATAAATCTGCGAGCTTTGGGGGTTAATAAACTCAAATCACCAATAGCCACAGCTAGTTCTATAGCCATGCCAAGGTGACTACCAATTGTTCCAATCTTGTCTGGTAAAACCTTAATGTCAATCACCTGTTCTGGCCCAAAAAACTCTGGCAAAACCTCGCAAACACTCTTTCCCAAAAACTCTTCCTCTACCCTATTTTCCAACAACTTATTCAGCTCCCACAAACCATCGCTTGGCTCTGTTTCTAACATTAACTCGCTTTGCCCAAGACACATTCCCTCAGACACCTCACCTCGCATTTTACGACTAGTAATAGTCAAAAAGGGCAAACGGCAACCTTCAATTGCTACTGGTACAATCAAACCATCTCGAACATTTGGAGCGGCGGAGACAATTTGCACGGAACCTTTTGAACCCAAATCTACATCAAAAATTTTCAGGCGATCAGCATTAGGATGGTTTCTAGCATTAGTTATTTTACCTACCAAAACTTTACCCTCAAAATAATCTTTTATAGTTTGCACTTCTTCCACTTCGCTGGACTTCTGGGTAATTAGCTGAACTAGCTGTTCATCGGAATAATTAGCCAAATCAATATAGTCTGCTAACCACGATTTCAAAAAAAGCATATACTACACAGAAATAAGTTAAACTAGGTTAGTGCTTAAAGTTATAAACCACATTTTTGTCAATGTTTTTAGGTTTATAATAATAGTATTAGATAAAACTAATAAAATAAATAATTTTTGTAACAGTTTAAATAAATTCTTTTAGATAATTTTTCGAGCTATACAATTCAAAAATGAAAAGAAAGTAGATTTTTAGAGTTTAATTTGCCAGACTCCAGAATCTTTGTTATACTCTTTAGACTGTTGTCACAGTATTAAGATATACAAAAAAATTCGCGTAAATTTTTAATAATCTCAACTTACAAAAACATATTCATTTCAAACCAATAGCAATTTAATATGAAACAAAGATCTGTTGATTCAAGGAGAGTAGCAGCAAATAATAATGAATCAGGCAGCAGTCAAAAACAAAAAGTCACTACTGAAGGTGAGCAAGTTAAAATTTATGATACATTATTTACTGAACTTGCAAAAGAAGTTAATCCAAGGCTAAATGAATTAAATCTCGGGTTAGAGGACATTTTTAGATTAATAGAGATATATGTAGTTACAAGTCATCCAGATTTGATAGATAAAAATTTTAAGCCTTCAGATTGGGCTAATTTATTTCGCTTACTTAGCGGTAACCATAAACAACTTGAAAAAGGTGGGGTTAAGTTTGTTTTTGAACCTGAAAATAACTTTAGTCTAACCACTCTGAGAATAATAATATGTAAGAATGGAGAAAAAATAGAAATAGATTCAAATAAAAGAGCAAAAATAAAATCATGGCTCTTGAGGGTAATTCAGTTACTAACTACTGATGAGGAATGGAAAAAGTTAGTCGAAACCTATAAAATACCTAAAGCAAGATTACTGAAAGATGAATCAGTAAAATTTATCCAGAAATTAATCACTTTCTATACTACACAAACCAGATTCCTACAATTAGGAAGACTTGAAGGACGGAGTTATTATAGAGTAGAATTATCAATCTTAATTAGGTTTTTCCGTACATTTTCAGGCTTTCTCCTACGAATGAACCAATACAAACCATCAGGTTATGTTGAATGGCTTATTGGAGCTGAAAACATTAAACCAACTGAGAAATATGAACTCGATCAATATCTTAGATTATTACTACTTGATGAGGAAAGGAAAAAGGAAAAGTATGTTAGCGGTATTGCAACATATATGGAAGGATTAGTTAATGAACATGTAATAAACAAAGGAACTGAGTATGTAGAGGAATCTTTTCAAAAAGCTCTTATTTTTTTATTTGAAACTGAATCTAATCAAATATATAATTTGATTATTAGAGCTGAGCCAGGAAAATCTCTAGTTCCAAAGGAACTTCTTCTATTTGCTTCAGATCTTAAAAATTTAATTATTTTAATATATAGAGTCAAAAAAGCGATTTGTCTATCTATAGTATTATATTTTCACAATTCTCCCAAAAATACTAATGAACAAAAATTTTATTCGACAGAAATAGTTTCATTTATATCATCAAAGTTTAAATTAAACGAGCTAAAACCCAGAGACTTATTTGATTTATTAAGAGGTTTTATTAACTCAGAACCTTCTGAACTTGGTTCCTTGTTTGGTTATTCCAAAGATTATATTGATGATTTGCAACAATCTTTAAAAACTGTTTTATTAAACTTAATCTCTTGTGAAAAGGAAATAGTCGAAAATTATAAGAATGATCCTTCATTCATATTCTTAAATAGAAAGCAAGCCTTGATAAAAATGCAAGATTGTTTGAGAAGTTTGGTAGTTGCAAATAAAAAAAATAAGGGCTTTGCTTAAAAAACCAAGGCAATATTAAGAAAACTCAAATTCTCCAAAAAAAGCCAATTAAGTAAACTAAAAATGAGTTTGAATTGACTAATCTCAAATTTTAACTTGATTTAGGATAATCAACTTTGATTGATTTTTTGATTTATGCTAAGTATTAAAAATTTATCGGTTAGTATTGATGGTAAAACCATTCTAAAAAACTTGAACTTAGAAATACAAGCTGGTGAAGTGCACGCCATAATGGGCCCAAATGGAGCTGGCAAAAGCACTTTAACTGCTGTTTTGGCTGGGCAAGATGGTTATCAAATTGATACTGGTGAGGTGTTTTTCGATGGTCAAAATTTGTTAGAAATGGAAGTTGAAGAAAGAGCTGTTGCAGGGTTATTTATTGGTTTTCAAAATCCAATCGAAATTCCGGGTGTAAGTTTAATTAACTTTCTCAAAGCAGCCATTGAAGCCAAAGCCAAAGTGATGAATCAAGAACCGCCTTCTACTAGCGAAATTTTGTCCAAAATCAAACAAAAAACTGACTTTTTGGGTTTGCCAAGCGATTTTTACAAACGAACAGTCAATGCTAATCTTTCTGGTGGTCAAAAAAAACTTAGTGAACTGTTACAACTAGCTGTGCTAGAGCCGAGACTGGCAATTTTGGACGAAATTGACTCTGGATTGGACATTGATGCGGTTAAACTGGTGGCTAATAATCTAAACAAGCTCAGAACCGCAGATAATTCTTTTGTTTTAATCACTCATTATCAACGAATTCTCAACTTCATTAAACCCGATTTTGTACACATCCTTAAACACGGTCAAATTATTAAAAGCGGTGGTGAAGCCCTTGTTGAAGAAATTGAAGCAAACGGTTATGATCAATTTAATTAACCCAGAAAATTTTGAAATTTTGACAATAGACACTCTCCTAACAAACAGCAAAGGTTGGGTGCAACTTGATTTTGACAACTCACCGTCCAAGCCTATCTGGTTGCAAACTTTCAAAGAGGAAATAAAAGTAGAAATCAATCTAAACCAAAGTATTGAGATCAAGTTTTTTTGGTTTCAAAACATGCTAGACAAGCAAACAGTCCAAGCAATTTTTAACCTACATACACCCAGCACGAACTTAGGGATCTATAATTTTTATCATCTAGACAAGCAAAACACAGTCCAAAATCTTTTACAGATCAACCATTTTCAACCAAATTGTAAAAGTTTTACTCTGTTTAAAGGAGTGTTAGAAGGTCAATCTAGCGCAAAATTTGGTGGTAAGATTTTTGTAGATCCTGATGCTCACCAAACCGATGCTAAACTATCTAATCATACCGTGATTTTGTCTGATGAGGCTAAGATGGATTCAAAGCCGGAACTAGAAATTTACTGCGATGATGTTAAATGCACTCACGGAGCAACTATTGGAACTTTTGACCCAAAGCAAAATTTTTATTTACAAAGCCGAGGCTTAGACCAAAAAACCAGAAATCAAATGTTAACCCAAGCTTTTTTAAGAGAAGTTATTGATATGGTTAAGAAAG
>FWWL01002397.1_pt1 | contig 23790 bp, 18 predicted proteins | sample 2228331 | NCBI WGS metagenome assembly FWWL01 (sample SAMEA103939775, study PRJEB20133) | metagenome | reverse complement strand
CTCTTGGATTATCTTTTAAATATTCATACAAATTTAAAGAGCCTTTCATATAACATACAGGAGACTTGCAAATTCTAACCACATATTTCTTTCTTGGCTTAGTACTGAACATGGAATAATAGGTTACTACACCATAAACCTGAGCTTTGGTAAGCTTAAAATAGCGTGCTATCTGTTCGAGCGACTCTTCTGACAGATAATGTTCAGGGTGTTCGTCCTGAATACGATGTAAGGCTTTTAATAAATACATTCTGTCGGGTTTAAACGAATGTAATAGTTCTTCTACTTTCTTATTCCAGCTTGTTTGCATATATATTAGCTTTAACGATATCTTCGGGATAATTAATATTGAAAAACACTTCTTCGGCAATATATTCTGATGGCAGGTCCCAGTATAGAACCCTTAAATCATGGTAAATAGAACGAATAGCGAACTTCTTAGATTGTAAGTTGTGTTCTATAACAGGCAGGCAATTTCTACTGTAAATAGCATGCAAAGGCTCTATCAAATCGTAATGACGTGGAACAATCACATCGTAATCAAATAAATGATCAATCTGCAACATTGAGACGATAAGCCGTTGATTGAGGAATGGCATGTCTCCAGAAACAACGAAAGTATAAGGATACCTTGAATTTTTAAGAGCAGCATGAATCCCAGCCAGCGGTCCTGCATTAATAAAGTAATCGCTTACGAGTGTTACGTTATTTAGACTACATAAACCATTAGCAACCAACACAATGTCATCAAAAATTTTTCTCAGCACAGTGATTTGCCTTTCAATAAGCAATTGATTTCCAACCTGCAATTGAGATTTATTTATCCCATTCAAACGCAAAGCCTTGCCACCAGATATTATTGCAGAAGAAACAGAATACATAGATGGCAAATTTATTTTTTTTATCGAAAAAATCAAATGACAACTTACCTCACTATTTTTAGGGAATAAGAATAACTACTTTAACTTATTTTTATGATAAAATAATAGCATAATTAACTTTTTATTTGCAAAAAAAAATGAAGTTTTTACTTTATCTATGGATGAGTGTTATTTCTGTCAAAGGTCTTGCACAAGATAGCTTACACTATTCTTTAATTTTTGAGTCGTGGAATGACATTTTTACTAATGTGCAAGGCGGATTAAAAAAAGGAACGGTTTATAGAGGCCTGTTCGCTTTTGACCCAACTTTATCTCATAAACTTTTTCAATATTCAGGTTCTTTCTGCTATGCGTATGGCAAATCTCCCTCTCAAACATTAATAGGTGATTTACAAACCGTGTCGAACATTGACACTGATTTAGACTTCTTTGTTTTCAAAAGTTATCTTACTTACGAAAAATCAGATTTTTCTGTTGATATTGGCATAATAGATATGAACGAAGAATTTATCAATTGTGAAAAAACAGAATTTTTAATTAATTCATCATTTGGCATTCCAGCTCATATTAGTTGCAACAATACCGTTTCGATTTTTCCATTGACCTGTCTGGGGCTTAATTTCAAATACAATAAAAATGATAAACACATTGTAAAATTAGGCCTTTACGAAGGTGAACCAGTACCGCTGCCCAAAAAAGACTTAAGAAAATTTTTTAACCTTTCCGGTAGCATTTTCGGGATTATTGAATACACAAGAAATTTTTCTTTACAACAACATAAAATCGGAATTTTTCATCATAACGGCAGCCTCTCATCAGATACAGTTTTTTCGAAAAATGCACACAATGGTTTTTATCTGCTTTCAAGCCTAACATTAGTTGATAATGAAAGAAATAATCTTTCACTATTTTCACAATTCAGCCACGACCTTTTTTATGTTTCCAACCATCATTATTATGTAGGATTTGGAATTATTTTGTTGTTCTGCCATAAAAACAACCAAACTCATCAAGTATCGGCGGCTTTGGCTTATATTGGAAACAAAATTTCACAAAAGAGAGAAACAGCCATCGAAATAAATTACACAAGACAACTTGGAACATATTTTTTATTACAGCCTAATATTCAATACATTATTAATCCAGCAGGAACCGAAAGCAAATTACCAAACTCGCTGAGTTTAAATTTAAGAGTCTTAGTTACATACGAAAAGAGCAATTAATTATTTTTTTTATTCTTTAAGAATTCTTTGGCAGGTCCTTTTAATTCAACTGATGGTACAAAGGCGTTGAACTCTTCTTCGTTAATCATTTGTTTCTGCAGCATCTTTTGAGCCACATACTTCAGAAAATCCTGTACATTGGGTTTTAGCGTACCTGTTGAATCAAACGACGAAGCAAAACGTTTGGGTTTGGGTACAATAGAAGCAATAAAAATTGCTTCAGGCAAGGTCAATTCAGAAGGCTTTTTGTCGAAATAAAAATGACTTCCCTTACATATACCGTAAACTCCGGGACCAAATTCAATTATGTTTAGGTACAACTCAAACATTCTATCTTTCGATACTATACGATTATTTTCTATCAGCCATACAATAAGCATTTCTTCAAGCTTACGCGAAATAACCTTATGACGATTCAAAAACAAATTTTTTACCAACTGCATGGTAATGGTACTTCCGCCACGAGCAAAACGTTTTCGCTTAATATTTTCAATCATTGCATCTCTGAAGGCTTCGGGAATAAATCCTCTATGCCAGTAAAAAGCTCCATCTTCGGTGCAGAGCAGAGCATTGCGTAAATAGGGCGATATTTGCTGCAAAGGAACATAATTCGGGTTTGAATAGCTCACAAAAATCTGATCAACAGGCTCGCCCCTTTCATAAACAATATGAATAAAATCGGAATCAAGTTTAGACAAATTAATTTCACCATACGACGATATATAAAACTTGTTTGGCCTAAGCTCAGATTCCAATTTTAATGAATCTATCTGATTGAAATTAAGTTCGAAAAACAAACGATAAGCCAGTTGACCTTTAGCTTTGATGTTCGAAGTATTGGGGAATAAACCTTCTGGCAGGGAAGCAAAAAATTTATCTGCTTCTATTTCGGGCTCATTCAAGCGTATAGTCAATATTTTTTCCGGATAGGCTGTGTACTGAATATATGGATGAAATGAAAGCTGATTAAACCAAACGTTTGATGAACTGTCGAGGGTTATGGCATGTTCAGAAATCCTGATAAGATAGTCCATCTGCAGTTGATCGAACTGGATATCTTTGTACGACACTGAGGGTTGCTGAACAAACACATGAGCCAATCTTCCCTTGCCCGATAGCCATACAGCATGATCATGATATTCCTTTTTGATGCTGAAAAACGAAGTATCTACATGAGCCTTTAATTGAATATCGGCATATCCAGGGAAATAGTCTTTTTCATCATAAGTAGAAACTGTCTTAACGTACAACTGATTTTCAGATGCATGAATAATACTTACAAGGCTTAGCTTCTGACTGTTTCTGCCATCGGTAATATAAACAGGCATCTTCAGAAAATATTTATGAACCGAAACAAAAGGAATGTCAACTTTAATGATTGGCTTATCTTTTCTTGCATATTGTATCTTAATATCGTTTATTTGTGCTTCTTCCGGCAACAGGTTAAACAATACATCAAAAATTATATCTGTTTTCTTATGAAAAAATGGCTGCTTGTTAACTTCCTCTACATCTGTTGTATCAACCTTTTTTAATTTAAACAGTAAGCTAAACGAATCTGACGAATCATTTTTGGCAATCTTGACTCTAATCTTTTCTGTTCTAACTTCCATTAAAGACAAATTACCCAACAAAAGCTGAAAAGGACTGAAACGAACGGAAAAATCTTTGACAAAGCAAAAGGTATCACCGGGTAATGTAACATAGATACTATCCATTTGAACCGTTGACAATCCTATCAAACAGTAATGCTTAATATGCACCTGACTAATATGATTTCTATTAAAGGCATCGAGCTTGCTTTCTACAATGTATTGAAAAATAGTATTTTTTAGCAAAAAAAGCAAAATCAGCAGAACAAAAAGAGCAGAAAAAAAGTATAGAGCAATCTTTTTAAAGGGAATTTTCTTCATCATAAATAAAGACCTGGTTTCAAGTAATTTTTCACATAGTCATTAACTCCATCTTCTAATGATGTAAATTCTTTCGTGTACCCAGCTTTTCGCAATTTAGACATAGCTGCTTCGGTAAAATACTGGTATTTATCTCTGATATCTTCGGGTGTGTCAATATATTCAATGTTTACAGGGATATTTAATGCCGAAAACACCGATTTTGCAAGGTCGTTAAACGAACGTGCCTTCCCTGTTCCAAGGTTATAAATACCAGAATGCTTACGATTGTTCATAAAATAAAAGAGGACCTCGCACACATCTTTCACATAAATAAAATCACGCTTTTGTTCGCCATCGGCTATTCCTTCTTTATGCGAGCGAAATAATTGTATTTTTTTCGATTGCTGAATCTGATGATAGGAATGAAAAACAACTGATGCCATTCGGGCTTTGTGATATTCATTGGGACCGTATACATTGAAAAACTTAAACCCTGCCCAGAAGTATGGCTTTTGCTGCTGTTCCAAAACCCAGCAATCGAATTTCTGTTTCGACCAACCATAAGGATTTAGCGGTTTTAAACGAGGTATTAATTGTTCATCGTCGCTATAGCCCAACTCGCCCGAGCCGTAGGTGGCTGCACTCGACGCATAAATAAACGGAATGCCATACTCAACACATATATTCCAAAGTTTGATTGAATAATTAAAATTGAGCTTGTTGAATATCTCTTCGTTAAATTCTGTAGTATCGGTTCTTGCACCTATGTGAACAACAAATTCAACCTGAGCCTGATTCAAACGTAACCACTCCGGAAAAATATCCCGTTGAACTTTTACAGAAAACCTTTTATTTTTTAAGTTTTTATTTTTGTCTTCGCGCGAAAAGTCATCAACCACACAAATATCAAAAAATCTTTCGGTGTTTAATTTAGCTACCAAAGCGCTGCCTATAAAACCAGCAGCTCCTGTTACTACTATCATGTTTTTTTTTTGAAGCAAAGGTACGAAATTAGACTTAATGTTTAAACAGATAAAGATGTTAATAAATTGACTTATTTTGCAAAAAAAATACAGTGATAAAAAAGGTCTTCCGCTGGATAAAAAGAATTTTGATTTTCTTTTTTGTAAGCAGCCTGTTGATGGTGGTTGTTTATCGCTTTGTTCCTGTTATCATTACTCCATTGATGGTTATTCGCAGTGTAGAAAAAGTTTTTGACGGAGAAATGCCCAAACTTCATAAGCGGTGGGTTCCTATTGAAGAAATCTCGCCCTACATGATACAAGCTGCAATGGCTGGCGAAGACCAAAAATTTACTTCGCATTGGGGATTTGATTTTAATGCAATGAAAAAAGCATACAAATACAATAAAAAAGGGAAAAAAATTCGCGGCGGAAGTACCATAACCCAGCAAACTGCAAAAAATGTTTTTCTATGGCCAGCACGTTCATACGTTCGCAAAGTGTTAGAAGCCTATTTTACTGTCTTAATCGAAATTTTCTGGTCTAAAGAACGAATCATGGAAGTTTATCTCAATGTTATCGAAACAGGCGACGGTATTTACGGTGTCGAAATGGCTGCCCAACATTATTTCAACAAACCTGCCAAAAAGCTAACTAAATCGGAAGCAACTGCTATTGCTGCTTGTCTGCCCAACCCACGCAAGTACAATCCTAAAAAGCCTTCTGCCTTTGTTAATCACAGAAAAAGTTTCATTCTACGACATCTATCTAATATGCCTAAAAAGTTAGACTAATATCTAATATTTCCTCACTACTCATAAAAAAATTTTTGGTTGTTTAATAAAAATTGAATATTTTTACATTTCAGTTTTTTATTCGTTTTTTTAAACATGAACGAAATAAAAAAATCAATATATTCCAGAGAATTAGAAACATTTTTTGAGCCAAACGTTGTAGAATCATTTAGCAATTCCGATAAGAAAAAACTTCAGTTATTTCAACACATATCCCAAAAGTTATTAAAAAGATCGAAAAAATCATATGCTGAAAAACATCGAAGCAGATTTCAAAGCAGCTGGGGTTTACTAACCAACCTAATACTCAAAGGACACGGAAACACAAAAGCCTGCGATTGTGTAAGATTTGGGCATTTTCAACTAATGAATGGTATCCTTGACTTTAATAAAGATAATCTGAAAAAAATTTATCAGCAAACCTTTTTGCAAGAGGACAACCTCTTCCCTTGGCATCCTGAATCTGCAAAGGATATAAGATTAGCAAACATTCAAATGAAAAAACCTTATTTCGTTTGCCTAAACTACAAGTTTTCGAAACATTTACTTCCGCAAAAAAAGAAAAATCAACCCTGCGTCATTGTATCTGAATTGAATGATATAAAACAAGAAAGCGAAATAGTAAAACAATACATTATTTATCACCCATTTACCATATTTATAAAAAATTACATTTACAACGAACAACCTGTGGTATTTGGGCAAATACTGGTCAATCACGAATATCTCGACGGTGTTGCTGCAGCATATTATTTAAACAGCTTTTTAACTTATGCAGGTCTAACAGAGATTGATTATTCCCTATTCCATCATTCATTTCTTCAAAAAGTTTTTGACGAAGCCGATAAACGGGAACATGCTTCAAACAACAATTCTTTCAAAGTTAAAACAAAAATCCTTTCTGCACAGGCAAGTAACGAAGTCATCGAACATTACAACGAATTATCAAATATCTACAAACAATCAGGATATAAGCTTTCTGTTGAAACTTATCTTACTGCCTATTTTTTTCATTTACTGAGCAAAAATGAAACTACAGGCTGCCTTCTGAAATTTTCATTTGCTATTGAAGAACAGCTCGACTTCCACGCCATTAATCATGTTAAGAAACTATCCAAAACCTTGCTTTATAATCCAGTAGAGTTTATTTCAAAATACTCAAAATACATCACTTCCAAAAACCATATCAGCTTATATCATTCAGAAGACGCCATCATTTCAAATCTTATTAAACCATTAACAGATAAAACACCTTTCTGGGCTTTGAAAATAATCAATAAAATAGTAGAAAAGGCAGGAATATCAAGAAACATCATCGGGCAGATGGTTATTACTCATGTACCTTCAAGCTTAAAAAAAGATAACAAATATATTGAATTAGGTCATGGTTTTGGTGGACCTACCTGTGCTCCCTTTCAGGATGTTTCGCTTACCTTTGGCTTTATTAAAGATAAGAATAAGCAGATAAAACATCTCGTTTTGAGGAAAAAGTGCCGGGAAAAGAGGTAGATTATAAATTTTAGTCAATTTAGCTTTCATTTTTACCAAATTATGTTGTAATTTTACAGGCTTATCTTTTAATTTCTATGAAAAGGACATTAGTTTTTCTTGTTTTTGTCGTTATTACTTTTACCATGAGGGCTCAATTAGCGTCGTGGCCACTCACAGCAGACGGAAATCCTACAAATGTTGCAAACAACATTACGGCAGGTACATTTACAAGAGGCACCGGGCTCAACACGCTTTCATTTGGAACTTCCGGAGCTTCTTGTTCTGGTTGGACTACCAATGCTACCGTTGACACTGCCGATTATTTTCAGATTACTGTTTCACCACAAACTGGATACAAATTATCTATTAATACCATTGCTTTTAGCGAAAGACGTTCTTCCACAGGAATTCGCTATTACGAAGTACGAGTTAGTAAAACACCCAATTTTGCAACATATACTACACTTACAACCGTCAATGTACCCGACGACGACCTTGTTCGCGATGGTACCTTAACAGGACTAAATCTTATCGTGTTAGGTGGCGAAACGTTATATATTCGTTGGTATGGATATCAGGCAGAAAGCGGTGCTGGCACCTGGCGTATTCAAGCTAACACTTTGTCGCTTTCCGGAGACATAACACCCATGAACACAAACGACAACGATAGCTATGCCAGCGAACCTGCACAACAAGTCCCTGCAGATACCATTACTTCTACCACAACTACAATAAATCTTGCTAAACATATTTTTTCCTTTACCCTCAACGATGCAGGCAGCTCCGATGGACTTCCTACCAAAGTCTCTGTTATTTCCATACATAATAACCTTTCCAACAACTGGCAAAACATAATACAAGGCGCATTGCTCAAAACAAACAATACTACCATCAATGCGACACAAACAACCATCAACCAAAGTACCATCACTTTTCAATTTGCCGATGGAGTCCTTTCTGTTCCTAACCAGAGCAGCGTTACAGTTGATTTATACATCTATCTAAAAGACTCCGGATTGATAGATCAGACCAATATTCAATGTAAAGTTGACCCGACATCTTTCGACTCTTATCTGACAGGTTCTGCATTTTCTCTTTCATTTCAAGCCATTACCTCCAATCTGTTCACAGTAGAAGTCGTGGCAACCAAAATTAATCTCCTGTCGCAACCCAGCTTAATCATGCCCAATTTTCCTTTCGGACTTCAGGCAGAAGTTACCGACGCAAACGGAAACAGAGACCTGAACTTTTCTGGTTCTTTGACCTTACAATTGTCATTGGGAACAGGACAGCTTCAATCAGCAGCAGGTCTTACACAAAACGTAAGCAATGGACTGGCATCCTGGACCGACATTACCTACAATCAAGCAGATATTTTACAAATGAGCATAGTTGACAACAATTCTGTGTTACAGCCAGCCTATACTCAATATATCTACTCAGTAAATCCTTCCAATCCATTGTTAGACGATTTCAGCGATGGCAATTTTAGTCAAAATCCAACATGGGCAGGAAGCACCGGCGATTTTATCATCAACACCTCATTCCAGCTCGAGCTAAATACAGTTACCAGCAACAGCACCAACTATTCTTATTTATCAACACCAGTAAAGCTAACGAACGACAGTATTGAGTGGCAGGCATGGATTAAATTAAACATTAGTCCTTCCAGCAACAATAGTGTAAAATATTACCTCATCAGCAATCAGCAAGATCTGACAAAACCTTTAAAGGGCTATTATTTTCTTATTGGCGAAGACGGCAGCAACGACTCCCTAAAATTCTATTATCAGGACAGTTTGACCTCAACATTGCTTGCCACAGGACCTTTGGGAAATGTTGCCAACAATCCAACAGTTCGCATAAAAACTATTCGATACTCCTCGGGATTATGGAAAATCTTTACCGATTACGTCGGAGGATCTGCAATGGTTTTAGAAAACACCGTTCAACATAACAACTACTTCGATTCTATTATCTTTACAGGTATTTTATGCAAATATTCTTCTTCTTATGCTAAAAATAAATTTTTCTTCGATGATTTCTATACCGGTCCTATAATTATTGATACCATTAGACCCAACCTGGTAGAATTGACCGTTGTTGACTCCATGCATATTGATTTACTTTTCTCTGAAGCCATTTCGCTGTCAACTGCACAAGATGTAAACAACTATGTTGTAAACAATGGCATAGGTGTTCCTTTATCTGCTCAACGCGATAACCTCAACGCTGCTCTAATTCATCTAACTTTTGCCAATCCTTTTATTTCAGGACAACCTTATACTATTGCTTTCTTCAATCTTACCGACATTTCCAACAATCAAATCCCACAGCCACTTGCAGCTAATTTCATGTGGTATTATCCCAATATGTTCGATGTTGTTATCAACGAAATTATGGCTGACCCCAGCCCAATAGTTCAATTGCCTGAATATGAATATATAGAGCTATACAATCGTTCTTCCTACGACTTAGAACTCAAAGACTGGACATTTACAATAAATAATACAACCACACAACTACCCAATTATAAGCTTGAAGCAGGTAAATATGTACTACTTGCCACTTCTACAGCAGTTAACTCATTGCAATCGTATGGAACAGTTTTGCCTGTTCTTTCAAGCACTACGGCACTTACAAACAGTGGAGCTTCTTTGATGCTCAAATACAAAGACGGTAAACTCATCCACGTAGTAAACTATACCGATAAATGGTACAACAATACAAACAAAGACGATGGAGGATGGAGCTTAGAAATGATTGATCCCGATAATCCATGTGGTAAAGAAGAAAATTGGAAAGCATCCGATAATCCTAAAGGGGGCACACCCGGATTTGTGAATTCTGTTTATGCATCCAATCCAGACAATAAATTACCTGATGTTTTGCGTGCTATATTAACAGATACTAACACCATAATCGTTACTTTTAGCGAAACTATTACAAGCAATTTATCTAACAATGATTTTACAGTAAGTCATGGAATTGGAAATCCTGATTCTATTTCTTTTATAGATATCAATCGAAACAAAGCATTGCTCTGGTTCAATAATACTACATTCCATCCCGATACTATTTATTACCTCACAATATCTGCCGGACTTAGCGACTGTGTCGGTAACACAACAACAAACGAAATTTTGATACGTTTTGGAAAAGGAAAACCTATACAGCCGGGCGACATTGTTATCAACGAAGTATTGTTTTACGAGCCTACTGGTGGAACCGATTATGTGGAACTCTATAACAACACTGAAAAGCTCTTCGACATAAAAGACCTTAAATTAGCTACACTAGATGCCGACAGTATAAGCACAACAGTAAAAGCCATTACCGCAGAAGGCTATTATCTATTCCCTCATGAATATGTAGTTATCACAAAATCACTGAAAAAGGTTCAGGAATTCTATCAGGTCCCCTATCCAAAAAAAGTTGTTGAAATGGCCGACTTCCCTGCCCTGAAATCTACCGGCGACCGTCTGACATTTGTTAATCAATCGCTGCAAGTAATAGACGATTTTAGCTTCAGTGAAAGCATGCATTTTCAATTATTAAATTCCTTCAAAGGTGTTGCTCTCGAACGCATCTATCCTTCATTGCCTACTCAAGACCCCAAATCGTGGCACTCTGCTGCTCAACAAGTTGGATTTGGCACACCAACCTATCAAAATTCTCAATACTCGCTGTTCAAAGATTTTGATGGTGAAATTGTGGTTGAACCGGAAGTATTTAGCCCCGATATGGATGGCAAAGACGACCTGTTAAATATTCACTATAACTTCCCCGAACCAGGCTATGTTGCCAATGTCAACATTTTCGATGCCAAAGGAAGACTTGTTCGAAAATTAGTTCGCAACGAGCTATGCGGAACAACAGGCTATTTTGTCTGGGATGGTTTAAGCGAAGCAAAAACAAAAGCCGAGATTGGAATTTACATCATTCACGTGGAAGTCTTTAATTTGAATGGTACATCAAAAGCATTCAAAAAAACCTGCGTTGTTGGAGGCTATTTAAGATAATTCCTATTATCATTAAACCCTTTATGGACAAACCCTTTATCAGAAACCTCACGTTCGACGAAATACAGGCATGGATTAAATCAAAAGGTCATCCGACATACAGAGCAAAACAACTTTATCAATGGTTTTGGAAAAAAAACATTCATTCCCTACAAGAAATAAGCAATCTTCCTAAAACGCTCATTTGCTCAATAGAAGAAGAATTCGAATGGGACGGCATTCGGCCTGTTACCATTCAGCAATCTACAGACCAGACCATTAAAGCAGCCTTTATACTTAACGATCAATCAATTGTAGAAGGTGTAATCATTCCTTCAGAAAGCAGGTCAACAGCCTGTATTTCAACTCAGGTAGGATGTCCTGTTAAGTGCAGCTTTTGTGCTACCGGCACTTTAGGATACAAGAGAAATCTCACAACAGGCGAAATTATTGATCAGGTTGTCTGGCTCAATCAGCTATCGTTGCAACATCTTCAAATACGATTGACTAACATTGTCATCATGGGCATGGGCGAACCCTTGCTCAATTACAACAATACCATACGAGCTTTATCAATCCTTACCTCACCCGAGCTCATGAACTGGTCGTCGCAACGTATCACTTTATCTACTGTGGGCATACCCAATGCCATAGAACAGTTTGCAAACGAATCTTTAGGTATTCAATTGGCACTTTCGCTACATTCTGCCATTCAAGAGAAAAGGGAAAAGTTAATTCCACTTGCCAAAAAATATACGCTCGATGAAATCATTTCTTCGGTCAAAGTGTACACTAAAAAGACAGGACTACCTGTTACTATTGAATATCTGATGCTTAAAGAGGTAAATGATGGCGAAGAAGATGCCAAACAACTCGTAAAAATCTGCAGTCAGTTTAACTCAAAAATCAACTTAATACCGTACAATTTTGTTGCTGAACTTCCATTTGAGCTTTCGGATGAAAAAAATATATTAAACTTTTTTAACTATCTGAAGAAAAGGAATATAAACGTTAGAATCCGCAAAAGCAGAGGAAAAGACATTGATGCAGCCTGCGGACAATTAGCAAATAAAATCGTAAGAAAGTAGGTTGTTTTTTAAAAAAAATATATCTTTGTACCAATTTGAAAAAATATTGTAACATGAAATCAATAGTTGCATTTAGTTTGTTGTTTGTATTAAGTTTTTCTGCTTTTGCCCAATCTGTTGAAATGGACTGGGGAAATCCTTTTACTTTAGGGAAAAACGTGTGGTATCATAAATTTTTGGGATACGACAAAGATGGATATTATGTACTAAAATCCAATTCCGTTACCGAAGTTTTAACCGATTACACCTACATGGAATATGTTTCCTCTATTACAAATACTATCGAATCTACCAATCAGGTTATTATGCCCAGTGTTAATGGCATTCAAACAAGCTTTGCCGACATGTTTTATCTCGACAAAAAACTTATCCTATTAACTCAAGCTAACGTAAGCAGCCAGAAAATTATATACATTCAATATTTAAATCAGGATGGTACACTCAAAAACAAACCCAAAGATATAGGAAGTATTCCTTTAACCAATGCTCCAAAAGACGGTTTTAAAATCAATCTCATAAACAATAAAATTGTATTACTTTATCACAACACTTTTGCTTCATACAACAATGAGGCCATTAATGTTAAAATCATCAATTCAGACCTTACTGAAGAAGCTGCTTATTCACTTAATCTTCCACTTGTTGGACGTTCGTTCGATATAATTCAATATAGTGTGGGAAAAAGTGGTTATCTGTATTTTCTTACTAAATGCTTAGAAGCAAGCAAGAAAAAGCCAACTACTGCCAATACCCCTAAACAGGAAAAGTACGAATATAAAATGATTGCTTACAATCCCAAACGCAAAGAATTTGCAACGTTTGATATTAAAGCCGACAAATATGTTCCTGCAAATGCAATTTTTGGATTGGATAAAGAAGAAAATATTGTCGTTGCAGGATTTATGGCAAACAAAACTGTAAAGTTTGCCAAAGAATTTCTGGGTGCGTATTACATGAAAATAAATCCTCGCACACAAAAAACAGAAACCCTCGATCCTAAGAAGTTTACCCGCGTATTTTCAAAAGATTTCATTGCCGAATGTGCTCAGGAAAGAAACGGAACAACACCGGAAGAATATTTCAATTATGTGATGAAAGATTTGCTCTTTTTCGATAATGGTGGATTTGCTGTTATAGCAGAACAGGAGTGGGTTCGTGGCGACGATATTGTTGACCCTGGAACAAAAAAGGTTACTCATGTTGACCATTACTATTTCAACGATTTAATTATTTTCGGAGTTAATAAAGAAGGAGTTCTGGCATGGAATATACGCATACCTAAAAATCAATACAGTCCCGATGACAAAGGATTTTACCACTCGTACAAAGCTTTCTCCGAATCAAATAAGATTAAAATCGTTTACAACGACAACAAAGCTAATCTAAACAACAAAACTGCTATTAAAACCAAACAACTAAAAAACAACCCTGTTCTAACTCCCAAAGGATTAGCAACCCTTGTTTCTATATACCCCGATGGCAGTTACGAAAAATATTCCATGTTTAAAGGAGAAGACGAACGTTATGTTATTATTCCTAAGCTGGTTTCAAGTATTGGCAACCGCTACATAACCTATGGACAAGATGGGAAAAGCGTAAAATTTGGTTCGTTTAATTTTGAATAAGCGACTTCTTAAAACTCAACATACCATTTTATTTTCTCCCAGTCTTCCAATGAAATTACGTTATGCATGATAAGTTCTTCTTTCGATGTTATGTTGCCCACATTTTTTCTCAGTTGTAAAATTCCTTTTACCATATTTTTCGACAAATAAGGATGTTGGATTAACGTCAAGTAATCTGCTTTGTTTAAATGTAGTTTCTTCACTTCAAATACATCTACATATACATACGGACTAACTTTTTCAAACATTTCTTCCGAAAAACCATAAATCTCTTTTAACTGTTCTTTGGTAACAAAGCCACCAAGCCTTTCTCTGTATTTAATAATTCTTTTAGCAAAAGAAGAACCTATTGAAGGAAGTGACATCAATTGAAGACTATCGGCTGTATTTAATTCTACCATTTCTATTTTTTGCAACTCTTTTTCCTGACTACGGTTTTTTAAATCAAACTGCTGTTCCTGTCCTTCACAAAACAAATAAGGTAATAGGTTGTTATAGATACTATCGTTCATTCCCCACAATTTCTTTACCTCTTCTACAGATTTAAATTTCCCCCCTTTTTTAAGATAATTTATCCATGTTTTTGCTAGCTTTTCACTCAACCCGATACACAACAAAGTGTTTAAATCAGGAGAATTAATTTCTACTTTACAGGTATCTTTATTATAGGCAATCTGTGCGGATACAGATTGTTGCTTTTGTTCATTTATTGAATCCAGCTGCCGATAAAAATGATTAACCTCTTGCTCAAAACTGCTAAAATCTACTTCTTTCTTTTCAAAGTAATAATCCATCGCAAAATAAAAAGTCCAAACAACAACAAGGATTATTAATAAAAACAAAATACCATTTCGCTCCTTACGGGTAAACTGAAAATACCTTTTCCAGAAGTTCATTCAATCATTTAATTTCTTCCTTTTCTTCTGATACAGAAATTTGTTTATTAAATTGCTGTTTTGATCGCAATATCTTTACAAAGAAGTATATTGTTACACAAGCAATTACCGATTCAGATATTAACATGAATAGTAAGGCATCTGTACTCATAACAAAGCTTTTTGTTTTTTATAGGCTTTCCATACCAAAAAGACTATCAGTAAAAAGACTCCTACTAACAACAAGCGAGAAGCTGTAACCCAGAAAATTTTGTTTATCACAAAACCTGAATAAAGAACATCGCCTTCCTTAAGTAATTGACCTTCTTTAACCAATGGCTCATCTCCATTTGACAAATCAAATACATGTTTTTCTCCATTATTATCAACTACTTCAATATTCTTATCAGCAACTTTTGATACCGTTCCTTCAAACTCAATATAATACTTATCGGCAAAAAATTCCTTATTATGCTTTATCCCTTTATTCATTATTTTGCCAAGTATAGATTCTTCGTGAAGTTCGTATTTGCTGTCAAATAAAGTACTCCAATCATCATTTGCTGGCCTGATGAGTGCTCCTAAAAACACAATAATTAAAATAACAGGAGTAACGTATTTCAGTATGTATTTATATATGATAGGTACTTTTATTTCAGCACCATCTGTCAGAATCTTCCATCCATTATTGATTCCAAAAACCCAGCTAAATAAAATTACTTCGAGCATGGCAAACAACACAAGCGTTACCGTACCAGCCCAATAATCATACTCATCAAAAACGCCATATTCAAAGAAGAAAATAGTGGGTAAGGCAAGAATTAAAATTGTGAAACCAAATGCCAGCGCCGATTTATTTCTCGACCATTTAAACTCGTCCTGTAAGAAAGCCATTACAGGCTGTCCCATGGCAAGTGATGAAGTAATTCCTGCAAAAAACAGTAAACCAAAGAAGGCAAAACCTGCAGCAGCAGACAAAAAAGGACCCCACTGCTCAAATAAATAAGGCATTGAACGAAAACCTAAGCCTAAACCTCCAAGTTGTACAAGCTCCACTACTTTATCAATGCCAAAATATCCAATAGAAATAGGAATAATAATTGCGCTGCCTATAATTACTTCTATAAACTCATTTGTCCAACCGGCTCCCATAGCATTTAATGCCACATCATCGCGTTTACGTAAATAAGAAGCATAACATTGAATAGACCCCATCCCTACCGATAAAGTAAAAAATATTTGTCCGGCAGCAGCTAACCACACTTTGGGATTAGAAAGCGAATCGAATTGTGGTGTCCACAAAAAGTTTAAACCAACCACACCATCGTTTATTGCACCTTCGCTACCTGCTTTTAATGTTAATGCCTTAATAGCCAGAAATATACCAAATATAATAAGCAACGGAACCCCTATTTTCGAAGCTTTCTCTATTCCTTCACTTAAGCCTTTACTCAGTATCCAAACATTTAAACTCAAACAAATAAAAAAGAACACAAGCGACTCATAAGGAATACCTGTTGATGATGAAGATACCTTAAGATAATCGCCAAAAAAAGAAGCAACCTGATATTGATTCATATTGTTGAATGTTCCAACCAGGCTATGATACATATAAGAAATAGCCCAACTTTCGATATAAGAATAATACGAGGCAATGGCTATGTTAGAAAAAATTCCAAAAACTCCCACATACTTCCATATCCATCTTTTATTCATTTTATGAAACATAAACGGCGTACTATGTTTTCCATATTGCCCGCCATATTTCCCAATCGACCATTCAACCCACAACAATGGAATGCCAAGCAGTAAAAAAGAAACAAAATAGGGAATGAGAAAAGCCCCACCCCCATTTTGCACAGCCTGAACCGGAAATCTTAAAAAATTTCCTAATCCAACAGCATTACCAGCCATTGCCAACACGAGACCAACTCGTGTCCCCCATTGTTCTTTCGAAGACATGGTTTGCTAATTTCTATTAGTACAATTCAAATCTTCGTATGCTATTTTTAAACGTTCAATGATAAACTTTTCTCCTTCACGCAACCATGCTCTTGGGTCATAATACTTTTTATTAGGCTTATCGTCGCCTTCAGGATTACCTATTTGCCCTTGCAAATAATCTTTTTTCTTTAAGTAATACTGATGTACACCATCCCAGAATGCCCACTGTGTATCAGTATCAATGTTCATTTTCACAACTCCATAAGATACTGCTTTTCTTATTTCTTCGCGGCTACTACCAGAGCCACCATGAAATACAAAACTTACAGGCTTTTTAGGTGTATTGAATTTCTTTTCTATAAATTCCTGAGAATTCTTCAAAATAATAGGCTGAAGTTTAACATTTCCTGGTTTATATACACCATGAACATTTCCAAACGAAGCAGCAATGGTAAATTGGTCGCTTACCTTCATCAATTCTTCATAAGCATAAGCAACATCTTCGGGCTGAGTATATAAACGGGAATTATCAACGCCCGTATTGTCAACGCCATCTTCTTCGCCACCTGTAACTCCGAGTTCTATTTCCAAAAACATTCCAATTTTTGACATTCTCTCTAAATACCGCTTACATAACTCAATATTTTCGTGCAATGGTTCTTCACTCAAATCCAGCATGTGCGAACTAAATAATGGCTTTCTATGAGTTTTATAAAATTTTTCACCAGCTTCAATCAAGGCATCTACCCATGGCAATAATTTTTTTGCAGCATGGTCTGTATGAATTACAACAGGAACACCATACAAATCGGCAACTGTATGAATGTGCATTGCTCCAGAAATTGCACCTGCAATAGAAGCTTCCTGTTTTTCGTTGGGAAGACCTTTTCCAGCAAAAAACTGAGCACCACCGTTGGAAAACTGTATAATAACAGGAGAGTTTACCACTTTTGCTGCTTCTAGCACAGCATTAACCGAATTGGTGCCAACAACATTTACTGCAGGAATGGCAAATTCTTCCTGCTTGGCAATGCTAAATAATTCCTTTAAAGATTGACCCCAAACTACACCGGGTTTTACTATTTCCATTACTTTTTGAGACATAGGCTATCGTTTTTAAATTTTTATCAAAAATATATAATTCGTTTCTTTTTTACAAAAAAATTAGAAAGGATATCCAATTCCCACATTAAAAGTAATATCATCTCTTTGCATTTTTCTCTGAACAAACAACCATCGCGAACCTATGGGTTCTGCTGGGTCTTTCCCTTTAAATGCCAGATCGGTTCTGAAAATAAAAAAACTAAAATTGAATCTGAAACCTATTCCATATCCTAACGCCAGGTCGGGCAATACTCTCTGATATTGAAAATAGCCTTTATCATTTTCGCTCTGCTTTTTAATATTCCAAACATTTCCCACATCTACAAATAAAGCAGGTTCTATTACCCAAAACAATGTAAAACGATATTCAAGGTTTCCTTCAAGTTTGATGTCACCTGTTTGGTTGAAAACATTTCCATTCGTCGTGTCTGCTGTACTTCCTGGACCTAAGCTGCGAACAGCCCATGCCCTTATGCTACTCGCTCCGCCAGCAAAGTAACGCTTATTAAACGGCAACACCTTAGAGTTACCATAAGGATAACCAACACCACCATATACACGATACACAAGTTTCGTCCCTTTTGTAATAAATTTATAATAACGGTAATCTAATTCTGCCCTTACAAATTGCGAAAAAGGAACGCCTAAAATCTGATAGGTTGTGTCAGCAGCTAATCCACTCAAATTACTGAAAGCCTGATAAAGAACATTGCCAGATGTTTCAAACCTTCCTCTGACAAAAACAGAGTTTTGTTGTTGTTTTCCTACTTTATTATCGTTAAAAATAAATCCGTAAGAACTTATCGTTTCCATGTGATTTTCATAACTGTTTTCTAAAAATGTGCCCCTGATTACTCTTTTAAACCTCCAGGAAATAAATGGAATTTTGACATAGTTCAGCTCTATTGGGTTTACAAAATGCCGAAGGTTTTTATTACCACTCCAATCAAAGCCAAAAACGAAAGTTGTTACTGTTCGTATATAATCTGGACGCTGCTGAAAATTGTAAGACGCCTCTATTTGTGTTGAAGGATTTTTATATTTGATAAACGATTCCGATATAAATGGAAACCAAAATGAAGGGATACGTACCTTGGTATAAGCGCCCGATTCAATTGCATTAAATGGCAAATATTGCTGAATTTGCTCATCATTTTCCTGTACAACTGCTGTCTGTCGTTCTATTGAAGCTGTTATTCCAATTTGCAAATTTTGGGCACCGCCAAAAATATTTCTGTTTAAGTAATATATATTTCCTGCTATTCCTAAATTACCAGAAGAGTTTGTTCCCTGAACTTCTATCTGATAACTTTGACGAGGCAATGGAGTTAACTGAATAATGCTGTTCAGACGATAGGGTTTTCCCGATTCAACAAATTGAACGTTAACTAAGCGAAAGTTGTTAAGAGACATAAACTTTTCATACGTAACCTGTGCATCTTTTTGGTTATAAACATCTCCAGTCTGTATAAAATTCATTCTCGACAACAACACAGGTCGAAACATGCTATGACCACTACCAACCAAATATATATTTTTATATGCTGTTGTATCCAGCGATGCTAAAAATTCATTTCTGTTTTGAATAGCTTGCCTGGCATTATAATTATAAAAAACAAAAACACTATCTATATAGTATATGCGATAAGGGTTGTTGGATAAAGATGTCGTTTCGGCATGGCGATTAATTAATAAACATTTTACACTACAACGATAATTTCCTATTGAAGTATCTACCTCAAACTGAATAAAGTCTCTGGTAAAATAATAAAATCCCCTATTTTTCAAATATTCAGTAATCCTATTACGTTCAGCCTGCAACAAGTCTTCATCTAATTGTGTTGATTGCTTCAGCAAAGTATATTTTGCTGCTTCTAAAAAGTAATCTTTGATAATCAAATCCTGCGATTCCCACAAAACAGTATCGATTAAATAAGGATTTCCTGTTTGGATTCGATAAATAACTGTAGCCTTTTTACTTGTTCTTTTATCAATAGAGTCTTCTACATGAGCATAATAATAACCTTTTGTCTTCAAATAAGCACCAATCTGCTGTTTTGAGCGTTTTATCTGATATTCGTTTACTAATACAGGTGGTTCTCCAACTACAGAGCCAATTTTCTTTTTCCATTTTCGCTCTTTTCCGGTCTTCGAAAGGTTATAAACGTATAAATGGAAGGGTATTGCCCATAATATTTTTCTATTAGGCTTGGGTTGAATATAGGTTTCTAGCTCAGAAGCAAGAGCTGGTTTATCAATGTTTATTTTGTTTTTGGTTAACAGCCATTCTCCTTCAGGCACGTATCGTGTGGACACACACGATGTAAAATACAATACTACAACACATAGACAGAAAAGTAGAAAGTACTGCTTATGCAGAAAATATTTCATTCAATAATTTTTCCAAAGGTTTATTGCTTTGGAAGTAATCTCATCAGCTCAGTACCTTTTTCAGTATAAGATTGACCAATACTAGCCGTATCGTTAGAAATATAGGTATTTTGAATTAGGTTATCAACTAAGCGTTCTGCAACAATTTTCTTATTTCTTAATTCACGTAATTCCCAAATCTGAGCATTTTCGCCATTTGCATATTTTTTCTCATATGTTTGTCGCGATGAAGTATATACATTTGATATAGTTTGACCATCTTCATTCACCTGACGAATGGTTCGTACAGTTAAAACGTCGGTATTGTATGATTCGTAAATAAAAGCTATACGTTCTTTATCTTTATATTTGTTCACTCCATTCTTTTCTACTTTTCCAAGGAAGTTCCAGCTTCCATTAGCCCTATCAGTAAAAGTTTGTACTGTCTTGTCGTAGGTTGTTACGCTGGTATTTTCATCAAAGCTAATTTTTTCGACAGTCAACTCATAATTGAGCAAATACTTCATCTTACTATTCTTGTCGAAGTTATATTCGCTTTCTTTAACCACACCACGAATAACTATGGTTGTATCGTGTGGTGTATCAATGGAATCTACCGTTAAGGTAACGTTGTCGCCTTCAATGACAAACTTCCTATTAGCTTTGTAGCTATTTTGAAACTTTTGATACAATTTGCTTTCAAAATAATCTATTTTCCAGTCACCAGTAACTCTTGCTTTCCTTGATAATAATGAAAAGAAAGGATCGTCTTCTCCACGCTTACAACCATTGAAAACAGTTATAATAGTCAAGGCAACTAACAAAATGGCTAAGCTTTTACTATGTTTCATATATTAACTATTTGATATACAACTACTTTTAAAAACAGCTCCATTTTTTAATGGTTGGGTAAAATTATTTAATAATTTTATATTGACAAAATTTATATCAAAAAAATGTTCATTTCTGTCAAAAAAATGTTGATAAGTTGTTAATAACCAAAGTTTATTAACTGTATATCAATGTATTACGCAAAATAAAAAAGGCTCATTTCTGAGCCCTTCAATAAAAAAAAACATGTATAGTTACTTGGTTACCTTAAGCACCTCTTTCACTTGCTTTACAAATTCTTCTTTTGGATGAGCACCAATCATCATTTGAGGTTGTCCATTTACAGGTATAAACAAGACCGCAGGGATGCTTTGAATACCAAATACTTGTGCCAATTCTTGTTCCTTATCTGTATTTACTTTGTAAACAACTAACTTCCCTTTATATTCTTTGCTAATATCTTCTAAATGTGGTGCAATCATTTTACACGGACGACACCAATCTGCATAAAAATCGATAATAGCAGGTAATTTTCCTTTATAGCTCCATGTTTTTGATTTTGTATAATCAAACACCTTTTGTTTAAAAGTAGATGCCGTTAAATGCTCAATATTACTTGTTTTACTGGAAGCACTTCCTTGCGAAAAAGCCGAAAAGCTAAACAATATTGATAAAAACAAAACCGTTGTTTTCATAACATTATATTATTTCGTAATAATAATCGGAGGTTTTACACCAAGAACTTCTTCAATAGCCCTTACAAAAGTCTCCTTTGGCAAAGCTCCCATTGCCATTTGTGGTTGTCCTTCCTTCGGAATAAACAACAACGATGGAATGCTGCGAATGCCAAATACCATGGCAAGCTCTTGCTCAGCTTCAGTATCTACCTTATAAATATCAACTTTACCATCGTATTCTTTGGCCAATTCTTCTAAAATAGGTGCCACCATACGACAGGGAGCGCACCAATCAGCATAAAAATCTATAATAGCTGGTTTGTCGCCAGCAAATTTCCATTCCTGATGTTGCTCATAATTGAACACTTTTTCTTTAAATTCCTGAGTTGTCAAATGTTTTAACATATTTCTAACGTTTTAAATGATTACACAAAAATACATCATTTTTTTAAATCAACATATCAAAATATGTGCATATTTGTAAGAATTAAAGGAAATTTTATTTTTTTTAACATTCTCCGTAATTTTGTCAGAAAAAACATGAATATTCCCTTAGATGAAAGAATTTTTAAAATAATCAGCGAAGTTGCCGATATTCATGGCATAGAGTCTTATGTTGTTGGTGGATTTGTAAGGGATAAAATTTTACAAATAAAATCGAAAGACATTGACATACTAGCAGTTGGCGATGGAATTTTTCTGGCAGAAAAAGTTGCTAAAGTGCTAAATACCAATAAAGTTGCGGTGTTTAAAAACTATGGTACAGCTCAAATTAGCTATCGCAATTACAAAATTGAATTTGTTGGCGCAAGAAAAGAAAGTTACCAAAGATATTCACGAAATCCACAAGTCGAAATTGGAAGTTTTAAGGATGATATCTATCGCAGAGATTTTACCATAAACGCCATTGCAATCTCACTTCAAAAAAATAATTATGGCGAAGTTATTGACCTAACAGGTGGATTAAGCGATTTAACCCAAAAAATTATTCGAACTACCTCAGAACCACTCATTACATTCTCCGATGATCCCTTGCGTATGATGCGTGCCATTCGTTTTGCCTGCCAGCTGAATTTTACTATTGAACCTGTTACTTACGAAGGCATAAAAGCCAATGCTCAAAGAATAGAAATCATTTCAAAAGAACGAATAGTTGACGAACTCAATAAAATTCTGCTTTCACCTATACCTTCTTATGGCTTCAGATTGATGGAAGAGTGCGGTTTGTTGAACTTGATATTGCCCGAACTCGTTAATTTAAAAGGCATAGACATTCAAGACAACAAGGCTCATAAAGATAATTTTTATCATACACTCCAAGTTGTGGACCAACTTAGAGAAATGACATCTAAACTATGGCTTTTGTGGGCGGGGCTTCTTCACGATATAGGCAAATATCCAACAAAAAAATTCCATCCAACAACGGGCTGGACATTTCATGGACACGAAGTCATAGGATCAAAAATGGTAGAAAAGATTTTTAAACGTCTTAACATGCCTACAAATGAGGCTATGCCGTATGTAAAGAAACTTGTTTTTTTACATCTGAGGCCTATATCACTTGTTAAAGAAGAGGTTACCGATTCAGCAGTACGAAGATTAATATTTGAAGCCGGGAATGACCTGGAAGACTTAATGCTATTGGCTGAAGCTGATATCACATCAAAGAATGAACAAAAAGTTCGACTTTATCTGAAAAATTTTAAAAATCTTCGAGAAAAAATTGCTGAAATTGAAGAAAAAGACAGAATTCGTAATTTTCAACCACCCATAAGTGGCGAAGAAATCATGAACTGGTTTAACCTGCCACCGTGTAAAACCGTTGGAGATTTAAAACAACAAATTAAAGATGCCATACTTGATGGAGTTATTCCTAATGAAAGAAATGCTGCTATACAATATTTAATTAATATTGCTAAAGAAAAAGGACTCGAACCCAATCTGTCGAAACTAAATATTCAAACACCTGATTAGCTACTTGCCTCTGCCCTGGATAATAATTTTAATAGTATAAATCATAATCTTAAAA
>FWWL01004411.1_pt1 | contig 23794 bp, 20 predicted proteins | sample 2228331 | NCBI WGS metagenome assembly FWWL01 (sample SAMEA103939775, study PRJEB20133) | metagenome | reverse complement strand
AACCTCCATGAAGTGGTGCTACCAATGAGCGGGCATCCTGCCACCAATTGTCACCATCCAGCACCAGTTATCGGGAGACCCAGCAAAAACTTTAGCGCCGACGCCAACGGCGACGCAGCAGCACGCGTGCAATCCGCACTTGACGCTGCCGACGGAACCACCGCGACAGGCGGCGCCAGAGCATGCGCAGCAGCATCCCCAGCGAGAGTCTGCCGCCTGCTCGCCGTCCAAGGGTCATGCGCACATGCTCAATCATCGGCGCTTGTGAAGCAATCTCAGCATCGAGTGTTCGCACCTGCTGGAGGTAGCCGCGCAACGCCTGCTCAATGCGATCGGCAAGACGCACCAGCTCTAATGCGTCGGGGTTGAACTGCAGCAGGTGCCGAAGATGCTCCAGCAGTGCTGCCATCCGCTCGGCATCCTCGCTGCGCGGATGCTCGGCAAATTCCTCGACAAGCGCTTCAGCAAGCTGCTGGAGCTGCTGCCGCCGCTGCGCCGATAACCGAAAGATCTCCGCCGGATCAATGTCATCGAGCTGCACAAACACCGTCGAAAGATGCTCGATGTCGCTGCCGAAGTGCTCAGTAGCATAGCGGGCAACTTTTTCGGCAAGGTCAGCGATCATGCGGTCGAGCACACCAAGGTCGTGCGATAGCATCGAACGCCGCATGTGCGTGCTGGCATTCTGCAGTTCAAGCTGCATGGTACGCCGACGTTCCTGCAACTCCAGCAGACGCCGCGCATCGGCAGTGCCCAGTTTGCGGGCATAGTACTCGACCATCGCCGGATCGGGCACAATCCGCTCGTGTCCGATCTTGACCGAATGGATGCGAATGCTCTCGCCCATAAGTGCCGACAGCCGCTCGACGTCCAGATGCGCAGCGCCATCGGTAATGACCAGAATCTCCGCATCGCTCAAGGTGTGGCTGGCGCGAATATCCTCGATTGCCACCTCGATGGCTGCTTGCATATTGGTACCCCGACCGCGAGCTTCCAACGACAGGATTGCCCGCAACAGTCGCTCGAAGGCGGGCACATCCTCGGCATGGAGCCGCTCCCCGACGCTTTCGGCAAAGGTGCGTAGGTACACCGTCCCCAGCTCGCGCATGTTCCGCACAAGGAAAACGTACGCAATTGCCTTCGCCAGGGCAATGCGCCAGTGTGTGTTCATGGAGCGCGAGACATCGAACAGAACGTACACCTTTTGCTTGCGCGGGTCTGGCGCAAACGTATCGCTGGCGGTTGGGAACCGGTACGAACGTGGCGGCACCGGTCGCGGCAGCCAGAGCGATCGCTCCGCTAGCCGCTGGTAGAACACCTCCTCGGGCAACAAAAATTGGTAGGGATAAATCAGCGGCAGCTCGTGAAAATGTCGAATCAAATCGGCTTCGTACTCTTCAGCAGCCACGGTGGGCACCGGTGGTGCACTGCCGTTGTGCTCGTCACTGCTGCGCTCAAGCAGTGGCATAAGTCGCTCTCCCAGTGCGGTATCATGTGCTTCGATGACACGCGCAATTTCGAAGACAAGCCACAAATGCTCCGGCAGACGTTCGGCAAGTTCAGTACCGATCAGCCCCGCTAATTCGAACTCCGAAAGCAAGGAGTCTTCTTCGATCAGCGAGCGTCGCGGGCGGAGACGATCCTGTTCCATCCTCAATGCGGCTGCGGTACGACAACAACCGGCACCGGTGAATGCCGCAACACGTACTCAGCCACGCTGCCCTCCAGGATGCGCGCCAATCCTTTGCGTCCGTGCGTGCCCACCACGAGCGCATCGGCGCCAACATGTCCGACGACACGCAGCAGGTCATGCTTTGGATCGCCTTCGACCAGGATGGTACGCAGTGGCACTGCACCGAGTTCAACCTTCGCTTGATCGAGTGCGTGCTCTGCTTCTTTGCGGAGAATCAATAGTGCCTCCTCGATGCCAATGCCGGCGTCAATATCGCCGACTGCCTGGCTCCGATCAACGATGGCAATCAAGACAACCTCTGCCTGAAGCTTGGCTGCGAGCATCCCGGCAACCCGTGCTGCATGCAGGGATGGAAGCGAATTATCCACGCCGACTGCAATTACTGACCAGCTCATTGCTCCTGGGCTTCTACCGTGTGACCAACAGACCGAGCACCGTCGCACCAATACCGGCACCAATGCTACCGGCAACATACGCAATCGCAACGCCGGTGCGATGCGCGCCGACAAGTTCGATAACTTCGTAGGCAAACGATGAAAACGTCGTGAAGCCACCGCAAAATCCCGTTGCCAGCAGCAAGCGCAGCTCCATCGAGATGCTGCTCCATCGCCCGACCACGCCGAGAACGACCCCTATGAGAAAGCAGCCGACAATGTTGACCGTTAGTGTACCGTAGGGGAAGCCCAGCTGCACGTGCTTAGAAAAAAGCACCGACACAGCATACCGCATGATACTGCCAAGCATGCCACCGACTCCGACCAGCACAACATTCCGCATCATTGTGCATCATTACTGTGGGACGACCGCCACAAAATACGATATGGGCGAGCGTTGGTCCCGGCAGAGCAATCACCTGTGCTGGCGTGCCCACACAATGAAATCGGTCACCGCTGGCGTCCCGCCCAGCTGCCGTACAATCAATGCAATTTGCCCACGATGGTAGAGTGCATGACCGAAGAGGTGCTGCAGAATGTCGCCAAGCGAGCTGTGGTACTGCACACCAGTTGTGGTGCGATAGGTGACCGTTTGCTCCAGGTCGTCATCACAACACGTGGACAAGTACTGCTCCCACTTGGCGATCGCATCCCGCCAGGCAGCAGCCTCGTAGTCGAGTGATTCAGGGATCGGGAAGGGGTGTGTTGGTGGCTCTGATGCCTCCACACGCGCAAGCCAAACTAACAGGGCAGCCCGTAGGTGTGCAATAAGCCCAATCGCTTTGCCATATAGCGGCTCATGCCGATTCTCTATGGGAACGCTCTCGAGCGAGGCAACAACCGATTCCACACACTCCCGCTCATAGCGAAACAAGCGGCAATAGCGAGCAACCAATAACTCTGCCATCAGCGAACTCCGTAAGGTTGACACCGCAAAACTACCATCGCTGTGGCATCCCAGCATTGCAGCGCATGCCGTAAGGCTATCCGCTGGATACCCGTGACCGCCATGCCACATGTCCCTCGACTGTCATGCTGAACTCGGTTCAGCATCTGATTGCGTCTCGGCTGTCATGCCGAACTTGGTTCGGCATCCCAAGACCCTGAAACACGTTCAGGGTGACGCCAGCAAAGCGTGTGTGCATGCCTTCCGCGTGTCATGCTGAACTCGGTTCAGCATCTAATTGCGTTTCCGCTGTCATGCCGAACTTGTTTCGGCATCCAAAGACCCTGAAACACGTTCAGGGTGACAAGGTGCGGGAATGAGACCCTGAAACCAGTTCAGGGTGACGCCAGCAAAGCGTGCACGTGCCCCCAGACCGTCATGCTGAACTTGATTGAGCATCTTCATGCTAACGTCAGTGCCTCAGTTCCTCCCCTATGCTCACTTGCTCGACTAGCGATATCAATCCACCTTGCAAACTTTAGTAACAGTGCATTTGCTACCATCAATCCAAATAGTACCGAATGGGCAGAGTAATGAGCTGTCGAATGCTATTCGTGAGGCGGGATTGATGACACACCACGGCACTGTGATAACCGCATGGAGTTTGTTACCGCGATAGAGCAAGATTGTGTTGCTACCTTGCAATGACCAGCTGGTGACGCTTGTTGGATCAATGCAATCAGCAACAGCAGGGGTACTGGCAAACGCCACCAGCAGCAGCGCAAGAAAACAGAACACTCGTCGCATTGTGCCCTCCGGCAAGTATGGTGGAACAACTCTCCGCCGCGCTCATTGGCGGTACTTCTGCGAAAAACGGAAAAAAAAGCCCCAGTTGTTCTGCCCTTCCGATGCCGAGAAGGTTCTTGTTTAGCGGTGTGGTTGGAAGTCTGCTTCGACGACCGGAATGCTGATAATTTCCTCGACGTTCCCCTGCGCATCGAGTCGCAATGCACTGAGCTTATTGCCCCGCCGTGCGTTGGTGTCAATCCGCCAACAGTGTTCGGTGCGGCTGTAGGTCGGTTCGTCCATCGGGACATGCCCGACGATTTGGAGTTTGCCGATATTCTGCAGCGGTCCGCGATTCCACACCACCCCGCGCCGATCACGGGGGTTGTAGGGATCGTCGGTTGAGCCAATACCGGCATGCGAGATGAAGACGGCGTTGGTTTCCCAGAACAGCGGTCGCGCGCGGAACCACTCGATGTCGGCCGCCAGCGAATAGCCGCGCTGCGCATAGGCTGCCAGCACCTGTGCTCCACTCTGCTGGAGCCATTCGGTCCGCGTCTGATGCTCGTAGTACTCGATGGCGCTCTGCTCGTGATTGCCTAGCAGCGTAACGACTCGCTCCTGCCCGTACTGATGCTCAAGCCGCCGCATCAGTGCAACCACTTCAGGTGAATGATTGCCGCCACAGATCAGGTCTCCGAGCTGCACCAGTACCTCGCGCTCGATATTCCAACGCTTGAGCAGCTCGGCAAAGGTGTAGAGGCACCCGTGCACATCACCAACAACAAAAATTCCCGTCGGCTCGGTCATTGCACGCTCCACAACAGAGACAACCGACCCATCGGCACAGCGCTAATATGCCCGCGCAAAGAGCACTCGCCGCGAGGATGGCTTTCCACTCACGATACACCGTCCCGGCTCGGTCGGGCTATCGAGCGGGATGCAGCGGAGAGTGGCTTTGGTTCGCTCCTTGATGAATGCTTCCGTTTCTGCCGTGCCATCCCAATGCGCCAGGATAAAACCGCCCTGCTGTTCGAGAATGCGCTCGAATTCGTCGAGTGTCTCGGCAGTGTGTGTATTGCGATGGAGGAACTGCCGCGCCCGGTCGAGCAGGTTCTGCTGAATTTGCTCGAGCAGATTGGCGATCAGCTCGGGGGCACGCTCGAACGGAACGGTCTGCTTTTCTTTGGTATCGCGGCGTGCAAGTTCGACTGTTCCTGCGTCCAGATCACGCAAGCCGATTGCAACGCGCACCGGCACACCCCGCAATTCGTACTCGGCGAATTTGTAGCCGGCACGCTTGGTCGGATCGGTATCCACCTGGACGCGAAGACCCAAGCGCTGCAGCCGGTCGGCCAGCTCGCGAGCACGGCTCATCTGCGGCTCCTCGACGGTCGGGATCGTTACAATCACCACCTGCACCGGCGCCAGCCGCGGCGGCAACACCAGACCGTCGTCGTCGGAATGCGTCATCACCAGTGCGCCGATGAGCCGCGTCGAAACGCCCCAGGAGGTTGCCCAGACGTACTGCCGCTGGTTGTGCTGGTCGAGAAAGGTCACGTCGAACGCTTTGGCAAAGTTCTGACCCAAAAAGTGCGAGGTGCCGGCTTGCAGCGCCTTGCCATCCTGCATGAGTGCTTCGATGCAGTAGGTTTCCTCAGCGCCGGCGAATCGCTCCGAGGGCGACTTGATGCCGCGCACCACCGGCATTGCCATGTATTCCTCGGCAAAGCGTGCATACACATCGAGCATGCGCTCGGCTTCTTCGATTGCTTCCTGGCGCGTTGCATGCGCGGTGTGCCCTTCTTGCCAGAGAAACTCTGCCGTCCGCAGAAATGGTCGGGTGCGCATCTCCCACCGCACCACGTTTGCCCACTGATTGATCAGCAGCGGCAAATCGCGGTAGCTCTGGATCCACTCGCGGTAGGTGTGCCAGATGATTGTCTCCGAGGTCGGGCGCACAATCAGCTCTTCTTCCAGCTTGGCATCCGGATCAACGACAACTCCACTGCCATCGTCGGCAAGTTTGAGCCGATGATGCGTGACAACGGCACATTCCTTGGCAAAACCTTCGACGTGCTGGGCTTCACGGCTCAAAAAACTTTTCGGAATAAACAGCGGGAAGTAGGCGTTGACGTGTCCGGTTTCCTTGAACATTCGGTCGAGCACAGCGCGCATGTTTTCCCAGAGCGCATAGCCCAGCGGCTTGATAATCATGCAGCCGCGAACAGCCGAATAATCGGCAAGACCGCTGCGAATGACCAAATCGTTGTACCATTCGGCGTAATCAACCGCACGGGGCGTGATAACTTTTGCCATGACGTTGTGATTCCACGGGAACAAACAGGGCGCAAAACTAACGCCGCAACACGACCAGCGGGATTGCCTCTGCTGTCAGAGCGTTGATGCATGCCTGCATTGCGGCAGAGCGCACCTCGAACATGTGCTGCACCGAGACCGCCGGTACCCACACAATCATCGGCACACCTTCGCGACTGCTATCGCCAAAGCGCACCACCGGCGGTGGCTCTGCACATAAGCCCGCAACACTCCCACTGGCAACAAGAGCTGCCAGCGCTGCATGCACCGCCTGCTGGGCACGCGCCAGCTCCGCCGACGGCTCCACAAGCAGCTCCAAGCGCACCATCACTGGCGTTTGCTCGGCACGGAATACGCTCAGCACCGATGTGCTCATCCGCTGATTCGGCACAATCAACAGCGCATTGTTTGCCCGGCGAATGATTGTCGTGCGCCAGGTGATGTCCTCGACTGTGCCCTCGAACGTTTCGAACTGCACAAAGTCGCCCACTTTGATTTTGCCGGTTAGCAGAATGTAAAACCCAGCAAAAAAGTTTGTAAGCGTCTCCTGCAGCGCCAGGCCGATAATCAAGCCGCTGGCACCGATAGCTGCAACCATCGCGGAAATGTTCACTCCCAGAGCTGCCAAAATCACCACCGCGGCAATGATGTACACGGCAGCATAGATAATGCCCTGCATCAATGAGGCAGCTAATGGCTCCGCTCTCTCGGCTTTGATACCCAACCGCAGCAACTGCCGCAAAAGACGCGCAACAACAACGGCGGTCACCAGCGTCATCAGCACGATGATGACTCGTTCTTGCCATGCGGGCGTGAGCACAGAGCCAGCAAGAATGGGCAGCGCTACTGCGATCCCCGTTGCAATGCCATAGAGCAACAGTGCGCGCGCAAGCACCTGCAGTACTGCAGACGCCAGACGGTGGTGACGACGTTCAAGTCGCCGCGCAACCATGCCCAATACCTGCCACCCAAGCCCACCGGCTGCAACAGCAACGATTGCGCCGACCAGGTTCGTCATGCTTGCGATCCCGATGAGTGGTCACTTTCCGGCGAACGGGCGATCAAGTCCTCGAGCAGCTCCAGCAGGCGACGATTCCCGCCGACCGGCATCTGCTCGACCGAGGTGGTGAATTCTTCGGCGCGACGGCGGAACAGCTCGTCAATCTCGCGCGGCTTTGGCAGATCACTCAGCGATCGAAGCCCGAAGGTGCGTAAGAATTCATCGGTGGTCGCATACAGCAGCGGTTTGCCCACACCCTCGCTCCGACCGGCGATGGTCAGCAATCCACGCTCGAGCAGCGTTGCCAGCACTTCGCCGGAATTGACACCGCGGACGGCATCAATCTCGCTTTTGGTCACCGGCTGCTTGTAGGCAACAATGGCTAACACTTCCAGCGCTGCCCGCGACAAGCGCCGCTGCAGGCGTCGTTCCAGAAAACGCGCCACCAGCGCACCATCATCGGGCAACGTGGCAAACTGCCATCCGCCGGCGATCTCAACAATGCGGTACGGGCGGTCGGTTGCCTCCAGCTCGGCGTTGATATCGGCGATGCGCTCGGCAACAACCGACGCAAAGTGCGCTGCGTCGCTATCGCCACCGAATGCCGCATGAAGCTGCGCCACTGTGACCACCTGGTCGCTGGCAAAAATCAGCGTCTCCAGCAGCCGACACTGCCGCTGGCGCGATAGCTCCAAAAATGGAACGTCGAACGGAAAGGTCATGAGTTGATCGCCTCGAGTGATTCAACCATCGGTGCATGCTCGATGACAATGTCGGCGTCGCTGGTTTGCTGGCGCAGCAGCACCACTCCGTTTTTGCACAGCTCCAGCAGCGCCAGGAAAGTTGCCACCACGTAGGCACGCGAACGCCCGCGAACAAACTCTCCAAAGCGGAGCACCGGTGCCTGACTCAGCGCTGCCAGCACCGCCGCCGCTTGCTCCTCGACGCTGTACTGTTCGCGACTGAGCTGGTGAACCAGCGACTGCGGCTCGATATGCCGCCCCAGAACCCGGTAGAGCGCACCGAGCAGATCGAACAGTGTCGCATTGCGGTATTCGATCGTGCCAGGGTCGGGTTGAGTCGCCAGCACGGTGCGATAGAACACGTAGCGCTGCTGCTCGGCACGCTGGGCAAGGTCCTCGGCTATATCCCGATAGCGGCTGTACTCGATAAGCTGCGCCACAAGCTCGCTGCGAGGGTCTTCTACGGGGCTGCCCTCGGGCGATTCCGGGCGCGGCAATAGCATCTGCGCTTTGATGCGCATCAGAGTGGCTGCCATCACCAGGAATTCTCCGGCAAGCTCCAAATCGAGCAAGTGCATCAAACGCACGTAGCCGAGAAATTCTTCGGTGATCTGTGCGATCGGAATGTCGTGAATATCCAGCTCGTCCCGCTTGACAAAGTAGAGCAGCAGTTCGAGCGGACCTTCGAAGTTGGGCAGTCGGACGGTGTACATTACGGCGACGGTTTACCGATTCATCGTAGGGTGAGCAAATATAACGGCACAGGTGCTGGGCGTTATTGGTTGGCATGCGGTTGCCAGCAGCCGAACCCCATCGAATTTTTCTCGCCGATTCCGCAGTCGTAGAGCACGGCAATGACCTGGGAATTTCCTTCCAGGATGAGCGGCGCTGTAAATGCCCGCACTGCCGTTTCATCAGGATAGCCCGGCTTGATGCGGTGCAGGCTGCTGATGTGCCGGGACCGATCGCCCCCATTCCGCTCGACAAAGGCGCGGTCCACGCTCACGCTGAACGAGCAGTCCGCCGGCATGCCGGTTACCAGACGGTATTTTTTGAGCGCATTCTCGCGCAGCAGGTGCGGGACGCGCTCATCGAGTGCGCGCAGGTACTGCGGATACGGACTGCCGGGCACTGAAACAACGACAGGCGAAAGCAGCCATGCGGTGACGCGTTCGCCCAGAAGCGGCGGGGATACAACCTCGACTCGTTCGACCAACCACCGCGCCCGATAGGGACCGACGACAATCTCGATGTGCGGCTCTATCAGGACAGCTTCGGTCACTGCCCGGACGAAATCATCCTGCATCGGCGAGCTGAGCACCAGACGCCCGCGACTGCTGCGCGTGAGCACCAGCCCGGCGGGGCTTGCTGCGGCACCCCAGACACGCAAAGCAAACGTAAACAACCGTGTCCGCCGCCGCTGGTCCAGACTGTAGCCCTGCTGGTGGAGAAACGCTGCATAGTCCGGGGCGACACGCCCAAGCAGGTGGTAGATCCATGCCGCTACCGCATAGCGATAGTCCCAGCCGAGCACGCCCTCGTGCACTGCCCGAACCTCGATGGATAATCGCATGAGTGCACTCTGTACAAAACGACCCCCGCAAATTACAATAGCACCAGCGCCGAAGACTGGCTTGACGGCGCACCACCGAAGCGTTCATCAGAACACCGTCCTACAACCTGCCGTACCATTCTGCCTCGAAAGTTATCCCACGTGTAGAAGTACACACTATCGTACTCTGGTTTGATAATGCGGGATACGATTGCTTGGAGTTGCTGCAATTGCGATGGGCTAAGCTCTCCTTCAAAAACACTTCGCTGTACCCAAAAAAGATAGCTCCGCATAAGCTTGCATACGGCGTGAACACGAGACGATGCGACGTCATACGTAACAAGCACATGCATAGAACGCCCTCCACACCTCACCACCATGCTCGCAATGCTCGATAGGGTGAGCTCCCTTTCAAATGATTGACCAATGCCCAGCATTCTCTCTCGATCAGGCGACGATAGGAATGAGCCTGCCCAGCCGGATCAGTCACAGTTACACTCAGCAATTCATTCCATGCTGTTACCATCAGCGCACGTCCCTCGGCACCGAGGTACACACCGCCATTGTCTTGGCACCGCTCGAATAGCTCCGGCCGCAGTTGCTTCCGATTAATAAGGCGAAAAACCATACGCTCAACCAAAAACAGATTGAAAATTTCGGCAATATCGAGCACAAGTGATAATCGTCGGTCACTCGGGGCATGCAGAAAGCCAATGCTCGGATCGAGCTTTGTTTGATACACCGCCGATGCCACGGTAGCGTAGAGCAACCCATTACCGAACGAGAGCGCTGCATCGAGTTCTGTTTTTGGTGGACGGCGAGTTCTGATTTGATACGGCTGCGTCAAACATGCAAAGGAATTGAACGCACTATAGTAGGCTCTGCGCGCATGACCTTCACATTGCATTAACTCAGCAATCGTTTGGCAACTGCCAATACGCTGGAGCGCTCTCTCAACCGCTTCTATTGCTGGCGTACAATCACTGCTTCGTTGCGCATAGTACTGAAGGGTACGCCGAATATGGTACAGACTACTTCCGACAAATTCAGCAGCTATTGACAACCGCTTCTGTTCATCAAGGTAATGCTGCACCTGAGCGATAACGATTGTTCCATCAGGTTTTATTTTTCTCGGCATAAAAGTCCCGCTGTAATAGCCATAGTAGTTGAACACGTGGACTGGTATCCGGTGTTGATTGAGAAAAACCAGCACGCGTGTATTCAACTCAATTTCTCCCATCAGATACACTTCCGATAGTGCCTCGATTGGTAAAAAGCTTCGCTCTACACTACCATCGCTACCATTGCGCTCAAAGGCAAGTGTATTCTGTAATCGGCGCAACCGACCATGGGAAACCAGATAGCACGGCGTACTCATTGGACACCTCAAATGCGGTACGACATCATCGCTGCATAGCAGGCAATGCCATGCACACGTAGCCTTAGACGTGTTGAAAGCACATTGTGTGGCTCTCCCAAGGGTACAATGAAGGTTCTCATCTTTTTTCCGTCGACCTCCCTGACAAAGTGTCTTTTAGCCATTACACCATAATTGCAATTGCGAAAACGAACACTTTTCGCAGTTTTTTCTCCCGTCGACCTCACAAAATGAGGAGAAATTGTTGCGCTCTATGCTGTGTAAACGTCAGAGCACCTAAACACGACATTTGGACAATGACGCGCCATTGTGTATTTTTGCAGTGCCTGTATCGGCTACAGCTGCTTACATTTTCTATGCCAGCAGTACTGAACTGACAGGTTTGAGTATGCAGTCGCACCAATGTGGGATTGAAACGTAGATATATGCGCATAAGTCGTCAGCATCGATGTGAGTATGCAGTCGCACCAATGTGGGATTGAAACCTGCAACAGTTGCGCGCGGAATTGTCTGACCTTATTACGTATGCAGTCGCACCAATGTGGGATTGAAACAGTTAGTAAATTGGATGTTTATATTTACCCCTTTTATGTATGCAGTCGCACCAATGTGGGATTGAAACCACCCACCCAGCCTGCCGAATAGTATCGGCAATCACGTATGCAGTCGCACCAATGTGGGATTGAAACGCCGGTTGCCAGAACGCGACCGTCTTTTGATTTGACCAGTATGCAGTCGCACCAATGTGGGATTGAAACGGCTTGAGCCGTTGCCTTATCGCGGATAACAGTCGCAATCGTATGCAGTCGCACCAATGTGGGATTGAAACTCGAGTCGGTGCAAGTCGCGAACAATTTCGATAAGGCGAGGTATGCAGTCGCACCAATGTGGGATTGAAACTGACACTATAATCACCGCTTGCAACCTGGGTTGATTGCGTATGCAGTCGCACCAATGTGGGATTGAAACGTGTGTGACTACATAATAATCATCGTCAGACCATTTACCAGTATGCAGTCGCACCAATGTGGGATTGAAACCATCAATGGCTCCCCTCTGTAAAGATGGCACAGCTCATGGTATGCAGTCGCACCAATGTGGGATTGAAACGTGAGCAAGGATGGGGAGACCCTGGAGACCCTGAAACAAGTTCAGGGTGACTGGAGCAAAGCGTACACATGTCCCCAGAGTGTCATGCCGAACTTGTTTCGGCATCCCAAGACCCTGAAACAAGTTCAGGGTGACCCAGGAAGGGAATGAGACCCTGAAACACGTTCAGGGTGACGGCAGCAATGCGTGTGTGCGTGACTTTTGCGTGTCATGCCGAACTCGGTTCAGCATCTGATTGCGTCGGCACGTCATGCTGAACTTGGTTCAGCATCCCAAGACCCTGAAACAAGTTCAGGGTGACCCAGGAAGCGAATGAGACACTGAAACGAGTTCAGGGTGACGGCAGCAAAGCGTGCACATGCCCCCAGAGTGTCATGCCGAACTTGTTTCGGCATCCCAAGACCCTGAAACAAGTTCAGGGTGACCCAGGAAGGGAATGAGACCCTGAAACAAGTTCAGGGTGACGGCGCGGGACGTAACTGCAGCACGGGAGCTATCTGCCTAATTTTGCTCGGAGGCGCAAGAACCGCCGGTCTATACGTGCGACTGCCCCATGCGTAAGAATCCCATGAAAGCAATCTCCTTTCTCGGTACGGGCAAATACCAGACCGTAACCTACTGCTGGGATAACCGCAACTACCAAACTGCGCTCTTTCCGGAAGCATTGGTAGAGCTGTTCGATCCCGACATGCTGCTGCTGTTTGTGACGCCGCAGGTGCTCTCACACTCACGCACGAACCACCTCTGCCAGCGCCTGGGCAGCCGCGTTCGCCTGGTCGAAATCCCCGTCGGCAATAACGACGCCGAACTGTGGACTATCTTCGACCGCTGCACTGAACACGTCCAGCACGGCGACCGACTTCTGCTGGACATCACCCACGCATTTCGCTCGCTCCCGATGATCGTGTTTACCGCCGCTGCCTATCTGCGGTACGTCAAAGATGTGCAGATCGAGCACATCATCTATGGCGCCTTCGAAGCACGCGACGCATCCGATCGAGTGCCGATCATTGACCTGCGTTATTTGCTGGACTTGCTCGACTGGATCAGCAGCGCGACGTTGATGCTGCGCTCTGGCGATGCAACCGCTATCAGCCAGCAGCTCAGCACGATCCACCGAAACATCTGGAAGCAGGGCGTCAGCGATAAGGTTCCGCTTAGCCTCCACTCGGCTGCCGATAAACTAAACGACTTCACGCACGAACTCCATCTGGCGCGCCCCCAGAATGTTCTGCGGACTGCCCACACACTCGTCGAAAAATTCGACCAGCTCGACAAAGAAGCGCAGCTCTGGGCAAAACCCTTTGCCGTCATTGCCGGCAGCATTCGCCGGGACCTTGAGCGCATCGCCCACGCAAACACCGACCAGCTCAGCGCCGATAATCTCCGCCGGCAATTGGCAATGATTGAGTACCTGCACCAAAAGCATTTGCACCTGCAAGCCATAACTCTGGCGCGCGAATGGATCGTCAGTTTCGTTGCCTTCTACGCCGACAGCCGCCGCTGGCTCGACCGCCAGTACCGCGATTCGATCAGCAACACTCTCAACTGCAGTCTCCTCAACCGCCAGCACGCCCCCACCCCACCACCAAGCGCAGCAGCACACATTTCACTCGAGCACGTGCCAAACCCAACGTGCCTGCTCAAAGTATGGCAGACCACCTGCGACCTGCGTAACGAGCTTGCACACTGCGGCATGCGACGTAAGCTCAACCGACGAAAAACGATCGAAGACAAGCTCACCCAGATCATACAATCGCTCGGCGATCTGGCAAGCGAGCTACCACCAACGCCATAGCACAGGCAAGGCGACCGGCCGTGTCTTTTTGGCGGGGAAGCTCTGACCCCAAAGAAGGTTCTGCATGCACGGCAGCTCTTGCATAATCGGCAGTGCCTGTTGTATGTTGCATGCTGAACAAATGGTCGAGATTGGAGCCTTTATGCCGCCGACGCTCACAGAACGCCAGATTCGCCAGCTCGGTGCACTGCTGCATGACATCGGCAAGTTCGAATTTCGGGCACGTCCGCTGGAGCCGGGTCAGACCCACGAGCATTTGGGCAATACCTTCATTCATTCGCAGTTAAGCGCCATTGACGCATTTGCCGGGAGCATCCGCGAGATAGCCGATGCTGCCAAGCGACCGCTGGAAATCTACGTAGCCGACGCAACCACCGCACGCGGCGAGCGCCAGGAGCAGACCGAGCTTTCACCCGACGCCGGAGCGGGAACGCGCCGATACCTAATCGCTATCCCCTCCCGCGTACAAATCCTGCTCGACCGCAACCAGCCGAAAGCACCGCTTCCACGCGATACCTGGTACATCGAGCCGCGTCCGCTCCAGCGGGAAGCACCAATGCCGAAGTACGTAGCGACACCATCTGCCCAGTGGTCCCCCGACGAAAGCGAAACCATCCAACTGCATGCACAGTCCTGGCAGCAGTTCTGCGAGGAGCTGCGCGCGTTTTCGAGGATTTCCGATCCATGGGCAGCAATCGAGACGCTCTATTCCCTGCTGGAAAAGTACACCGCCACCGTTACCAGTGCCGCGTACTTTACGCTGCCAGACATAACGCTATTCGACCATAGCCGAGTGGTCGCAGCACTCTCGCATTGCATCGCCGAGGGAACCCGCGACACCGAGTGTTTGCTCGTCACCGGCGACTTGAGCGGCATTCAGCGATTTCTCTACAGCAACGTTGGTCATGCGGCGCAACGGGCAAAACTGCTGCGCGGGCGCTCGCTCCTTGTGCGGTTAGTGTGCGATAGTGTGGTGGCGTACCTGTTGCGGGCGCTCGACCTCTACCGATCGAATGTGCTCTACAGCGGCGGCGGGAATTTCGAGCTGCTGGTGCCCTATACCAGCGACAACTGCCGCGTACTGGAAGAGGCGCAGCACCATATTGCGCGCGCTTTTGCCCATGACCTGGGCTTTGCACTTCAGTTGAGCTTTGCCGTAACGCGGTGCAGTGCCCGGGAGCTTTTCGAAGACTATGCCGCTGTTCGCACGCGCGTCGGGGCTGCCCTCAACAAAAAAAAGCGGAAACGCTTTGCCAAAAGCCTGGACATCGTGTTTAGTCAGAATGAGCTGCCCTCACTCCACGAACGGTTGGACCGACTCTGCATCGAGCTTGGCGATGCAGTGCCGAAAGCGCAGTACCTTGTCGAGCTGCACGGTGTCCGAGAGCAGCCCAGCACGGGCGCGGTCGCACTGTTTCAATCGCTCGGGATTGGCTGGGTCGTTGCCGATGAGCAGCAGGTACGCCAGCTTCTCCAGCGACGCTTTGCCGAGCGTGCAATCGTCCATCGCCTCGACGACACCGCGCTTGCCCCGATCGCGCCGCTGATCCAACAGGCTGCCATGCCGACGGCTGCCAGCTTTCGGCTCTCTGGCAGCCACCTGCCACGTCGCACCGACGGCAGTGTCTGCACCTTCGAAGAACTTGCGCAGGATCGGAGCGAGAATTACCCCCTGCTGGCGTTTGCCCGCATGGATCTCGATTCGCTCGGGCTGGTCATGCGCACGGGTTTGCACGAGCGCACACCCGCCGAGAAGAAATACACGATCTCCCGCATTGCGAGTCTATCGCGCAGCCTCGACCACTTTTTCTGTGGCACAGTCCCCGTGCTCGCCCAGCAGCACCGCGTGTACCTGGTCTATGCCGGTGGGGACGATCTGTTCGCCGTCGGTTCCTGGATTGCCATGCTGGATTTTGTGACCGATGTGCGCCGCTCGTTTGAAAAATTCGTCTGTGGCAACAGGAATCTGACGCTGTCGTGCGGAATTGCCATTGCCAAACCCCACTTTCCGATTGACCGTGCCGCCGAGGAAGCAGGACGACTGGAAGATGTCGCCAAGCACGGTTTTGTGCCCTCTGGCAATCGGCTGCCGGATGCAGAGCGACTCCGCAAAGACCGTGTGGCGCTTCTCGACTGCGCGATGGAGTGGAGGACATTCCAGCACTGGCTCGACTTCGGCAGAGCAATCGAAGAAAACATCCGGCAACAAACCGCTGCAGCACCGCCACGCACGTTCGTCCATCGCTTGCTCGAGCTAACCCGCAACGCCTTTGATTACAGGGGTGGTCTTCGCGTGCGGAGCGTTGCCGCACAGGCTGGCACGATTGCTCAACTGCGCTACGCGTTGGCTCGCCGAGGGGTTGTGTCCACGGCTCCACAAACCGACCAGAATTGGATTTACCGCAAGCTCGCCGAATGCTTGCTCGACATATCACCAACAGACCGCGTCAACAATTGGTGGAATTTTCGCTTGGTAGCAAGCTATGTACTCTGGAGAACTCGTTCCAACAACTGACGGAGGTTGATATGTCCCATCCCAATCCTCACCAGCAACAGCAGAACTACAACCCCGGCATACCGCAGGATTTAGCCTCGCTCGATGCCGAGCAGCTCGTTCGCCTTGCCGACGAAAACAGCAGAGAATTCGTTAGCAAAGGCAAGGACGAGGATAAGCTCACGACCAATCAACTGCGGAATGTCTTTGCGCACATCGTTCAGATGCGGACAGACTATCGGCAGTTACTTGTCGAAGGCCATGGTAAACTCAGTCCGGAGGCGCTCAACAAGCTTCGGCGCCGGTTGATCCTGCTCAAACCCAAGCTTGCCTATGCAAAAGGACGCAAACCTTCGGAACTGCAAAAATTTGTTACCTTCACGACCAAGGCAATTGAAGCCGTCGCAGCTTCCTCGAAACCGCAGCACGCATTCGAAAACTTCTTCGCCCTGATGGAAGCAGTGGTTGCTTATCACAAGTATCACGGTGGCAAAGACTAATTGGAGGACACACAATGGCACGATTTCTGGGCAATATTGTTCTCAAAGGTCAGATGGAATGCCTCACCGGCTTGCACATTGGTGGCTCGAAGGAAAAAATGGAGATCGGAGGAGTAGACTCGCCAGTGATACGCGACCCGATGACGATGTATCCGTACGTTCCCGGCTCCTCGCTCAAGGGTAAGATGCGGTCGCTGCTCGAATACGCTTTGGGCAAGGTCCAGCCGAGCAACGGGCAGTTTCGCTTCTGCGAGTGTGGGAAGCCAGACTGCCCGATTTGTCGCGTCTTCGGCAGCGCAGCCGAAAACCGCTCGATGGGACCAACGCGGCTAATCGTGCGCGATGCACACCCGTCGGAGAAAACCATCGAGCTGTGGAAGTCGCTCGATACGGAACTGCTCTACACCGAGTACAAGGGCGAAAATGGGATTGATCGTATCACCAGCGCTGCCAATCCGCGTTTTGTCGAGCGCGTGGTCAAAGGTTCAGTCTTCAACGTTGAGTTCATCTACGGCGTCTTCGATGTCGGCGATGGCATTAGCGACGCAGAGTATTTCCGCCATGTGCTGGAGGCGCTGACGTTAGTCGAGCATTCCGCGCTGGGCAAAAGTGGTTCGCGCGGCTACGGACAGGTATCGTTCAAGTTTACCGAGCCAATGGTCGTGCTGGCGGAAGACTACCGCAATGCAACCGACGTTTTCAAGGATGCCTCCAAGCCTCACTATCACCCAATTTTCGAGGGTAAGTTCACGCTGCGATTGTCGGACCTCGATGCCGACTACGTTCGCACGAATATCGTCTCGCGTTTTTCATCGCAGGCGTCATGAAGGCGGTGATATTGGAACCGCGCTCGAGCTGGTCGCTGGCGTTGCGCTCCGACACGCTGTGGGGTTTGCTGCTGGTCGCTATTCGCCATGTACACGGCGAGAACACCGCCACCGATGTCGCCCGTGCAGCGCTAGAGGGCAAACCACCGATGGTTGTTTCGTCAGCCATGGAGTACATCTGCCAGCCATCTGAGCGCAGCGAGCAGGCACCGCTGACGGAACGGACGTTGCTGCTGCCAGCCCCGCTACTGCCGCTTGCCAGCCAGCCAGCACTAACTATCGCCGGTGAGGAGAACCGAAAGCAGAAGCAACGGCAGGCATCACTGCCCCTGGAGCAGTGGAAACAGCTCATTCAGGGAAAAAAAAACACGGACGCTAAACCTATCGAGCACACAGCTCACTTTGCCACGGCTGACATACTGCACATCGCCATGGACCGGATGCGCATGCATGCACTCGACCGCATCACCGAAACCGGCGAAACGCGCGGTCAACTTTTCCTGACCACCGAAACGGTCGCGTTGAATGCGGGACTGTGGTTTTTAGCCGATGGCGACATGACGCTCATCGAGCCGGCGCTGCGCTATCTCGACCACGTCGGGTTCGGCACCGATTCGAGCGTCGGCAAAGGACACTTTGCCGTTTCCATCGAGGACATCGAACTGCCGCCTGTTGATGCCCCCACGCATATGGTGACGCTGTCGCTGTACCGTCCGACCAGCCAGGAGGTAGCAGCCTACACGGCAAATCCGGCACGGCTGTGGTACGAGCTTGAATTTCGACAGGGCAAACGCAGCCCACATTTTGGTCCTGCTGGTACCTACCAGAAACAGCGGTTGGCGTTTTTTCGTGAAGGGTCGGTCTTCCCCTACCAGCCGCAACAATTCTACGGGAGTGCTGAAGTTGTTGCCCGAGCAGACGACCATGATGTCATTCATGCCGGATTTGCCCTGATGATTCCTGCACGCTTTCCCAAACTGGCAGCGGAGGGCATATGAGTCGGACGCTCTACGTTCGGACGCTATCGCCGGTTTTCATCGGTGCGGGCGCTGAGCTTCAACCGTTCGAGTACGTCGTCGCCAACGGTAAACTCTACCGGCTCAGTCCGGACAAAGTCTTTTCGCTCATCCTCGATCGCCGGGAGGATGCAGCCGAGCGCTTCGAGCGGTGGCTCAGTGACAAAACCCGTCAAGTCGAACGCGAGCGGGATAATCAACGCCTGTCGGAGCTGATGCGCAATTTTACGCTGGTGCAGTTTGTGCGCACCGAGCTTGGGGACAATCAGTTGGCAAGCACGATCGAACGGAATCTTTCGAATCTGTCGCTTTACGTGCTTTCGTGTCCGTCGCTCGATGGACTTAAGCTCACCGGACGCACCCCTCGCGTCCAGCGAAAAAAGACAATTGCCACCGCACTCAAAACCGGTACGCAACAGCTCTACATTCCCGGCTCATCACTGAAGGGCTTGCTCCGCACAGCATTGCTTTTTGCAGTGCTCACCGAGGCTGACGCGGGATTCATCAACACCATTGTTCAAAAAATCCAGAACGCGCTGGAGAGGTTGCCGCATGCACCGAGCGATTGGCACAGAAAATTTTTCGACAAGGCGCTGGAAGAGGAGGTCTTTTTCTGCGGCATCACAGAGACAGGGAGAATCAAATTCGATGATGCGCGTTTCGACATAATGAAGTTGATTTCCATCAGTGATAGCACCACACTCGAGCCGGCACAGGCTGGCTGTGTCATCCCGATTGACACCTACCAAGCTGACGGACAAGTGCAACCACAAACGCCCGCCGTCGAGGCAATTGCAGCAGGGCATGTCGTCGAAATGCGCATTGGGGTGGACACAACAGCAATCGAGCATCTGCGGCAGTGGCACGCAACCAGTGCAGGCGGGGTGGGATCATCGCTGTGGATCAAACTGGCTGAACGCTTTCAGAGACTGTTCGGCTGTACACTGGAACAGGCAACCGAGGATCGCATTCTCGATCGGCTGATGCATGCTGCACAGAAGTTCGGGGCTACCGTTGCCGACCGTGATCGCGCGTGGGCAGGCAGTAGCTATCCCAGCATGGAGAAGTTTTTCGACCAATTGCCAAAAATCTCTCTCAAGCTTGGCTGGGGCAGCGGTTTTCACGGAACAACAGTGATGTTGGCAATGTTGCAAAATCCTGACCTGCAGCGGATAGAGCACGAGATATTCCAGCGGTTTAAGCTTGGCAGATCACCCAGACAACGCACCACCGGTGAACGGAGAATGCCAGTTGATCTGTCGAACTTTCCGCGCTCGCGGCGACTGTACACACCAGCCATTACCACTGAGCCTCATCCCCAGCCAATCGGGTGGATTGAGCTGTCATGGGAATCACTCCAGCCTAAAGCAGTCAGTCAAACTACAATTTCTGAACACCAACGCCCACCTTTGCCAGCAGAGCCTCCCATTGCAACAACCCTGCGGCACGGAGCAGAAGTATGCGCGCGGATCGTTGACCTTCGCACAAAACCGATCACCGTCGAGTTGCTAGCAGTCGGGCACGAGGGCAAGCGCTATCCGTGTGCGGGGATTAGCAACACCACCGGTCTGGAGATTGGCACAATTATCCGTGTGCGGGTCAATCTTCATCCGAAAACAAAGCAGGTTCAGTCGCTGACCAACCAAGGTATCTGGCGCCCTTGATGATTTCGCCCGTCGAATTAGTTCTCGGTCACACCACCGATGAATACCAGGTCATTCACATCATTCTTCACTCGCCGGCGATAGCCCCGACAGCGCTGGAGACGCTCCAGCTTCCGCCCGCCACTCGTTGGGATCGGGGAATCATTCTCAACGGACGCGCACCAATCTGGGTCTATGCCGCTCTGGTGCACTTGTGTCATCCAGCGCGGTGGATAGCAACCGTTGATCCACGGATGAGCGGCGCGGTCGTCGTGGAGCGTCATCACCCCGATGCTCCAGCGATCGGTGCACTGGTTTCGTTGCCGCCAGAATATCTCAAACCGCCCGTATCGGAAGCACCCCCCTCGCTTCCCACAGATAAGCACAGCAGTATCACCGTCGCCATTGTTGGACCGCCGCATAGCGGGAAAAGCGTGCTGGCAGCCTGGATTCTTCGAACTCTTGCCCATCGTCTCAGTGTCGAGAGCTTCAATCAGGATGTGTTTCTATTGCGTGCCTGTCCCGATGGTGAGGGGAATTGGTCCGGCGAAACGCCTCCCCAGAACGTGCAATTGCTGCGGTATAAGCAGCGCTTCGATCCGGCGTTTGTCCAGCACGTCGAAGATAGCATCACCGAGCTTCGTAAAACCAAAAAACTGCTCCTTGTTGACACAGGGGGCAAGATTGATCGCTGGACCCAGCGCATCTTGAACCATTGCACACACGGGATCATCGTCTCGGCAAAGCGAGCCGAGTTTTGCCGGTGGCGCGGAGCATTGGCAGCATCGGACATTGAGATCATTGCCGAGATTGAGTCCGTGCGCAGCCCAGCACAGGACGTCGTACGCGAGCAACCGTTAAGGCTCCGCATTGGAAAACTTGAACGCGGCAGGCTCGATTCGATCCCTGAAGTGCTTCTTATGGCACTCCTCAACAAGGCAAATTTGCTCTGAGTGTATCCAGTCCTCGGGCACAGGCTGCGGTGAGTGTGCATACGATTGCCACTGTCATGCTGAACGTGGTTCGGTATCTGTTTGCATCGCCTGTCATGCTGAACTCGGTTCAGCATCTGATTGCGTCGGCACGTCATGCCGAACTTGTTTCGGCATCCCAAGACCCTGAAACGAGTTCAGGGTGACAGCAGCAAAGCGTTCACATGTCCCCAGAGCGTCATGCTGAACTCGGTTCAGCATCCCAAGACCCTGAAACAAGTTCAGGGTGACGGCGTGAGTGAATGAGACCCTGAAACACGTTCAGGGTGACAGGATGCGGGAGTGCTGGCGACGCATGTGTGCGTGACTTTCGCCTGTCATGCTGAACTCGGTTCAGCATCTGATTGCGTCGGCACGTCATGCCGAACTTGTTTCGGCATCCCAAGACCCTGAAACAAGTTCAGGGTGACGGCGTGAGTGAATGAGACCCTGAAACAAGTTCAGGGCGACAGGATGCGGGAGTGCTGGCGATGCATGTGTGCGTGACTTTCGCCTGTCATGCTGAACTTGGTTCAGCATCTGATTGCGTCGGCACGTCATGCCGAACTTGATTCAGCATCTCAAGACCCTGAAACACGTTCAGGGTGACAGCAGCAAATACCTGTTCAGCTCCACAAAAAACGCATCGGGGCGACTTCCTCAGCCGCCCCGATACGATCTTCTCTGCCGCAGACTCTACCGAACAACCGTTATCGTCTGCCGAACCATCTGCTCGCCCTGCCGTACAACCACCGTGTACACTCCCGACGGCACCGTGCTCACATCCGCACGATACTCACTCCCGGTCCCACTGAACTCGACCGGCAACCGACGTCCCAGCATATCCACTAACTCCACCGTCACCTCCCCACCGCCGCTGATGACGACCACCAACTCTCGCTCGACCGGCTGCGGATGCACACTCACACTCACTCCCGACTCCTCTCCACTTAGCACCACCGATCGGCTCCACGTCACACTCCCATCCCGACTGACCATCCCAACTCGGTACTCGTAGCTCTCCGTACGGCTCACGCGGTCCTCAAAACTGTATCCTCGCGGCTGGTTGCTCTCTCCGGCTGCTCCAACAACCGGCACCAGTGCCTGGTAGTCCTCCTGACCAACCAAACGTCGCTCCACCACAAAGTGCGTCACGCCGCGCTCGCTGACCGTCTCCCACCACAGCCGCGCCTGCGTCCCGTCGCCATACCGTACCACTCCGACGTCTCCAAAACCACTGCTCAACACCACATCCCCGTTCCGGTCCAGATACTCCGTCACTGACCGTATCATCCGCTCCACGCCTGTGTTCGTCGCCAAACGACCGTAGTGACGCCAATCAACTCCCAACGCCACCACGTTGTACCCAAGCGCCGACGTCGCTACGCCCATCGCGTTGTCGGTTAGCCCTGCATCCACTGTCACATACCGATACGCGACCTGCGCCTGACCTACCGTCTGCGCATCGCTGTACACTCGCACCAACGACGGCATCGGCGCCACCGCATCCAGCGGGTGCTGCGTCTGCAACAACCGCTCCCGTATACCTTGCGCCAACGCGACTCCTTCAACCTCGTAGTTGTGATAACCCGCCGACCGCGGTGTCCACGCCTGCGGCGACCGCGTCATCCGCAACACGTACTTGACAAAGTTGTCGTACAACACATCGCCACTGCCAAACACGCCGCTCTTGACGATCTCCTGGCTCGATACGACCAGATTCCGCTTATCGCTCCGACTCCCGGCTGCAACAAATGCCGCCAGATCATCCCGCTCGGTCCGCGTCAGCTTCGTCTGGTCCTCGACCCACCACACTTGCTTGTACATCGTGTAGTTGACCGCCCGCGGCTCCCACGCCGACCGATCAAACACATCCAGCGTCCCCTGCGGCAAGTTCAACCGTCCAAACCCTGCCATCAACGAATCGTAGTTCAACCGACCGACTCGATCACTGGTGCTGGTCGAACCACTGTTGGCATCTACACTGGTCCCCGTCCCGCTGATCAACATCCGCACCGGCGACCGCAGCAGGTAAAAACGATACTCCTTCTGCACCATGTTGTTGCCCACGTTCTCGTCGGTCGGCATCTGAATCCGGACCCGATACCGCGGCGTCACGTTCCGACTCATCGCACTAAACGGCGACGGTGCCACCTGTCCCATGTCTCCATACGTCTGCGGCGACAGGTTGAAGTCGAACGTCATATCCACAACCCCGCCCGGCGGCAGGTTCTGAACCGTCTTGATCACCGTCCCGACCGGTACCCACACCCCCGGTGCCTGCTCGGCTTCGGCAACACCCTGCACCTGAACGCCGCTCTGTGTCGCCGATCCGTTGTTCCGCACGCGTACCACAACGTTAATCGGCGCCTGCGTCATCACGTACTCGGCATCGCTGAACGTACCCACCGACGCTCGGTACACCGACGGACTCAAGATCTCCAACGCCTCCAGATCGTTGACGTACAAGTTCCCCGTGAACTCATCACCACCAATGCTGTACTTGGCGCCGTTGACCCCACGACCATCGCCGTCAAGGTCAACCTCGCCACTACCCAACCGCTCACCCCGCCGGTCCAAAATCGAACCCGTCGGCGCTGGATTGGTCCGCACGCGAAGCTTCGGCGGCGTCGTGTTCATCTGC
>FWWL01004410.1_pt1 | contig 23796 bp, 21 predicted proteins | sample 2228331 | NCBI WGS metagenome assembly FWWL01 (sample SAMEA103939775, study PRJEB20133) | metagenome | reverse complement strand
AAAAGGAGGAGGTCCGATGAACCGCTCACGTGTTTGGTGGTGGCTCTCGCTGGTCGCCCTGGCGGGCTTGGTGGTTTCCGCCTGCGCCCCGGCGGCCACGCCAACCCCGCAGGTGATCGAGAAAGAGAAGGTCGTCGTCGTGACCCCCACCCCAACGCCGCGCAAGGTGCTCCGCCTGAACCTCGGCCCCGGCGATGTGCCGACGCTCGACCCCTCGTTGGCCACTGACACCTCCTCGATCCAGATCATCGAGCTGGCCTTCGTCGGCCTGACCCGGCAGAACGAGGAGACCGCGGCGGTGGAGCCCGGGATGGCGGAGCGGTGGGAGGTCTCGCCCGACGGCAAGGTGTGGACCTTCTACATCCGCAAGGGCATCCCGTGGGTGCGCTGGAACGGCCGCGAGGTGGAACAGCTTAAGGACGAGAAGGGCAACGTCCGCTATGTGACCGCCCACGACTTCTACTACGGCGCCATCCGCACCCTGAAGCCCGAGACGGGCGGCGAATACGCCTACGTGCCGGCCTTCTTCATCGAGGGCGCCAAAGAGTTCAACGAGGGAACCATCACGGATCCGGCCCAGGTCGGCATCAAGGTGATCGATGACTACACCATCCAGTTCACCCTGAAGGAGCCGGTGGGCTTCTTCGCCAACATCGCCGGCCTGTGGATGCTGCGGGCGGAGCCCCAGTGGCTGATCGAGGAGAAGAAGGAGCGCTGGACGGAGACCGGCGCCTATCACTCCTACGGCCCGTATGTGCTGAAGGAGTGGGTGCACGACAGCTACATCACGATGGTGGCCAACCCCTTCTGGCCCGACAACATCCCCAGCGTGCCCAAGCCCAAGATCGAGGAGATCGTCTTCCGCATGCTGGATGAGTCCCCGGCCTTCGCCGAGTATGAGGCCGGCAACCTCGACGTGGCCGGCGTGCCGCTCGGGGAGATCGACCGGGTGAAGGCCGACCCGACCCTCTCGAAGGAGCTGGTCATCGCGCCGATCCTCTGCAGCTACTACTACGGCTTCAACGTGACCAAGCCGCCCTTCGACGACCCGCGGATGCGGCTGGCCTTCTCCCTGGCGGTCGACCGCAAGGCCATCGTGGAGAATGTGACCAAGGGCGGGCAGGAGCCGGCCCAGTGGTTCTCCCGGCCCGGCCTGCAGGCGGCCCCCACGCTGAAGACCCACCCGGACCTCGGCGCGAAGTATGACCCCGAGCGGGCCAAGCAGCTGTTCCAGGAGGTCCTCCGGGAGAAATACGGCGGGGATGTGAAGAACCTGCCGCCGATCACCTTGGTGGTCAACCAGGTGGAGGGCCACATCAGGATCGCCGAGGCCATCCAGCAGATGTGGAAGGAGGTCCTGGGCGTCGAGACGAAGCTGGAGACCCAGGAGTGGAAGGTTTACCTGGAGACCCTCGCGACCGACCCGCCGCAGGTCTGGCGCCTGGGCTGGTGCCAGGACTACCCCCACGCCAGCAACTTCCTGAAGGACGTGTTCTACTCCACGTCCGATAACAACCACACCAAGTGGGGGAACCCGCAGTTCGACGCCCTGGTCGACCAGGCCCTGCGGGAGACGGACGAGGCCAAGGCCCGCGAGCTCTACGCCCAGGCCGAGGACATCCTGGTGGCCAAGGACGCGGCCATCATCCCGATCTACTGGTATACCCGCGTCACGGTCACCAAGCCTTACGTCAAGCGGACCTTCTCGGTCCTGGGCGGCCTGGAGCACATCGAGAAGTGGGACATCCAGCGGTGATCCTCCCGCTGGAACGCCGGGGAGGGCGGCCTCCAGCCGCCCTCCCCTTGTTGGAAAGCCGAAGATGAGGTAAAACGGAGAGGCCGGAGAGCGGGCGATGCCCATCCGGCCTTTCCGGTTTTCGGAGGCCAACGGGATCCTTGCCCCAGGGAGCGGAGCGGGATGGTCCGATACATCGTGCGGCGGATGTTGTGGAACCTCTTGGTCCTCTGGGTGATCACGGTTATCACCTTCGGCCTCATGCACGCCGTGCCCGGGGGGCCCTTTGATCGGGAGAAACCGCTGCCGCCCGAGATCAAGGCGAACATCGAGGCCAAGTATCGCCTGGACAAGCCGGTGGTGGTCCAGTATTTCTACTACATGCGGGATCTCCTGGTCCCCCGCTATTCCTTTGAGCTGCCCACCTCCCTGCAAGAGGACGCCCTGATCCGCTGGAAGATCGGCCCGGGCTATTTCCTCTGGATCAACCTGGGGCCTTCATATTCCTCCCGCAGCCGTTCAGTCAACGACATCATCCGCCAGAACCTCCCGGTCTCCTTTGAGCTGGGCATCTACGCCCTCCTGGTGGCGGTGGGCATCGGGATCCCCCTGGGCATCCTGGCGGCCCTGAACCAGAACACCTTCCTGGATTACTTCGGGATGAGCCTGGCCATCTTCGGCGTCTCGGTGCCCGTGATCGTCCTCGGGCCGATCCTGGTCTCGGTCTTCGGGGTCTGGTTGAAGTGGTTGCCGCCCACGGGCTGGGGAACCCCACAGCACGCCATCATGCCCTCGGTGGCCCTGGGGCTGGCCAGCTCCGCCCTGATCGCCCGCCTCACCCGCGCCAGCCTGCTCCAGGTGATCCGGGAGGACTACATCCGCACCGCCCGGGCCAAGGGGCTGGCCGAGCGCCTGATCATCGTCCGGCATGCCTTGCGCAACTCCCTGATCCCGGTGGTCACCGTGCTCGGCCCGCTCTTCGCCGCCCTGGTGACCGGGACCTTCGTCACGGAGACGATCTTCGGCATCCCCGGGCTGGGCCGCTATTTCGTCACCAGCATCACCAATCGGGATCACCCGGTGATCATGGGCACCATCCTGATCTACGCGATCTTCCTGGTGATCGCCAACCTGGTGGTGGACATCACGTATGCCTTCCTGGATCCGCGGATCCGATACACGTAGCCGGATGCCGCAGGCCCTTCCCGAAACCCCGGGGAGGCCGCCCTCGCAACCGGACCGATAAGGATCGAGGTGGACGATGACAACACGGATGGAAGTGATGCGCCGCGGCGCGGAGGCCCTTGCGGTTCCAACCCGCCGGCCGGTCGGGTTCTGGGAGGACGCGTTCTACCGGCTCTCCCGCAACCGGGCGGCCATGATCGGGGCGGGGATCGTGATCCTGCTGATCTTGACAGCCATCTTCGCCCCCCTGATCGCCCCCTATCCCTATGACAAGCAGACCCTTACCGACCGGGACAAGGTGCCGGCGTGGATGGTGAAGGTCTTCCCGTTCATGCAGCCCTACGCGCGGATCAGCGACCGGTATCTGCTGGGGGCGGATTACGTCGGCCGGGATCTCCTCAGCCGCCTGATCTACGGGACGCGGGTCTCTTTGACGGTGGCCTTCGTGGGGCCGCTCATCAGCCTCATCGTGGGGACCATCTACGGGCTGATCTCCGGTTACTTCGGAGGGCGGCTGGACAACATCATGATGCGCCTGGTGGATGTGCTCTACGCCTTCCCAGGTCTCCTCTTCATCATCCTGCTGATGGTGTTCTTCCGCCAGGTTCCCCCGGAGCCCCGCTCGGTCTGGGATGCCATCCGGATCCAGATGTATAAAATCGACGCCGCGTTCGGCGGGATGCTGTTCATCTTCGTCGGCATCGGGCTGACCGCATGGGAGAATATGGCCCGGCTGGCCCGGGGGCAGGTCCTCTCGGTGCGGGAGAAGGAGTTCATCGAGGCCGCCCGGGCCATCGGGGCCGGGCATCTCCGGATCATGTTCCGCCACATCCTGCCCAACATCATCGGCCCCCTGATCGTGGCCGAGACCCTGGCGATCCCCTCCTACATCACTACGGAGGCTTTCCTGAGCTTCATCGGCCTGGGGGTGAACCCACCTACCCCCAGCTGGGGGCTGATGATCTCCCAGGGCGCCCAGGCCATCCGGACTTATCCCAACCAGGCCCTGGCGCCGGCGCTGGCCCTGGCCATCACCATGTTCGCCTTCAACTTCCTGGGGGACGGCCTCCGGGACGCCCTGGACCCACGGATGCGCGGGGCGCAGTGAGCGGCCGTGGGCCCACCGCTTCGCCCGGAAGGGACGATCCGGGTCTGGGGGCGCAGCGGACCGGGCCCCCAGACCCTACCCGGTCGCTGGCATAAAAGGCTTCCGTGTCGCCAGTATCTTCCTCCAAACGAAAGGCTTGTTGCGACAAGGGGGGAGCGCTGCCTGCCCTCTCTCCATGTCGAGCCCGCCAGGTCTGTTGAACTGACCCCGGGGGAGGAGGCCGATGGGACGCCTGAACAGCGAGGTCGCCATCGTCGGCGTCGGCTGGAGCGGTTTCCGCTCGATCTCGCCGGACCTCTCCTTCCGCGAGCTCATGTTCGAGGCCGCCGCCATGGCTTACGCGGACGCCGGGATCCATCCCCGCCGCGACCTGGACGGCCTGGTGACCGCCGAGGAGGATTTCCACGAGGGCATCGCCATCAGCGACGAATACGTCCCCGACCAGATGGGCGCGGTCCTGAAATCCGTCCACACCATCGCCGGCGACGGCCTGCAGGCCCTGGCGGCCGGGGTGATGCAGATCGCCGCGGGCGCCGCCCGCATCCTGGCCGTCGAATCCCACAGCAAGGCCAGCAACATCCTGAACCTCCCCCAGATCACCGCCCTCGCCATGGATCCGGTCTTCCAGCGCCCCCTGGAGCTCCACCCGCTGTTCATCGCCGGGCTGGAGATGCGCCGCTACCTGGAGGCCACGGGGACACCGGTCGAGCATGTGGCCCGGGTGGTGGTCAAGAACCGGCGCAACGCCATGCGCAACCCCCGCGCCGCCTTCCCGGCCGATCTCTCGGTCGAGGACGTGCTGCGCAGCGAGCCGCTGGCGGAGCCCCTCACCCGCCTCATGGCCGCCGAACCCGCCGACGGGTGCATCGTCCTGGTCCTGGCGCGGGGGGATGTGGCCCGCTCCTTGAGCGACCGGCCCATCTGGATCCGGGGGATCGGATGGGCCACGGACGCCTATGCGCTGGAGAGCCGGGATTGGGAGGGGGCGCGTTACCTGCGCCGGGCCGCGGCCCTCGCCTACCAGCAGGCGGGGATCCGCTTCCCCCGCCGGGCGTTCGATCTGGTCGAGGTGGACGACACGTTCGCCTACAAGGAGCTCCAGCACCTGGAGGCGCTGGGCCTCTGCCGCCCCGGGGAGGCCGGGTGGTGGACCGCCGAGGGGGCGACGGAGATCGGGGGGGAGTTGCCCGTGAACCCCTCGGGGGGATCTCTCGGGGAGGGGCATCTGCTGGAAGCCTCGGGCCTGGCCCGGCTCCTGGAGGCGGTGCTCCAGCTGCGGGGGGAGGCCGGCCCCCGGCAGGTCCCGAACGCCCGCACGGCCCTGGTGGCCTCGTGGCGCGGGCTGCCGACGGCCACGGGGGCTGTGGCGATCCTCAGCCGGGAGCCGTGAGCGATGCGCCGGATCCATCCACGGGGGCTTCCGCCATCCGGTCGGATCAGAGCGCGGCGCTGGTCGCGGGGGCCACAGCAGGGCCAGCGGATCGGACCCCTGGCCCCGCCGGGTGATTGTTTTGGTTGGACCCCTGCGCGTCAGGCCGCCGCAAGGGGACGGCAGGAAGGGGATCCCCCAGGATCGGCCGGAGGCGCCTATGCTCGCGGAGGAGCTGCGCGCGCGCGTGGAGCAGCTGGAGGGCGAGTTGATCGTGCTCAAGCACGCCGTCCGATTCCTCCTGGCCGCCCACCGGCGCACCTTACCCGCCTTCCCCGGCCAGCGAGTGGATCCGGAGACGGTGCGCCAGGTTCGGCAGGAGATCCAGGCCCAGTGGGATCGGGAGTGGCAGGAGTTGACCTCCTCTGACCCGAGGCCCTGGTGAGAGCATACGTCCTGGACACCCATGCCCTCATTTGGTATCTCACCCGGGATGAGCGGCTGAGCCCGGCCGCCCGGCGGGCCTTTGAGGAGATCGAGCGCGGGGAGGCGCGGGGACTCATCCCGATCGTGGTGCTGCTGGAGTTAATCCGGATTGAGGAGAAGGATCTGATCCCCCCGCTCTGGGATGTCGCCATCGCGACCCTGTTAGGGGAGGGGCGATTCGAGGTGGTCCCCCTGGATCTGAGCCTCTTGGCCCTGGTGCGGGAGCTGCCCGAGATCGAGGACCTGCACGATCGGGTGATCGTCGCCATCGCTCGACGTTACGGGGCGGTGTTGGTGACCTATGATGAGACCATCCGGCAATCCGGATGGGTGGAGACGCTCTGGTGAGACCGTGCGGGAGCGCATTCCAGCCCAAGGAGGTGGCACGCGATGGCCGGGCGACGGGTGGCGATCGTGGGCGCGGGGATGACGAAGTTCGTGCGCCGGGCCCTGGAGACCGGCCCAGAGCTGGCATGGGAGGCTGCCCGCAAGGCCCTCGAATCCTGCGAGATGACCCTGGATCAGATCGACGCCGTCGTCCTGGGCTCCGCCCCAGACGCCTTCGACGGGGTCCATATGAAAGTGGAATACCTGAGCCCCGGGGCGGGGGCGTGGGGCAAGCCCACCATCCGAGGCTACGTGGGCGGCGGGACCGGGGTCTTCGCGGCGATCCAGGGCTGGTATCACATCGCCAGCGGGATGTTCGATACGGTCCTGGTGGTCTGTGAGGAGAAGATGTCCTCCTGCCATCCCCATCCCCAGGCCGCCTTCAATTACATCTTCGATTCCACCCTGGAACGTCCCCTGGGGCCGAATCTCCTCTGGATCTTTGCCCTGGAGATGAACGCCTACATGACCCGCTACGGGCTGACCAAGCGGGACATCGCCTGGGTGGCGGTGAAGAACAAGCGGAACGCCGCCGACCACCCGGCGGCCCAGTTAGGGGACCCGAACATCACGGTGGAGGATGTGCTGAACTCGGAGGTCCTCGCCTGGCCGGTGCAACGCCTCGATGTCTCCCCCACCAGCGATGGGGCGGTGGCCATCGTGATGGCGGCCGAGCATGTGGCCCGGCGGGTGACCGCCAAACCGGTCTGGGTTGAGGGGGTCGGCTGGTCCCTCGACACCCAATACTGGACCAATCGGGATCTCTCCTATCCGACATATGTGGAGGAGGCCGCGCGCAAGGCCTACGCGATGGCCGGGATCCGGGAGCCCCGCAAGGAGATCCACATCGTCGAGCCGTATGATCCCTTCGACTACAAGGAGCTGCACCACCTGGAGGGGCTGCTCCTGGCCGACCGGGGCAAGGCCGCCGAGCTGGTCGCCCTGGGGATCACGAACCGGGACGGGGATCTGCCGGTGACCCCCTCCGGGGGGCTCCTGGGGGTGGGCAACCCGATCGCCGCGGCGGGCTTGATGAAGGTGGCCGAGATCTTCTGGCAGCTGCGGGGGGAGGCCGGGAAACGCCAGGTGCCCGGCCAGCCCCGGCGGGGCCTGGCCCAGGCCTGGGGCGATCTGATGCAGGTAGGCACCGTGATCATCCTGGGGATCTGAACCCTTGCCGAGGGGGGCACCGATGGAGCGCTGGGTATACCCGGTCGCCGGCCTCCGGCCGGAGGATGTGGAGCAGGGGCGGGTGTGCACCGCCCGGATGCCGTTGCGGGGGGAATACGCGTGGGACGCGGGGGTGGCGGTGGGCCGGTTCCTGGCCGAACTCAAGGCCGGCCGTCTGATCGGGCGCCGCTGCCGAGCCTGCGGCCGGGTCATGGTTCCCCCGCGCATGTTCTGCGAACAGTGCTTCCGGCCGACCGACGAATGGGTCCCTCTGGCGGACACCGGGACGGTGGTCACGTTCTCGGTCTGCACCATCTCCTGGGATCTGCGCCGCCTCGAGGTCCCCGAGGTGCCCGCGGTCATCGCCCTCGACGGGGCCTCCCCCGGGATGGGGATCATGCACAAGCTCGGGGAGGTCGGCCGGACCGTCGAGGAGATCCTGGAGCGGGTGCGGATCGGGATGCGCGTCCAAGCGGTCTGGAAGCCGGCTGGGGAACGGGAGGGCGCGATCACCGATATCCTGTATTTCCGACCTCTGGGAAGCTAAGGAGGCCCCTATGGCCCTCATCGAGCGCATCCAGCACTTGGATGAGGTCCGGACTTGGCGCGGGGCGATCCGGCTGGAAGGGGTTTACACCGCGGGAGTGGCCGGGGAGCGCTGGCTGCGTGGGCTGCAGGCGGGGAAAATCTACGGAACCTGTTGCCCTCGTTGTCAATATACATATGTTCCCGCCCGGCTGTTCTGCGAACGCTGCTTGGGGGGGCTGGGGGAAGAAGCGTGGGTGGAAGTCGGCCCTCAGGGGACGCTGGTCGCATGGACCCGGGTGCATATGGCGCCGGACGGGACCCGGCTCAGCCCTCCGCGGGCGGTCGGCCTGATCCGCCTCGACGGGGCGGACGCCCTCCTGGTCCACGAGCTGATCGGCGCGACGGATGCGTGGGCAAGCGGCATGCGCGTGGAGGCGGTCTTCCGCCCGCCCGCCGAGCGCGTCGGGAGCATCCGGGATCTGCGGGGGTTTCGACTGATCCCCCCATCCCGTTGAACGATCGGCATGCCCCCCTCGGAACCCGCAGGGCGCTTCCCTATTCCCTCATCCACTTTGTGATATATTTCACAAGATGGACTTGCGGGAAGTCGGGGGGCCTCCTATAATGGGGCTAACCTGGCCCTGAGCCGGGGAGGCGGAAGCCGTCCGAATCTCTTGGGGGGAGAGGGAGGCCGCCGAAGGAGGCCCTCTCCCCACGGGGGTGCGTGGGGATGGATCACCCGTCGGTTCGGAGATCCCCGCAGGATGGGAGGATGGAGCGGCGCCTGCTGCGTCCCCTGTCCTCCAGCCATGTCTTCCCATCCTGGTCTGCACCGCTTTGGGAGGCCCTCCAGCGGAGCGAGTGGGGGAGAAGGTCGCGGGAGCGGCTCGAGCGCGTCCGGGCGTTCAGCGCGGCCCTGTGGGCCCATTACAGCGTGCACATCGGCCTGGTGCTGGTGGTGGCGCTGCTTTATTTCGGCCTCACGCAGAGCCGGACGGCCCCCGCGTGGCTGTTCCAGCCCCTCCGGCTTCCCGAGTTTTCCCATGACGAGCCGGCCTCCCCAGAGGTCCTCCAGGCCCTTCTCCGGCGCTCGGCCTATCTGGGGGGAACTCGGCGCAGTAGTGGCCCGGCCCGGTTGATCCGCCAGGTGGATCTGCACACCGAGATCCCGGAGCGACCCCGGCGGGGGATCATCACCTACACCGTCCAGGCCGGCGACACCCTCTTCGGCATCGCCGAGAAGTTCAAGCTCCGCCCGGAGACCATCCTCTGGGCAAACTACGACGTCCTCCAGGATGACCCCCACATGCTGGACATCGGCCAGGTCCTGAACATCCCGCCCGTGGATGGGGTCCTGCATGTGGTGAAGGAAGGGGAGACCCTGGAGGAGATCGCGAAGAAATACAAGGTGACCCCGGATGCGATCCGGAACGCCGAGTGGAACGGCCTGATGGAGGGGGGCGAGCCCCAGATCGGCCAGGTCCTGATCGTGCCCGGCGGCTCCCGCCCCTTCGCCGGGTGGATGCCGCCGCGGCGCTCCTATGTGGTCATCGCGGGGGGGAAGCGGATGCCCGCGGGGGCCTGCCCCAGCGTGCAGGTCGCCCCGCTGGGCACGGGGAGCTTCGTCTGGCCGGTCAACAGCCGCTGGCGCTCGGGCTATAATTTCACGGCCTACCATCCCGGCGTGGATTTCGCCGGCCGCATGGGGGATCCGGTCTACGCAGCCGACGCCGGCACGGTAGTCTACGCGGGCTGGAGCACCGTGGGCTACGGCAACCTGATCGTCCTGGACCACGGGAACGGCTATCAAACCTATTACGCTCATCTAAGCGCCATCCTGGTCGGCTGCGGGCAACAGGTCGCCCAAGGGGCGACGATCGGCCTGGTCGGCTCCACGGGACGCTCCACCGGCCCGCATCTCCACTTCGAGATTCGGGGCCCCGGCGGGTTCGTCAACCCCTGGCAGGTGCTTCCGTAAATTCAGTCCTCGTGCTTCTGGGTGGGGGCGGTCTTCCTCCGTGGCCGCTCCCACCCGCCGATTCCGAACGGATGCCCCCCCAGTTCGACGCCCTGATCAGATCCTCCGGTAGGCTCCCCACCGGCGGCTGCGGCGTTTCGCCAGCGTCCCGAAGCGCGATTATGATGAGGGGGCTGAGGGTTCCGCTGAAACCTCTGCCCCCGGCCGTTCGAACCTGAGGAGGGATCGTTGATGTCCTGGGAACCCGTGGGGTCCATCCTCGGGGTTGCGATGATGGCTGCCCTGGGAGCTTACCTGATCGGGATGGCCGCGGTCTACGAGCGGGTGCCCCCCGCCCGGCGCCGGTCACACCTGGCGTGGTTCCTTTCCGGCTTGGCGCTGGCAGGGTTCGGGTTCATCCCCTCGCCCCTCCTCCTGGGCCCCGATTACCGGTTCACCGTGAACATGGCCCAGTTCGTCGTCCTCACCGGCCTAGCCGCCCCCTCGTGGTTGATGGGGCTGCCGGAGCCCTTCTTCGCCCCCCTCACCCGGCGGGAGCCGCTGCGGACGCTCGGGTTCCGGTTGACCCGGCCGATCCCCGCTTACCTGGCCGCCAACGTCATCGTCTTCGCGTGGCATACCCCCGTCCTCTTTGAGCTGGCCTCCCGCCGTGTGGACCTGTGGGCCGTCAAGCAGGGGCTCTTCCTGATCGCGGCCATGCTGGCCTGGTGGCCGGTGCTCAGCCCCGCCCCCGCTTGGCCCCGCCTCTCGGACCCCGGCCAGGTTCTTTACCTCTTCTTCCTCGCGATGCCCACCACCCTGCTGGGGGCCCTCTTCACGTTCCCGGACACCCGGATCTACGCCTCGACGGCGCTGGGCTTCGAGGTGTGCGCTCCTTCGTCGTTGGAGGACCAGCGGCTGGCGGGGCTTTTCATGTGGGTGCCGGGAGCGCTGATCTATCTGGGGGCTCTGACGGTGGTGTTCTTTCGGTGGTTCGGGAAGGCCGGGGAGCCCGGATCGGCATGAACGGCCGTTCGCCCCATCGCCTTGTGGTCAAATCCCGGTGGGGAGGCTTCGATGGCGTTCACGGTTCAGGATTTCGAGGGCCTGGTGCGTCTCTTGGACTGCCATCCGGAGTGGCTGGAGGCGCTGCGCCAGCGCCTGCTGACCCGGGAGAGGCGGCGGGCGCCCGAGACGCTGCGGGGGATCGAGGGGATCCTGCGGACGCTGCTGGAGACCGTGGCGGCGCTGGCGGAGGCGCAGCGGCGCACGCAGGAGGAGAGCCGGAGCCTGGCCCAAGCCCAGCCGAAGCCCAACAGGCGGCTACGAGTCGGAAGTCCAGCGGGGGAACGGGCGGGGCCGGCGGGGTTCCTCACCGCCTTCCAGCAGGCGGCGCCCCCGCTGCAGATCCGCCTCGTGTTTCAGGAGGACGGCCAGCGTGTTCTCCAGGGTCTTGCGGTCCAGGTGCTGGGCGTTCAGGGCCACCAGCGCCCGCGCCCAATCCAGCGTCTCGCTGATGCTGGGCTGCTTCTTGAGGTCAAGCCGCCGCAGGCGCTGCACCAGCTCCACCGCCTGGCGGGCGAGCTGCGGGGCCAGCTCGGGCACCTTCAGGCGGACGATGGCCAGCTCCTGCTCCAGGGATGGGTAGTCGATGAACAGGTAGAGGCAGCGCCGCTTGAGGGCCTCACTCAGCTCCCGGGTGTTGTTGCTGGTCAGGAAGACCGTTGGGATGTGCTTCGCCCGCAGGGTGCCCAGCTCAGGCACGCTGACCTGGAAGTCGCTGAGGACCTCTAACAGGAAAGCCTCGAACTCGGCGTCGGCGCGGTCGATCTCGTCAATGAGGAGGACGACCGGCTCCTCGGAGAGGATGGCCTTCAGCAGCGGGCGGGGGAGCAGGAAGCGCAGGGAGAAGAAGACGTCCTCTTCCTGGGCGATGCGGTCGGCGGCCTCCCGCAGGGTCGAGGCGTCCGCCAGGACCGCGTTGAGCTTGTCCCGCAGGAGCTGGGTGTAGAGCATCTGCTTGGCGTATTCCCACTCATAGAGGGCCTTGGTCTCATCCAGGCCCTCGTAGCACTGCAGGCGGATGAGCGGGCGGCCGGTGGCGGCCGCCCACGCTTTGGCAAGCTCCGTCTTGCCCACCCCCGCGGGGCCCTCGATCAGCACCGGCTTCCCCAGGCGTTCGGCGAGGAAAACGGTGGTGGCGATCTCATCGGAGGCGATGTATTGCTGGGCGGCCAGCCGTTCCCGAACCTCCTCGATCGAAGCGACCATCACCCTCCCTTCCCGGCCTTGCGGATGCCCTTCGCCCCATCCGACCCATCCGACGGCGGTTTGCCGTTCATTCTAAGGACCGAGGGGGATCCCGTCAATTTCCGGGCTCGAGGCTCCCCGGTCGGATCCGGCTTCCCCCAGGCGAGCCTGCTTATTCCAGCACCAGGAAGGGGTTCAAACGGGTGGTGACATCGAAGGCGTCCATCCCCTCCAGCCGCTTGAGGGCCCGGGCCAGGGCGCCGGAGAGGGGCGAGGCCAGCACCTCGTAGAGGATCTTGGCCCCCGCGTGGGTGGGGATCAGCCCCGCCAGGGCGGGGAAGGGGATCGTCCCCCCGAAGGCCAGGGTGAGGAAGACCGCGCTGTCCAGCGTCTCCCCGATCACGGTGCTGAGCCAGAAGCGGGGCAGCATCCACCGCCCCTGGGTGCGCACCTTCATCTTGGCCAGGACGGCGGCGTTGGCGAACTCCCCCACGAGGTAGGCGGTGAAGGAGGCGAAGAGGAGGCGGGGGGCGAAGCCCAGGATGGCCTCGTAGGCCGGCTGGCCGGTCCAGAAGGGGGCAGGGGGCAACCGTCCGCCGGCCCAGGCGGCGAGCACGGCCAGGAGGTTGCCCAGGAACCCGACCCAGATCATGCGGCGCGTGATCCGGTAGCCGTAGACCTCGGTCACCACGTCGCCGATGATGTAGGTGATGGGGAAGACGACGACGGCGGCGGGCAGGAGGAAGGGGCCCAGGGCGATGAGCTTGACGGCGATGATGTTCGAGATGACCAGGCCGGCCACGAACAGGCCGATCAGCGCCATGAGCGGAAAAGACACCGCCGGTGCCTCGTGCCGCATGGGAAGACCTCCATCACATGGATCGGGGATGGCCCATCGGGTTCGGGCCCCCTTCCCTGGAGCTGACGGGATCCTTTTCGGAGCAGTTGAGCGGCCCGACCGGGACCCTATCCGGCCGGGCGATCCCCATCGGGCGCCGCGCGATCCTCCCGCCGGGCGATCGCCGTGATCGTGATCCCGCCCCGGGCCTTCTGGACCACGGTGACCTCGCACCAGGCGGGGCGGATCGTGCGGAACACGTCCTCCGCGATCTTGTCCGCCAGGCTTTCGCAGAAGATCCCCTGCTCCCGGAAGTGCCACAGGTAGAGCTTCAGGCTCTTGGACTCGATGCTCCACCCCCGGGGCTCGAAGGCGATGGTCACGGTGTAGTAGTCCGGCTGGCCGGTGATCGGACACAGGGCCGTCACCTCGTCGCTGGTCATCACCACGCGGGTCACGGTCGAGGGGCAAGGGACGGTATCCAGCTCCGTGATCGGATGCCGGACCGGCTTCCCCAGCACCAAGAATTCTTTCTTTTCCCGCTCCATCGGTCCCTCCTTCCCCAGCCCGGATCATTCCTCTTCAGCATGCCACAACCGCCGCCTGGGCTCAACCTGCGGCCTCGGGGGAGCCGACCCGGTGGGCCGGAGGCCGGATTCGGCAGCCCCTATCGCTTCGATTTGTTCCTTAATTCACAAATCTAGACGGCCGGGAGGCGAATCTGAACTTCTCCTGAACGTTCAAGATTTATAAAAATAAGGCGCGCCATATCCTCGGAATCCCAGCAGCCCATGCACACCATTCCAAGGGGGGACCCATGAGCGAGTTGACCGCGCGGGACGTGATCATGCGGATGCCGGAGGCGTTCCGGCCGGAGCAGGCGCAGGGGGTGAACGCGACCATCCAGTATTCGCTCACCGGGGAGGGCGGCGGCGACTGGTATGTGGTGATCGCCGAAGGGAAATGTTCGGTCCACGAGGGCCGGGCCGAGAAGGCGGACGTCACGCTGACGATGGACGCGCGGGACTTCGTGGAGATCGCGACGGGGAAGCTGGATGCGATGCGGGCCTTCATGAGCGGCAAGCTTAAGGTCAGCGGCAACATGATGCTGGCCACGCGCTTGACCTCGTTCTTCCGCATGGGTTGAGCGGGGCGCACCCCATGTCAGGAGGAGGGGCCATGGAGGAACGGCGGTGGCACCGCTTTTATGATTTCTGGGTGCCGCGCTCCCTGACCTATCCGCGCCAGCCCCTGAGCGCCCTCATGGATTTCGCGGCGAACCAGTATGGGGAGCGCACGGCCACCATCTTCTACGGGGCGGAGATGAGCTATCGGGATCTCCGGGCCCACTCCATCCGCCTCGCCACCGCCCTGGACGCCCTGGGGATCCGGCCGGGGGATCGGGTGGGGCTGATGTTGCCCAATTGCCCCCAGTTCCTCATCGCCTTCTACGCCATCCTCCGGATCGGGGCCGTCGTCGTCCCCCTGAATCCGCTCTACGTGGAGCGGGAGCTCCGCTACGTGGTGGAGGACAGCGGGATGCGGGCCCTGATCGCGCTGGACGCCATGGCCCCGAAGGTCATGGCCGTTCGCGAGCAGGCCGGCCCGGAGCTCGTGATCTTCGCCGGCCTGCAGGACTACATGCCCGAGCCCGTCCGCCCGCTCTACCTGCAGCGGATCCGGGCGCAGGGGATGAGCGTGGAGGTCCCATCCGGCCCGGGGATCCATCGCTGGGCCGACCTCATGGAGCAAGCGGGGGAGCGTTTCCTCCAACCGCCGGTGAACCCGCTGGAAGATTTAGCCGCCCTCCCCTACACGGGAGGCACCACCGGCGTCCCCAAGGGCGTGATGCTCACCCACTTCAACCTGTTCGCCAACACGATCCAGGCCTACGTCTGGGCCCGGGAGTTCGTCCGGAGGGGGGAGGAGCGCTACCTGGTCGTGCTCCCCTTGTTCCATTCCTTCGGCATGACCTCTTTGATGAACGTGGGGATGATCAACGGGGCGACCCTGATCCTGCTCCCCCGCTTCGATGTGGAGGAGGCGCTGGACGCCATCCGGACCTATCGGCCCACGTTCCTGCCGGCGGTGCCGACGATGTATATCGCGCTGCTGAACCATCCGCGGGCGGCCGAATCCGGCCTGGGCTCCATCCGCCTCTGCAACAGCGGCGCTGCTCCTCTGCCCATCGAGGTCGTCCAGCAGTTCGCCCGCTTCTCATCCGGAACCTTCATCGAGGGCTACGGCCTGACCGAGGCCTCTCCGATCACTCACATCAATCCCATCATGAACCTCAAGAAGCTGGGGAGCATCGGGCTCCCGATCCCCGACACGGACGCCCGCATCGTGGACGTGGAGACTGGGACCCGCGAGCAGGCGCCTGGGGAGATCGGGGAGCTGATCATCCGGGGGCCCCAGGTGATGAAGGGCTATTGGAACCGGCCGGAGGAGACGGCCCAGGCGTTGCGGGAGGGCTGGCTCTACACGGGGGACATCGCCCGCATGGACGAGGATGGCTATTTCTACATCGTGGATCGCAAGAAAGACATGATCCTCACCGGGGGCTTCAACGTCTATCCGCGGGAGGTGGAGGAGGTCCTCTACGCCCACCCCGCCGTCCTGGAGGCCGCTGTGGTCGGCGTCCCCGATCCCTACCGTGGGGAGGCGGTGAAGGCCTTCGTCGTCCTCCGGCCCGGGGCCCAGGCCTCCGAAGAGGAGATCCTGGCGCACTGCCGGAAGCATCTGGCGCCCTATAAGGTCCCCCGGAGCGTGGAGTTCCGGGACTCTCTGCCCAAATCCATGGTGGGGAAGGTGCTCCGCCGGTTGCTGCGGGAAGCCCCGCCGACCGTCGCCGCGCCGGCCCCCGCGGTTCCCTCCGATGTCCCCATCCGTGCGTTCTTTATGGAATGGGTTCCCCGGCTCTTCGAGGCCGCCGTCGCCGCCGCGCCGCCCGAGGGGATGGAGGGGACGACCCTGATCGTCCGCTATCGGGTGGACGGGGAGGTCTACACCCTGCGGGTGGAGGACGGCCGGCGCCTAACGGTGATGGAGGGGGAGGCCGAGGGGACGCCCCACGTGGAGTTGATCTTTAGCGCTGAGGCGTTGCGGGAGGTTTTGGCGGGGCGCCTCCATCTGGGGGAGCCGCCTTACCTGGCGTTCCGGACGCGGCGTCGCTTCGAGGCGCTGCAGCGGTTGCGGGGGACGGTGCGTTTGGAGCTGGAGCGGCCGGATGGGAGCCTGTGGCAGGCGACGGCCATCTACAACGGGGCGGCGGAGCCTTCGGGGACGTTGCGGATGAGCGCGGCGGATTACAGCGCGCTGCAACGAGGGGAGTTGGACGGCCAGGTGGCCTTCGCCATGGGGAAGCTGCGCTGGGAGGGGGACTTCACGCTGCTCATCGGCCTGCGGACCCTGCGGGAGTGAGCGGCGGACGGGAAGCCTCGATTTTCGTCGGAGGGAAGGGGATGATTGCGTTCGAGCCGACGGACGAGCAGCGGATGCTGATCCAGACGGTCCGGGCCTTCGCCGAGGAGCACCTGCGCCGCGTGGCGCGGGAGAGCGACGAGGGGGGTCCGATCCCACAGGAGGTGATCCATCGGGGGTGGTCCATCGGGCTGCTCCCCAGCATGATCCCCGAGGCTTATGGGGGCTTCGGCGAGCCCTCGGCGCTGACCAGCGTCCTCGCCCTGGAGGAGTTGGGCTGGGGGGACCTCACCCTCTCCCTCTATCTGCTGGCGCCCCACGGGGTCGCCCTCCCCCTCCTGCTCTACGGGACGGAGGAGCAGAAGAAAACGTATCTCCCGCGCTTTTGCGGGGAGCGGTTCGTCCGGGCGGCGGCCGCCCTGCTCGAGCCCGCCTTCCTGTTTGATCCGTTCCAGCTGAAGACCACTGCCCGCCAGGAGGGGGAAAACTATATCCTCGACGGGGTGAAGATCGGCGTCCCCTTCGGGGCGGAGGCGGAGCTGCTGCTGGTCTACGCCAACGAGGAGGGGCAGACCCAGGCCTTCTTGGTGGAAAGGGGAACGCCGGGCTTGACGGTGAGGGAGCGCGATCGCTACGCCGGGATCCGCGCCCTTCCCACTTATGAAATCGTCCTGGACGGGTGCCGTGTCCCCCGCTGTCAGCGGATCGGGGGGGAGGCGGGCATCTCGATGGAGCGGCTGCTGGAGCGCTCGCGGGTGGCCCTGGCGGCGCTGGCGGTCGGGCTGGCCCGGGGCGCCTTCGAGTATGCGCGGGATTACGCCAAGCAGCGGGTGCAGTTCGGCGAGCCGATCGCCCACCGCCAGGCGATCGCCTTCATGATCGCCGAGATGGCCATTGACATCGACGCCGCCCGGCTGATGGTCTGGGAGGCAGCGTGGAAGCTGGACCGCGGGGAGGATGCGGCCCGGGAGGCGTATCTCGCGAAGCTCTTCGCCGACGACATGGCCCTGCGGGTGGCGGATGGGGCGGTGCAGACCTTGGGCGGCCACGGCTACATCCGAGACCACCCGGTGGAGATGTGGCTGCGCAACGCCCGCGGCCTCCCCGTGCTGGAGGGGATGGTGATGGTGTGAGCGGTGGCACGCCGGGAAGCATGCCCGCGGATGAACCGATCGCCTACTTGATGGGGAGGTGATGGATGATCAGCTTCGAGATCCCGGAGGAGATCCAGCAGCAGCGTGAGATGGCCCGCATGGTCGCCGAGCAGCTCATGCGGCCCAACGCCCGCTACTACGATGAGCACGAGCACGAGATCCCATGGGAGTTCGTGAACACGATGTGGCCCATCGTCCAGCAGGATTGGATCCGGATCGTGCGGCGGGCGGAGCGGGAGCTGGCCGGGGAGGCCCCGGCCGAGCGGAAGCGGGAGGGGCCGCGCTACGACAACCTCCGCATGATCCTCTTGGTGGAGATGCTCACCTGGGGCGACGCGGGCCTCTACCTCTGCATGCCGGGCCCCGGCCTGGCCGGCTACTCCATCAACGCGGTGGGGACGCCCGAGCAGAAGGTTCGCTTCCTCAAGCGTTACACCGAGGGCGGGCCGAAATGGGGGGCGATGGCGGTCACAGAGCCGGGCGCGGGCTCGGATGTCTCGGCCATCCAGACCACGGCGAAGCGGGAGGACGGGCACTGGGTGCTCAACGGGGAGAAGATCTTCATCACCAACGGCTACCTGGCCCTTGAGGCCTCGGATGGGATCGTGGTGGTCTGGGCGACGATCGATCCGAAGGCGGGGCGGGCCGGGATCAAACCCTTCGTGGTCGAGGCCGGGACCCCCGGGGTGAGCATCACCAAGCGGGAGCACAAGCTGGGCATCCGGGCCAGCGACACCGCGGCGATCCGCTTCGACAACGCCCGCATCCCCCTGGACAACATCCTGGGCAGCCCGGAGATCCTGGACACGGCACGCACCGATGGCTTCAAGGGCGTGATGGTCACCTTCGACGCCTCGCGGCCGGTGGTGGCCGCCGGCGCCCTGGGCATCGCCCGCGCGGCCATCGAGTTCACCAAGGAGGTCCTGGAGAAGGAAGGGATCCGGATCCGCTACGGCCTGCCCCGTCACCGGCTGACGGCCATCGAGCGGGATGTAATGGAGATGGAGGCCATGCATAAAGCGGCGTGGCTGCTGACGCTGCGGGCGGGCTGGTTGCTGGACCAGGGGCGGCCGAACGCCCTCGAGGCCTCGATGGCCAAGGTGAAGGCGGGCAAGGCGGTGACCTGGATCACCTACAAGGCGGTGGAGATTCTGGGGCCGCTGGGCTATTCCACCCGCTACCTGGTCGAGAAGTGGATGCGGGACGCCAAGATCAACGACCTCTACGAGGGCACCGGGCAGATCAACACCCTGATCGTCGCCCGCCGCGTCCTCGGCCTGACCAGCCGCGAGCTGAAGTGAGGGCCGGCATCGCGACGCCACGGGGCGCGCGTATCATGGAAGATCCACAAGCCCTCGAGCGGCAGGGATGGCGGGGATGAGCGGGACCGTGGATCTGCGGGATCAGGTGGCCATCGTCACCGGGGCTTCGCGGGGGATCGGGCGGGCCATCGCCCGGGCCCTGGCGGAGGCCGGCGCCCGGGTGGTCCTCTCCAGTCGGAAGGCGGAGAATCTCGCCCCGGTGCGGGAGGAGATCCGCGCCATGGGCGGCGAGGCCATGGCCTGCCCCGCCCACACCGGCCGCATGGCGGAGGTGGAGCGGCTGGTGGAGGAGACGGTCCGGGCCTTCGGCCGCCTCGACATCGTGGTGAACAACGCCGCCACCAACCCGCACTTCGGGCCCACGCTGGAGGCCGACGAGGGCCAGTGGCAGAAGATCCTGGAGGTGAACCTGTTGGGCTACTGGCGGATGGCGAAGGCAGCCGCCCCGGTGATGCGGGCGCAGAAACGGGGCAAGATCCTCAACATCGCCTCGGTGGCCGGGCTGCGTCCCTCCCCCGGCATGGGGCTGTATGGCGTCTCCAAGGCCGGGGTGATCATGCTCACCCAGCTGCTGGCCCTGGAGCTCGCCCCTGACGGCATCCAGGTGAACGCCATCGCGCCCGGGGTGATCCGCACCCGCTTCAGCGAGGTCCTGTGGAACACGCCGGAGATCTCGGCGCGGATCCTGCAGGCGACCCCCCGGGGGCGGTTCGGGGAGCCGGAGGACGTGGCCCGGCTGGCGCTGTTCCTGGTCTCGCCCGCGGCGGATTTCATCACCGGGGCGGTCTTCGTGGTGGACGGGGGGCTTTCCCTGACCGGGGGGCTGGCGTAGCGCCCGCGGGGACCTCTGTAGAACTTGTGGAGGGACGGGCAGGGCGATGGAGCCGCGCACCCATTGGGTGACAGGCGAGGTTCGGCTTCGGGTTCTGGAGTGGCCGGGGACGAAGGGGATGATCCTTGCCCTCCACGGCCTCACGGGTTACGCAGAGACCTTCCTCCCCCTGATCCCAGCGCTGAACCCGCCCTACCGGGTGCTGAGTATGGATCTGCGGGGCCGCGGGGAGAGCGAGCAGCCGGCCGACGAGCGGGCCTACGGGCTGGACGCCCACCTCCGGGACATCGTGGCCGTGCTAGAAGCGCTCGCGCCGGAGGGCGCGCTGCTCATGGGCCATTCCCTGGGGGCGATGCTCGCCCTCGCCGTGGCCGCCGAGCACCCCGACCGGGTCCGGGGGCTGGTCCTGTTCGACGGGGGGCCGCTCCCCTCGCGGGCCTTCTCGGAATCCCTGAACCAGGTGCTGAACGCCCGGGTGGAGGAGCTGCCCTCCCTCGAGGCGTTCCGGGAGCTGATCCGATCCATGCCCTTCCTGCAGCCGTTCGACGAGCGCCTGATGCCGATCCTGGAGGCCGGCCTGATCCGGGAGCCGGACGGCCGGGTGCGGGTGAAGTTCCCCTCCCGGCTGGGGGCGCTGGAGGCGATGGAGCTGGGGGCGGTCTGGAACGAGCGGCTGCGTGCTTACCGGGGGCGCATCCAGTGCCCGGCGCTTCTTTTGAAGGCCCCTGTGGGCACCTTTGGGCCCCACGATCGCTTCTTCGCCGAGGATGAGGAGCGCCTGCTCCGTCAGGTGGTCCCGCATGTGCGGGTGGTGGAGGTGCCGAACACCACCCATTACACCATCGTGCTGGGCCATCATCCGGAGCGGGATCGCGCGGTGCGGGCGTTCGTGGAGGAGGTGCTTGGATGAGCGGGGGGCCGCGGGTGCGGGATTTCGGCGGGGAGGGCCTGCTCATCCACCTGGCGGTGGCCAACGGGTTCCCGCCGGCGTGTTACCGGCCGCTGATGGAGGCCCTGGCCGCCGTCGGGCACGGGGTGAGCCTCCCCCCTCGCCCCCTCTGGCCGGATGGGGTCGGGCCCCGGCGGGGGATCACCTGGCACACCCTGGCGGAGGACCTCATCGCCGCCTTCGATGCGCGGGGCTGGCGGGCGGTGATCGGGATCGGCCATTCGATGGGCGCGGTGATCACGATGATCGCCGCCGTGCGGCGCCCTGATCTCTTCCGGGCCATCGTCCTGATGGATCCGGTGCTGCTGGACCCGAAGGTGCTGGGGCTGTTCCGGATCCTGCGGGCGCTGGGCCTGGGGCCGCGGCTCCACCCCCTGGCCCGACGGGCGCGCCGCCGCCGGCGGGTCTGGCCGGATCGGGACGCCGCCGCCGCCCACCTCCGGTCCCGCCCCCTGTTCGCGGCCTGGCATCCGGGGGCGTTCGCCGGCTACCTGGAGGAAGGGTTGCGCCCTGCCCCGGACGGCCAGGTGGCGCTGGCCTACCCTCCGGAGTGGGAGGTCCATCTTTTCGTCCACGTTCCCCATGACGCCTGGCGGTTCGTCCCGCGGATCCCGGTGCCCACCCTCGTGTTGCGGGGCGCGGCGACGGACACCTTCACGGCCGATTCCGAGGCCCGCTTCCGCCGCCTCAAGCCCGATGCTTCCTTCGGGGTTCTCCCGGGGAGCCACCTCTTCCCGATGGAGCGGCCGGAGGAGACCGCCGAGGCGATCCGGGGGTGGATTTCCTCTATCGGAAGAGGATGACGTTCGCCTGCTGGACGGGGGGGCGCGGGTGGCGGATCGCGGGATCGGAGCGGGAGAACTGAATCGCGCGGCAGGAGGATCGCTCATGGGCTACACCATCCGACGGGTAGCGGTAATCGGCGCGGGGACGATGGGCGCGGCCATCGCGGCCCATCTGGCCAACGCGGGGTTCCCGGTGGACCTGTTGGACATCCCCCCGAAATCCCTGACGCCGGAGGAGGCGGCGAAGGGCCTGACGCTGGATCATCCGGCGGTGCGGGACCGCATCGCCCGGGCCGGCCTGGAGCGGGCGAAGGCGGCCCGGCCGGCGGCCTTCTTCGTGGAGGAGCGGGCGCGGCTGGTCCGGATCGGGAACACGGAGGATCATTGGGATCGGCTGCGGGAGGCCGATTGGATCATCGAGGCGGTGGTGGAGGATCTGGCGGTCAAGCGGGAGGTGATGGCCCGGATCGAGGCGGTGCGCAAGCCGGAGGCCATCGTCACCACCAACACCTCCGGCCTCCCCCTGCGGGAGATCGGCGCCGGCCGCTCGCCTGAGTTCCTCGCCCATTTCGCCGGCACCCATTTCTTCAACCCGCCCCGCTACCTGAAGCTGGTGGAGCTCATCCCCGGACTGGCCACGAAGCCCGAGGTCCTCGAGGCCCTGCAGCGCATCCTGGAGGTCCGCCTGGGCAAGCGGGTCGTGCGGGCCAAGGACACCCCCAACTTCATCGCCAACCGCATCGGCTTCATCGCCGGGGCCTTCACGAACCAGTATGCGCTGCAGAACGGCTACACCGTGGAGGAGGTGGACGCCCTCACCGGCCCGCTGATCGGCCGGCCGAAGACGGCCACCTTCCGGCTGCTGGACCTGGTGGGCCTGGATGTGGCGGCCTATGTGGGCCAGCACAGCATGGCGGCTCTGGCCCATGATCCCTTCGTGGCCCTGGTGAAGGATTCCCCGATGAACCGGGTGATGGCCGCCATGATCGAGCGGGGGTGGCTCGGGAACAAAGCGGGGCAGGGCTTCTACAAGAAGGTGGAGACCCCCGAGGGGCCCCAGTATTGGCCGCTCAACCTGGAGACCATGGAATACGAGCCGCCGCGCAAGCCGCGCTGGGACTCGGTGGGACAGGCCTTGAAGATCGAGGATCTGCGGGAGCGCCTTCGCTTCCTGGCTGCCCAGGAGGACCGGGCGGCGCAGCTCGTGCGGGATGTGCTGGATTTTTATCTGGCCTACGCGGCCTACGTGGCGCCGGAGGTCGCCGACGACATCGTGGCGGTGGACCAGGCGATCCGCTGGGGCTTCAACTACGAGCTGGGCCCCTTCGAGACCTGGGATGCCCTCGGGGTGGCGGAGACGGCCGCCCGCATCGAGGCGCGGGGCTGGCCGCTGGCGGAGTGGGTGCGGGCGTTCCTCGCTGCGGGGAACCGGACGTTCTATCAGTATCAGAACGGCCGCGTCGTGGGATCCTACGACTTCCGGACGGGGGGTTACCGCCCCTGGATCCCCCACCCGCGGGTCCTCGTCCTCAAGGACCTCAAGGCCGAGGGTCGGGTCCTGGAGCGCAACCCCAGCGCCAGCCTGATTGATCTAGGGAATGGCGTGCTCGGCCTGGAGTTCCACACCAAGGCCAACGCTCTCGACCCGGACATCTTCGCTATGATGCAGCGGGCCCTGGAGCGGCTGGACCGGGAGGATTGGGTCGGGATGGTGATCGGGAACCAGGGGGAGCACTTCTGCGCTGGGGCCAACGTCTTCCTCATCGCCGCCTCGGCCCAGCAGGGCATGTTCGAGGCCATCGAGCAGGGCGTGCGGACGATGCAGCGCCTGATGATGGCCATGCGCTATTTCCACAAGCCGATCGTCGTCGCCCCCTTCGGGATGACCCTGGGCGGCGGCGCCGAGGTGGCCATGCACGGGGCCCGGATGGTGGCCTCCGCCGAGACCTACATCGGCCTGGTGGAGGTGGGGGTGGGGCTGATCCCGGCCGGCGGCGGGTGCAAGGAGCTGATCCGCCGGGTGCTGACCCCGGCGATGCAGACGGAGAACGCGGATCCGTTGCCCTTCCTGCGGCGGATCTTCGAGACCATCGGGACGGCGAAGGTGGCGACCAGCGCCGAGGAGGGCCGGGCCCTGGGCTTCCTCAGCGAGGGGGATCGCATCGTGATGAACCCGGACTTCCTGCTGGATGAGGCCAAGCGCGAGGTGCTGCATCTGGCGGAATCCGGCTACCGGCCGCCCCTCAAGGCCAAGCTCTACGCCGCCGGGCGGGATCTGCTGGCGGCCCTGCGGGTGGGGGTCTGGCAGCTGCGGGAGG
>FWWL01004406.1_pt1 | contig 23804 bp, 21 predicted proteins | sample 2228331 | NCBI WGS metagenome assembly FWWL01 (sample SAMEA103939775, study PRJEB20133) | metagenome | reverse complement strand
TTAATTTTAAGAAATAAAACAGAAAGGAAAGAAGGATTGGGTGAAACTGCCCTTTTATCTGAAATGAAAGAGGAAAAAATAAATTATTTTTTACAAAATTATAAAAAATTTAAGAGAAAAAAAGACTTTATCAGGAAATACCCAAGTAAGATAATAGTGGATGAACTTTTAAAAATCAAGGAAACTTTTAATTAATATTCCTTATAATTTAACTATGAAATTTAAAGAGCTGTTTATTCCTACACTTCGTGAAACTCCAAGGGAAGCAGATAACCCTGCTTATGCACTTCTTTTAAGAGCAGGTTATGTGAAAAGACTTTCAGCCGGAATTTTCCTCTTTCTACCTCTGGGTCTAAAAAGTATAAGGAAAATAGAGAATATTGTAAGAGAGGAAATGGATGCTATAGGTGGGCAGGAAATGCTCTACTCTGCTCTTTCACCAAGGTCAATATGGGAAGAATCTGGTAGATGGGAATCCTTTGGTGACGATATGTTTAGATTGAAAGACAGAAAAGGTGCTGATTTTGCACTCTCCCCCACACATGAGGAAATTGTCACTTTCCTTGCAAGAAATGAAATAAGGTCCTTCAGGGAGCTTCCTCAAATATGGTATCAAATTCAGACAAAATTCAGGGATGAACCAAGACCAAGAGGGGGGCTTTTAAGATGCAGAGAATTTTCAATGAAGGATTCCTATTCACTTGATGCAAGCTGGGAGGGTCTTGATGTTTCTTATGAAAAACACAAAAAAGCCTATGAAAGAATTTTTAAAAGATGCGGTCTTAAATTTCATTTTGTAGAAGCTTCTTCAGGATTAATGGGAGGTAAGGAATCAGGAGAGTTTATGGTAGAAAGCGAATTTGGAGAGGATAGACTTTTTATATGTCCTAAATGTGGATACAAAGCAAACGAGGAGGTTGCAAAATCTATCCCTGAAAAAGAAAGTTTTAAAGGAAAAGTAAAAAGGGAAAAAATCCATACTCCGGGTATAAAGAGTGCAGAAGAGGTTTCAGAATTTTTATCTATTCCCCTTGAGGGAATTCTTAAAAGTATTCTTGTATTCGCTGAAAACAAACCCTATATAGCAATTGTAAGAGGAGATTACGAGCTTAACATGAGTAAGCTTTCTTCTTTACTTGAAAGCAGGGTAAGAATCGCTGAACCTGATGAAGTTAAAGAAATATTGGGTGTAAGTGCTGGATTTGTTGGACCCTTAAATTCAAAAGTTCCTGTAATAATAGATGAATATGCCTATGAAATTGAAGGTGGTGTGGGGGGAGCTGGGGAAGAGGATTATCACATAAAAGGGATAACGCCTTCAAAAGATTTTAAAATTTTTAAAATTGCTGATATAAGAGGAGCTAAAAAGGGAGATTTATGTTATAACTGTAGAGAAAAATTGATTTTAAAAAATGCAATTGAAATAGGTCATATTTTTAAATTAGGAACAAGGTATTCAGAGACTATGGGGGCGTATTTTACAGATAAAGATGGCACAAAAAAACCTATAATTATGGGCAGTTATGGAATAGGAATAGGAAGAATTCTTCTTTCAGCGGCTTCGCTTTATAAAGATGAAGACGGGCTTTTTTTGCCTATAACAATATCTCCTTTTGAGGTTCACATTGTAGATTTCAATATTGATAAAAGGCTTTCTGAAAATATAGAAAAGGGTCTTAAAAACCATAAAATAGAGTATCTCCTTGATGATAGAGATGAAACTCCTGGGGTTAAATTTAAGGATGCTGACCTTATAGGTATTCCTGTCAGGATAACCCTTGGCAGGAATATAGATAGAGGTTTTGTGGATATATATTTAAGAGATAAAAAGGAAAAAATTGAAATTAGCATAAAGGAACTCGTGAATAAGGTAAAAGAAATAGTAGAAAAAAAGAAAAGGGAGGTAGAGAATGTTTGAGTCTGAAAAGATAAAAAAAGAACTTTTTAATATACTGGAAAAGGAACTTGAAGAAGAGGGTATGTATTTACTTGACCTTGATGTTAAAGGAACTGGGAGAAAATTAAAAATAGTTTTAACAATAGACAAAAAAGGTGGTGTAACAGCTGAGGATACAAAAAGGTGGGCAGAAAGACTGCTTTTTATTCTTAAAGTAGAAGGCTTTCCCCTTGAATATCAGATTGAGGTTACCTCTCCCGGGCTTGATAGAGAATTAAAAACAGAGAGGGAGTTTAAATGGGCAAAGGGGAAAAGGGTAAAAATAATAACGAAAGAAGGTGAGATAAAAGGTGATTTACTTGATTTTAAGGAAAATTTATTTTATATTGTAAATGGTAAAAATTTAAAAAAAATACCCGTGCAGGAGATAAATAAAATTAAATTATGGGAAATGGAGGATTTTTGATGAAAGCACATGAAATTTTTGGATATATTGAGCAGATAACCAGGTTAAGGAGGATTGATAAAGAATTTGTTTTAAAAGCTTTGAGGGATGCTTTTGAAATCTCAATAAAAAAATATTATAGGGACCCTTCCTTTCCTGTTGAGGTTGAAATAAAGGAAAGGGAAGGTGAGATAAAGATTTGGATTTTAAAAAAGATTGTTAATGAAGTAAAAGATCCGAGATATGAAATCAGTTATCAGGAGGCAAAAAAAATAAAACCACTTGTTGTTCCTGGAGAAAGTATAAAAATTGAGATGAATTTTGAAAATTTGGGAAGAGGTGTGGTGTACAGAATGAGAGAAATCTTTACCAGAAAGATTAAGGATGCAGAAAAAGAAAGAATATATAAGGATTTTGAGACAAAAGTGGGTGATATAGTAAGGGGAATAGTGCAAAAGGTGGATAAGTCAGGAGTTTATCTTGGGCTTGGAAGAGCAGATGGGTTTATGCCTCCTGAGGAACAGATTAAAAAGGAAAAATACAGGATAGGTGGAGAGGTAAGAGGGCTTGTTTTGAGTGTTGAGACAACTGGTAGAAGACCGCTTGTAAAACTTTCCAGAACTCATCCAAATTTTTTGAGAAAATTACTTGAACTTGAGGTTCCAGAAATACTTGATGGTGTTGTAGAGATAATGGGCATCGTCCGAATCCCAGGAGAAAGAGCAAAGGTTGCTGTGCGTTCCCATGACCCCAGGGTTGACCCGCAGGGTGCATGTATAGGAGTAAGAGGCTCAAGAATTCAGATTATCACAAGAGAACTTGCAGGTGAAAAGATAGATATAATTACCTGGTCAGAGGATAAGAGGGAATTTACAAAAAATGCTCTATCACCTGCAAGACCAATTCATTTAATAGAGGAAAAAGGGAAAATAATAGCAGTTGTTTCTGATGAGGATATAAAAATAGCAAAGGGCACAGGTTCTCAGAATGCCCAGCTTGCCTCAAAACTTGTTGGAGAGGAAATCTGGGTAATATCACAAAGTGAATGGGAAGGGAGAAGAAAGATATCACTTGAGGAACTGGATTTACCTGAGGAGGTAAAAATTGAACTTAATAAGGAAACAGACGGCATTTTTTCTCTTTCTGAACTCAGAGCAAGGTTAAGGGGATTAAAACTTGATGAAAGTGAAATTAAAAAAATTGTAAGTAATAACAAAAATAAATTTGAAAGATGAAAGAAAAGACGAAAGAAAAAAAGAAAAAAGAAAAGAAAAAATCAAAAAGGGTTAAGGATTTAGCAAAAGAGCTTTCTATGTCCTCAAAAGCTTTAATGGATTTAATGAGAGAAATGGGAATTGAGGTGAAGTCTTATTTAAGCGGAATTGATGAAGAAAGGGAAAAGAAAATAAAAAAATATATTGAGCAGAAGAAGGAGGAAGAGATGCAAATGTTAAAAAAGAAAAAAGAAATATGGGGGGAGGAGGAGAAAGAGACAGAAGAAACAGAGTTAAAACTTTCTTTAAAAGCAGAAGAAATAGACCAGAAAATTAAAGAAACCCTTACAAGATTGAGGATAGGACCGAAAATAAAGAAAAAAGTAAAAAAGGAGAAAGAGGAAGAAACTTTTATTGAAGAAAGAAAAGAGGAAAATATTCTTTATATTCCTGGTGCCTTGACTGTAGCTGAGTTTGCTAAAATGATGGGGGTTGACCCTGCAAGGGTAATTGAAAAATGTATATCACATGGACTTTTTGCTACAATTAATCAGGTTCTTGACATTGACATAATAATGATTCTGGGTGAGGAGTTTGGATATAAAGTTGAAATTAAAGCACAAGAAATTATGGAGGAGGAAGAAGAGGAGATTGAAGAAAAAAGACCACCCATTATAACAGTTCTTGGTCATGTGGATCATGGGAAAACCACCCTTCTTGATTTTATAAGAAAAACAAAGATCGCGGAAAAAGAAGCAGGAAGAATAACACAGCATATAGGGGCTTATCAGATTGAATACCAAGGGAACAAAATAACATTTATTGATACCCCTGGGCATGAAGCCTTTACTGCATTAAGGGCAAGGGGGGTTAAGGTTACCGATATTGCATTACTTGTGGTTGCAGCTAATGAAGGGGTTAAGGAGCAGACAAGGGAGGCAATTTCACATGCAAAAGCAGCAGGGGTTCCCATAATTGTTGCAATAAATAAAATGGATTTACCAAATGCAAATCCTGAGAAGGTAATGTCTCAACTTGCAGAAGAAGGTATTGTTCCTGAGGAATGGGGAGGAGATACAATATGTATTCCTATTTCAGCAAAAACAGGTATGGGGGTTGACCATCTACTTGAGGCAATACTTCTTTTAGCAGAGGAAATGGATTTAAGAACCACATTAAAAGGAAGAGCAAAAGGAGTTGTTATTGAAACAAAGCTGGACAAGGGAAAAGGACCTTTATGTAGTTTTATTATACAGAGGGGTATTTTAAGAAAAAGAGATGTGGTACTTGTAGGAACAACATGGGGAAGGGTGAGGAATTTATATAATGAATGGGGTGAAGTAATAGAGGAGGCTTATCCTTCTACACCCTGTGTGGTTCAGGGACTTGAGGAATTGCCAAATCCCGGGGATATTTTAATTGTCATGCCTTCAGAGAAAGAGGCAAAGGAAGAAGCAGAGAAAAGAAAGGAAATAAAAAAAGAACAGATCAAAAGAGCAGAACTTCAAACTGCTCTTTCATCTATTCAGGAAAAAATAAAAAGGGGGGAATTAAAAGAATTACCAGTTATAATAAAGGCAGACACACAGGGTTCTGTGGATGCTTTATCAGACACTTTTTCAAAGATGGTATATGAAGAGATAAGAGTCAATGTGATTCATAAAGCTGTTGGACTTGTTACAGAAAATGATGTTCTTCTTGCCTCAGCATCTCAGGGAATTATTCTTGCCTTTAATACAGGTGTTGATTCAAAAGCAAAAACTCTTGCAAAAAATGATAAAGTTTTAATACTTGAACACAGGGTTATATACCATGCTCTGGAGGAGGTGCAGAGATTACTTGCTGGAATGCTTGAACCAGAGGAAATTGAGGAATTTTTGGGAGAGGCGGAAGTTAAAAAAGTATTCAAAATATCAAAATTGGGAAAGGTAGCAGGGTGTTTTGTTAAAAATGGTAAGGTTGTAAAAGGAGAATTTGTGAGGGTAAAAAGGAATGCTGAAATTGTATTTGAAGGTAAAATTGGTTCTCTAAAACACTATCAGGAAGATGTGGAAGAGGTGGAGTCAGGGAAGGAATGTGGAATCTATATTGAAAATTTCACAGATATAAAGGAAGGAGATATACTTGAAATTTTTAGAACTATTAAAAAAGAAAAAACTTTAAAGTGAGTATAGGAGGTCTAAGAATAGAGATTTTTTTACCCGGAAGTTTTTCTTTAAAGGGAAAAAGAAAAATACTTTCAAGTTTAAAACAAAGGGTTATAAATAATTTTAGTGTATCAATTTCTGAAATAGAGGACAATGAAGTATGGAATAAGAGTACCCTTGATATTGCAATTGCTGCAAAAAATCTGTATAATTTAGAAGATAAAATATCTAAAATAAAAAAGTTTTTAATGGAGGAGAAGGATATAGAAATAATTAAGATCAAAAAAATTTACGGAGAAGAAAAAATTGAAAGCATATAGACCCGAAAGAGTTTCAAAAGAGATAATGAGGGTATTAAGTGAGATTTTAAGGGAAGAGCTGAGTGATCCAAGACTGGAGGGGATAATTGTGCTTGATGTGGAAACCACAAAAGATTTGAAAAAGGCAGAGATTTTTTATACCTTGATTAAAGAAGAGGAAAGAATTGAAGAGGTGCTTGATAAGGCGAAGGGATTTATAAGAAAAAAAATTGCTGAAAGAATGAATTTGAAATATATGCCAGAAATATCCTTTACAAGGAGGTAAAAGTCTTATGGAGGATAAAATAGAGGGCTTTCTAAATATAAGAAAACCAAAAGGCTGGACCACCTATGATTGTGTAAGACATGTAAAAAAAACCTTGAATGTTGAAAAGGTGGGACATGCGGGAAATTTAGACCCTCATGCAACAGGAGTGGTGGTAATAGGAATAGGAAAAGCAACAAAACTTCTTCCTTATGTTATGGAGCTTGAAAAAGTTTATATAGCTGATATAAGACTTGGAATTTTAACTGACACCTGGGATATTACGGGTGAAATCATCAAAAGAAAACCTGTTCCGGAAATAAAAAGGGAAGAGCTGGAAAAAATATTAAAGGAGTTTGAGGGGGAAATAGAACAGACCCCTCCTCCCTATTCTGCTGTAAGGAAAGGTGGCAAAAGGTTATATGAGCTTGCGAGACAGGGAATATTTGTAACCCCTAAAACAAAAAAAGTTTTTATAAAACAGCTTGTTCTTCTTGATGTGCGGGAAAACAGTTTTACAATAAGGGTTACCTGTTCAAAGGGAACATATATAAGGGCTCTTGCAAAGGATGTGGGGGAAAAACTGGGCACTTTTGGTGTGATTGAGAACCTTTTAAGAGAAAGAGTTGGACATTTCTATATAAAGGAAGCAATTGACCCTAATGAGGACCTTATGAAAAACTTAAAATCTCTTGATTATGGAGTATTGCATTTTGGGGAAGTTTCGCTCAAAAATGAAGCAGTTAAACAATTTGAAAAGGGCATTTCTATACCCTTCACAAGTTTTCTAAGATTCTCAGCAAATCTTAAAAGATTTTCCTTTGTGAGAGTATATGATGAGGAAAAGAATTTTATAGGAATAGGTCAGATTGAGGTTGATGCCTTAAATCCGCGAAAAGTTTTATCAAAAATTGAAGAAAGTGAAGATAAGGGAAATTATATTTCCTGATTTTCCAGAAATAAAAAAACCTCCCATTCTTATACCCGGGAACTTTGATGGAGTGCATCTTGGACATAAGGCATTAATTGAAGAAGGTAAAAAACTGAGAAAAATTTTTAAAACAAAACTTATCCTTCTGAGTTTTGAACCTCATCCTTATATTTTTTTTCATAAATCACGAAAAAATTTTCTTATAACAGATATAAAAGAGAAAAAAGAAATTTTAAAAAAATATGGTGTTGATGAAATTTGGCTTATGGATTTTAATAAAAAACTTGCAGAGACTCCCCCTGAGATCTTTGCTACAAAACTGCTTGAACTTCCTTTATCAAGGTTAATACTTGGACCTGACCATACTTTTGGTAAGGATAGAAAAGGAAACATCTTTACAATTATTGAGATTGCAAGAGAAAAGGGAAAAGTTGTAACTATTTTCCCGTATATCACATATAAAAATAGAAAAATTTCCAGCATAAGAATAAGAGAACTTATTGAGGAAGGAGAAATTGAAATTGCAAATAAACTCCTGGGTTATAAATATTTTTTAACAGGAATAAGAATTAAAGGAAAGGGAAGAGGTAAAAAGCTTGGGTATCCTACAATAAATTTCAGCGTTCCGGAAGAAAAATTAAAGCCCAAACCAGGTGTTTATATTATTGAAGCTAAAATTAAAAACAAAAAATATAAGGGACTTATGTATTATGGTTCAAGACCTACATTTAACGAAAAGGAGAAAATTTTTGAACTTTACCTATTTGATTTTAAAGGAAATATTAAAGAAAAAAAATTAAAGGTATTTCTTCATAAATTTATAAGGGAAGATATGAAGTTTGAAAATGAGGGAGAGCTTGTAAAGCAGATTGAAAAAGATATAAATATAGGATATACTTATTTTTTAAAAAAGGGTTCAAATCCTTTTAACAAAAAATAAAAATATGTTAACAAAGGAAGATAAAAAGAAAATTATTGAAAAATTTAGAACAAATGAGAAAGATACAGGAAGTGCGCCCTGTCAGATAGCTTTGCTTACGGAGAGGATAAAATATTTAACGGAACATCTAAAAAAACATAAAAAAGATGTTCATTCAAGATATGGACTTATAAAAATTGTAGGTAAAAGGAAAAGGCTTTTAAATTATCTAAAAAGAGAAAACTATGCTCTTTATAAAAAAGTAATAAAAGAGCTTGGTATAAGGGGATAAATTGAAAAAATATAGTTTAAAAATTGGGAATTCTTTATTAGAAATAGAAACAGGGGAATTAGCCAGACAGGCACAGGGAGCGGTTTGGATTCGTTTTGGTGATACAATTGTTTTAACAACTGCTGTTTCATCTCCGGCAAAGGAAAAAATTGATTTTTTACCTTTACTTGTGGAATATAGAGAACAAACCTTTGCAGCAGGGAAAATACCCGGAGGTTTTATAAAAAGGGAAGGAAGACCCAGGGATAAAGAAATAATATACGGAAGGGCAATTGATAGAAGTATAAGACCTCATTTTCCAGAGGATTTTACAGATGAGGTGGAGATAGTTTCCCTTCTTCTTTCCTATGATATGGAACAGGAGGGGGACCTTCTCGGAATCATAGGTGCATCATCTTCGCTTTTAATCTCTGATATTCCTTTTAATGGGCCCATAGGAGCTGTAAGAGTTGGGAAAATAAAGGGAGAGTTTAAAATCAATCCCAGGAAACAGGAGCTTGAGGAAAGTGAATTTAATCTTTTGCTTGCTGGTAGGAAGGAGGGTATATGTATGATTGAGTTTCAGGGTAATGAAATAAAGGAGGAAGAAATAATAAAGGGGGTTGAGTTTGCTATGCCTTACATTGAAGAATTGATAGACTTTCAAAACAGAATAAGAGAGGAGGTGGGAAAGGAGAAATATGAATATTCTAAAATAGAAATAGATGAAAATATTATTCAAAATATAGAGATTCATAGAGAGAACTTGAGAAAAACATTATTTATTCAGGAAAAAGGATTAAGAACAAGGGCATTGAAAGAGCTGGAAGAAAAAATTATTAAGGATTTATTAAAAGAGTTTCCTTCAAAAGAAATAGAAATTAAAGTTGCTCTTAATAAAATTGAAAAAGAAATTGTGAGAAAGAGGATAGTAGAGGAAAAAATGAGAATGGATGGTAGAAGTTTAGGTGATATAAGACCTATAAGGTGCGAAACAGGGGTGTTGCCAAGAACTCACGGCTCAGCAATATTTGAAAGAGGTGAAACTCAAACTTTATGTGTAACGACCTTAGGTACGAAAGAGGACGCTCAGAGATTAACTGAACTGGAAGGAGAAGAGATTAAAAGATTTATGCTTCACTATATGTTTCCTCCTTTTTCTACCGGTGAGGTAGCTCCCTTGAGGGGTCCTTCAAGGAGGGAAATAGGGCATGGAAATCTTGCAGAAAAGGCTCTTGAGCCTTTAATACCTTCTGAAGAAAAATTTCCCTATACAATAAGGATAGTTTCTCTTATTCTTGAATCAAATGGTTCAACCTCAATGGCTTCGGTGTGTGGTGGTTCTCTTTCCTTAATGGATGCAGGAGTTCCTATAAAATCGGCGTGCGCGGGAATATCAATAGGATGGATGGATTATGAAGGGAAAAATGTTCTTTTAACAGATATAATAGGTTCAGAGGATCATTTTGGTAATATGGATTTCAAAGTGGCAGGAACAAAAAATGGTGTAACAGCAATTCAACTTGATATTAAAAAGCCCTATTTACCCTTTGAAATATTCAAGGATGCTCTTTATGAGGCTAAAAAGGCAAGAGAATTTATCCTTGAAACAATGTCAAAAACCTTAAGTGCACCTAAACCTTTTATATCCCAATATGCTCCAAAGGTAAGGGCTTTTTTAATACCAAAGGAAAAAATAGGTGAGGTGATAGGACCGGGAGGAAGGGTTATAAAGAGAATAATAGATAAAACAGGCGTAAAAATTGATATAGATGATACCCGGGGTGAGGTTTTTGTATACGGAGAAAATATGGAAAATGTTGAAGAGGCTCAGAAAATGATTGAAGAGATTGTTCAAGAATTAGAAGTGGGAAGTTACTATAAAGGAAAAGTAAAGAGGGTGGAAAGTTTTGGAGTTTTTGTAGAAATTCAACCTGGCAAAATAGGTTTGGTTCATATCTCGGAATGGGCTCCTTACAAGGTGAAAAATCTTTATGAAGAGGTAAAACCCGGTGAAGAAATTACTGTAAAGGTAATAGGAATTGATGAACTGGGGAGAATAAAATTATCAAGAAAAAAGGTGCTTGAATTAGAAGAAAAAACATTCGGAACACAGGGAAACAAAAAACTTCAAAAACCTGAGCCCAAAAAAGGTTCAAATCCTGATTTGAAGAGTAATTCAGAGAATGTCCCAGGATAAGATTCATGAATTGAGGAATTTCTTTAACATTGAAAATTATTTAACAGAGGAAGAAAAATTAGTAAGGGATACGGTAAGGGATTTTGTAAAAAAAGAGGTATTGCCTTATATAGGTGAATGGTGGCTAAAGGGAGAGTTTCCAAAACATTTAATTCCCCAGATGGCCGAAATTGGTCTTTTCGGACCTACAATTCCGGAGGAATACGAAGGAGCAGGACTTAATTATGTAGCTTACGGTCTTATGATGCAGGAACTTGAGTACGGGGATTCAGGGATAAGGAGTTTTTGTTCTGTTCAATCTTCTCTTGCCATGTATTCCATTTTTACTTTTGGCTCAGAAGAACAGAAAAGAAAGTATCTTCCTGAAATGGCAAAGGGTAAACTTATAGGATGTTTTGGTTTAACAGAACCAAATGCTGGTAGTGATCCAGCCTCTATGGAAACAAGATGTAAAAAGGATGGGAATGAATGGGTAATAAATGGGAGGAAAATGTGGATAACAAATGGAACAATAGGAGATCTTGCTATTATATGGGCAAAGGATGAAAAAGAGAATATAATAAAAGGGTTTATAGTAGAAAAAGGGACAAAGGGGTTTTCTTCCAAAGAGATTAAAACAAAAATTTCTTTAAGGGTGTCGGATACTTCAGAGTTAATTCTTGATGAGGTGAGAGTTCCTGAATCTCAAAGACTTCCAAATACAGAGGGTTTAAAATCTGCTTTAATGCCTTTAAATGAAGCAAGGTATGGGATAACCTGGGGATGTGTAGGGAGTGCTTGGGCATGCTTTGAAGAAGCTTATAAGCATTCACTTATAAGAATTCAATTTAAAAAACCAATAGCTTCTTTTCAGATAATACAGGAAAAATTGGTTGATATGTTTGAGAAAATATGGAAGGCTCAACTTTTATGTCTTCATCTTGGAAAAATGAAGGAACAGGGTAAGGCAAGGTATATACATACCTCTCTTGTTAAAAGGAATAATACAAGGATGGCTCTTGAAGTGGCAAGGGAAGCAAGAACAATACTTGGTGCTTATGGAATAACAACTGAATATAACTCTATGAGACATGCCAATAACATAGAAAGCGTGCATACATATGAGGGAACTTATGAAATTCATACCTTAATTGTTGGAAGATATCTAACAGATATTGATGCAATAGATAGATAGTTGGAAATTTTTAAAAGTGAAGAGGAATTTGTAGAATTTATAAAAAGATTTGAATTACCCCATCCTTATTTAAAAGAAGGAATAGGAGATGATTGTTTAATTCTTGAAATAGATAAAAAATTAATTGCGATAACAACTGATTCTTATAGGGAAAATGTGCATTTTAAAAAAAGATATTTAGATTTAAAAGAAATTGCTTACAGGTGTGTAGCAGGGGCTTTAAGTGACCTTGCTGCATGTGGTGCAAAACCAATAACAATTTTAATTTCCCTTTTTATTCCGGAGAATTTCTCAAAAGAAGAAATAGAAAAATTTTATACTGGAATAAGTGAACTTTCAAAATCTTATGGCATTTCTGTGACAGGAGGAGATTTAGTAAAAGAAGGGGATGAGCTTTCTTTCACAATTACATGTATAGGTGAGATTGATGATTATCCAATTTTAAGAAAAGGGGCAAGGGAGGGTGATCTTCTTTGTATAACAGGAAATACAGGAAATGTTCTTGCAGCTCTTGAAATACTGGAGGATAATTTAGAGATAAATGAAAAAATTAAAGAACCTCTTATACAAAAATTCAAATTTCCTAAACCAAGAATTTCTGAAATGTTATATTTAAAAGAGGAAATAAAAATAACTTCAGGGATTGATATTTCTGATGGAATAGCAAAGGATGCGAGAAGGCTTGCAGATTCTTCTAAGGTAAAGATAATAATTGAAGAAGAAAGAATGCCTTTTTCAAGGGAACTTCTTTATTATACAAATATTTTTCAGAAAAATATTCTGGATTATATATTAAATTCAGGAGAGGAATATGAGATTTTATTTACAGTTCCTGATTCAGAAAAGGAAAAATTGCCTGATTGGATAAAGATAATAGGAAAAGTTGAAAAGGGAAGAGGTTTATATCTTAAAACAAAAGAAAGTAAAATTATTGAGATAAAAAAAGGGGGGTATGATTATTTTTATGGCTAATAAATACTCAGAAATAGCTTTATGGAGCTTTCAAAAATAAAAGAGGAAGTTAAAGAGTATGGGTGAGAAGGGAAAAAATTGTAGAGGTTCAGGAAAAGGGGGTAAAAAAGTTAATAAGTCTATCACAAATTTTTCGGTAGAAGATAAAGAACAGGAGGAAAAACTTGAAAGTATCCCTTATATAATTAAATACACTCTTGGGGATAGAGCTATAAAATCTCTTCCTTTAATTCTTTTAAAAGAGTATAATATAAAAATTAGAGGTAAACTTAAAAGAGCATATATTAAAATAGGGAAAAAATACATAGAGGTGGACATATACGGTAAAGGAATAAAAAATGGTAAAGAATACACAATAATAGGGGAATCAATGAAAAAAATATAAAAAAGGGAAATTGGGAGGTTTCTTTTAAAATGTAAAAAGATATCAAAAAAATCAATAAAAATTATTATATCATATATTTTCACTCCTGAGATTGAGAAATATGCAAGGAAAAGGAAAATTATACTTATACCTTCTTATGAACTTTCTCTATAAATTTTTTATCCTAAATTTTTGCTAATTTTTTAAATATGTAGCGGTGCAATTTATCATACAATAATTATAAAGGTAGCGGTGTGATTTATCACACAATTAAAATGTTTAATTTTCAAGCACTACATAATCTAATTGCCAAACTTGAATTAAGGATTAAAATAAAAAGTGTGAATTAAACCTTATAATTCCACCCCTGTAAGCATAAGCCTTAATCCCCTTTTTTCTTAACTTCAAAACAACCTCCTGGGAAAAAAGACCATAATTACAAAAAAATATATATATTTTCCCTTTTTCAAAATCATAATTATCAATTTCATCATAAGGAACCTGTAAATCAGCACCAAAAGCTAAAATTTCTCTCTCCTCCTTATCTCTTATATCCACCTTAATCGCACCATCAGGCACACCTTCTATCTCAACGTCCTCCTCCTCTATTTCATAAGGAGGATTAATCACCCTCATTGTTCTTATAACAAGAGAAATAAGATTTTTCTCAAGCAAAAGCTCTATTTCCTCAACTTTTTTTAAATCAGGCTTTGTAACAGGTTTATCAGGAACAAGAGCACAATATTCTTTTACTCTCTTAGAAATTTCATAAGTCCCTATCTTCCTTGAAAGATTTATTATTTCTTCCTTGTCAAAACCTATAAGAGGTCTTAAACACATTGTATCTTTAAGTATTCTGTCTATAACATAAAGGGAATCCAGTGTCTGAGAAGAAACCTGACCTAGGGATTCCCCTGTTACAATTGCCTTAAAACCAAACCTTTTTGCAATCTCTCCAGCAACCTCAAACATCTTTCTCTTTAAAATAATTCCCCAATAAGACCTTGGAACTACTCCTCTTATATCTTCCACAATAGGTCTAAAATCAATAACAAAAAGAGAAGGAGATATTCCGTACAAATACCTTTTCCAGAAAAAATTTAAGAGACAAGTCACTTCCTTTAAGTGTGTGAAACCCCCAAGATTAAAAAATAAAAAGGAAACCCCAGAACCTCTTTTTACAATCATATAAGAGGCTACAATTGAATCAAATCCACCTGAAACAAGACAAAGCACCCTTCCTTCAGAACCTATCGGAAACCCGCCTGCTCCATAAATTTCCTTCTCTACCAAATATGCTTTATTTTCTTCTATCTCAATTTTTACCCACAAAGAAGGGTTATCAAGATTAACCTTCCCTCCCTTTTTAACAAGCTCTCCTCCTATCTCTCTTTCTGCTTGAAGAGAATTAAAATTATGCTTACCTTTTCTTTTTACTCTAACTCCAAAGGTTTTCCCCTTAACTTTGTCACCCATTAACTTTTTAATTTTTTTCTTTAAATCCTTTAAATCTTTAAAATCTATCTCATTAACCACAAGTATTTTTTTTATTCCAAAAATTCTTTCAAAAAAATCCCTATATTCAGAAGCTTCAACAATAAATTTATCTCTTTTTAAAATAACTTTCCCTTTAAAATTTTCTCTTTCAAAAGCAGATTCAAGGTTCTTTTTAAGAATGTTTAAAAACACCTTCCTTACCTTCTCCGTTTTGGTAAATATTTCCGAAAATTTAAGAAAAATTAGCATCTTAAATATGAAATTCAACTATATCTTTGTCCTCCAGAACATAATTTTTTTCAACCCTTTGACCTTTAAATTTTGAAGAACCCCATACCCTTGCATATTTTAAATTCTTCACAAAATCCTTATGCAATTTCTCTGCTGCATCTAAAACAGTGCTCCCCTCCTCTAAAATCATAGGGTCCTTCATATCAGGCTCCTTTCCAGGCTCCTTTGTATAAACCCTTATTATTTTTAAAGCTTTAAATATTTCCCTCTTTAAAGTTTCCTTATTAAATCCCTTTAAAGAAGAATAGGGAATAAACTTTTCCTCAGGAAAAATTTCTCTTAAAATTTTAAATCTCTCCTCTGCTCCCTCTAAATCAAATTTATTCAAAACAAAAAGTCCCTTCTTTTTAATAATACCTGAAAAGGAATACTCATTTTTATCTGAAAGCTCAACCCTTATTTCATTAAGCACTTCCTTTAATTCATAATAATCCTCAATTATATCATCACCTCCAATATCAAGGACTATTAAAATTAAATCTGCATTTCTTACAATCTCTCTTTGCCACCACTCAAATTTTGATTTCAAAAAGGGAGGTAAATCAACAATTTGAATCTGAATATCTTCAAACTCCATCATTCCAATTCTTGGCAAAACTGTCGTAAAGGGATAATCTGCTATCTCAGGGTTTGCGTTTGTAAGAGATTTTAAAATTGATGACTTTCCTGAATTGGGTTTTCCCAAAATAGCCACCTGTCCTGCTCCTTTTTTTTCAGGGAATAAAAAGGAGGGAGTGCCTTTCTTTCTTCTCTGTTTTTCTTCTTCTATCTCCTTTTTAATTTGAGAAATCCTTCTTTTAATATCAGCCTGAAGTTTATCTGTTCCCTTATGCTTTGGAAGAGTAGCCCACATCTCCTTTAAAGCTAAAAGCTTTTCCTCAAGGGTTTTTGCTTCCCTGTATTTCTTCTCAGCAGCCAGATATTCAGGAGTTAAATTTGCAGGCATATAAACCTTTCTTTAAAAAATTATAATTTGAAAATATTTTTAAGTTCAAGATTATAATTTCTTATGATTGAAATTCCTAAAAATTGTATTGCTCTTTTCCCATCAAAACCAAGAGATGCCTGTAATTTACTTGTTCTAAAATTAAAAGAAAGGGAAATAATTCACACAAAATTTTATAAATTAAACGAATTTTTAGAAGAAGGAGACCTTATTATAGTTAACAATACAAAAGTTATGCCTGCAAGAATATTTGGTAAGAAAAAAACAGGAGGAAGGGTGGATGTTCTTTTTGTTAAAAAAATAGATAAAAGGAGATTTTATGCCCTTTTAAAGGGAAAAAATGTAAAAGAGTTTTTTGTAAATGGATTTAAGATAAAGGTTATTTCAAAAGAAAATTTCTATCTTCTTGAAATTGAAAAGGGAAGTATTGAAGAGTTATTAAAAAGGTATGGTAAAATGCCTCTTCCTCCCTATATTGATAGAAAGCCGATATACAGGGATAAATATTATTATAATTCAATATTTGCAAAAATAGAGGGTTCAATTGCTGCCCCAACTGCCTCTCTTCATTTTACAAAAAGACTTGTTAAAAAACTTTTAAATAGCGGAATAAAAATTAAAGAAATTACCCTTCATATAGGACCCTTTACCTTTTTGCAAAAAAAAGAGAATGAAGAAATTATAAAAGAATATTATGAAATTCCTGAAGACACTTTATTAGAAATTTTAGAAACAAAGGGGAAAAGAAACAGGGTCATATCTGTTGGAACAACAGTAGTAAGGGCACTTGAAACATGGGGAATTTCAAAAAGGGAAAAAGGATACACAGAGCTTTTAATAAAGCCTGGTTTTGAATTTAAAGTTACAGACATTTTTTTAACAAACTTTCATCTACGCGAGTTATCACCTATGCTTTTAACCCTTGCCTTTGTAAAAGATAAAGAATTGCTTGAAAGGGCATATAGAGAGGCCTTAGAGAGAAATTATAGGTTTTTCAGCTATGGGGATGCAATGCTTATCCTTCCATAAATTTTTAGAGCAAGTTCCTTTTAACCTCTGAAGTTTTTTTCCAAAATATTATAAAAACTGTAAAATAAACAAAGGAGGCAAAAATAAGTAAAGTTAAAGAAATATAAAGAAAATAAGTTTTATAGGGTAAATCAAAAAGATAAAAAATGAAAAGAAGAGAAAGAGAAAAACCTGCAACTTTCCCTGAAAGGTTTGAAGCTATAATCTTTCCCCTTTTAAATATTATATAACCAAAAAATAAACTTATAAGGTCCCTCATAAAAAGTATCAAAACAAAATAAAGGGGTAAACCCCTGAAAAGATAAAGAAAAAAGGCTACAGAATTAAAAAATATCTTATCAACTACATGGTCAAGAATTTTTCCAAGGTCTGTTTCCATCTTATTTTTTCTTGCTATGTATCCATCAAGTATATCTGTTATTACTGCTATTATCAGAAAAAAAAGGGTTAATCCCTTATTATTTTCCTTTATAAAATAAATAACAATTATAAGAATTGGTATTCTTATAAGGGAAAGGATATTGGGTATTGTAAATATGTTCATGATTTCAAACCTCTTTAAGCAATTTTTCTGCTGCACTTAAAGAACTTTCATCAATTTTTTTACCTGATATCATCCTTGCAATTTCCTTTTTTCTTTCCTCTAAATCTTTTAGCTCCTTTACCTTTATTTCTGCTTTTCCATTTTTTATTTCCTTATAAACATAGAAGTGGTGATCAGCAAAGGAGGCAATCTGGGGTAAATGAGTGATGCAAAAAACCTGTTTATCCTTTGAAAGTTTTTTTAAGTTTTTTCCCACAATTCTTGCCACCTCTCCACCTATACCCGTGTCAATCTCATCAAATATAAGAAGATTTTTTTCATCCTTTTCTGAAATCAGTGTTTTTAAAGCAAGCATTATTCTTGAAAGCTCACCACCTGATGCAACTTTTAAAATTGGAAGAGGATTTCTATCCCTTGAGGAGGAAAATAAAAATTCAATCTCATCTTTTCCCTTCTCATATAAATCTCTTTCATAAAAATTTATCTCAAATTTAACATAAGAAAAACCAAGTTTTAAAAGAATTTTTTCAACTTCCTTTTGAAACTCCTTTGATTTTTCCCTTCTTACCCTTGATATTTTCTCTGCTTTTTTTAAAAGCTCCTCCTCAATATTTTTAATTTCCTTATCAATCTCACTCAATTTTTTCTTTAAAAGGTCAAAATTTAAAAGCTCCTCCTTCCATTTTTTATAAAGAAAAATAAGTCCTTTTTCATCTGTTCTGTGCTTTCTCTTTAAATCCTCTATTTTTTGAAGCAGTTTCTCTATTTCTAAAAGTTTTTTTTCCTCTTCCTTCTCTTCAAATTTCATTTTTACAAGCTCATTTAAAGCCTCCTTCAAAAAAGTCTCTGCTTCTTTTAAAAGTTCAAAAGTCCTTTTCCCTGCATCTTCAAAAAATATTTCCCTTTTAAGAATTAAACCTATTTTATTTATAACCGCATCTTCTGCCTCAACCAGCTCAAAGATAGTTTCTTCTATCTTTTCCTTCAATTCTTTTCTCCTAGTTAATTTTCTGTAATCTTCAAAAAGTTCTTCTGTATTCAAATTTTCAATATTTATTTCTTCCATTTCTTTTATTGAATGTTCCATGAAATACTTAATTGTTAAAATTCTTTCATAATCTCTTTGAAGTTCCTCGCATTCTTTAATTTTTTGTTTATAAGTAATAAAAAGCTCTTTAAATCTTATAAGTTCATTTTTTAAATCACAGAACCCGTCAAGTATATCAATTTGGTTATTTTTATTTAAAAGATAAATATGTGAAGCCTGTCCGTGAATTTCAATTTCCCTTTCAAATATTTCCCTTAAAACACCTGCTGAAAGAGGCACCCCATTAACCCTTATCTTTGATAATTTTTGTTCTGTATCAAGGATTCTCTGAACAAAAATTTCATCTTCAAAATCTATTTCATATTTTTTAGCCACTTCATCAGGGAGTTTAAATCGAAAAATTCCCTCAATAATAATTTCTTTACTTCCCTCAAATATTTTCCAGTCAACCCTTTCTCCCTTTAAAAGCTCAAGGCTACCAAGAATCATAGATTTACCTGCTCCTGTTTCACCTGTAAAACATATAAAACCTCCATTGAATTTAAGTTCAATTTCAGGAATCAAAATATAATTTTTTAAATGTAAATATAAGAGCATTTTCAGAAATTAAATTTTTCCTTCAATCTCTTATAAATGCTTTTTCCCTTATCTTTTAAGGTTATAAATTTAATTTTTCTTTTACCACTTGAAATAAGAATTTTTTCATTAAGGGGAAGGTCATATTCTATCTGACCATCAACCCATAACCTTGCAACACTTGTCTTACCTTTTGCTACAATATAAACCTTTTTCTCTAAGGGAACAACAATTGGTCTTGCATTTACATTAAAGGGAGCAATTATATTTATACAGAAACCCTTTAAATCATAGTAAAGAATTGGGCCATGTAGTGCGAGATTATACGCAGTTGAACCCGTGGGAGTGCATATAAGCACACCATCTGCAATATAATGGAATTTAACTCCCTCAATTATTAAATCAAACTCCATAATTCTGCCTGCGGGTTCATTTCTTATTAACAAATCATTTAAAGCAAAACATTCCATATTATTCCACTTTATATAAACTGTGTCTCTTTCTAAGATATAAAATTCATTTTTTATAATTTTCTTTAAGGCTCTTTCAACTTTATGCTTATTAATATCGCATAAAAAACCAACTCTTCCCATGTGAACACCGAGAAAAAGGGAATCAGGGAAGAAGTGAACTGATTTTAAAAGAGTACCATCTCCTCCAAGAGTTAAAACAAAATCAAAATTCTTTTCTTTTATTTTTTCTGGTTCAGATGTTAAAAAAAAATATATACCTTCCTTTTCTAAAATTTTTTTTATATTTTCTATAACATCCTTAACATTACCCTTTTTCGGATTATAAACAATAACTGCATTTTTTATTTTAAATTCCATAATTTAAAAAAGACCAGAGATACATTTATTTATAGATTTTATCTTATATTTCTTTTAACTTGCAAATTAAAAAAATTAAAGTTATTAAAAAATATGAGAATTGAAAAATTTACTGATAATGCAAAAGAGGCACTTTATAAGGCACAAAATATTTTAATTGATTTAAAACATACCCAGCTGGATGTGGAACATTTATTTTATGGGCTTTTAGATATAGATAATTCTCCTGTCTCTGAAGTGTTAAACAGATTGGGGGTCTCTCCGCAGATAGTAAAAGAGAGATTAAAAAGAGCTCTTAACAGGATGCCCCAGATAGAGTTTGGTTTTCAGAGAATGGACCAGATTTATATAACACCCAGATTAAATGATGTATTTAAAGTTGCTGAGGAAGAAGCAAAAAGAATGGATGATGAGTATATTGCCTCAGAGCATTTATTTCTTGCAATTGTTGAAAAGGGGGACGGAGATGCAGGAAAGATTTTGAGGGATTATCATATTGATAAGGAAAAGGTATATAGGGCTCTTTATGAAATAAGGGGGACGCAGAGGGTTCTTGACCCTCAGGCAGAAAGTAAATATAAGGCTCTTGAAAGGTTTACTCAGGATTTAACCCATCTTGCAAGGAGTGGAAAACTTGACCCTGTTATAGGAAGGGATGAGGAAATAGAAAAAACGATGATGGTGCTTTTGAGAAAGACAAAGAACAATCCTGTTTTAATAGGTGAGCCAGGGGTTGGTAAGACGGCAATTGTTTATGGACTTGCTCAAAAAATTGTAAAGGATGAAGTACCTGACCCTTTAAAGGATAAAAAGATTCTTCAGCTTGATATGGGTTCAATTTTAGCTGGAACAAAATTCAGGGGTGAGTTTGAGGAAAGGTTAAAGGCAGTAATAGATGAGGTAAGAAAGAGAAGAGGGGAGATAATACTTTTTATAGATGAGATTCATACAATTGTTGGAGCAGGTGCAGCAGAGGGTGCGATTGATGCCGCAAATCTTTTGAAACCTTCCCTTGCTGCTGGAGAATTAAGGGTTATAGGTGCTACAACCCTTGATGAATATAGAGAACATATTGAAAAGGATGGTGCTCTTGAAAGAAGATTTCAGCCAATATTTGTGGATGAACCCACAATAGAGGAGACAATAAAAATTTTAGAGGGTTTAAAGCAAAGATATGAGGAGCATCACAAGGTAAAAATTCTTGATTCTGCTATTGAGGCTGCGGTAAAACTTTCTGCGAGGTATATTCAGGGAAGGAAATTGCCGGATAAGGCAATTGATTTGCTTGATGAGGCTTGTGCCTACACAAGGATGAAAATTTCAGAAATGCCTGCGGATTTGAAATCTCTTAAAGAGGAAATTGAAAAGCTTGAAGAAGAGGGTGAAACTGTTGCAAGATACGGGGATAATGAAAAAGCAAAAGAAATAAAGGAAAAGCTTGAAAAATACTATAAAATTTATGAGGAAAAAAAGAAGGAGTGGAAAAAAACTTCAAAATCTGATGATATTGTTGATAAAAATGATGTGGCGAAAATAGTGGAGAAAATAACAGGGATTCCTGTGGATGAACTTATGGAGGATGAAGCACAGAGATTGCTTAGGATGGAAGAAGAGCTTTCAAAAAGGGTTATAGGGCAGGAGGAGGCTATAAAGGCAATTTCAGAGGCAATAAGAAGGTCAAGGGCAAAAATAGAGGTAAAGAATAAACCCATAGGTGTTTTTCTTTTTCTTGGACCAACAGGGGTTGGAAAGACACATCTTGCAAGGGAGCTGGCGAGATTTCTATTTAAGGACCCTGATGCCTTAATCAGGATAGATATGTCTGAATATATGGAGAAGCATTCTGTTTCAAAGCTTATAGGTGCTCCTCCTGGATATATTGGTTATGAAAAAGGGGGGCAATTGACAGAGGCGGTGAGAAGAAGGCCGTACCAAGTTATTCTTCTTGATGAGATTGAAAAGGCGGATCTTGAGGTCTTGAATATTTTGCTTCAGGTTTTTGATGCAGGAAGACTTACAGATTCACATGGAAGAACTGTTGATTTCAAAAATACTATATTTATAATGACAAGTAACATAGGTTCTGATATACTTCTTGAAAATGAAATTTCTTTTGAGAGTAAAAAAGTAAGGGTTTTAAATCTTGTTTATAAAAAATTTCCTCCTGAATTTATAAACAGAATAGATGAAATAATTGTATTTAGGGTTCTTTCAAGAGATGACCTTAAAAAGATTGTTGAGCTTGAGCTTGATGTTTTAAAAGAGGCATTAAAGGAAAGAAATATTGAAGTAGAATTTGATGATAGTATAAAAGAAGTTATAATTTCAAGGGGTTATGACCCATCTTTTGGAGCAAGACCACTTAAGAGGGTTATTTCAAAGCTTGTTGAAAATGAACTTTCTATTAAAATTATAAAGGGTGAAATAAAAGAAAAGGACAGGATAAAGGTATATTTTGAAAATGAGGAGGTTAAGATAAAGCACAATTCCTTTTAGCAGTGCGATTTATCGCACAATTATGAAAAACCTAAAGGCAGCGAGCAAAACAGGGAAAACAAAAAGATTGGCAGCATAAAAAAGGGCTGCTACATTATTTTTGTCCAAATTTTTGTTAATTTTTTGAATTTGTAGCGGTGCGATTTATCGCACAATTTAATCTTTTTTTATTTGATATTAATCTAAATAATAAGTTATAATTTTTTAATAGTGAAAAAATTAATTTTTATCTCTTTATTAATATTTTTATTATCCTGTTCCAAAGATTTTCTTTTTGAGGAGCCTGTATATATATTTCCTCTTTCCCTGGGAAATGAATGGGAGTATGAAAGGGTATGGATTATAAATGCTCCAGGAATTATAGTTGATACCTTTAATTTTACTGTAAAATGGGAAATAATAGATAAATTTTCAATCTTAAATTACAAGGCATTTACAATGAGAGAAAGTGTAAATGGTTATATTAACTATGTCTTTTATTCTAACAAAGAAGATGGATTTTATATGATAGGTTACTATAATCCCACCTTGTTTTCTTTTAATATACCTGAATCTTTAAAATATTCCATCCGTTTCGGTGATAGAATTTTTCCTTCTTTGAAAGATCTCTTAAATTTTTTATATAATTCCTTTTTACTATCTATTCAGGATACCTATATAAACATAAGAAAATGTTTTCCCTATCCTCCTGTAATAGGAGAAAAATGGATATTTTTTACAGAACCCTTTTATGCTGAAAGAACTATAAAGAATAAAGAAATTATTTCTGTTAAAGCAGGAACTTTTGAAACATTTAGAGTAGAAACTTATTATGATTTGGATGGAAATGGCAAAATATATGATGACTTTTTATGGATAGACTTTTTCTCTGGAGAAGGAATTATTAAAAGGTATTTTTGGATAATTTTTGAAGTAATAGATGAAAATGGGAGAATAATTGGTAAGGGAGAATCAAAGGATTTTTATTTACTTTCAAAAAGAAGGTTAAAAAATGAATAAAACCATAATAATACTTATCTTTTTTTCACTCCTTTTGAATGCAAAGGAAAAACGCATCGGTTTTGGTATTGGTCAAGAAATCGGATATTCTCTTCTATCACCTTCTCTTTTTACAATGCGAATTATTGTTAACCCTAGATTATTATATGCACCTGAAATCAATTTTAGAATAAAAGAAGAAAAAAACTCAGAGGAAAAAATCTCTGAAATGCTTTTGGGTTCGGAAATAAATTTCTTTTACTACTTTTATAACACAGAAAAAGGCAGATTGTCCGTAATATTAGGATTTGGATTTGAAAACTTATCAACAAAGAAAATTTTATCAAGAAAAGTAACCGAAGAACAAGAAAAATTTTCTTATGGATTTAATCTTGGTCTTGGATATGAACATTTCTTAAAAGAATTCCTTTCTATAAATATAAATACTTTAAGTTATTTTATTTTTTATAA
>FWWL01004405.1_pt1 | contig 23813 bp, 18 predicted proteins | sample 2228331 | NCBI WGS metagenome assembly FWWL01 (sample SAMEA103939775, study PRJEB20133) | metagenome | reverse complement strand
TGCAGTTTTTCTAGGTGCTTAATTGTCAAAGACATAGATTTTCCTAGGCTGATTTATTTGATTTGATTTGACAATATTTTACAATATTGCTGTATATTATAACTAATATTATAACTAATATTATCAAAAACCAAACCTATGCAATCAACCGGTCTATCTCGACCAGCGATCGCGAGTTTATTACTTGGCTACAGCAACAGAACATTAGCCTTGCTTTTACTACTTATCAAACTAATTGGTTAGCTTTTATCGGGGTTAATGCCGAAACTGAGGGCATTTTTGCTTTTCAGCGCCAATTTAATCGGGCGATGGGTTTGTATTGCACTCCCGCTTGCCTTTATCTTTATCTGAGTTATAAGTATCCTAAGTATCAATTATGGCAGTTAGATAATGTATTGCAACCGGGGCAGTTTTACAAGGTTGCGCTTGCCTTTTTATTCCGAGAATTGCTTATACTACTGGGGATATCGATGTTCACGATGTGGCGGTGACGGAAACAGGCGAATTAATTTTGAAATGCGGTTATTTTATAATATTTTTATAATCAGAATTATCATCATAATAAATGCTCATCATAATTTTCAATTAAACCTGTTGTCTCAATGTAAATTTAATATTGAAATTGAGTCAAAATTAAACCAGTTATGGCCAGAAAATAGGCCTGATATTTTATTATTCATACTTAACTGATACTTAAAAAATTAACTAAAGTTTAACTAATATTTAATGGGCGCGGTTTTGTGCAAACTTTAGAAAATGCGTTGGGACAAATGTGGCAGAATTATATTTTATATTAAAGGTAAATAGACCCAACCCGGTTTCTTAGTCCTCGCAGCTAACTTAGAAACCGGGTTTCTGTGGTGAAAATTACAGTTATCTGTTTTTAGCATAAAAGAAACCCGGTTTCTGGGGGTTACTTGTCGCTACTCATCAAACACTGGCGGCCATAAGTCAGAAATCTGTAATTCCCATCCCGGAAGTAATTCAGGAATTGTGAGTGTTTCTCCGTTGGTAAATAAAATCGGTTTTTGGTTGGGACGATAAAGAGTAGCGGTTAATTCGTCTGGGTCAATTAAAATGCCAACTTTTACCCCTTGTTCGAGAAACATTTCAATTTTTTGGCGCAATTTGGCAATTCGGTCGCTTTGAGATTTAATTTCTACTACTAAGTCCGGGACAGTTTCGCTAAAATAACGCACAGCACGGGGCATTCGTTCTCTGGAGACGTAGGAAACATCCGGTGCGGTTAAGTCTGTATTGGGCAGAATAAAACCACCGCTGGAATCAAAGACTAATCCCAATCGGCGAGGTGATACCCAAAGCTTGAGCAGAAAGCTTAACTGTGCGCCAATATAGCTAGATACAATATCTGATGGACCCATGACGATTATTTCTCCATCGCGCAATTCTATTTGGTAATCACCCAAGTCGTTTTGGAGTTGTGTTTGCAGTTTTTCTAGGTGCTTAATTGTCAAAGACATAGATTTTCCTAGGCTGATTTATTTGATTTGATTTAATTTTATTGGATTTTATTTGATTTAACAACATTTGACATGCTGTATATTAAAGATTCTAAATAAGTCAGAAACCGGGTTTATGTGATAAAAATTACGGGGTTCTGATTTCAGCAAAAAAACGGTTTCCGGTTGTTTATGCCCAGAAAAATCGCCCAGGAACCGAGGTGCTATTCATGATATTTTTATGATGTTATAGTTATTTGTGGGATACGTAAAATAAACTCGGTTTTTGATTTTTTAAATATACTTAATCTTCCTGGGGTTTCGATTCAAACTCAAATCTATGAAAGTGCCAATTCTTTTGTTGATCGAGGCTTTCGGCAGTCGAACCATAACCGATTATTCTGAAAGCCACAATTCAACGGGGGCGATCGCCGTTGAATTGAAATTTAGAACCGACGCTAAATCTCCTCTTGTGACTTATCTCTTAGAAATTAACGAACAAGATGAACATCCCATCATCGAAAAAGAGACTTTTCAATACCGCAGAGGTAAGACAGGTCAGCCTTGGCGATTTCTAGATTTTTCCCAAGGCAAGGGAATGGCTGTAATGAATGAACTGGATATTGTAATTGATATTAAAGCGTTAAAGCGGGAAGAATACACTCTAAAAGCTCCAGATATTTTAGCTTTAAAAGGTTTAGCTCAATTTGAGAAATTTCCAGTTGCTAAAGCAAAAGATTAGCGGTTCGCGGGCGAGCGCACACCTTATTTGAATTTAGAAAATGCACGCTTGCGCAGTTTTTACCACTTTATCCGTGTAATTAAACAAAATCTCCCCAAATCGATGAATTAAAACCCGTGGCGAATAATTTTTGCGAATAATTGTAGCTAATATTGTAGCTAATTTTACAGCATTTTTCACCACGAGTAAACCACATTCATATGTAGGGTCGATTCGCGAATTGACTCTACATACATCTTTTTTTCAGTAATCTGAAAATGTAAATTGAAAATGTAAATATTAAACGTAAATATTAAATCTGGATCGCTGCATTCACCCAGGGTAACAATGGGCCGGTTTGTTCTTGTCCACTGGTAGACAATTGGCTGTGACAAAGATAAAGCCGGACGCGCACTCGACTAAGTAAATCATTTAAAATTCTTTCTAATCGTTTCTCAGCGGCTTTTTCCTCATCAGCAAGAGTCCAAGGACGACCAGACCATTGACGTAAAAATAGCGGGGAACCAAATAAAGTCGCTGCCCCACCACTCAGCCAGAGAGGGCTGCCTGCATCTAACCAAAAGTGGTAACGATGAGATAATTTCGCTGACCGATATTGAAAGATCGTGGCTAATGTCACCCCACGAGATAGGGAGGCGATCGCGGAAACCGGGAAAGGATTCGCCGTCACAGTTCCCTGACGCAATAGTTGGATAAATTGACCCACAATGACATAATCTGGGGCGTTGGCAGTTCCCCCTGTCTGAATGTCTAACCTGCCTAATCTTTGATTCACTTCCCAATAGTGGCTGGCAGTTTCCATGAATTCTCGTAAAGCGGAAAGACGATCTCCAGAAAGATGATTTACCGGGGATAAAAACTTTTGAATTGCCTCATTTAATATATGAACCGGTGTCAGGGCAATTCCCCCGCGATCGCCTTTAGCCCCCTGGTCAGCCCTCTGAATCGGCGAGCGCGAGGCATTGCGGATAAAATCTCGCTTTTGTTCGATCCAAGCCACAATTTCTTGATAAGCCATTGTTGCCCGATAACCCAACCGATCCCAACGGGGAAAAGAATCGACCGCTAAAAGTTGCGGATTTACCGGATCTGGGGCGTAGCAATAGTCAGCTAATAAGCCAGCCCGAACCGGATCGATGCGATATTCAAACTGAGAATTAAAAGCAGAATTAACCGCAGAATCAACCGCAGAATTAACCGCAGAATTAAGCTGGGAAAATTCACCGCCAGAGATATCCCAAATATGTTTTGATTTGGGCAGGTCGTCCTCCCAAAATGTCTCATCCTGTAGGGGCTTTTCGGGCAACGCCTCGACTTCGGCAAGTCCACCTACCGGGGACGGAGGACGACTGATGATTTCTTGCTGAGACAAGATGGTCAACATTTCGGCGATCGCATCTCGGTCAACCAAACGACCCAAACCCGGATACACCAAAGCCAATAAAGTCAGCAATGCCCGAATCATGGGACTATGAACTAATCGGCGTTGGTCATTCAGGGAATTCACCGGAACGCCCAAATTATTTAAAGTTTGAATCATCATATAGCGGGCAATTTCATCCAAACCGGGGGCGATCAGGGCAATATCTTCCGGGGCAACCATTTCGGTTTTAACCAAGGATGCGATCACCTCAGCAGTTTTCTGCAACAACGAAACCCGAGACACGGTTTGTAGGGAGAAAACCTGATTTTCTAACTCTCGACCATCTAACCAAGGAGGAGTATCTGGGTTTGTCACCGCCAAAACCCACTGACGCAAATATGGTCGCAGGGAGTCAGGCAAATTTCCCTCAAAAATCCCATCTTCCGGTAAGATCACCTGGGTCATACCTGGGCACTGGCTTAACCGGGCAAAATACCCAGGATCTGCCCCTAACCCCGATCGCACTTGGCCATCCAAATTATAAGTAAACGCCCCGGGAACCCCGCGATCGAGTAACACCTCAAACAAATCACCGGCAATACTCGGATACTCATCCACATCATCCGCCAATAAGCGATCAAATCGAGACAGTAAATGAGTCTGATAAACCGGGTCATCCAACAAATAACGCCAATAGAGTTCCGCCACAATGCCATAAGTCAGAAAGCCGCGTTCCCAACACCACTGGCGCCAGCGTAACAACAGCTTACCCATCAGATCCCACAGTTCCGGCGACCCTTGATCCGTGATCCCTTGTTCTAACATCAGGGGAATTTCCTCAGTGGGCGTTCCCGAAACCCCTGCCAACTGCATTAAATCCAACATTCGCCGGACTAAGCGATACTCGCTGACTCCCGACCAGCGCAACTCCCCGCTATCCAGGTGCGATCGCCATAGTTGAGTCGCCAACTCTTGTTCGGTTTCTGGACGCAAGCGGACGGGAAACTGTGGCTTCAGGTTGAGTCGGGAAATCAGCAAAGGCCAAAATAGAATTACCTCACGCTGAAAAAATCCTAAAGGAGTGGTGGCATTCACCGGATATTGATGCTTATTATGAAGAGATATCTGGTCAGCAAGGTGCCGTTGGCGATCGCGCGTTGGGGCAAACAGCAGCACCGAAGGACGCCAGATATTTTTGCCCACCTTTGCCCCACTACTTCCTGGTCGTACCGATTGCTCAAACTGTTGCATGAGATAACTTGTCTTGCCACTCAAACTTGGCCCGACAATCCACAACGACTTTCCCTGCACTTCGCCACCACCGATCATCCCGCTTTCCAGTATGTCACTGCACTCGTGACTATACTATAGCCATTTTCAGGGAAATATCCGCTTGAACCAATTGCCAAGACAAAATCATCCTTTCATCAATTTTAAAATATCCCACATGAGCAATTGGATGCAGCAGCGAGGGGAAATCTGCTAGATTGCTAATTAATATACCTCTGGCAAAATTCTGGCAAAGCCTCCCTTTTTCAAGGGGGTTGGGGGAGGCGAAGCCGGGATGAGAGCCAGAACTGTCTAATTAAAACCTTTAAAATGAGCCAGTCTATGCCTTCACCATTACAACGCTTTCTAACTGCTGCGGAACAGTGGTTCTCCCAAACTCCTGAGCGAGCGCTGGAAATTGCCTATCAAGCAGCCTTAGCAATTCAAGCTATTGAAAACAAAAATTTCCGTGGCGATAAAATATCTCCGGTTAACGCTCAATATGGACCTAGTGTTTATGCTCATTTTGAAGCCGAATTAGACCGCAATTTAGAAATAATTAAGCTAAGACTAGGGGAATTTAGAAATAGTCGTTCATTTATTGATATTTATGAACAAGTCATCAAGAGAAAGAAAAGAAAATACTTGGCCGACTACCCCAACAATGGCAAATCTTCATGGTTGAGAGATGCAGACGAGCTAATTTTAGAAAAACTGCAATTTATTGATGAAGTAATTGTCAAATACCAGCCAGACCAAGTAATCTATCCCCTGGAACTAGAAAATGGCGATAAGTCCGTTCCAGTTTCTCCAGGGGCGATAGAACCAGGGGCGATAGAAATATCGGAAAAATCGACTTCAGCAACCGGGTTGCCTAACCAAGCGAGCGCGTCGAAACATGAATTAGCGTCGCCCAAAAAAGTTTTTTTCGAGGGTACATTAAAACTCGATCCCAAACAGCCTAGATTTAAGCAAAAGTCATCGGGAAAAGAGCGAAATCTGGCCAACACAACCAGTTTCCTCCCTCGGTCAATTCTCAGCACTTTAGACAGACTCAAAAGAGAATTAAGTCCCGAAGCTGAAAAAGAAATCGTGGAAGATTTCCGCAAATCTAAAACTCGCACCCTCTTATCTGTGAAATTTATTTTACTAATTATTCTCATTCCTTTGCTGACCCAACAAACCTCTAAAATTTTGCTAAGTCCTATTTATGAAAAATATATCGAACCCCAAACGGCGATATTTTTAAATGTGGATCTGGAGGAAGAAGCTTTTCGGGAATTACAAAGATTTGAGGAAAAACTAAAATTTGAAAATTTTATTGCCCAAGAAATCAATGAATTTTCAGAAAAAAATCCGGTTTTAGTGGGAAAAATCCAGAAATTGAGTCCAGAAGAAATCGAAAGAAAGGTTAAATTAAAAGCATTTGAAATTGCCGAAGAATACAATCAGCGCAGCGCCGAATCATTAAAAAATGTCGTCGCCGACATTTTTTCCGTAATTGCCTTTTGCCTCGTTATCACCAGCAGTAAAAGAGAAATTGCTGTATTGAAATCTTTTATTGATGAAATTGTCTATGGTCTGAGTGACAGTGCCAAAGCATTCATTATTATTTTGTTTACAGATGTGTTTGTGGGATTCCACTCTCCCCACGGGTGGGAAGTCATCTTAGAGGGCATTTGCCGACATTTCGGCCTTCCCGAAAGTCGAGAATTTATCTTTCTCTTTATTGCCACTTTCCCGGTGATTTTAGATACCATTTTTAAGTATTGGATTTTCCGTTATCTCAATCGTATCTCACCTTCGGCGGTGGCGACTTATAAGAATATGAATGAATAACCAGGTGGTTTTATGGTGGGTTACGGCGCCGGGTTTTCGGTGAGTTATCGGTGAGTTAAAAGGGATAAAAATCTGATAGCCGCGCCTCATCCACCTGACGATATTCTCAGATTAAGTCCTGACTCGCGGATATCGTGGCAAACAAGGACTACCAAAACAAACTTGACCCTCTGGCATATTCTTAAAGACCGCGCTGCGAGTGCCAATCAGGGCATTGGCTCCAATTTTTACCCCTGGACCGATAAAACAGTCGGCGGCGATCCAAGCGCCATTGCCAATCATAATCGGTTGGGTAACTAGACTAAAGGCGGGGTCTTGGGGGTCGTGGCTGCCAGTGCAAAGGTAGCTTTTTTGAGAAATGACGCAATGTTCGCCGATGTAAATGTGATCGAGGCTGTATAAAACTACGTCATCACCAATCCAGGTATAGTCACCAATTTCTATTTTCCAAGGATAGGTAAATCGGGCTGTGGGGCGAATTTGCACTCCCCGACCAATTTTGGCGCCAAATAGTCGCAGGATTGATCGCCGCACGTTATGTAACGGCTGAGGAGTGAGGGGGAATGCGATCGCCTGAACGAACCACCAAAGTAAAATCAACCATCCTGGACGACCTCGGTCAAACCAAGATTGATCGTACTGCCGTAAGTCCACCATTGGGGGTGAATTTAACCGGGGAGAATCAGGATTTTTATTCATTGGGCATCGGTGGATGAATTCTTGGGGGTTAGTTGTGGGCGATTTAATTGTCCGCCAAATTTGATCAGTTCATAAAGTTTGACCCCAATCTGATATTCATATTGACTAAGTAAGCGTGCATAAATATAGCCCGCTTTGCCATCAAGAAAGCCAAGTTGCACAATATAAAATAAAATAAACCGTAAGGTGGGTTTAAAGGGTAGTCTGACCCAGAGTTTTTTGAGAAAGCGTTTCCGCTGCACTGCATCTCCGAAAAAATTAGCGCCGATGCTTTCGTTTTGTGATTTTCCGTACAGTATATTGTAGTAAACTTTTGCTTCCCAATTGGAGTAACGATTGTGACGTTCCAGCCATTGATAAATATCTCGAAAATCTTCGTGAATCATGTCATTTTTCAGGTAGCCCACTGGACCGGATAAGATGACGTGCTCGTGGACTTCGTTGTCCCCCGTGTTGCGGACTTCTTCAGTCCCCAAATTTTCATAGCGGCCTTTTTTATGTTTAAATAGTCGCAGATTCCAGTCGGGATACTTGCCCCCGTGACGAATCCATCTTCCGAGGAAAAAGACTTTCCGATTCAGATAGTAACCGTTGTAGTTAGGGTTTTGGATCGCTGCGGCAATTTCTTGCCAAAGTTCCGGAGGAATGCGTTCGTCACAGTCAACAATTAAGACCCATTCGTTACGAAAAGGTAGGTTTTCTAGAGACCAATTTTTCTTTTTTGGCCAGCAACCATTGAATTTAAATTGGACAACTTTGACGCCGTAGCTTTCGGCAATTTCTTGACTGCGATCGCTGCTTTGTGAATCGACCAAAAATATTTCATCCGCTGGCTTTAAACTTTCCAGACAAGCTGGTAGGTTTTCTTCTTCGTTTTTGCTAGGAATTAAGACTGAAACCGGAACTTTTGCTAGCTGTAATGTCATAATAATCGCGTCAGAAAAATTCAAGTTTAAATTTAATAATATGGAAGGGTTAATTTGATTAAATTATGGTTCATTTGTCTGAAAATTTATCGAAATAGGCGGAAAATTAATTATTGCTACTATAATATTCATAATCACGCCGACGTTAAGCTCCAGTCAAATTACAGTCAAATTACATAATTTTACATCAGGTAGGGTGTTTGAATAGCTTGACATTTTGGGTAATTAGAGTTTTTTAACAGTTATTTTAAGAGATTTTTAACATTAGTTAATATTTTCTAACATTTTGGGAAAATAGTTTTTTAATGATTTTTTTAATAGTTTTTTTTAATGGGGGAGTTGGTGAATTGACCAGGGGAGGTTCACTGGGAGTTTTTTCGGGAAAAATTCAGTCCTCGTTTGATGGCGGTGGTTAAATAACCAATTTGACCATAGCTATATACTAGATTATCAAAGCGTTTAGCGGGGTCTTGCCAAAATTTTAAGGTCTTGTAGAGTCCGCGAATCAGCCGTTCGCCTCCTCGGCTAAGTTGAACGAAGCCAGCCCGTTCGCTTTCATAGTCTCGATAGCATTCGCTGACCCCTTGCCACCAACTGCGCTGCCAAAACCAGGATTTGCTCAAGCGTTCCGGGGCGACATTGTGGGCAACTAAGGCATCAGGAATATAAGCCACTTGCTTCCCAGATTTTAAGGCAAGTTCGGTGACATATAATTCTTCATTGGATAATAATTTTTTGCCAATTCGCCCCAAGTTGACATTAAATCCGCCGATTTCTTGTAAAAATGACCGGCGAATTGAATAATTTAAGCCTCTGGGAGTGAGTTCCGGGCGGTCAATATAGACTACCTGGTTGCCCAGGTCATAAGCGCCCAGATTTCCCGCCAGTTCTGGGGATAACCAGTTCGGCTTTTCGACTCCAGCAGGCCATAATAGGGTCACTTTTCCTCCGGCAATGACTAATTGTTCATTTTTTTGATAAGCAGAATATAAGACTTTTAACCAGGTGGCACTGGCTACGGCATCATCATCAAGATACGCTAATATTTCCCCTTGGGCAGCTTGGGCGCCAGTGTTACGCGCGATCGATAGACCAATGTTGGGTTCATAGATATATTTGAGTCGTGGGTTGCTTAAGCGTTGTTCGACGATTTGTTTCGTGCGATCGCTCGAGGCATTATCCACCACCAACACCTCGAAATCAGCAAAGTCTTGCCCCAGCAAACTGTCTATGGCTGCACCGAGGTACTGTTCTCGGTTATGAGTGCAAATAATCGCGGACACTTTTAGATTGGCCATTTAGGTAGTTTCTTTTGCCCAATTCGTTTTGCCACCGATTATTTTATCGCGATTCCGCTTTCTCAGGGAAGCGAACGCGAATCGGCTTGGGGTGCGGAGGGGCGGACGGAGCGGGTGTAGGTGACTCACCGGTGGTCGCCCCGGAGCGGAGGGGCTTTCGGGGCTTTCGGAGCGGAGGAGATAAATTCTCAACTATCAACTATCAATTATAAACTATCAATCATCAACAACCATGAATGAGATTATTTTAGTGACAGGGCCAGCGCGATCGGGCAAAAGTGAATGGGCCGAGACTTTAGCTATGCAAAGTCAGAAATCGGTGATCTATGTGGCTACGGGGGTAGTTGACAACACAGATCCAGAATGGGTGACACGCATTGCCCAACATCAAAAGCGGCGAGAAAATTTGGCTTGGAAAACCCTGGAGGTGCCGGTAAATTTGGCCGCAACTATTGAGCAAGCCCCAGGGAATCATTGTTTGTTAGTGGATTCTTTGGGGACTTGGGTGGCGAATTTGTTGGAAATGGATGATGTTGAGTGGCAGAGGGCTGAACAAGAGTTACTGAGTTGTCTGACCCGTGGTAGTTGCCCGGTGATTTTTGTGGCGGAGGAAACCGGTTGGGGGGTGGTGCCTGCTTATCCGCAGGGTCGGACTTTTCGCGATCGCCTCGGTGGTCTGATCCGTCGCTTAGGTTCTGTGGCTGATACGGTTTACCTCGTTACAGGTGGTCATGCCTTAAACCTCAGCCAACTTGGTGTTCCGTTGTCAAACGGGGGAAAACAGCCGGGGGAGCAAGCGAAAAAATAACCCAGAGGAGGAAACCTGGTAGAAAGCGAAAATTTATGTTTCATAGCGATATAGCGATTTTTATCGGATTACAAAGGACAAGATTACAGAGGACAAATGCTATAGCTTGGTTAATCAACCCGGTTGCTCAGAATGTTCAAAATATTTAAATTGCATGGTTTTTTTAAGATTAAATAATCAAAATTCACGATTATATTTGATTTTTTGAGGATAATTGAAAATTTTTCAGGAAAATTTTGTTAAAATTAGATGTTGTTTAGAGTTGAGCCAACCAACACCGGCAGCATAAATAAGTTAGGATAGAGATAGTAGGAAAAATGTGGCAGATTTGACCAGCTTGCGAAATCAAAAAAACTTTATATTTTCTTAACAATTAACGGAGAAATTATCTTTTGCGTTGATATCCGCAAAAGGAAAGACTATGGCATCACAAGATCAAGTCAAACAATACATAGCATATTGGTGGCAACTGGGGAAAAAAGTTGTGATTCGCAACGGTGAGCAAAAATTACTACCAAAAACAATTATCGTCGGCGATCGCTACTCTCAGGAATTTGAAGAATGTTGGCAACAAATCCTTTCCCCTGACTCTGGAGACTGTTATCTAGAAGGCACTGATGAAACCATCGCCCAACTTCTCACCCCAGAATGGGACATTATCCTCTGTTGTCGTTGCGTCATGCCAATTCCCCTGCGGACTTTGGGGATGCCGCCAAACAGTTGCCCGTGCAATGACTTACCCAGTTGGCCAAACCCAGACCTACCTCACCCCCGCAGTCCCGTAAACACCACAGCCCATCTGAGTTCTATTCGTCATCGGCTTTTACGCCAGTATGCGCCAGAAATTCTGTCCAACTCCGATGCTCAACCTGTGCCTCTTGAGCCACCGATTCCACTCAATTTACCTCGTTGTCAATCAAATCATGGGTGAATTTGGTTCCGGACTGGCAGCACGAGGAGGGACGGGATAAGTTAAAAAGTCCTCGGCAATTTCGGTATTGGCAAAGATCGCCCTGGCTTCTTGGAGTAAGTGATTAATATTGAGTTCATTGCCTGGGGCATAGCGGGGGCTAAAGTGTGTCATAATCAAGGTTTTGGCATTAGCGGCTAATGCGACTTGGGCAGCCATTGTGGATGTGGAGTGGAGGCGATCGTAGGCCATTTGAGCATCTTGGTGAGCAAAGGTGGCCTCGTGAATGACCACATCGGCATCTTTGGCTAGTTCTATTGACCCTTGGCAAAAAATGGTATCGGTGCAATAAGCAATTTTGCGTCCCACTTGAGCAGGGCCGACCAGTTCTTTGCCAGAAATTTGCCGTCCATCAGGCAAGGTAATGGTTTTGCCTCGCTTGAGTTCGCCGTAAAGCGGGCCAAAGGGAATGCCCAGCGATCGCGCCTTTTCCGCATCAAAGTGACCGGGGCGATCTTTTTCCTCCACCCGATAGCCATAAGCGGTGACGCGATGTTCCAACTTTTGACATTTCACCACATACTCATCATCTTCATAAATTACCCCGGCTCGATGTTTGTGAACCTTAATCGGATAAGAGAAATGAGTATGGGAGTAGCGGCTACAAGCTTGTAAGTAATCCCCTAACCCCGGCGGGCCATAAATATCAATCTGTTCGGGATTTCCCGCGAGTCCACAACTAGCTAACAAACCCATTAAGCCAAAGATATGGTCGCCGTGCATATGGGTAATAAAAATCCGGCGGATTTGACTGATTTTAATATTGCTGCGCTGAATTTGATGCTGAGTCCCTTCTCCACAATCAAATAGCCAAACTTCTGCCCGTTGGGGCAGCCGCAAGGCAATACTCGATACATTGCGCGATCGCGTAGGGACCCCGGAACTGGTGCCTAAAAAAGTAATCTCCAAAAGTGTTCAGCCTCCTGATTTGGGATTTATTTGGGATGAAACGGCAGAAATTGTGGGGGGAGAGGGGACTGCTCTCGGCAAATTAACAATTAACAATTAACAATTAACAACCAACAACATGCAAAATCAACAATCAACAATCAACCAATAACTTTAAGATTTCAAAATCCACAATTTGACTTATAGTGTGAGGTTGAAAAACATTTTTGGCTATCATTCTAGCAAGATTCTCAGCCAACTTCTGAATAAATTTGTCAAAGGATTATGGTTGGACATCAATTTAAGCGGCCAAGGTGGCAGCCTCTAGCTTATTGCTGGGTGGCATTACTCCTGTGGCTGATGGCGATCGCCCCTGCCCAAGCATCTGTTTTACTGCGGATTGCCATTGAAAACCAAGTGAGTCAGATAAAAGTGGGGAGTTCCACCAGGGCGATCGTCCGGGATAGCAATGGTCGCACCTTGGGCGAACTTCCGGGAATGACCGCTTACATGGCTAGTTATAGCGGGTCGGGAGTTGCCCTGCACAATTGGCAAGCTAATCAAATTTACATTCAACCCACAGGCAATGGATATGTGTTTATCGGCGATCGCTGGTATCGGGGCGCCATTAACCTCGTGCGGACTGACGGCGGACTCACGGCGGTGAACAACGTTAACCTAGAACACTATCTCTACAGCGTCGTTGGGGCAGAAATGAGTCCCAACTGGCCCCTGGAAGCCCTAAAAGCCCAAGCGGTTGCCGCCCGTTCCTATGCCCTCTACCAGCGAGAACGGGGCAACAACCCAACTTATGACTTAGGGGATACCCAAGGGTGGCAAGTTTACAAAGGCTTAGAAACTGAAGCCCCCAGCACTTATGCGGCGGTAGACGCCACTGCCGGACAGGTGATGGTACACAACGGCAAAATTATTGAAGCATTTTTTCACTCATCGTCGGGCGGACATACAGAAAACGTCGAAGAAGTTTGGACGGAAGCTAGACCTTATTTACGGGGGGTTCCCGACTACGATCGCGGCGCCCCAGTTTACGAATGGAGTACCAGCGTCTCTGTTTCTCAACTCAGCAATCTGATTTCCGGGGTGGGCAAGATCGTCAGTATGCAACCGGAAAAAACCACCAAAACTGGACGAGTCATCACCATGAAAGTAATTGGGGACAGCGGACAGCGGGCGATCGGTGGCGAACAGATCCAAAAACTTCTGGGGCTGAAAAGTACCCGGTTTAGCATTCAAAAAGCCAATGGTGTCTTTCAAGTTTACGGCAAAGGATTTGGTCATGGCGTGGGGATGAGCCAATGGGGGGCGCATAATTTAGCGCTTGCGGGGGCAAACTACCAACAAATGCTCTATCACTATTATCAGAATGCTTCTCTGGCTAAATTACAAGTTCAGTAGAATTTGTTCAACAGACAATTCTTGTTTTCCCCGGCTAAAAAGCCTCCTTGCTAAGGAGGTTTAGGGGGATAAATTAAGCAGAAATAACTAATAACCAAAAACCGAAATGACCAAAAACCAAAAACCAAGAACAAACAACCGAGAACAAACAAGCAAATAAATGGAACCATAACCGGCGAAAACCTGATTTTTTATGCTTCTTCGCCGGTGGCGAGGGCCAATTAGTCTAGGGTTTTGAGAGATAAAATACAATTATTGTCATCCTGGGTTAGCCGCTCGAATCTAGTATTAAAAAATCTGGTAAATAGGGTTAATAAAGCGTTAATAAATAGCATTTTTAGAAATAGTTGTGGCACCCGTAGCCAATAAAATATTTTATTTTTCTTTATGCCGAAGCCGCCACTACTCTATTCATTATAATCCGTTACTGAAATCCGCTACTTCCGGTGTCAAGACTTTATGCTATTTCATTCTATTTCTGAGCGAAAAAGCTCAGATAGCATAGGCAGTTTTATTTTTTGATTTTTTTATTGAAACAATGTTAAAGTTAGATTGCCATTTATCCAAATTTTTTGATTAACTCATTCATGGTAAATATCGTTGACTCGAAACCCTTGATTTCTCAGGCTGAATATGCTAAAAAACTACGCCCATTACTTCCCCCGGAAGCTTTTCTCCCTGACCAAAGCTATACATGGATATTGCTAATCAATCTCAGCATATTAATCTTAGGTTGGGGAATTGCCGATTATCTCGATCGCTGGCCGGCGTACTTGTTATGGTTGTATTTACCATTCGCCTTGGTCATGGGGAATAGTGTGATTGTCTCGCTGTTTAGCACTCACAATATTATGCACAGTGCGGCTATTAAAAACCCCCGGTTAAAACAAGCGATCAGCTTATTGGGACTAACCATGTTATGGATGCCGCCAACATTATGGAAAGCCGTCCATAATCGAGAACATCATCATAAGACCAACTCTTTACAAGACCCCGATCGCAACTATTTAGCCGAACAGCCAAAAAACTGGGGCAAATGGATTCAAAATCAATTTGTTCCCTCCGCAGAAGTCAACCCAATTTTGTTAACAATTGGCATGGCTCATGCTTGGGGCGTCCACGGTTTTCGGAATCTAAGTTCCGTCTTATTTTTTAATAACGGGAACACAAAATATCCAGTTGCTTCATTCACCGTGAGTGAATCAGACCGCCAAGCCATTGGGGCGGAATTGCTGATAATGATTGGCCTGCATTTGAGCATTTTGGCTTTTCTAGATTTCCATCCCATCAAGCTATTGCTTGGCTATTTTTTACCAATTTGGATTGGTCATGGTGGGGCAATGTTTTATATCTACACCAACCATATGCTCTGTCGAATGACCGAGGTCAATGACCCACTAATTAACAGTATTTCCTTGCGGGTGCCGAAAATTTTTGATGTGCTGCATTTAAACTTTTCCTACCATACAGAACATCACATTTTTCCGGGGATGAACTCGGATTATTACCCAATGGTGCAAGAACTGTTAAAAACTCACTATGGCGATCGCTTTAACTTGTTAGATGCGGGGAAAGCTTGGCAATTAATGTTACAAACTCCCCGGCATTACCTAGATGAAAATACTTTCACCGACTGGACGGGCACCAAATCTGTCCCTTGTCCTCTGTCTGCGGATCTTTAGTGAGAAACCGGGTTTCTTAAGTTAACCTCAGCCTCCCCACCGGCCCCTACATAGAAACCCGGTTTCTCATCGCCCCAGGTTTCTCAAATTAGACCTTATCCATGCCCAAAACTCTAACTAAAAACGCCCATTTATCTGCCACCTCTTCAATAATTTTTGTTGTCGGTTTATCTGCCCCATGTCCGGCTTTAGTTTCAATGCGAATTAATATCGGCGCCTCTCCCCCTTGGGCAGCTTGCAACGCCGCAGCAAATTTAAAACTATGGGCAGGAACCACACGGTCGTCATGGTCAGCGGTGGTAATTAAAGTGGCGGGATAATGAGTCCCTGGCTTTAAATTATGTAACGGAGAATAAGCATAAAGGGCTTTAAATTCTTCGGGATTTTCTGGAGAACCGTATTCCGAACACCAAGCCCAACCAATAGTAAATTTGTGGAAACGTAGCATATCCAAAACCCCGACCGCAGGCAAGACTGCCGCGAATAAATCCGGGCGCTGAGTCAGGCAAGCTGCTACTAATAAACCGCCATTACTACCGCCCCCGATCGCCAATTTTTCCCGGCAAGTATATTGATTAGCAATTAACCATTCCGCGGCGGCAATGAAATCATCAAAAACATTTTGTTTGTTCAGTTTTGTCCCCGCTTGATGCCATTCTTCCCCGTATTCACCGCCACCGCGTAAGTTAGCAATGGCCAAAATTCCTCCATATTCCATCCAGACCAACTGAGACACCGAAAAACTGGGAGTGAGGGAAATATTAAAGCCCCCATAGCCATATAAATAAGTGGGGTTATTCCCATCGAGTTTAATCCCTTTTTTATGGGTGATGAACATGGGGACGCGGGTGCCGTCTTTGCTGTGGTAAAATACTTGGTGACTTTCATAGTATCCGGGATTAAAGTCTACCTGGGGCTGCCGAAATACGCTGCTTTCTCCGGTCAGCATATTGTAACGATAAATGGTGCTGGGAGTGGTAAAACTGGTGAAGCTGTAAAAGGTTTCCGTATCGGCGCGATCGCCATCAAAACCCCCTGCCGAACCGAGTCCCGGTAAGACCACATCCCGCACCCAAGAACCATCTAGGTTAAAGATTTTAATCTGACTATGAGCATCTTTTAAATAAGCTGCCACAAACTGATGATTTAGGACGCTAACTCCTTGTAAAGTTTCCGTTCGTTCCGGGATAATTTCGGTTTGATTTCCATTAGTAATATCAATAGCAATTACTCGACCCCGAGGCGCATCTAAATCCGTTTCAAACCAGAAAACCGAACCATCATTATCAATAAAACTATATTGGGCTTTAAATTCGCTAATCAGTTCTACAACTTCGGCAGATGGATCGGTTAAATTTTTGTAAAATAGCAAATTTTTTGGGTCAGTTCCTAGCCAAACCGAGATAATTAAATATTGGCCATCTTCACTCACAACCCCACTAAAGCCCCATTCTTTTTGCTCCGGGCGGTGATAGACTAAAATATCTTGGGATTGGTCTGTGCCAATTTTGTGATAGAATAGCTTCTGATAATAGTTAACATCTTCATGCTTGGTTTGTTCGTTGGGTTCATCATAACGACTGTAGAAAAAACCTTGATGGTCGTGAGTCCAGGATGCCCCAGAAAATTTACTCCATTTAATAATATCCGGTAAATCTTCCCCCGTTTCAATATCGCGGACGTGCCATTCTTTCCAGTCAGAACCGGAATAAGACAGGGCATAAGCCATCAAATTGCCATCTTTACTAATGGCAACCCCACTCAGGGAAACGGTGCCATCTTCTGACAAAAGATTGGGGTCAATTAATACTCTAGGTTCATCGTCTAGGGAGTTGAGAACATATAAAACACTTTGGTTTTGGAGGCCATCATTTTTATAGTAAAAATAGCGATCGCCTCTTTTAAAAGGAATACCGTATTTTTCATAGTCCCAAAGCTGGGTTAAACGTTGCTTGATTTTTTTTCGTTGGGGAATTTGACCCAAGTAGCTAAATGTCACCTGATTTTGCGCTTCCACCCAGGCTTTAGTTTCTGCGGAGTCCGGGTCCTCTAACCAACGATACGGGTCAGCAACTTCCACCCCATGATAAGTATCAATTTGATTGACTTGTTGAGTTTCTGGATATTTAAGAGATGGCATTTTGTAATTCTGGAATTAATGACTAACTTTTATTATAGCTGCTTTTTTAGCTAATTATTAGATTTTATATATGTAAGGCAGGCATTGCCCCATTTAATTCTATCATATATAATTCTATCATATATAGCGCGTATATAGCGATTTATCAGGGTTTTATCTCTAGACTATGCTTGCTGTTGGTTGCGGTTAAAGATAAAAAAGCTTGTTGGGCAGCCGCTTGTTCCGCCGCTTTTTTTGATCGCCCTTTTCCCGTCCCTTGTCGCTTTCCTTGTATCCAAACTTCGGCGGTAAACCGTTCTTCTGGGAGGAGAGCATCACAGTCAACTACAGGAGTTTCTCGGACGCGATATTCCGGTAAAGATTTATAGTTAGTTTGCGTCCAACCTTGCAGGGCGTGTTTATAATTCTGTCGGGCTGGATCTTGGCTAATTTTAACTGCAAATGGTTTAAAATGTGTATCCAACCAAGGACGAATATACTCTAAAGTATGGGTTGATAAATACAAAGCCCCCATGACCGCTTCCAAGGCATCAGCCAACCGGGACTGACGACCAGGAATATCCCTTTTAGTGCTGGCAGACATGAGTAAATAATCTTCTAATCCATAACAATCCGCAATTTCTGCTAAGGTGCGATCGCTGACTAATTCTGACCGAATAGCGGCAAATTCTCCTACTGGCGAATCTGGATAAGTTTCTAACAGTAATTCCGCCGCAGCCAAACGCACCACCGCATCCCCAACAAACTCTAACTGTTGATAATTGCGATCGACGGAACTGGTAGGGTGAGTTAAAGCTAAATCCAAAAGTTGCCATTGCAGAGGTAAATCACTAGAAAGCCCCAGCCTTTCCACTAACTGTTCTAATTCCCGTTGTCGCGGCGGATATTTAACTTTCAGAGAAACTTTCAGAGAAACTTTCATATAATTCATAGAAATCGATGATGTATCGCTAGGCATAAACCTAAATAATCTCAGTTAATTGGTGCCAAAGAAACCTAACATTGAGACGCTTTCTATGGCCAAAAAATTGCCAAAAAATTGCCAAAAAAAGAAAGAGTAAGTCATAAGCCGGGTTCTGTTCTGCAAAAGTGCCAAGCACTTCCGAGGGCGGTTATCTATCTGGGACGCTTGTTACCAAACGCCTCTTGCGGTTTCTAATATCGGAACTGGTAAAAGACCAACCATAGTTCCATCTACCTTGCTCCCAACCGGGGTTTACCTAGCCAGCGCCTCTCGACGCTGCTGGTGCGCTCTTACCGCACCATTGCACCCTTACCAATTAGTAATCAGTTATCAGCCCAAGGCTAAAAGCTAATTGCTAACTGGCGGTATCTTTCTGTGGCACTATCCTCGCGGTCACCCGCACTGGGCGTTACCCAGCAAGTTTGGTCTTTCGGGAGCCCGGACTTTCCTCAGACAGGAAACCTGTCCGCAACCACCTACCCTTACTCTTTCCCGGCTTCTATTGTACTCCTAGGTGGGAATATCTGGGCAGGTTTTGGGGAGCTTTAGGTGCGGAGGGGCTCCCCCGCTCCCCCACACCTCTGCACCGAAAGCTCCCCCGCTCCTTATCTCATCTTTTCGCTTCTTGAGCATATTTAAGCAATTCTTGGGCTTCGGCGGAAACCGTAGTTCCGGCGGGAATACTTTGCAATTCATTAATAATTTGCTGCAAAGTGCTGGCTATTGCCCCTTGGCTATAGGAACTATCGTCAGTATTTAAACGTTGCCATTGAGCAATTAAATTTTTGGCTCGGTTCATCGCGTTTACTGATTTTTCTTCCGCATCAATTCTAATTTTAACTGCGGCTAAATTAGCTTGATATTCCGCTAATTTTTGTTGGGCTTCGGGATAAGTCGGTTCATCAACCCGCACTTGTTCTAATTGATCCATCGCTTTTTCCCATAATTGAGCAACTTGTTCCCATTTGGCGGCAGAATGAGGCGGATTTTGACTCATAATCGCGGCTTGCATTCCAAAGGCTTTTGCCGCTTCAATTAAATTACTGCTGCGTTCAAATGTTGCCGAGAACCCAGAAATTTTTTCAAAATCTCTTTTGGCTGCCGTCAGTTTTGGTTCTGCTATTTTCGCCGCTAAAGTATTGGGATAAATTTGCTCCATGAGGTCGATCGCACTTTGCCAAGCCGCGATCGCCTGTTGTTTTTCCTTAGCATTAGCTGTGGCATATTGTTGTTGAGCAGCAGTTAAAGCAACTTCTGCATTAACAAGCTGATCTTGGGCATTTTGTTCTTGAAATATCTGGGCTTCCATCCGACCAATCAGTTTTCTAGCTGATTGAAATTCATCATAAGTAAACCCCCAAGTGCAGCTAAAAAATCGGCAATACATTTGGGGTTCATAGCCTAAAAACCACACCGGCAATTTGTCTAAATTTGCTTGGGCTTGTTTAACCTTACTCGCTCCTAATTCTATATCTGCGGCGCTGGTCGAATTATTAATCAATTGGTCGGCTTGTTCTACATAAGCGATCGCTTCTCGGTAATTGCGATCCATACTCATATAACTAGGCAACAATAAAATCGGGGCAACTTTAGCCACAGGTCGGCGAATCATCGGATAAGGTAAATTAGCCAAAGCAACCAAACCAGTCACCCCTAAACCTGCTGCCATCGTTAAAAAAATCAGCTTGGTAAAATTCAATAAATTCGCCAATCCCGGAGATGAATTTGCTGAATTTGATGAACTGTGATTCACTTTCGCTGCCTCCTGCAATACCCCTTGACTAAATTGGGGATAAGTAGTTATGACAATCTTTCTCAATTCTTCCAAACTAGCCGGTTTTCCTTCTTGAATTAGCAAATCTTGCAACTGTTCCAAAACCAATTGTTTCTCCAACTTTTGCATCGGATCGTTGCCGGTCAACTTTTCAATTTCCCCTTGCAAAATTTGATAAGCGCGTGGATTTAGACGAGGCATAATGTCATTCCTTCTTCCTCGATGAGAGGTTAATTAATTGTTAGGTAGAAGGTGCTCACTTATCCTGGTTGATTTTATTGGTTTTATGAATAAATCACTCAGGCAAAGTCATCTATTTTTTACTCTGGTTTTTAACTCTTGATTTAACTCTGGGAGTTGAATGTGTCAGAGATCGGCCTAAAGCCCGCACAGCGAAAAGCCGATCGCCGATCGCTAATCACTCATCTTTGAAATTGAATCACTGAGACTGCGATCGGGCATGATTGCCCCTTGCAAATTAGCCAATTCCCAGTCGATTTCAGTGAGTTCTGCATTCCGCAAATCCGACTGACAAAAACTACTATATGCCACCTTAGTTTCGCGTAGTAGCGACGCATAACGCAAATCTGTTTCCACCAACGTTGGCTCACTTAAATAGCAATCACTTAAGTTCGCACCCGTCAAAGAACATCGCGATAAATCAATATCTCCTAAATCCGCACCACTGAGATCCACTTGGTTAAAATTACGTTCCCCTTGTTGGTAGCGGTGTTTGAGTTCAGCAGCTTCCATCAATCTCTCCTCGGATAGCTTTAGGCATGATAAGAATATTGTACCGGGCAGAGAATAAACAAGACAAGCAACCGGGTTTCTTTGTCCCATTCTTCAGTTAACGGCGATCGCCAGAAAAGAAACCCGGTGTCTGGGTTCTCTATTGCCCCATCCGTTGCCCCATCTTTTGCCAATCAATTTTGACTGATTCTGCCATCGGGCATAGTCGCACCAGTTAAATTAGCATCAACTAAATTGGTTTCTCGGAACATGGCAAATTGTAAATTTGCTTCGGTTAAATCCGCTTGATTTAAGTTAGTATTGAATAAATTTGTACCCCGCAAATCTGCATAGCGTAGGATTGCCCCTTTTAGGTTTGCCCCCCGCAGATCCGCTTCAAATAGGTTGGCAGAATCTAATCGAGTTGGTCGATTATTGCGTTGAATTAGAGTTAAATCTGCCCCGCGTAAGCTACTGCGTTGTAGATTTGCTTCCATTAAAGAAGCACCACTCAGGTCAGCAAAACTTAGGTCGGCGCCACTTAAGTCCGATTTGTCAAAGTTCGCGGTACTGAGTTTCGCCCCGCGTAGGTTCGCCCCGACTAAACGCGCCATTCTCACATTAGCTCTGGCTAAATTTGCGTTACTTAAGTTACTGTTACTTAAGTTAGCCTTAACTAAGTTCACGCCCGTGAGAATAGCTTGGGAAAGATTAGCCCCAGATAGGTCGGCATCTCTTAAGTCTCCGGCAGTTAAGTGAGAAACAACTAAAGGCGGGTTGACGCTGGTAATTACACTTATGCCAGCGCTATTGGGATGCGGTTGGGCGAGGTTTGCCTCACTTAAATTAGCCCCAGAGAGGTCAGCCCAGCGAATAATGGCACCAGATAAGTCCGCCCGATATAGATTGGCGCCCCGCAAGTCGGCGCCCCGCAAGTCGGCGCCCATGAGTTTTGCTCCCGCTAGGTTCGCGCTGCTGAGGTCTGCCCCCACCAGGTCGCATCCCAGGCATTCATTTCTGGTTAGTAATCTGTTTACATGGTCAGCGTTGGCAGCGATCGCCAGATGGCTAAATCCTAGAGGAGTTATTACTGTAGCGGCGAGCGCGGCAATAACCTGCCAGAGATTTGCTCCTGTTTTGGGTGGACAGTTGTTTTGGGGTAATTTGCCGGAAAAATTCATTGAGATAGTCATCATATTGCGTCACATTATAAGTGAATGTTAAGTGCATACATTTCTCGCTGGCAATTGATCGTCAAACCCATCTGACTTGTGGGGCGATCGCCCATCGAATATCTATCGCCAAAATTTTATACTGGTAAATAACGTGAAATTTTGATTGAGGTCAAGATATGGCTCCCAATCCCACGATTATGCAAGCCGTGGAACAATTAAATTATCGTGTCACCGTGGGGGACGTGGCAGCAAAAGCGGGCTTAGATGTGAAAATCGCCGAACGAGAACTTTTAGCCCTGGCATCTGATGCGGGGGGACATTTACAGGTAGCAGATACGGGGGATTTGGTGTATCTGTTTCCCAAAGATTTTCGGGGGATTTTACGCAATAAGTTCTGGAAACTGCGACTCCAAGAATGGTGGGAAAAAGTCTGGCGGGTTTTATTTTACTTAATCCGCATTTCCTTTGGCATTATTCTGATTGTATCAATTATCCTGATTTTTGCCACCATTTTTATTATCGTCACCGCATCCAATCGGAACGACAACAATGGTGAAGGACGCAGCCGTTCCGGAGGTGGCGGCATGATTTTCATGCCTAACTTTTGGTATTGGGGCGATTTATTCTGGTTTTTCGACCCAGACTATCACCGCGGCTACCAACGGCGTCAGGAACGACGCGGTTCCCACGAGTCCGAGAAAAAACCGGGGATGAATTTCCTAGAGGCGGTGTTTTCCTTCTTATTTGGCGATGGTAATCCCAATGCCGACTTAGAAGAAAAACGTTTTTCCTTGATTGCTACAGTGATTCGCAACAATGGCGGCGCCGTGACTGGGGAACAAATCGCCCCATACCTGGACCAAGCGATTGATGACTATGAAGAATATATGCTGCCGGTACTGACCCGGTTCAATGGTCTGCCTCAAGTCAGTCCCGACGGGGAAATTGTCTATCATTTCCCAGAACTACAAACTACGGCAACCCAAACCCACCGACAATCGGTTCCTGCCTATTTAGAAGAAATCCCCTGGCAGTTTAGTCAAGCCAGCAGCGGCCAAAAAATCCTGGCGGCAGGATTGGGTGGCTTAAATTTAGTCGGGGCTTTGATGTTGGGTTCCCTGCTGCAAGACGACGAAATCGCCGAAGTCGTCAAAGAACTCGGTGGGTTAGTCGGCTTTGTGGATTCAATTTATTGGCTGTTATTGACTTATGGCGCGGCTTTTTTAATTATTCCTTTGGTGCGTTATTTCTGGATTCAATGGCGTAACCAGAAAATCATCGCCAACAATCAACAACGCCAAGAACGGGCGATCGCTTTGGAACAACCCGATGACCAACTCCGGAAAAAACTCGCCTACGCCAGCCAGTTTGCTGCCCAAAATGTCATCAGCACTGCGAACCTAGCCTACAGTACGGAAACCGATTTAATCGAACAAGAATTTCAGCAATCGGCCAAAATTGACGCGGAGTGGCAGCGTAAATTAGAGGGAAAATAGTTGTCAGGGATCTGGTCAGCGATCGCTCCTTCCTTATCTGCGATTAGCCCCAAGTATTTATATTGTAGGGTGGGCTGGCATTCCACACTTATGGGAGGAAAGAGGAAAGAGGAAAGAGGAAAGAGGATAGAGGATAGAGGAAAGTGAAAAGTGAAAAGTGAAAAGTGGAAAG
>FWWL01004404.1_pt1 | contig 23826 bp, 25 predicted proteins | sample 2228331 | NCBI WGS metagenome assembly FWWL01 (sample SAMEA103939775, study PRJEB20133) | metagenome | reverse complement strand
TAAACAATTCTGGAGGGATGAAATGAAAACAATGTCGGGGAGCAGGCTTGAAAAACGAGTAGGTTCTATCTTTATCCACGTCTCAGACATAAAACGGGCAGTTGAATGGTATAGCCGAGTGTTTGATCTGCCATACAATGAGGATTACATGGAGGGGCGGCTTTCTACGGTTTATACTCTGCATTTCGAAGGAACCGAGATTCTGCTGGATTCCAATAATGGCGCGGCACCAGCTCCCCAACCGCTTATGTTTTTTAAGACAGATGATATTCGGCAGACTCTCCAGTTTCTGAAGGAATCTGAGGTCCTGATACACAACGAGATCTTAGAGATCCATATCGTCATTTTTGAAGATCCTGATGGCAACCGATTGATGGCGATCCAAATGTAGCACTGTTCTACCAACGAGGAACGTTAGTATCATAAGACGGAAGGATGAGGCTGCCGGCAAGATCGGTAGCCTCGTTAACGTATTGGGCAGATTACTTGAACTTGTTTTTTATCTTGCATGCCTTTAGATATTAGGTTAGTTTCATACTTAACGGGTACAAGGTAACAAAATAAGAAAGAAAAGTGGTGGTGGGTGACAGTGACTTTTACAATTCGTCGACCAATGTTAAATGATGCTGAAGAGGTCGTTTCTTTAAGTAAAAGAATTTCTGATCGGTATTTTGAAGAACTTGATGAATGGGAAAAGGCATCTGAAAACCAAGATAACTTAAGACGTTATTTTGTTGTAAATAGTAACAATTATCCTAACATAATTGGATATGCTGGTGTTCGACCAGACATACCAAGACAACCAGGGTTAGGATTATTTCGCATTCAACTAGGAGTTGACCCTAAATGGAGAAATCAAGGAATTGGTCACGGACTTATTGATGCGGTTTCTCATGAACTCCAAGAAATAAATGCAGCTACCATGCGGGTGAGGATAGTTGAAAACAACGAGATTCTGAGGTTTTTTTTAAAAATGGGTTTTTCTGAATATGAGCAGATGATAAGACTAAAAGCGAATGTAGTGAATATAGATACAAATCTTTTAGATTCTCAAATCATCGAACATAAATCAAGAGGAATTACAATCAGCACGCTTGAAGAAGAGTTGAGAGAAAATTCTGATTGTTTTATAAAATTATATGAATTGGAGAAAGAATTAGTCGCAAGTCTTCCAAACACAAACCCCGTTGTACCAATGTCTTATGAAGCTTTTCTAAACAAACTCACTCACATAAGAGATGTATATAAAGGGTATTTCATCGCAAAAGATGGTACAAATTACATAGGATGTTGCTACATAACGAAAAAGGAAGCAGATAAACACGGTTTAGGCCAAGGTTTAACTGGAGTTTTAAGTATATATCAAAAACGAGGTATCGCTTCAACTTTAAAATATTGTACAATTCAATACGCTAAGCAAAACGGCTTTCATTATATTGAAACAGCAAGTTTAAGTAACAATATAAAAATGCTCGCTGTACAAAGGAAAGTTGGATTTAGGATTGAAGAAAGTGAAATTAGATTAGAAAAGAAAATATAGTAACGGGTTACAGTGAACCGTACCATAAGAGCTTAAGCTAACGGGTGACGTTACTTGAAAAGGGATCACTTACTGCAGTTGTAGTTAGTTGATCCCTTTTGTTCGGGCAGTTTAAAGTAATTCTGCTGATAACTATGCTAAAGACTCGGCGATGCTAATAATCCAGTCGCGGTTGTCTTGTTCTGCTAATATTTCATATTGGAGTGGCTTTCTGGAACCTCGTTCTTCCTCAGCCCAAATTAAATGTTGCCGTTGGTTGTCCGCTACATAAACACCCTGATGCCCACGAACCGATAAATGCTCAATCGTTTGTTGTTCCAAATCCGCAACGTGTACACTACTCTTGGTTGTTCTGAAAATACGCAACTCGAAAGTTTTCTCTGCTTTGGAGTAGAAGAGTTTCATACCTACTAGGACGCCATTTGGACGTAAATCACGAACGATGATACACTTTCCTGTTTGCTCGCTTTCGGCGACCATGCCATCAATTTCGTCCTGACTTAAGTTATCGAATCCATAATACACTCGGATTTCCTGCAATTCTGCATCAACAGGAAAGGATGGTTTCCACGGAGATGCTAACTCTAAGAGAGCATCCATACCTTGCTCCCATCTTACCGCATCATAGTTCGTTTGTTGACTGAAAGTGCCCTCACCCTGACTAGCAATATAGATAGCCTTCCCCATGCCGGGCTTTAATTCTCGAATAATTGCATCCATTAAGTCGTCGTCTTGGAACGAATCGATTCGTAAGATAGCCAATGTATCGCCTTTTTGATTTTTCATCTCCACTTGTTCCATAACTTTCCTCTTAAGGATTAAGGGAGGATGGACCGAATCTGCCTTCGATTTCAAAGTTAAAATCCACGAATCAAGATTTTGATCATTTTTCTGCATATTGTTCTCTCCCCATTGATTTTCTCATACGCAATAACGCTTGATTCAACCTGGATTTAACCGTACCTAACGGGATGCTTAGTCCGTCGGCAATCTCCTGTTGGGAAAGATCATTTACATATCGAAGAATGAGTACCTGCTTCAATTTTTCGGGGAGTTTGTTGATTTCAACCATGACAAAATCATTTTCATCTATTTTGAATTGATCAAGAATAGATTCTGATATTGGTTTCTCGGCTTGAACTTCCCGCTCTTTCTGTTGGTTTCTTTTCTCCTTCCAGCATTTTCGTTTATGAGCTTGAAATTGTCTAACCGTGATTCCGTAGAGCCAGCTATGTAGAGAGCGGTTCGATTCAAACTTATTAAAGCTCCTATAAAGCTCCATATATACATTTTGTGCAATATCTTCTGCATCGTGTCTAGAACCACCACTCAGGAAGTATAGCGTACGGTAGACACCTCCTATTGTTTCATTGTAAAGTTCTTCGAACGCGTCCATGTCTCCTGAAAGTATCAACCGAACCAATTCGGATAATTTTTGATCAGTCATACCACACCCCCTAACCCAACCGCCTATCCTATATTGGTCTTTTTTGTGAAAATCGTTCGTATTCCTAGCACTCTTCGGATCTTCGCTTCTAATCTCTTGCTTGTATTGTTTCCTTACCTTACTATTCCAACGGAAGCCACAGACTGCAGGAGTGCGTTCTAAACGTTCTCCAAGCTCGTTAAATGCCTTTAATTGGTGCTGCCGAATCGAATATGCTCAAGCACTGTTTCCGCCAGTATAAGATCAAACGTTTTTCTAATTAATTGTATCAGTTACCAATTTATTCAGATAAGGTATCATTTTTTCCGTAATCTAAAACAATAAATCCATGGCAGTTCTGTCATCTGGGAATTTTCGTAATTGGTATTTACTTAGGACATAATAAAGTATATAGTATATATAATATATTGTATCTATATTATTGGATCAAGAATGGACATTCCTTGACATTTCGATACACAAGTTGGTTCACAGTGTTTATATACATAACTTTTAATTATGAAAAGTTATGTAAATTGACCAACTACCAATTGAACAAATTCTTAGGGAATCGATTTGATAATTTTGTTATCAAAGAATTGAGGTGTATTTGATGGAAGAACAGAATCATATTATTGAAATTCAAAATTTAAACAAAACGTATATTTTTTCAGAGAGAGATCCTAAAAGAGGAGTTATATATAACCTTTTTTATCGAATAAATAAGGTAAAATATGCCCTAATCAATTTTTCTATATCTATTAATTATGGTGAAATTGTTGGCATAATTGGCCCAAACGGAGCGGGGAAAACAACATTAACGAAAATGTTAACGGGTATCATTCATCCGACATCCGGTTCAATAAGTGTTCTTGGTTTCAAACCGTACCAGCTGAGGGATGATTTCAAAAAGAAAATCGCTTTGGTTATGGGACAAAAAACACAGCTATGGTGGGACCTGCCTGTTATAGATACGTTTTTATTAAATAAAGAACTGTACGAAATACCGAATGAATTATTCAAAAAGAATCTAGAATTCTTTTTATCCTTGATGGAAGTTGAGGATCTATTAAATGTTCAAGTGCGCCGTTTATCTTTGGGGGAAAGAATGAAAATGGAGTTAATCTCTTGTCTGCTTCACGATCCAGTTTTGTTATTTTTAGATGAACCCACTTTAGGACTTGATTTGATTGCGCAAAAAAAAATTAGGCAATATTTGAAAGAAATAAATAGAACAAAAGGGACAACTATTTTATTAACTAGCCATTATATGGATGATATAGAATATCTATGCAATAGGGTAGTAATAGTTAGAAAGGGAGAGAAAATTTATGATGGAGAAATAGAAGATTTAAAAAATAAGTATGCGAATTTGAAATATATATCTATCACATTTGAAGATGGATTCGATTCAGAATATTTCCGTAAAGATAACGTGATAGTTATGGATGAATCTCCACAAAGCATAAAAATATGTGTGGCTCCAGAAGAATTACATACTGTTTTGAATCGGATCGTCAATCAATTTTTAGTTAGCGATATAAAGGTGTTAGATGAACAAATCGAAAGTATTATAGAAAAAATATATATTGATGGTGCAGAGTATAATGAAAAGAATTAAAAAGCATCTTTCGATTATGAAAATTGTGTTAAAAAACCAAGCTATCTATAGATTTAATTTATTTGCAAGTTGTATTTTTCCAATATTCTATATTTTTTTATACCTTGTTATTTGGAACGCCATTTTTAGTAGCAACAAGGATAAGGATCTTGGTTTTTCGTTTGGGATGATGATTACATACTATATTATTGTAAGTTTGTTTTCGAGATGGAGTTCATTTGATCATATTGCGATATCAATTGCAAGTGATATAAAAAATGGCGAGTTCTCAAAATATCTTATTCGTCCTCTTAAATTAGTAAGTTTTTATTTTACGAGTTGCATCTCTATTGTGTTTTTGAACATACTCATAAGTATATTTTCGCTATCTTTATGGATTTTGATTTTTTCAAAATACTTCGTTTTTCCTAATCAACTTCAGGATCTTATCAGCTCAATCCCGCTGCTCTTTTTGGGGATTTTTTGGTTGATGCAATCTAATTTTCTTATCTCATTGCTTGCTCTCTGGCTGGACGAAGTTTATGCATTCTTTCATATTAAAAGAACACTGTTTGGATTTCTTATGGGTGAATTTGTTCCATTGAGCTTGTTTCCGGCCTCATTTCTATTCATATTTAAATTTCTTCCTTTTTACTACATATTTTACTTCCCAATTGAAATATATCTTGGGAAAGAGAATAACAACATACTTATGGCATATTTATGCTTAATTGCCTGGAATGTCTCATTTTATTTTATTAATAATATCGTATACAAGAAAGCGATTAAGACGTATTCAGGAGTAAGCATATGAAAGCAAAGAGATTTATGAAATTTTATACAGCTCTACTAAGGTTTCAATTTATGAAGGCGACTAAGTACAGATTAAATTTTTGGTCAACGGCCATTATTGATATCGTTAATATACTATTAGGTTTTATGAGTTTTGTCGTTATATTCCAAAACGTTGACAATATCAATGGCTGGACCAAAAATCAAGTTTACTTTTTTTGGGGAACAATCCGTCTAATCGATTCCACAGTCATGTTTACAGTTTTTTTGGGTGTGTTGAGTATTCCGGAAAAAATAAAAAGTGGCAATTTTGATTTTGCTTTAATTCGACCAATTAATACACGCTTGCTTGTTTCCTCGGAGGGAATGGATGTAGCTTCATTAGCCAACTTTTTGTTTTCCATTGCAATCGTATTATTTAGTATTTCAAAAATGTCTATTGAAATAGGTTTTATTAAAATAAGCGGTTACATCATTTTGATTATTTTAATGAGTTATTTATATTATTGTATTCTATGTTTATCTCGATTCTTGGCATTCTGGTTGATTAACATTGATGCACTTACAAATCTTGAAAGTTCATTAATCCAGTTCGGTTATAAAGCTCCAGGGGTTATATACAAAGGATGGGTAAAAGTGATTTTATATACTGTTATTCCTTTTGGATTACTCGGAACAATTCCCACACAATTTTTCACAGATCGCTTGAGTATTGGTGTTTGGATATTAGTTATCCTAGTGGTGCTCTTTTTTCATTGGATAACCCAATTTATATGGAAGAGGGGACTTAAAAGATATAACAGTGCAAGTAGTTAAATCGAGTGCGCTAGAGAAAAGAGGAGATCACTTTGGAACAAACATTAGTCATCACATTTGGTGGGACGGATTCCGAGAAAGACAGTCTTTTTTATGTGGCAACCAAAATTTCCCGAAAATTGAATAAAAACCAAGTTAGTAATATAATCTTTGATCTCAATAATAGTGAATTTAGGAGAAGTTTTGAAACAAAAATTCCAAAAAACGCAGTTTATCTTATATTAGACCCTTATTATTATATCTCTAACAAAAGATTTGATATAAGGACCATTTTAGATTGTAAGAGGATCAGATATACGGGTCCAAGTATAAGTTCTAGTGCAAATACTGCTGACAAAGTAGCAAGCAAACATATATCAAGCAGTCCTTTGGTAAAAAACATTTTGTATCAAGTTTGCAAAACCACTGACGATATTCACACTTTTGTTAAAACAACGCGGTTCCAATCATACATATTAAAACCCATTGACAAAGGAGGAGGCGAGGATGTCTTTCTAATCCACAAGGAAAATATATTTGATTTCGATTTTGAATTGTTACTGAAACGGCATAAATCATTGCTAGTAGAAGAGTTTATTAAGGGAACGGAGTTATCTCTGCCTATAATAAGATACGAAAATGAATATATCGATTTTCCGATTGTAGGTATAACTTTACTCGGTGTAGAAATATTTGACGCTTCTGCCAAACGTACAAAGTCCTTTTATCAAGAAATTCCTTTTAATTTGGATGAAGAGAATGAATTCGTCATTAGAACGTATTCTAAAGAATTTTATGAAAAGATAAATTTTAACGGTCTGTTGCGTATTGATTTTATCCTTAAGGATACTAATGTTTACTTCTTGGAAGCAAATGGTTACCCCAACCTGGACGAAATATCAGGTATCTCGGTACCTGCGGCAAAAAAAATCGGATTGGATCAAATTGATTTGATAAATATGATCGTAAAGGAGGCTTGTTTTTATGGATAACGAAAAGGACAAGCATATTTATGTGATTTTTGGTGGTAGCTCAATGGAAAGAGAGGGTTCGATTATATCAGCTTGTGAAGTAGCGCGAGCCTTGGATAAAATTAATATTCCAAATACGATGGTTGAATATTCTGAGAACGTGATTGACTTTCTGTACAATAAAGAGTGCATAGCGTTTATATGTATCCATGGAGAAAACGGAGAAGATGGAAAAATGGCTCGGTTGTGTGAACTGCATCATATTCCGTATACTTTTTCCAGTGCAAGTGCACATGAATTTTCATTTAATAAATTGACTTTTAAAGAGTTTTTGAAAAAATGCAATGTTAAAACACCTGAAACCATTTGTAGTTCAATGGAAAATAGAGAATTCGTGCGAAGAACAATAGAAGAAAGCGAGTATGATGAGTTCATTTTAAAACCTGTATATGGTGGAGGGAGCCTAGGGATTAAATATTTTACGATTGGCGATGATTACGAGAATATTATTTTTCCCATGGAAAAAAAATATCAACCATATTTTATTGAACGGTTTATTAATGGAATATTTTTAACTTGTGTTGTTACGGGAGATCCGAATATTGATGATAAACTGGATCTTTTAGAAGTGGGTTTTGAGGGGAAAATTTATGACTATCATAAAAAACACAGCAACGAAAGAAAATATATTTTACCGTCCCAAATTGATAGCGAGCTAACAGAAGAAATTAAAGGCACATCACAAAGGTTATTTCAAAAAGGTGGTTATAACGGCGTTGTAAGATTTGACTATATCGTAAGCAATCGACAATATTTTTGTTTGGAGGTCAATACTATTCCTGGGTTATCGAAAAGTGGAAATGCCTTTACTATATGGAAACATTCAGGGTATTCCTACCAGCATTTATTGGAGTTGATTTTAAACACGGCGATTCAAATAAAAGAAGAAGCACCGGTATAGGGACCAATCCTATTGAGTAAGGAGGGATATTCTGATGAACGCTGATTTATTGCGAGATATTGCTCATCAATTTGGAACACCGGTATATTCCTATGATGCGGAATTCATCCAAAGGCAATTCGCTCTTCTTGAAGGGTGTTTACCGGAATGTATTCAAATTTTCTACTCGGTTAAAGCGAATCCACTATTAAGCATTTGCCAAATTTTGAGGGAAAAAGGTTGTGGAATTGAAGTCGCTTCTTCAGGCGAACTTCTAATAGCCCTGGAAGCCGGGTATTCCCCAGAATCTATTATCTTTACCAGTCCGGGAAAAACCGTTGATGAACTGAAGTATGCCGTAGAGAAAGAAATATATTGCATCAATATTGAATCGATTGATGAAGCTGAAATAATTAATCAACTTGCATTAGTGGAATCAAAAACGATAAATGTTGCCATCAGGATCAATCCGAATTTTAATATACCAGGTTCGATAATCAAAATGTCGGGAGTCTCCTCACAATTCGGAATTGATCAGGAACATATCGGTCATGTGTTCGAAAAGCTGAGCGTAATGCAAAACATAAAGGTGATAGGCGTGCATGTGTATTCAGGTACTCAAATACTGAATGCAGAGAATCTTGTTACTGGGTTTGAGGAAACCATCAAGTTGGCGATACAGCTATCAGAAACTTACAATTTTGATCTTGATTTTTTGGACTTGGGCGGAGGATTCGGGGTTCCATACTTTAGTAATGAAAAGCCGTTGGATACGGATTTGCTAAAGCTAAAAATGGTGTGCATGTGGAAAGAGTATGGCAACAAACTTGAAAAGACAAGGGTTATCGTGGAAAGTGGAAGATTTCTGTTAGCTGAATCAGGAGTGTATATGACCAAAGTATTATATGTAAAAGAATGTAAAGGAGCCAAATATGCAATTTGTGACGGAGGTTCAAACCACCATGCGTCATCTGCATTTTTAGGAAGGCATATACGCAATAATTTCCCCATTTATATTTTGAATAAGGATGCATCACACAATGTTAATGAGATAAATATCGTTGGACATCTGTGTACCCCAACAGATGTTCTGGGCCAAAAAGTTGTTCTTCCCTTTGTCGAAGTTGGGGACTTAATAATTATCGAAAAATCAGGGGCATATGGCCTAACTCATAGTCCCACTCTGTTTCTTAGTCATGAATGTCCCGCAGAGGTGCTGCATTATAATGGGGAGCTGCAAATTATTAGGAAGCGGGGGAAAAAGGAGGATGTCCTTAGAAATCAGGTCAAATTACCAAAGTGAAGCGGTAACTGATGGGGAGAATAGAAATTTAAGCTTAATTGAAATGATCACAGAAAACAGGAATCGGGGAATTATTGTATGGCTTTTTAATATCGGAGCAGAGAAGTATTGGAATAATTTGAGTTCTGGTGTTGTAGATGTAAATGAGGATATAGTGGTAAACCGAATTGAAGAAATCAACCTCCTGATTTGCCGTGAACAAGACATAATGATCCTGAGAAAAAAGCCTGACAACAGATATTTGAACGCACTGAGGGAAAATGGGATTACGGTACCGCAAATTCTGTCATTAGACACGGATGACTTGGTAACACCTATATCCCAGCTAATACTTGTTAATGAAAAGATAAAAGAGTATTTGACTGAAATATCAAACACAAATAATGAAGTGTATTTTGTCCCATATGCAGTAACATACATTGAGGAAGAAATCGCGAAAATTTGCAATTTGAATATTATCGGTGCACCTTCTTCGATAAATTCCATTGTCAATGACAAGGTGTTTAGTAGACAGTTGGCGGAACAACTAGGTTTTTCAGTTTGTGACGGAAAAATATGCGGTAATATTGATGAAATAAAGAGGACGTATCACTTTTTGAGAAATAACCCCCCTTATTACGACAAGGTAATTATAAAAGAACCATTCGGTGCATCGGGCAAAGGCCTGTATGTGGTAGACAGTGAGGACCAATTAAACGCTATAGTTATAAGATTAGCACGTGTGGCAAGAAAGAATAAACAAGCTAGATGGCTGGTTGAGGGGTGGTATAGAAAAAAGGCCGATGTCAACTACCAGATATATGTTGCTTCGGATGGAAAAGTTAATGTTTTTTCAATAAAGCGACAGTTGCTGAAACACACTGTATATATTGGTTCAAAAATGCCGCCTGATCTAAGTGATCATATAATCGAGCAATACTTGATTTACGGCGAGAAAATAGGCAAGTACCTTTTTGAGATGGGGTACACGGGAGTCGCAGGGATTGATTCGATCATTGATGAAAACGATTTAATCATACCTATAATTGAAATTAACGGCAGGTTTACACTCTCTACATATCTTTCTTTTATTGAACGCACCATGGGAAAAAAGAAATTCATGACAAGGTACCACAGAATCGTTACTCACTCCCCGATGGATTATGAACAGATTTGTAGTATCCTAGACAGTAATGAAATTTTATATTCCCAGCAGAAGGGAAAGGGAGTATTTATATTTACCTCAGGAACGCTTCCGTCCAATTTGATACCTGAAAAAGGTTACTGTATCGGAAGGTTGTTTATGCTTCTAGTGGCGGAGCACTGGGACGAGATTGATGAGTACTATAGAAAAGTAGAAGATATAATCAAATGGACGATAACAACACCATTCCAAAATAGAAAGGAATATTATTATGTTAAGGTACAGGAATGAAATTGAAAGCCTACTCTCAACAACACTTGAAGATTTTAATAATAAAATTGGTGAGCTAGCTGATGGTACTGACCTGACACTTTATGGTTTGGATTCAATCAGAGCGGTTGCTCTGATAGTGGCTATCGAAAATGAATTCAAAATCGAAGTTGAGGATGAGGATTTGATCATAGATAATGTAAAATCCATAAAAAAAATAAATGACATTATTGAAAAATATGCGAATCGACCGGTGGCAACGAATGAGTAAAAAAGAATTTTTGAAAGTTTCGTATCCGATCCCCTTCTACACTCAGCGAGTGGATCTTCATGACGCGAATCTGCAAGGCTTTAAGAGCAGACAAGAGGCCGAGCATTGGCAAGTGCGTGGATGTGGGATCGCAAGCATAAAGATGGTCATCGATGGTTTTCAGATTCATCGTGGTCTTAAGCTTAGTGAAGAATACGGAGAACTAGTTCATAAGGGTGTTAAGATGGGGGCATATTGTGATCGAGGTTGGATTCATAAAGGTTTGGTTGAACTTGCCAAAGAGTATGATATTGCGGGTCAAACATTTAGGCATTGCAATGCATACGATGTATTATCAGAAATAGAAAAGGATAGACCCTGTATTATATCCGTTGCTGTTGGCTTTAATGGCGGAAAAATGAATAGCAACGGCGAGATTATTCAAAAGGGCGGTCATTTGATTGTTGTTGTTGGTGCTGTTCGAGAAAATGCAAAATTGAAAGGGTTTCTTGTCCACCATCCGTCATCGAATCCTGGGATGAATTGGGAGAATCATTTAGCCTCTGTTGAAGACTTTGAGAGATCATTTTCGGGTGCTTTCATTTCATTTTGGATGAGTGAATAAGATATCTGCCCAGCTTATCGATGTTAGTGGTAAGCGACACATACCACTTAATTGGCAAAGGTCGTCCCTCTTGATTATCTTCCAGACGAGAAGTTTGTGTAATACATTATGCCTTATGTAAAATGTGAGAATCTTAAGGGGGAATTGTAATGATTAGAAGATTGAAGGTGAACAATCCTCTTTTAACTTCATACCCGTATCACGCTAATCTTCACAGTATTTTGTCTATCGTAGAAAACTATTTGCCTTGGCTATACAGTAACTACATACAAATCATGTCGTTTGAAAGAAATGGAAAACCTTGGTTTGAACATTTTTTAGTGGATATGCCTTCACATCAAAATTACATACCTTGGTTCAAAGAAAATATTATGAAGATACGTGGGGAAGGATTCTCACTTTTTAATAAAAACATTACTGACTTCATTATGGATTCTATAAATGCAGGATACTATGTAAACGTGGTTCTCGATGATTTCTATATTAGTAAGCACCCATTTTATAACAATAGACACGATGTGCATGACTATTTGATATGGGGGTATGATAGTGATCTAAAAGTTTTCGATATAGGAGCAACTTTAAAAGATTTCGCATATTTTTTTACAAAGATTAATTTTTGTGAGATTGAAAAAGCATTCTACAATCCAATTATTGAACCTCGGATTGAAATTATGCTTGTTAAAGTTAGTAACCAATTCAATGAATTTAACTTTAATATGAAGCCAATATTATTTCTGTTTGATGAGTATCTAAATTCATACAATTCGCTTTTGAAAAATGTGGAATTTGAGACAGCTAATAATTTGGGAATCCCTAAATATTTCGGTGTACAAGTATATAAATATCTAATAAAATACGTTGGGGAGAATAATTCAAATTTAGATATAAGAATGCCATTTCTTTTATGGGAACATAAACGGATTATGTCACAAAGAATTGAGTTTTTTGAGTCCATAAGTATCATTGATAAACAGAATGATTTGGTTTCCATTTACCGTGATGATATTGAGAGAAAACATACTATTATACTGAATTTATTTATAAAATTTAATATTACAAAAAAAGAGGATATACGCCAAAAAATAATTTCTTTATTAAAGGAATTGCCGGAAAGGGAGACAGAAATTTTAGAAAGAGTTGTATTACAAGCTGAGAAAAACAATTAACTTGACATCTAAACAACGACGTAAGCAGTTGCATTAGCAAAAAACTGAGGCCGTAATAGCCTCAACAAGGCGAACTCATAGAATACTCCCATAGGTTGAGACACGGGAGCGTGATAATTGAGTTATAATGATACCATGGAGAAACGGAACCGATATACCCCAAAATTTAAGACAGAGATCGTGCTGGAGGTCCTCCGTGAGGAGCAGAGTCAAATATGAACTCAGTTCGGTGATGATCAGCCAGTTGGGTGGATCAGTTGGGATAGCCGCTCCATCGGGCTGTGCACGGATTCTTCCATTCGTGCGTTTCTGGAAAAGCATGCCGGTTATAGTTAGTTATCAGGTCTGAGTCATGGATCCAACATCCAGGATCAGGCCTTTTTCATTCACATAATGCGTTCTACTATGGACATAGCTCGAGACAAGAGGTCGACGCCCATGGAAAACCATGGAAGTCTAAGACTAATGAAGTAGAATCATCTACAGTGCTGTACTGACGCTTCTTGGCGGAGGATCCTTTATGATGGAGGAAAGTGAGAGGAATCGAGGCAAGGGAAGATGAAACTGCAGGTCGAAGGCGTATCGGAATTGGTTCTGGAGGTTCAGTCCATGGAAAGGGGAGAAAATTAGGATTTCCGATAGTTGATCAATGGTCGTACAAAAAAGGGGCAATTTGATAAAAGCGGTTCGGGAAGCATTTGGGCGACTTGGCTATATATCGGGGGAATACAAGACTTGAGTTATGGCTTCCACGAAATTTTACAGAAGATCAGATAAAGGTTAAGCAATCCCCGATCAGTCAGTGGCAGAAGGGTTTGTATTATGAAGGTGGGAGTCATGTTCATTTTGCTTTGTATATTCAACCAGGCTTATTTTAAGCAACCCTCACTACATTGCGAGCCATGGAGATTGACATCCTAGATCAGAACGCAACCCACCTGGATACAGCAATCTATATTTCAAAGATTACGAAGGCAATATTGTCGAGTTTTATACTAAGAACATGAGGCAATCTTATGGTGGCAGCTTAGAGCAGGTGAATGAGATAAATTCCTGAAAAAGGAAATTTTGGCTGCTGCGACGAACAGTAGATTAACTACATATGCTTGGGGGCGTTAATATGGAAGAACAACGAATACAGCTAGATCGGCGACTCTTTATCGTGTCGGAGACCATTCGCGTAATCGAGCGAGGGTTTGCGCATTGGGAAGATGCCCTTTTAAAATCCGATACATTAGGCCAAACGGCAGATCTGTTTTTTGCAAAAGCGAAGGAAGCGGAAAGCAGATCTGAATTTCAAACCGTCATGTGGGAGTTATTCGGCCAACTGCGAAACGCGCATTCCTGGTACTTCGACAAGCTGGTGCCCAAGCCTCAGAAGGGGAGCCTTGGTTTGTCTGTGTTTGAGCTGAACGATGAGTGGGTCGTGAATGGAGATAAATCAGGCCTTTTAACAGAGGGCGATGTGGTGTTGTCCATTGAAGGGAAACATCCGTCGGAGTGGATCAAGGAGTTGGAGCCATATATGTGCTTCGCCAACCCAGTCTCACGAAATATTCGAACAATGCAAATGCTTCCCTATTTCATACACAGTGCAACAATTGAGGTTCAAATCGAGGATCAGAACCGTACCCAGCGGACGGTAATGGTACCCCGAATCGCGTACAACGACGAGCGTTTTCTTACAGGGAAGCACCCCTCCGAAACGGAGGGGAAATGGCTTCGAGAGGGGAAGGTGGCTTACGTCCGCATCCCAGGCTTCGACGATCCCAGATACGAGAAACTAGCATTGCAATTTGTCCAAGAGTACCGGCAGGTCCAAACCCTCATTATCGATGTACGGGGTAACGGAGGGGGATCGACGCCGAGTCAGTTGATCAAACAGCTTATGGATCGGCCCTACCGATGGTGGAGGGAGCGGTCCAGACACCCGGAATGGCTAAGGAAACGTCATAAACATGGCGAACTTCGATTTGATGAACATTACCAATATGCGGAGTGGCTCCCAAACTGGCAGGAGCCTGCTTCCGAAAGCGATCGGTACAATGGACAAGTCTTAATCCTTGTGGATCGGTTTGTTGGCTCGGCTGCCGAAGATTTCATTATGCCATTCAAGGACAACGGTCGTGCAACCGTGATTGGAGAGCGGACTGGGGGATCCACAGGCCAGCCTATGTTTCGGACATTCGGCGAAGATATTCAGATTGGAATAGGCTCTATCCGCGCTTATTTTCCTGATGGAACACCGTTCGAAGGCGTTGGAATCAAACCTGATGTCGGGGTGGCACTTGTACGAGAAGATCTATACAGCAAGAGGGATGCCGTTCTTGATAAAGCGCTGGAACTGGCTACTTTATAAATAGTAGTCAGAATTTTCATTAAGAAGGAGAGATGTCATGAAGGAAGAGCTTGTATAAGAGCAGTTCAGAATATGGCGAAAGTGGACCATAGCGCAGGTGGAGATGATGCTAATCTCGATGTTGTTCCGGAAGGATTCAAGAACAATATCAATTGGAATATTGGACATATATTAGTCGGTTGGGAACATGCCACCTTCTCTAATCTGGGAAGAAGCAGATTATTGCCTGAGGGTTACCACAGCATGTTCCCCACTGGTAGTTCGCCCGTATACTGGGTGGAAACCGCCGACTCTATTAGGACTCAGCAGTTTGTTTTGGATCATCTGAATGCGTATTTCGCTAATGGCCTCGCGGTTCTCGTACTTAAAGATTGGACCCTCATCTGGAAATGCTACATCGCGGACCTTTCTCACACTACCACTTTCCTTAGCGACTTCTACTCCAATAAAGGACCTCAACCGCGGGACCCGACTTTCATGCTCCGTTCCTATCTGCTATTTCTGTTCGTCAGACCCGAAATCGGCCTCACAGCTTGGGTAGACGAATTGCATCGTGTTCCGTTTTACGCCATTCTTAGCGGGTTTGTGCCTGGCGATATTCCCGGCGTCGGCACGTTCTACGATTTTCTATCCCGCTTTTGGGCGGCCGAAGCGGTTCACCTCAAGCCCAAAAACAAACCCCGTAAACAAAAACCCAAGCGGCAAGAAGGGAGAGAAAGCGCCAACGACTTCGCCCGGCAAGGTTAAGCGATTGGTCGAGTACTTGTCTCGTCGTCCAAACGTCGTGAAGTCCCAGCCCTTCGACCGGCTTCATTCGTTCTTCCAATCCCAAATCATCGCAGTGTCAGCAAATCTCGGATTAGTGGAAGATAGGAGCGCATTGACGGTTGCCGGGGACGGAACACACCGCCTATCCCCGAAGCAAGTTCTGGGGACCTCATGAGCCGTACATCGCACCGACACGTTTCCTCGATTTATACCGGGATGCGGAGTTGGAGCCGTGGCCGAATTTCTACGACGACAACTCGGGCAAACCATCCATTCACCGAATCAAGAAAGGCAATACGAACGAATGGTCGGACTTTATCCCTTACATCAAGCACTATTATGCGTCGATGAGCAGTATCGACGAGCAGATTGGAAGGCTTCTTGATTATTTGAAACAGCACGGCTTGTATGACGACACGGTCATCATCTTTTCTGCTGATCACGGCGAATCGCTTGGCATTCATGGCGGTCTGTGCGACAAATCGTTCTTCATGTACGAGGAAACATGCCGCATTCCGCTTATCGTCAAACCCGCAGGAGACACGCAAGCGCCGCGCAGGGAAACAAGCTTCGTAGGCACGTGCGATATTCACGCGACAATACTGGATCTGGCAGGCAGCGGTTCGCTACTGAAAGGCGGGGACGGTCGTTCGTTTGCGCCGATGCTCGAGGGAGAATGCGTGCCCGATTGGCCGGATTGCATCGTAACCGAAGGGGCGGGATTGGAGGCCGCCATGTTCACCCAGCGGATGCTGCGCAAGGCGCAATTCAAGTATGTGTTCAACTGTGGCGATATGGATGAGCTATATGATTTGGCAAACGATCCGCATGAGATGAACAATTTGGTCAATGATTCGAGTTATATGGAGACGCTCGCCGATTGGATGACGCTCCATGAGGATAATCTTGTCAAACAATTCAAGAGGATGAGAGTGGAGTAGGATGAGGTCTACAAATATATATCATTAGACGGAAAATGATATAGGTGATGAATAATGATTAAGTAGACACAATCCGCAAATTTCCTTGACTGGAATATCCCGTATCACCTTACCAATCAGATTTGTGTCGGAGAACAAAAACATACATTTATTAAGTTCCGCGCTTATGCGCGGCTTTTTGTTTTACGGAGCGGCATCCCGTTTTCGAAGGATATTCCTACATTATCGAATTAATAATTGATAATATATAATATAATAGATATAATGTAATTACGTCGTTAAGAATGCGCTTCCATTTGTTTAGAAGGGGGGTACTTTTACTTTTATTTTTGTTTTCGATTCATCGAGTTTGAAATTAATTATAAAGAAGGAATACCGGTTACAGTCGGTCCGTATTGATTTACCGCATTGATTAATACGAAAAATATGATTGGGAGGTTTTATTTTGACTATTAAAAAAAGCATTGCTCTCCTATTGGTTTTTAGTTTAATGGTCGTTGTGTTTTTTTCCTTCTTTGCCAGTCCCTCCAAAGCCAATCATTTACCTGATCACCATCTGACAGCGATATTCAACGTAAAAGATTATAATGCCGCAGGTGACGGCGTTGCTGATGACACGCCGGAAGTTCAAGCGGCGATTAATGCCGCAGAAGTCAATGGAGGTACGGTATACTTTCCGGCGGGCAAGTATAGGTTAGTCGGTTCGGGAGCACAGTTGTTAAAAGTCACAAAGCAAATCCGCCTCATGGGAAGCGGATACCGATCCCAGTTATATGTAGACAACTCGGTTCCGAATACGACCGATATTATAAGAATCAGTCCGGGTGAAACCAGCACCGGGGGGGTGGAGCCGAACGATACCGATCCGTTGACGGTCTGGAATGTAAAAGGCTGGAACTATATCATTGACGGCATTACGATCGGGGTCGAGCCGGCAGATGAGACTTACCCGAATCCTCCTGCCAGACACGCGATTCACATAGACATTCACCAAACCGGACAAATCATGGCCAGAATGCTGATAGAAAATAACTTTATTGGTCAATTTGGTGGCCGGGGCATTTATCTGAACAACCCCGTAAATATTGACGGCTACTTTACTTCCACTATCCAAAATAATGCGATTAACGGCGGAATGTCTCTAATACGCGCCGGAGATTCCATTAATATTCTCGGGAATACCATCACGGGCAAAGGTGCCGGCATTGATTTGAAGCTGGTTGAGGGAGCTACGCATGCAGTCATTTCTCATAATAACTTCACCTCACAAAGCGGATCCATTCGTGTTACTGGCGGGAGATCTATAAAGATACTCTACAATACGATGGAACTGCCTTTTGCTTATACGGGTCCCGATAATGCGATCATCTCGCTTGAGGGCGATCCGGAAGATCCGGTCGTCTTTACGGAAATCGTAGGAAACAAAATAAGCGGGGCGCATACCCTAGTTGAAAATTTAATTCGTTTGAAACACGCAAAACATACGAAAATAAATACGAATTTCTTGATCAAAGGATACGGTGCGCTAATCAATAATCTCGCGGAAGCCGAGTTTACGGAAGTTGGAGGAGATAATTTATTCGCGGCAAACGGAGAAGGGAGTGTTCTTTTGGATTACTCCACTGCGATTAGCGATCTTGGGTCCGGCACGATCGGCGTAAAGAGGGATACCGTTTTGCAAAATGGCCATGATGCATCATTGAAAAACGGATGGGTTAATTATAGTTCGTTGCATGAGAGTGCGGGTTTCATTAAGACAAGCGACGGTACAGTTAGATTGTCAGGATTGATGAAATCTGGAACTACTACGGCGGGTACTACTATTTTCACCTTGCCTCCCTCTTACCGTCCAAAGAAGACACATGTATTTACGGTCCATTCGATGAATATCTCAACTCCTGTGAGCGCCGAGATTCAGGTGCAAGCGGACGGCAAGGTCAACATCATCCGGGGAGCCAACACTTATTTGTCACTCGACGGGATTAGCTTTTCCACTAATTGGTGAAGTAACCCTCGTGTTAGACGTACTTGAAAAAAAGGAGTAAAAAACAGAATCGGGGCGGAGCAGAATGCTACCTCAGACGATTGCCAATCGGATTATCGAGATTACACCTAATGGGGTTATCGATAGAATAATGATCTTCGACGAATATCTGGAGCACCCCATGGTCCAGCAGCTTCGAGCCCAATATATACCGGAGTAAGTGAATCACAAGCAACAGCTTTGTTCTCTGTCATTATTGACACAGAGCAAGGCTGTTTGTTTCTTAGTATGAAGACGGAGGCGATGGGAAAACTTGGACATCTAACTAGAAGATATACACCGAGGGCATTGGAGAAAATGGTTGAAAAATATGTAAAAGCATATAAGTAAAATTTTACATTAATGTAAGATAAGAACCCTAGAAAAGAGGAGATGAATATTATGATCAAGTCGGAATCATTAGTTCAAGAAAAAGTAAATGGATATTTTATTTACGTCCGTGATTTAAAAAAGGCAATGAATACGTATAGTAAGCTTTTTGGCTATGAAGTAAAAGATGAAGAGATTCTATTTGGTAATCTATATTTTATGCCTAATAGTGTCATACTGGATTCAGATGAAATGGAAGGTAGACCTATACCCGAGTGGCTCCCTGTATCTTTGAAATTAGGCACAACGGATATTGATATGACAATGGATTTTGTAAAAGAGCTTGGTTTCACAGTCACTTATGGTATTAACCGTGGTCCATTTGTTTCGTGGTTCCTTTTTAAAGATCAGGACGGAAATACTTTAATGATGTGTCAAGATCATTAAACCAATTGGAGACGATAGTACATCAGATAGAGGAAACAGGCTGCCGGTGTACTGCAGCCTGTTTTGCTATTTGACAGTGCTACATAGTAACTTGAGGTAGGAACTCGCCGTAAGAGAGGAATTAGAATACCAATAACGAAATGTATAGACGGTCGTGGTGGAAGCCCTCAATCACGCCGGCAGAAGTTGTTGATTCGAAAATTTTTTGATAAATGTCAAAATGCACTCGGGTCATGTGTCAATATAATAGGTCAACATTTTTCGCGAGGTGTTACGATGCAAGATGGGCATAAACGGGAACTGGGTAAGGGGTTCGGGTATGAATTGGAGCAAGATGATGAGCTTGTTCGTCTGGCCAAAGTGGGCGACAGGTCTGCGTTCGGGGAGCTTGCCCGCAGGCATCGGGATGAGATGTTTGGGCACGCCAGGCGGTTCGTAACTTGGATTCAGCGGATCGTGCGCAATCAGGTATACAACAAAATCAGCCGGGGATCGGTGGTAAGGGAACGGAGCGTGTTTACGAATGGCAATTTTAAACTAATAATTTAGAAATTTAGATCTTTAGCCATCGTATAAGGGGCTGACATTACTTGGAGTATATTGGACCAAACAAGAAGTTGAGTACACAGTCTCTAGATAAAGACAAAAATTTATGGTGGGCGTATGATCTGGCGTATAAATTAAACATGTAGATTCTATACATTCTTCATTTAATGAGTGGCAAAAAGTTTGTCAGAAGTGCTGTTAGGAATGATTTTACAAAAAAAGAAAAGCGTTAAGTCATAACCCCAATAAGAGAGTGAGGCATTATTTGACGTTTAATTTTTATGCGATTCATTCAAGCTAGTGTCAAAATTGAAGGTGGGGCAAATGCAACCACCGGAGAAGGGAAGCTATTAAGGTCGACCTAGATACATCTGGAACAATGAGAAACTCCATCCATCCTGCGGAATAGGATCTTAGGTCAGCAGAATCGAATAGGTATATTCCAGTGGGAACTTACACAATAAACTCAACAAAGACCGGACTTCGCAAGAGTCCAAGGAGGTGCATGGAACTTATGAAGAATTAAGTCCTTATGAATCAATATCATTTTTTAATGTACATTAAAACTGGATATCCAAAGCACTTAAATTAGATAAATAAGAAATAGAGCAATGGAGTTCAGACAAAGGCTACTCAACGGAGAACGTTAGATCAATGACTACAAAATACGGCAGCCGCCAAACGGGTCGGTTGCCTTTTTTTTGTTTGTCGGAGTATCGGGCATCGGGCATCGGTACAAGTTCTTGTCATTAATCGGTACAAGTTCTTGTCAACCGACATTTTTTTATCGAGCAATCTTGTGGGAGTATGAGGGAAGTGTGATAAATATTAGTGTCGAATGACTAGAACTTGTACCGATTACTTACCGCCAAATGGCGGTTTTTTCGTGTTATAGGTACAAGTTCTTGTCAATTGCTAATGACAAGAACTTGTACCTTTTGCCGAGTGAAGGAGGTATGTTCAAATTAGGCCACATTGGAACAACAACTTTTAGCATGTTCCATGCGTAAGAAAAAGTGCGGAAAGAAAATGGTAAAAGATGGTACAATGCCATGTTTTTCGGTAAAGCTTCTTGGGGCTCTGCCCCAAACCCTGTCCTCGCCGAAGGGCAGGTGGTCTTTACCAAGACCACCAAACTATAGGATCTTGGGCAGGAGAGGGATCAAGGGTCAAGATTAACTCGCTATGCTCGCCCTTGATTCCCGCATCATATCTACCTCGAGCCACCTTCTAAACCATATCAACGAAGGATGCTTTCCGCTTCAGTAGCGCAAAGATACAATGCAGGAGTTTGTTGACGGAGGCGATCATGGCTACCTTGTGAGGCTTTCCCTCTGCGGACGTGTTCTTGGGAGGGAAAAACGTATTCAGATGCTATCAGCGACAGCGGGATCGGGACAACCGGGATGAAAAACGAAGCGGTTCTTCAAAACTCCTGGGTGAATTTTAGTGTGGCGCACGAAAGTGCCGAGTATTTCAAGGACGACAGCGGAATGGTCCATCTTTCGGGTCTGATTAAAGACGGTACGAACAATACAGTGAACACGATTTTTCAATTGCAGGCTGGATTCCGTCCTACCAAAACACATTCGTTCCCGGTAGTATCCGATCAGGTCGGCACAAAGCTACTGGGTATGGTTCAAGTATCGGCAAGCGGGGTGGTTTCCTTTATCAGCGGCGGTAACAGTTTCTTTTCGTTAGACGGCATAAGCTTCTCTACTAATTATTAGTTCATTCGCACGAGGGGGGTTCACATCGGTGCCCTCCCCGTTATTCCCGAGATAGGAGAACTGGAGAATCGGTGTCATCACCAAATTATACGGGATGCTGAGTGCTTCGTTGCATTTCGAACTTGGTATAACCAAAATAAGAGTCGACCATTGACCTGCCATTACTAGTATGAGATAAGGATTTGTCTTTAAAACAAGCTTTTCCATTTTCATATATTGCGGTGGCCGCTCGTGAACCGGATTTTTGGGACCAAATCGACCAAGCAAAGGGAAGTGGATGATCACGGGGAGCTGATAGACGCATTAAAGCACAAAGATCCTGACAATGCCGAAAAAACGGTTCGTAAACATATTTACAGGTCCTACTGCGAGTTTGTCGATCTCAATAACAAGAAACATGCGGAGCAGCAGATCGGCGAGAAAGTTTGGTTCTAAATCAATAAGATATAATCGTTCGAACGGTCCGAAGCAGTGGAAGCTGACTTCGTGTTTTTTTATTTAAAAAACATTTTATAAATTAATTATATATAATATATAATAATTTATGTTGGATGTAAAACGTTTCCATACGAGCTGGAACATGGATTTCAGAGAACGGGGGGGAGGACAGCTCACGGGTGACATCGATGCAGTACAGGATGCGATTCTCATAGAAAATGATAAGGACTGGCTAGGGCTCCGGCTACGGATCTATCACCGACCGGTACAAGATAACGGTATATGCAGGGCAACCATTCGGAGAACTGTTCGATTTGCAAGAAGATTCTATGGAACAACGCAATTTATGGGAAGACGAAAGTTGTCAATCGATCAAGAGGGAGCTCCTCGAACGGCTGATGCATCTCTATTTCGAGCAGGAATGCACAGCCTCTAGGCGGATCGCTCATGCCTAAATCGAAATTATGCATAAAAGGAGTGCACCAATAATGAATATCGGAATAATAACAAGTTTACGTCAGCAGGGTAACTGTTTTGATGCCGTCAGGCAGTTCGGGTTGAAGACGTGCCAGTTGGTTAGTTGGAATCCCGAATTGGCGACACCAGAAATGGCGGAGAAGGTCAACAAGGAATCCCAAGAAACGGGAGTCCGGGTATGTGCCATGTGGGCAGGGTTTCCGGGTAGGATGATCTGGAACTTCCAAGAGGGTCCTCTTACGTTGGGGATCGTTCCTGAAGAAGACCGGCGCGAACGCGTAGACGCGTTGAAGAAATGGGCGGATTTCGCAGTTTGGATCGGCGCCCCGGCGATTATTACCCATTGCGGGTTCATCCCAGAAAATATGACAGACCCTGCTTACCCAGGGGTTGTGGATGCGATCAAGGAGATTGCGGAATATTGCGAGCAGAGGGGCATCGATTTCTGGTTTGAAACCGGACAGGAAACACCTGTCGTTCTACTGCGCACGATCCAGCGGGTAGGCACGAAAAACCTAGGCATTAATTATGACCCCGCGAACCTGATCCTTTATGGAAAAGGAAACCCGGTTGACGCACTGGACGTGATCGGTCCGTATATCCGGAACATTCATGTGAAGGACGGGTTTTATCCAACGGACGGGGAGCTTTTGGGACGACAAGTTGCAGTCGGTCAAGGAAAGGTCGATTTTCCAAAGCTGCTTGCCGGCTTAAGAAAGCAGGGCTTTCAAGGCGAATGGATCATCGAACGCGAAGGTCAAGTAGGCGAAGATGAGAAAAATCGCGATATCATAAATACAATACAATATCTACAAGAAAGTGTCGACTGGTAACCGCTTACTGCGGACGAAATCATTTCAAGGGGCGTGGAATATGCTGAAAATCGGTTTAATCGGTATCGGATTCATGGGGAGAGGTCACCTGGACCATTACATTCGCTTGCAAGCAGAAGGCGTTCCTCTG
>FWWL01004403.1_pt1 | contig 23829 bp, 27 predicted proteins | sample 2228331 | NCBI WGS metagenome assembly FWWL01 (sample SAMEA103939775, study PRJEB20133) | metagenome | reverse complement strand
CCGGTCGAAAATAACGGTCCCAACCGGGGCCCGGCCGGTCCGCTTCTGCACGGTGGGGTCGCCCCGGTAAAGCTCGGCAAAGAGTAACTTAAGCTATGTTTTATCCTGCCAAAAGACCAACCCGATACCTGAAGGCATGGGGTGGCGGGAACGGAGTTGTTGAAGCCGGGCCGGCGAGTTTAAAATTGCTTGAACTCACACCCGCAGGAGCTGGAGGACCGATGGGCCTGCACGCCACCAAGGTGCTTGAGACGTTTAAATCCATGGGCGTCAGCCATATCGTCTGGCTGCCCGACTCGGAGACCGGCTTTCTTTACGAGGCCCTCACCGCCGACGGGTCGATAAAGCTCGTGCCCGTCTGCCGGGAAGGCGAGGCCCTGGCCATTGCGGCCGGCCTCTGGGTGGGAGGTGCCAGGCCCCTGGTGCTCATTCAGAATACCGGCCTCTTCGAGTCGGGCGACTCGGTCCGGGGCCTGGGCCTTGACGTGGGCCTGCCGGTCGTAATGGTCATCGGCTACCGGGGCTGGCGCGGCGGCGGTCCCATGGAGGACTCGGCCGGCGTCTACACTGAGCCGATACTGAAAGCCTGGGGCATTAATTACTACCTGGTTGAAAGCGACCAGGACCTTGCCCGGATTCCGGCCGCCCAGGCGGAGGCCGTTAAAACTTCCAAGCCCGTGGCAGTCCTTATCGGCCAGGAGTACGAGCGATGATGGACCCCTTTGAGACCTTAAGAGTTCTGAGCGAGCACCGGACCGACCAGGTCGTGGTGCCGACCATGGTTGCCCTGCGGGTCTGGGCCACCGTGTCGAAGCGGCCGGAGCTGGACCTCCCCCTCGTCGGCTGCATGGGAAAGGCGTCGTCCCTGGGCCTGGGCGTGGCCCTGGCCCGGCCGGACCGGCAGGTCTGGGTCATTGACGGCGACGGAAGCCTGCTCATGAACCTGGGCTCGCTGGTGACCGTGGCCAACCTGGCGCCCCCGAACCTCGTCCACTTTGTTTACAATAACGGCATTTACGAGACAACGGGCGGACAGCCGGTGCCAGGAGTTGGCCGGGTCGACTTCGTCGGCCTGGCCCGGGCCGCCGGATACGCCCACGCCTTCAGGTTCGAAGAGATTGAGACCCTGGCTCAGCGGCTCCGGGAGGTTATAAGCTTGCCCGGGCCCACCCTGGTCGACCTCCACGTCGGTCAGGCGACGAAGCTCGGCCCCCTGCCCCCGGCCCGCCGCACGGCCGAGGCCCTCCGGGTCGTCCGGGCCGCCCTGGCCGGCACCTAGGCAGTTCGTGCATTTTTTCACTTGCGCCGACCCAGGGGCTGTGCTATAGTCAGGAGGAACACCTCGGGCCGAGCCCGACTGGAGGCGAGATGCTCGAGCAATTCGGTTACATCGGCCTCTTCCTGGTGGTCGCCTTCTTATTCCCCGCCGGCGGGGTCGTGACGGCCTGGCTCCTGGCCCCGCGCAAACCTGACCCGAACAAGGAAACCCTTTACGAGTGCGGGATGGAAACCATCGGGGACGCCTGGGTCCAGTTCAACGTCCGGTACTACCTGTACGCCATCATATTCTTAATCTTTGACATCGAGGCGATCTTCCTCTACCCGTGGGCGGTCCAGTTCAGGCAGCTGGCCCTTTTCGGGTTCATCGAAATGTTCGTATTCATTGCCATCCTGCTTGTCGGATACGTTTACGCCTGGCGCAAGCGGGCCCTGGAATGGAGGTGAGGGTCAGTGGCAGAGCGCAGGCCCATCCAGTTCGTCCCGCCGGGCAAGTATATCAACCAGCTCCGCACCCTTGACACCCAAACCCTCCATGACGCGACCCGCATCCCCCACGCCGACGACCTGAGCTTTCTTGAGGAGGACCTGCGCCGGAATATCCTCCTTACCACCGTGGACGATATCGTCAACTGGGCCCGGAAGTCGGCCCTCTGGCCCCTCACCTTCGGCCTGGCCTGCTGCGCCATCGAGTTTATCGCCACCGGGACCCCCCGCTACGACCTGGCCCGGTTTGGGGCCGAGCTTGCCCGACCCTCAGCCCGCCAGGCCGACCTGATGATCGTGGCCGGCACCGTCTGCTGGAAGATGGCGACCGCCATCCGGCGGCTTTATGACCAGATGCCCGAGCCGAAATGGGTTATCTCCATGGGGTCGTGCTCCAACCACGGCGGGCCGTTCCGGGGGGCCTACAGCGTGGTCGAGGGCGTTAACCTGATCGTCCCGGTCGATGTCTACGTGCCGGGCTGTCCCCCGCGGCCGGACGGCCTCCTCTACGGTCTGGTCCAGCTCCAGAAGAAGATCGCCGCCCAGAGCCTCGCCCGGAAGCAGCCGGAGCGGGCGGCGGTGGCCATGCGGACGGCCGAAGAGCTGGCCGAGCTGGCCCGCCAGCAGGCCGCATATTTCGCCCGAAAGATCGGCATCAGACTCGAGGCCGTCGACGGGTCATGACGCGCGTCATCCCGCTGGACATTCAGACGGTCGTCGACCGGCTGGAAGCTGCCCTGCCGGGGGCGGTCGAGGCCTGGACCCCTGAGGCGGTTCGGGTGAGGCTCGACCGGCTGGTTGAGGTCGCCCGGTTCCTGAAGACGACGCCGGGGCTTGAGTTTGATTATCTGGTGTCGGTGACCGCCGTCGACTATTACCCCTATTTCTTCGAGCTCGTTTACCACCTGGTCTCCATGCCCCACCACCACAGCCTGGTTTTGAAGACCCGCACGCCCGACCGGGAGCGGGTTGTGGTTCCGTCCCTGGTCGGGGTCTGGCGGAGCGCCGAGCTTCAGGAGCTCGAAATTTACGACCTGATGGGGATCGTCTTTGCGGGCCATCCCGAGCTCCGGCGGATATTCTTGTGGGACGAGTTCCGGGGCCACCCGCTCCGGAAGGATTACGTCGAGGAACTGATACCCCTGCCCCTGCCGGCCGAGCCGGCGGAGCCCCTCGAGTGAGGATGGGTCGGCCATGACGCTGGAAACCCAGCCGGTTGTAATCAACTTCGGCCCCCAGCACCCGAGCACCCACGGGGTGTTTCGGCTTGTCCTTACGGTTGACGGCGAGGTCGTCATCGACGCCAAGATGGTACTCGGCTACCTGCACCGGGGGGTTGAGAAGCTGGCCGAAGAAAAGACCCATATCCAGAACATCACCTTCACCGACCGGCTCGACTACCTCTCGGCCATGTCGAATAACTTCGCCTACGTGCTGGCCGTCGAAAAGCTGGCCGGGATCGCCGTGCCCGAGCGGGCCGAGTACATCCGGGTGATCATGGCCGAGCTTCAGCGGATCGCCTCCCATCTGATGGCCATGGGCACCTTCTACCAGGATGCCGGCGGCTGGGGCGGGCCCCTCATGTACATGTTCCGGGACCGGGAGAAGATTCTCGACCTGTTCGAGATGGCCTGCGGCCAGCGGCTCACCTGCAACTACATGCGGCCGGGGGGCGTTTCGATGGACCTGCCCCCGGAATTTATCCCCGAGCTGAAGAAATTTATCCCGGCGATGCGGGCCTACCTCGACGAGTACGAGGAGCTGATCGCCGAGAACGAGATCTTTAAGGTCCGGACCCGGGGCGTCGGCATCCTGCCGAAAGAGCTGGCCATCGATGCCGGGGCCTCGGGACCGGTGCTGCGGGCCAGCGGCGTCCGCTGGGACCTGCGCAAGGACGACACGTACAGCATCTATGACCGGTTCGACTTCGACATCCCCACCGGCACGGTGGGCGACTGCTACGACCGGTTCATGGTTCGGCTGCAGGAGTGCCGCCAGAGCCTGCGGATTCTGGAGCAGGCCGTCAGAGACATTCCGGGCGGGCCGTGGATTAACCCGGGTGTCCGGGGCAACATCTGGGCGCCGCCGGGCGAGGCCTACGCCCACGTGGAGGGTCCGAAGGGGGAGCTCGGCTTCTACCTGGTCAGCGACGGGGGCGTGGGCCCTTATCGGTTTAAGATCCGGTCGCCCTCCTATATAAACCTCACCGCCCTGAAAGAGATGACCCTTGGCTGGAAAGTCGCCGACGCGATCGTCATTCTCGGCAGCATCGACATCGTCATGGGCGAGGTCGACCGGTGACCCTGCTTGACTACGTTTACGACCTCTCAAACCTCGTTGAGGCGTTTGCCAACTGGCTGAGCACCTTTGCCCCCGGCTGGGTCGTCTACTGGGTCGTCGGCCTGATTGCGGTTGTCACAACCCTCCTCTTTGCGGTGAATAACACCCTGGCCATGAACTACATCGAGCGAAAGGTCATCGGCCACTTCCAGGTTAGGTTCGGGCCGAACCGGGCCGGTCCCTACGGCCTGCTTCAACCGCTGGCCGACGCGGTCAAAATCCTGCTCAAGGAGCCGATAATTCCCGCCGTGGCCGACCGGCCGGTTTTCGTGCTCGCGCCGATTCTCGGGTTTGTGCCGGCCATTATGCCGTGGGCAGTTATCCCGTTCACCTCCCGGATGATGGTGGCCGACCTGAACGTGGGCGTCCTTTACGTGTTTGCGATGGGGTCGCTGGCGACGATACCGGTTTTCATGGCCGGGTGGTCTTCCCGCAACAAGTTCGCCCTGCTCGGGGCGATGCGGGCGGTGGCCCAGATGGTGAGCTATGAGGTTCCCCTGGTCCTGTCGATTGTGGGGGTCGTGCTTGCCGCCGGAACCCTCTCCCTCCGGGGCATTGTTGAAGCCCAGACCATCCCTTACATCATCCCGCAGTTTCTCGGATTCCTGGTCTTCTTTATCGCGGGCCTGGGCGAGTTAAACCGCTCGCCCCTCGACCTGCTCGAGGCGGAGTCCGAGATCGTCGCCGGCTACCACACCGAGTATTCGGGCTTCATGTTCATCCTCTACTACATCGCCGAATACACCCACCTCTGGGCCTACAGCGCCTTTATCACGACCTTTTTCCTGGCCGGCTGGCGGGGTCCCTTCCTCCCGCCGTATATCTGGTTCGTGGTAAAAATGGTGTTCGTGGCGTTCCTGCTTATCTGGCTTCGGGCCACGATGCCCCGGCTCCGGATTGACCAGCTCCTGGGTCTGGCCTGGAAGCTGCTCTTGCCGGTGGCCCTGGTTAATGTCTTCGTCATCGCCCTGGGGGTTTTCATCTTCGGGTAAGGTGACCGGACGATGCCGATCCCGACGGTAAGTTACGGCCTCAAGTACGGCCTGGGCATGCTGAAGGGGATGGCCGTCACGTTCCGCCACCTCCTGCGGCGGCCGGTGACCGTCAACTACCCGGAAGAAAAATTCACCTACCCGTCCCGGATCCGGGCGCCGAGCTTCGTCTGGGTCGAAGAGAATTGCACCGGCTGTTCGCTCTGCGCCAAGGCATGCCCGGTCGGGGTTATCAACATCGAAACCCTGCCCCACCCCACGGACCCCACCCGCCGGTACGTGGCCCGCTACGAGATGCAGACGTCGTTCTGCCTTTACTGCGGCCTCTGCGTCGAGGCGTGTCCGTTCCAGGCCCTGTTCCACGGCCGGCAAACCGAGCTGGCCACTTACGACCGCTCGACCCTCCTTTACACGAAGGAGCGGCTGAAGCGGCTGCCATGGCCGCCGAGCACCTACGGTCAGGTGGAGCTGCCGCCGGTACCCGGTAAGCGGCGGGTACCGCTTCTGCCCACCGGTGACGTTCCCCAGGAAAGCCGGGTACCCCTTCCGCCGGACACGGAGCCATGAATACGAACGAGCCTGCGGTGGCCGTCGCTTTCTATATCTTCAGCGCCATCACCCTGGGTGGGGCGGCCGGGGTTGTCTTCGGCCGCAACATGTTCCACGCCGCCCTCTTCCTGGTGGCTTCCTTCTTCGGCCTGGCGGGCATTTACGTTCTGCTCCAGGCGGACTTTCTGGCCGCCGTCCAGGTGCTGATTTACGCCGGGGCGATCTCGGTCCTGGTCGTCTTCGCCATCATGCTGACCCGGCAGGTCGAGCGGGGCAACGAGTGGAACCAGTTGCGGGGCCCGGGTCTGCTCCTCGGTGTGCTCCTGTTGCTGGGCCTGCTTTTCGTCCTGACCGGCACCCGGTGGTACACCGGCACTGGCCCCTACCCGACCGACACGGTGGCGACGCTGGCCCGCCAGCTTTTCGGACCGTGGGTCCTGCCCTTTGAGGTGGCTTCGGTGCTTCTGCTGGCGGCCCTGGTCGGGGCAATTATAATCGCCCGGGAGGAGTAGGCTTTGGCCATCACCCTGAACCACTACCTGGTGCTGAGCGCCGCCCTTTTCACCATTGGGCTGTACGGCGCCCTCTCAAAGCGCAACGCCGTTACGATTCTGATGTGCCTTGAGCTTATGTTTAATGCCGCCAACATCGCCTTCGTGGCCCTTAGCCGGGCGGCGGCCCCCCAGATCCTGACCGGACAGGTGTTCGCCCTGTTCGTGATCACGGTGGCCGCCGCCGAGGTGGCGGTCGGCCTGGCCATCGTCCTGGCCGTCTACCGGCAGCGCCGGACCGTCGATGCGACCGAAATCGACCTGCTCAAGTGGTGACGGACCATGTCCTGGACCTACTGGAAGACCGTCCCTAACCTGATTGTCGCCGAGATGTGGCGGGGCGTGGTCGAGCTGGGCGGGTGCCCGGTGAAGATTCTGGTGGACCCGAACCGGTTCGAGGAGGGCATCATGGCCCCCCACCGGCTCTTCGTCCCCCGGGGCAAGGAGTTCATCGCCGAGGAGGCGATGCGGGCCTGGTCGGGCGAGGCCGTCTACGGGCCGGCCCTGGCAGCCGGAACCCACGAGCGGGGGCTTATTGCCGCCATCGAGCGGCTGGTGGCCATCCGGGAGGCGAAGCGGCGGGGCGAGCTGCCGCCGGGAAGCCCGGGCGGGAGGCAGGGCTGATGGTACCCGACCTCGCCTGGCTGTTCATCCTGCTCCCCCTGCTCTCGTTCCTGCTCTGCGTTTTCGTCACCCGGCCCTACCCCCGGCTTTCCGGCTACGTGACCATTGCTGCCGTCGGGGCCACGTTCCTTCTGGCGCTGGTTGCTTTCCGGGCGGTCGGAAACCTGCCCCCTGACCGCAGCATCGAATCCTCCCTGCAGTGGGTCGTCATCGGCGGCTCGGTCCTGAAGGTGGGGCTGGTTATCGACTCGCTGACGGCCATCATGCTCCTCATCGTGAGCCTGGTCTCGTTTCTTATCCAGATTTACTCCCAGGGCTACATGGCCGGCGACCCCGGCTATTCCCGCTACTACGCGTTCATGTCCCTCTTTACGGCCAGCATGCTGGGGCTGGTGCTGGCAAACAACCTGCTCCTCGTCTTTATCTTCTGGGAGCTGGTGGGGCTCTGCTCCTACCTGCTCATCGGCTTCTGGTACCAGCGGCCGGCCGCAGCCGCCGCGGCCAAGAAGGCCTTTCTTGTCACCCGGCTCGGGGACCTGGGGTTCCTGGCCGCCCTGCTGGTCGCCTTTAACGCCACCGGCAACCTGGATATCCGCCACCTCATCGACCTGGCCGAAACCAAGCAACTGGCCGGGGCCACCCTGACCGCCGTTGCCCTCGGCCTCTTCTCCGGGGCGGTGGGCAAGTCGGCCCAGTTCCCCCTCCACGTCTGGTTGCCCGATGCCATGGAGGGTCCGACGCCGGTGAGCGCCCTCATCCACGCCGCCACCATGGTGGCCGCCGGCGTGTACCTGGTCGGCCGCAACCTCCCCCTGTTCCTGGCCGCCCCGGACGTGCTGGTGCTGGTTGCCGTTATCGGCGGGGTCACCGCGTTCATGGCGGCGACGATGGGCCTGGTTATGACCGATATCAAGCGGGTTCTGGCCTACTCGACCATCTCCCAGCTCGGGTACATGATGATGGGCCTCGGGGTTGGCGGCCTCGTGGCCGGCATCTTTCACCTGTTCAACCACGCCTTCTTCAAGGCCCTGCTCTTCCTGGCCGCCGGCAGCATCATCCACAGCGTGGGCACCCAGGACCTGCGGGAAATGGGGGGCCTGCGCCGGTTCATGCCCGTAACTTTCCTGACGATGCTGGCCGGGGCCCTGAGCCTGGCCGGCGTCCCGCCCTTCTCCGGGTTCTGGAGCAAGGATGAGATCCTCCTGGAGGCCCTGCGGTTCGGGGGCGTCGGCCAGGTTCTTTACGTTCTGGGCCTGCTGACGGCGTTCCTGACGGCGCTCTACACCTTCCGGCTGGTCTTTCTGGCGTTCGGGGGCCACTACCGGGGGCCGGCGGCCGCCGGCCACGGCCACGGGGCGCCCCACGAGTCGCCGCCGGTTATGACCGTCCCCCTGGTGCTCCTGGCGATCCCATCGGTTCTTTCGGGGTTCCTGGCGTTCGGCGGACTCTTCGGGCCCTTCGGGGAGTTTCTTAGCTCGCGGCTTTCCTGGCACCCCCACTACGAGCCGGGGCTCGACCCGACGACGATGGGCCTTTCGGCGGCGGTGTCCCTGCTCGGGATTTTCGGGGCCTACGCCCTGTACGGGGCCGGCTGGGTCTCCCCGGAGGTGTTCACCTCAACCTTCCGGCCCGTCCATACCGTGTTAGTCAACCGCTACTACATGGACCACCTGTATAACTGGATTGCCGGGCGGGTCGTCCTGGGCCTGGCCGCCACCCTCGACTGGGTCGACCGGTACGGGGTTGACGGGGTCGTTAATGCGGTGGCCGAGCTGGCGGTTATGGCCGCCGGAAGCCTGCGGCTCCTCCAGCGGGGCTGGGTCCAGTTTTACGCCCTGATGGTGACCCTCGGCATCATCGTGCTGGTTGCCGTCTTCGGATTCTTTGGGGACGTCATAGCTTTCCTGCGAGGTTAACCGGGATGCTTACGGCCATAATCCTGCTGCCGGTAATCGGGGCGGTGGCGCTGGCGGTTCTGCCGCCGGACCGGCGTCTTATCCGGGCGGTGGCCGTCGTCTTTACCCTGCTTCCCCTCTTGCTCGGCATCTACCTGCTGGCCAGCTTTAACCCCGGCCAGGCCGGGCCGCAGTTCGTCGAGCGGGTGCCGTGGGTCCGGATTTTAAACTTCAACGTCGATTACTACGTCGGCGTCGACGGCCTCAGCCTGCCCCTGCTCCTGCTCAACCTGCTCCTGGGCTTTCTGGCCGTCCTGGTCTCGTGGAAGATAAACTACCGGGACCGGGAGTACTTTATCCTTCTGCTCATTCTGAGCGCCGCCGTTTCCGGGGTCTTTGTGGCCCTCGATTACTTCCTGTTTTTCCTGTTCTGGGAGGTCGAGGTCATCCCCATGTACCTGCTCATCGGCATCTGGGGGACGGGCCGCCGGGAGTACTCGGCCGTCAAATACCTGGTCTACACCCTGGTCGGCAGTGCCGTGATGCTGTTCGGCATCCTCTGGCTTTACTTCACGGCGGGCCTCGGCACCTTTGATATGCTGGAGCTTGGCCGGGTGAATCTGGCCCGGGAGTTTCAGGCCCTCGTCTTTCTCGCCCTGATCTTCGGGTTTGCCGTCAAGTTGCCCGTCTTTCCCTTCCACACCTGGCTCCCGGATGCCCACACCGACGCCCCGACGGCCGTGAGCGTCCTCCTGGCCGGCATCCTGCTTAAAATGGGCGGCTACGGCATGGTCCGGGGCGTGGTCAACATCGCCCCCGATGCCGCCCGGATGTATGCGCCGCTGCTGGTGGCCCTGGCCGTGGTGAACGTCCTGTACGGGGCCCTCGTTTGTCTTAACCAGGTTGACCTGAAGCGGCTGGTGGCATTCAGCAGCATCAGCCACATGGGCTACGTGCTGATGGGCATCGCCGCCGGCACCCAGATTGCCCTGACCGGCGCGATCTTGCAGATGGTGAGCCACGGCCTCATCACCGGCATGCTCTTCGCCCTGGTCGGCCTCGTCTACGAGAAGGCCCACACCCGCCAGATTCCCGAGCTGGGCGGCCTGGCCGCCCGGATGCCGGTCACCGGCTGGCTCTTCGTCTTCGCCGGGCTGGCGGCCCTCGGCCTGCCCGGCCTGAGCGGGTTTATCGCCGAGTTCCTGGTCTTTCTGGGCACGTTTCCGGTCTGGCCGGTGCCGGCCATCCTCGGCGTTATCGCCGTCCTCATCACCGCCGGGTATATTCTCTGGGCGGTCCAGCGGGTCTTTTTCGGGCCGGTTAAGCGGGTGGCCCTCGAATCCGTCGGGGACGCCGACTTAATCGAGTGGCTGCCCCTGGCGATTTTTGCCGGGATGATTGCGCTCATCGGGGTCTACCCCCGGTGGGTAACGGATATAATCAACGTTACGCTGCCCCAGCTCGTTGCCCGGCTGGGCGGCTAGGCGCTGTCACGGAGGCTGGAGTTTAGACGATGGACCTGACGCCGATCCTGCCGGAAATAAGCCTGGTGGGGCTGGCCATCCTTATAATCTTCCTCGACTTCTTCATTCGCCGGAAGGAGACCCTGCTCGCCGTCGCCGTGGTCGGCCTGGCGGTTCCGGCCCTGCTGACCGCCACCCTGATCGGCCGAACCGGCAGTTACCTGTTCGACACGGTGATTCTGGACCCGTACGCTGTCTTTTTTAAGTTCGTCTTCCTGCTGGCGGCCGCCCTGGTCTTGCTGGCGTCGGCCGACTACGTGGACCGTTTCCGGCTCTACGACGGCGAATACTACGCCCTGATCCTCCTCTCGGCCACCGGCATGATGCTGATGGCCTCAACCCGGGAGCTTATTTCGGTCTACATTGCCCTCGAGCTGGCGACCATTCCCCTGGCCGTGCTGGCCGGGCTCCAGAAGGACGCCCGGGCCGGGGAGGCGGCCCTCAAATACCTGCTCCTGGCCGGCCTCAGCTCGGCCTTTCTCCTTTACGGGATGGCCATTCTGTTCGGCCTGACCGGCACCACCGACCTGGTGGCCATCGGCCGGGGCCTTCCGGAAGCCGCCGGGATTAACCGGGGCGCCCTGGCGATGGCCCTGGTCCTGCTGGTCGCCGGCCTCGGCTTCAAGATCTCGGCCGTGCCGTTCCAGTTCTGGGCGCCGGACGTCTACGAGGGGGCCCCGACCCCGGTGACGGCCTACCTTTCGGTGGCCAGCAAGATGGCGGGGTTTGCCCTGGTCCTCAGGTTCTTTACGACGGCGTTTGCCACCGCCGCGGTCGACTGGCCCCTGGTCTTCGCCGTCCTGAGCGTGTTTACGATGACCCTGGGTAACATCGTGGCCTTCGTCCAGACGAACATCAAGCGGCTGCTGGCCTACTCGTCGATTGCGGCGGCGGGCTACATCATGGTCGGGCTGGCCAGCGGCACCGACCTGGGGGCCTCCGGCCTCATCTTTTTCCTCCTGAGCTACGCCTTCACCAACCTGGGGGCTTTTATCGCCGTCATTGCGATTTCGGAGCAGATCGGCAGCGACGACATTGCCGATTACGCCGGCCTCGCCCGCCGGGCACCCCTGCTCGCCTTTGCCCTCACCTTCTGCCTCGTCTCACTGCTCGGCATCCCGCCGACGGCGGGGTTCGTCGCGAAGTTTTACCTGTTTGCCGGGGCCGTCCAGCAGGGGCTCCTGTGGCTGGCCGTCATCGGGGTGATTAACAGCGCCATCTCGGCATATTACTACATAAAGGTCGTCCGGGCCATGTATCTGCTTGAGCCGAAAACGCCGGTGCCGGTCAAGGTTTCGGCGCCGGTTGCCCTCGCCCTGCTGGCCTCGGTGGCCGGGGTGCTCCTGGTGTTTCTCTTCGCCTGGCCGATCATCGGCGTGGCCGAGGCCGCGTCCCGCAGCCTCTTCGTGCGCTGAGGGCCGTCAGGACGGGACCTGCAGGTTCGCCCGGAACCGCACGACCTCGGCCAGGGGAGCCGGTCTGGCGAAGTAGTAGCCCTGGGCGTGGCAGCAGCCGAGCTCCCGGACCTGCCGGACCTGGCCTTCGGTTTCGACGCCTTCGGCCACGACGGTGACCCCAAACTGCTGCCCAAAGCTGACCACCGCCCGGACCACGGCCTGGGAAGCCGGGCTGGCGAGCACCTGGGCGATGAAGCTGCGGTCCAGCTTGATGGTATCGACGGGCAGGCGCGCCAGGTAAGCCAGCGAGGAGTATCCGGTCCCGAAATCATCCAGCGCAATCCGCACGCCGAGCGCCTTGAGCCGGTCCAGCGTCTTTACGGCCAGGTCCGGGTCCGGCAGCATCACCGCCTCGGTCACCTCGAGCTCCAGCGCGGCCGGCTCCAGCCCGGTCTCGGCGAGGGTCCGGGCCACAACCCCCACCAGGTTGGGGTCCTGAAACTGGCGGGGCGACAGGTTCACCCCGACAATCGGGGGCGCAACCTCCGGCTCCGCCAGCTGCCAGGCCCGAAGCTGGCGGCAGGCTTCGAAAAGGACCCACCGGCCCAGGGGGACGATCAGTCCGGTTTCCTCGGCGACGGGGATGAACTCGGCCGGGGCTACGAGGCCCCGCTCGGGGTGCTGCCAGCGCAGGAGGGCCTCGACCCGGGGTATTTGACCCCGGCAAAGGTCGACTACCGGCTGAAAGCAGATAACGAACTGTTCCCGCTCCAGGGCCCGCCTCAGGTCGGCCTCGAGCTTGAGCCTGGCCTCAACCCGGGCCGAAAGCTCCGGGCCAAAGACGGCCGCCCGGCCCTTGCCCAGGCTCTTGGCCTGGTACATGGCAATGTCGGCCTCCTTAAGGATGTCATCCGCCGACGTCCCGTCCGGGCGGCTCAAGGTGATGCCGATGCTGGCGGTGAGGAAGACCTCCTGCCCGTCCAGGTCAAACGGCGGGGCCAGCGCCTCACGAATCCGTTCGGCCACCTTCAGGGCGTCCGCCTCCGAGCCGGTATCTTCGAGCAGGATGGCGAACTCGTCGCCCCCGAACCTGGCCACGGTATCCGCCGTTCGCAGACACTCCCGCAGCCTCCGGGCAACGGCCACCAGCAGCCCGTCTCCCCGCTGGTGGCCCAGGCTGTCGTTTATCAGCTTGAAATTATCCAGGTCCAGGAAGAGGACCGCCACCGACTGGCGACGGCGCTCAGCCCGAGCCAGGGCGTGGTCGAGCCGGTCCATGAAGAGGGCCCGGTTCGGCAGACCCGTCAGGCTATCGTAGAGGGCCCGCTGCACCAGCTCCGCCTCATAGCGACGGGCCTCGGTCACATCCCGGGCCGTCAGCACCAGGCCGCCGACCGCCGGGTCTGCCGTCAGGTCTGCCGCGACCATCTCCAGCCACCGCCAGCCGCCGTCCTGGTGCCTGACCCGAAAGCGAACGGGCGGCCCGGCCCACCCGCCGGCGGTGGCCTCGGCGAGGAACCCTTCAAAGGCTCCGGCGTCCTCCGGATGAAGAAGCGGACCGAGAAGCCCCCTGAGGGTGCTTTCGGCCGTAAGCTCCGGCTCGAAGCCCACTACCCGCTTGAAGGATGGGCTGACATATACCAGGCGGTGATCCGGACGGACCACGATGATGACGTCCGAAAGGTTCTGGACGAGGGCCCGGAACCGCTGTTCACGGTTGGCCAGCTCGGCCTGCTGGTGGGCAATGGTTCGGGCCCCACCGTGGACAACCCAGACCAGCGAGACGAAGAGGGCGAAGAGGCTCCCCGCCGACCCCACCGCCACCACCCGGCTCAGCCTGGCCGCCTGCGCCTCAACCGGGGCGTAAGACTGGTAAATCTCAAACGCCCCGGCCACCCGGTCCGAGCCGGGAAAGACGATGGGGACGTAGACTTCCAGGAGAGGCCCATAGCCCACTTCACCCACGTTCTCCGACCGCCCGGCGTGGGAAACTTCGGCCACGACCCGGCCCGAAAGGGCGGCCGCAAGCTCCTCGTGAACCGGAAACCGGCCGCCGATTAGACCCGGGTCGTCCGAGTAAGCAACCTGCCCCTCAGGGGTCCAGACCTTGACCCGGACCGTTCGGCGGGAGAGGATGTTGGTTCTGACGAAGCGGTCGAACTCGGTGAACCGGTTGCCGGTAAGGGGGCCCGCCAGGTCCTCGGGTCTGAGCTGTTTGAGCAGGGCGCCGGCGACCGTCTGGTCGGCGTCCTCCACCGCCCGCTCCAGGGCCGATTCCAGGATCGCCCGGTCCAGCCAGTAGTTGAGGCCCAGGCCCAGCCCGGTGATGATGAGGAGGGCCGTCACGGCGAATCTGGCCGTGAGGTCCAGCCTGGACAGGATGCGTGACATCTCCCTGCCAGGAAATATCGGCACCGGACCCGTCCGGGCGCAGGTCCCGAACGGCTGGCCGTGGGGACTTAGTGGTGGTCGGGGCTACCGGCCTGGACCCCCGGGCGGGCGGCCGCCCGCCAGCGCCAGTAGAAGATGGCCAGGGCGACGGGCAGGACTGCCAGGGACGTGACCTGGGCCTGCTTGAGGCCCATCCAGACGACGACGTTGTCCCGGCCGAAAAAGAGGACGAACTGGCCAAGGGCGTACAGGACAAGGTACAGGGCGAAAACGAGGCCGTCGGCCCGAAACCTGAAGCGGAGGTTCCAGAGGACAAAGAAGAGGGCCAGGTTGAACAGAAGCTCGTAGACGGCGGCCGGCTCATAGGCCGTGGTCGGCGAGGCCACAAACGGCGACCGGGAATAGACGACCCCCCAGGGGTTCGTCGTCGGGTAGCCGACAATGTCGCCGTTTATCAGGTTGCCGATCCGCCCAAAGGCCTGGCCGACGGTGGCAAAAATTGCGGCCGCATCCAGCAGCGCCCAGAGGGGAATTTTATAAACCCAGCAGGTGACGGCAATGGCCGCAACCCCGGCGAAAATCGCCCCGTAGAAGGCCATGCCGCCCTCCCAGGTCGCCAGGATCCGCCACGGCTGGGCCAGGTAAGGTCCGAGGTCCTGCTGAAGGACAAAGTAAAGCCGGCCGCCGAGGAAGGCGGCGATGGCAGCCGGCCAGAAGACCTTCCAGATGTCGTCCTCTTTGAGGCCTTTTTGCAGGGCGTACGGCAGGGCCACGTAGAGGCCGACCAGGATGCCGACGGCGTACATCAGGCCGTACCAGCGTACCGCCAGCGGCCCGATTTCGAGTATAACTGGATCGATACTGACGGTAATCATGCCACATCTGAGTTTACCGCCGGGAAAACCGCCCCTTCCAGCCCGGGTCGCGGTCGTTTCGACCGTGGGCCCCGTCTCCCGCCGGCTCCGGGGGCTGATCCGCCGGGCGGTTCTTGCCACCCTGGCCGCCGAGGGTGTGAGCGGCCCGGTACGGGTCGAGGTCGCCCTGACCGACGACGAGACCATCCGGCGGCTCAAGGCCCGCTACCTGGGCATTGACGAGGCCACCGACGTCCTCTCATTCCCGGCCGGGGAATGGCCGGGCCGGTCGGGGAACCGGTTCCGGGACCTGGGCCAGGTCGTCATCGCCCGGCCCTTCGTCGAGCGGCAGGCCGAGGCCCAGGGTCGCCCCTTCGAAAAGGAGCTGGTCTTCCTGGTGGTCCACGGGGTCCTCCACCTGCTCGGCTACCGGGACGACGACCCGGCGGGCCTCGAGGAGATGCGCCGGCGGGGAACGGTCCTGACCGAACAGATTCTCAAGACGCCGGGCCCCTCCGGGGCCGGGGTGGGTGGCCCGTGAAGGCCTACGTCGCCCTGGCTATAGCCTGCCTGCTGGCCCTCGGCGCCTATTACGTCCTGACCCAGGTCATGCCGGCCGGGGAGCTGGCCGCCTTCATTGCCGTCGTCATCCTGCTGGAAATCGGCCTGCTCGCCTTCAGCCTGCTGGGCGAAAGTTAACCCCGTCGGCCGGGCAGGTGTATAATCTGGCGAGCGGTGCTGAACGATATCGTCCGGACGGCCTTCTCCCTTTTTGCAATCCTGGGTCTGCCGGTCGACGACCCGGGTCTCGTGATTTGGGTCGGACTGCTCGTGGCCGTGCCCCTCTTTGTGCTCGTTGTCTTCGTGATCCTGGATTTTGTCCACCGGCTCACTTCCCGCCGGTATTACCTGCGCTGTCTGGATTGCCAGTATGCCGGCTACAGCCACGCCCTGCTGAGCCGGTGTCCCCGGTGCGGGGGCGCCGTAACTTACCCCCGCACGGGCCGGATCTTGCCGGCCTCCGACCAGCCACCAGACCTGGACGACCAGCCGTCAGAAGACCGGTTCTATGGCGGACGTTAGGCCCGGGCTGTCCGACCTGGACGGCCTGAACCGCAAGCTGGTGAATTGCCGGCTCTGCCCGCGGCTGGCCCGGTATCGGGAAGAGGTCGGCCGCGTCAAGAAGCGGGAGTTTCGGGACTGGGACTACTGGGCCCGGCCGGTGCCGGGTTTTGGCGACCCGCTGGGCCGGCTGCTGGTCGTCGGCCTGGCCCCGGCCGCCCACGGGGCGAACCGGACCGGCCGGATGTTTACCGGGGATTCGTCGGGGAACTGGCTTATGCGCGCCCTGCACAGTTTCGGGTTTGCCACCCGGCCCGAAAGCGTCCACCGCGACGACGGCCTGGAGCTTAAGGACGCCTACCTGACGGCGGTCGTTCGCTGCGCCCCGCCCGGTAACAAGCCGGCGCCTGACGAAATTGCCGCCTGCCGCCGCTACCTGGTGGCGGAGCTGGGGCTCTGGCCGAACGTGCGGGTGGTCGTCGCCCTTGGCCGGGTGGCATTCGCCGGGTTCCTGGCCGCCTACTACTGGCCGGGCCGCCCGCCCCGGGGCCTCGAATTTGCCCACGGGGCCCGTTACAGCCTGGGCCGGGTGACCCTGATCGCCTCGTACCACCCGAGCCGGCAGAACACCCAGACCGGCGTGCTGACCGAAGGGATGCTCGACCGGGTCTTTGCCATGGCCCGGTCGGAGCTTGACGGGTTGCCGGCGGCCGGCGGGGGTCAGGCCGGGACCTCGTGAAGCCGGCCGGTCTTCACGTCGTAAATGAAGCCCCGAATGTTCTCCTTGAACGGGATGAACGGGCTCGCCTTGAGCCGCCGGACCGACTGGCGGAGGTCCTCTTCCAGGTTTGCGAAGGCCTCGAAGGAGAAGGGCGGCCGGATGCCGGTCTCCCGCTCAATCTGGGCCTTAAGGTCGTCATCCTTGAAGGTGAGCATGCCGCAATCGGTGTGGTGAATGAGCATAACCTCGCGGGTGCCGAGCAGCCGCTGGGAGATGACCAGCGACCGGATAACGTCGTCGGTGACCACCCCGCCGGCGTTGCGAATGACGTGGGCGTCGCCCTCCTCGAGGCCCAGCGCCCGGGCCGGGTCGAGCCGGGCGTCCATGCAGGCGACAATGGCAACCCGCTTTTGGGGCGGGACGGGCAGGTCGCCCTTGTCGAAGGTTGCGGCATACCGCTCGTTATTGGCGAGCAGCTCGTCAATGGCACCCATCGGGCCTCCTCCGGTAAAGCTCTAGCCGATTATACGGCGGATTATTAAGTTGGTCAATCGTTTAAGTCAACTTTATGTTCGGGGTAAGGGCAGGGCAACGGCATGGCCTTCGACTGGTCGGAGCTGGTTAACAGGTTAAACTGGGTCGACTGGGTGGTCGTGGCGGTGGTCGGGGCGGCCGTGGTCTCGGGCATCGCCCGCGGGTTTATCCTGGGCCTGCTGGACATCCTCGGCGTCCTCATCTCGTTCGGGGTCGCCGTTGCCGGCTATCGCTCGGCCGCCCGGTTTATCCTGAGTGCCTTCCGGGAGGTCCCGGAGCCGGTCGCCTACGTGGCCGGGTTCCTCGGCCTTGTGGTGGTGGGCCTGGCGGCCTTCGGCCTCCTGGTCCGGCTGCTCTTCGTGTTCGCCGGCCCGTTACGGTTTGTCTTCAAGCCGCTTACCCCCTTTAACACCCTGCTGGGGGCGATCCCGGGCCTTGTTAAGGGCCTCTTCTACGCCACCCTCCTGGTGTTGCCCTTCGCCACCCTTCCGCTGGTGCCGTCCGTATCGGCGGATATCGAGCGTTCGGAGCTGGCCCGGCGGCTGGTGGCGGTTGCCGTCAATGCGGCCCCGACCGTCGAAACCCTGCTGGGCCGGGAGCTGAACGAGGGGCTGAGCTTCCTGGCCCCGCCCCAAACCCGGGAGGGGTTCCCCATCAACTTTACGGCCCTGGGCCGCCTTGCGGTGGACCCGGACGCCGAGGTCGGGATGCTGAACCTGGTAAACCAGGAGCGGGCCCGGGCCGGCCTGCCGCCCCTGGTGATGGACGAGACTCTTCGCCAGGTCGCCCGCCAGCACAGTCGGGAGATGTTTGAGCTCGGCTATTTCGGCCACGACTCGCCGGTGACCGGGTCGCCCACCGACCGGCTTCTCCGGGCCGGGGTGAGATTCCGGGTCGCCGGGGAAAACCTGGCCTACGCCCCGAACGTTCGCCTCGCCCACGAGGGGCTGATGAACAGTCCCGGCCACCGGGCGAATATTTTAAACCCCCAGTTCCGGCGGGTCGGCATCGGGGCGGTCCGCAGCGAGCTCCGCGGCATGATGTTCACCCAGGAATTTACCGACTGAGGCGCCGGCCGGCCCGCCGGGTTTATAATCAGGCGAGCCGCTTAAGGGAGGGTAAGTGATGGACACGACCGGGCTCTGTTTTACGCCTGCCGTCGAACTGGCCGCCCGAATCCGCCGCAAGGAGCTTTCCCCCGTCGAGGTCTTCGACGCCTTCGCCGCCCGCATCGAGGCCCTCAACCCGAAACTTAACGCCTTCTGCACCCTGGTCCTCGACCGGGCCCGGGAAGAGGCCCGCCAGGCCGAGGCCGCCGTGATGCGGGGCGACCCCCTCGGCCCCATCCACGGCCTGCCCGTCGGCATCAAGGACCTGGTTCCCACCGCCGGCATCCGGACCACCTTCGGCTCGAAGCTCTACGCCGAAAATGTGCCCCAGGTCGACGCCGAGGTGGTCCGCCGGATCCGGGCCGCCGGCGGCATCATTGTCGGCAAGACGACCACCCCCGAGTTCGGCCACAAGGGGGTCACCGACAGCCCCCTCTTCGGGATTAGCCGCAACCCCTGGAATCCGGAGCGGACGCCGGGCGGCTCCAGCGGCGGGTCGGCCGCGGCCGTCGCCGCCGGCATGGTTCCCCTGGCCCAGGGGAGCGACGGGGGCGGCTCAATCCGGATTCCGGCCTCCTTCTGCGGGATTTTCGGCCCCAAGCCCAGCTACGGGCTGGTCTCCCGGGCACCGACCCTGGACTACTTTACGACCCTCTCGCACCTGGGTCCGATGACCCGGACGGTGGCTGACGGGGTGCTCTTTCTCAAGGCGATGGCCGGCTACGACCCGAAGGACCCCTACTCGCTGCCGTTTCCCATCGAGCGGCTGGACGAGGTGCTGGCCGGAGCCGAAAGCCTGCGGGGCCTAAAGGTTGCCTGGAGCCCGACCCTCGGTTACGCCCCGGTGGAAGCCGAGGTGCTGGAGATAACGGCCGGGGCCGTCCGGGCCTTCGAGGAGCTGGGCGCAACTGTCGAAGAGGCCGACCCGGGCTTTGAGAACCCGCTGCCGGCCTTCGAGGTCCTGTTCGGCACCCTGCTGGCCATCCAGGTCGTCGACTACCTGCCCCAGCGGCGGGACGACCTGGACCCGACCCTGGTGAAGATTGTCGAGCGGGCGCTCGGTTTTACGGCCATCGATTATGCCCGGGCCCAGGCCCGGCGCAGCCGGCTTTACGAAAAGTGCGTGGCCTTCTTTGAGCGCTACGACCTTCTGCTCACCCCGACGATGCCGATGCCGGCCTTCGAGGTCGGGGTCTACCCGCCGAAGCTGGTGGGCGGGGTCGAGTACGACGAGTTCCTGGGCTGGACGCCGTTTACGTTTCCGTTTAACCTGACGAACCAGCCGGCGGCCAGCGTCCCGGCCGGCTGGACCAAAGACGGCCTGCCGGTGGGGCTGCAGATTGTCGGCGGACCCCGCCAGGACCTGCTGGTGCTGCGGGCGGCGGCCGCCTTTGAGCGGGCCCGCCCCTGGGCCCACCGGCGGCCGCCCGTCGACTAGCCGGCGCTTTCGGCCCGGGCCCGGAGCTTCTGCCAGACCGGGGCGGTCGGGGGCCGGTGGCCCCGCTTGTAAACCATAATCGAGCGGGTCAGCTCGATCACCTCGACCCCGTCCTGGTTGTACCCGACCGTCCGCACCTTAATTATGCCCATGTGGGGCCGGGAGTTGGACTCCCGCTTTTCCAGGACCTCGGTCCGGGCGTAAAGGGTGTCGCCCTCAAAGACCGGCTTGAGCAGCCGGACGTTCTCCCAGCCCAGGTTGATCCCGTTCTGGCTCACGTCGGCCACCGTCAGACCGGTCACAACCGCCAGGGTCAGGGCGCTGTTGACCAGCGGCCGGCCGAACTCGGTGGCCTCGGCGTAGTGCCGGTCCGTGTGGATCGGGTTCGGGTTTACGGTAAGCAGGGTGAACCAGATGTTATCCGTCTGGGTGATCGTCCGGCCCAGGGGATGCTCGTAAACGTCCCCAACCTCGAAGTCCTCGTAGAATCGGCCTTCCCAGCCCGGTTTTACGGCCATGGCAAATGCCTCCTTTCTAGACAACCCCCTTCGTTCGGAAGTTGGCGATGGTTTCGGCGTCGAACCCGAGCTCCCGCAGGATTTCGTCGGTGTGCTGGCCGACGTCGGGAATCGGCCCGAGGCGGACCTCGGCGTCGGCAAAATCGAACGGCGGCAGGTACTGGCGGACCGGGCCCACCGGCGAATCAACCTCGACCCACCGGTTCCGGGCGGCCAGCTGGGGGTGTTCGACGAAGCCGGCCAGGTCCCGCACCAGGCCGAAGGGAATGTCGGCGGCCTCCAGCCGCCGGGCTACCTCTCCGGTCGTCCACCGGCTCAGAACCTCCTCGATCAGCGGCTCAAGCCGGTGCCGGTTCTTAACCCTGAGCTCGATGGTGGCGTAGTCCGGGTCTTCGGCCAGTTCCGGCATCTCAAGCACCTGGGCGCAGAAGCGGACCCACTGGGGCTCGTTCTGGATGGCAATGTTAATATACCCGTCGGCGCACCGGTACGGCCCGTACGGAACGATGATGTTGTGGCGCATGCCGGCCCGCTCCGGCTGGCGGCCCGTGTAAAGGTAGCCGTAGGCGAACGGCGAGACCCACTCCGCCAGGGCGTCAAAGAGGGAGACCTCCACTTTGGTTCCCCGGCCGGTTCGGGTCCGGTGGTAGAGGGCGGCCAGGATGCTGGAGAAGGCGTAGAGGCCGGCCCCGATGTCGGCCACCGAGACGGCAACCTTCGCCGGCGCCTCGGGCGTCCCGGTCAGGGAGATAACCCCGGTTTCGCCCTGAACCAGCAGGTCGAAGGCCTTGCGGTCCCGGTACGGTCCCTCCCGGCCGTAGGCGGTTATTCGGCAGACGATGAGTTGAGGGTAGCGGGCGGCGAGCCGGTCCCAGGTCAGGCCGAGGCGTTCGGCCACGCCGGGACCGAGATTTTCGACCAGGATGTCCGAGCGGCCCAGAAGCCGGTGGAGGACCTCGAGGCCCTCGGCGCTTTTGAGGTTCAGGGTGAGGCTGCGCTTGCTCCGGTTAAGCCAGGCGAACCAGGCGCTCAGGCCCCGAATTGCCGAATCGTAATAGCGGGCGAAGTCGCCCTCCCCGACCCGCTCGATCTTGACGACGTCGGCCCCCAGGTCGGCCAGGTGGCGGGTGCAGAGGGGTCCGGCGACGGCCTGCTCGAGGGCAATAACCCGGATTCCGTCCAGAACGCCGGCCATGACTCAGTAGCTCCGGGGCAGGCCGAGGACGTGCTGGCCGATATAGGCGAGGACCAGGTTGTTGTTGACCGGGGCCACCTGGTAGAGCCGCGTCTCCCGGAACTTGCGTTCCACATCCATCTCGACCGCAAACCCCAGCCCGCCGTGGATGTCCAGGCAGACGTTGGCCGCATACCACGAAGCCTCCGACGCCAGGAGCTTGGCCATGTTCGCCTCGGCCCCGCACCGCTGGCCCTGGTCATAGAGCCAGGCCGCCTTCCACCGCATCAGGTCGGCGGCCTCAACCATGGCGTGGGCCCGGGCGATGGGGAACTGCACCCCCTGGTTCTGGCCGATCGGCCGGCCGAAGACGACCCGCTGGTTGGCGTACCGGACGGCCCGGTCGATGAACCACCGGCCGTCGCCGATGCACTCGGCCGCAATCAAGATCCGCTCGGCGTTCAGCCCGTCCAGAAGATATCTAAAGCCCTTGCCCTCTTCCCCGATGAGGTTTTCGGCCGGGACTTCCAGCTCGTCAAAGTAGACGGCGTTCGTCTGGTGGTTGACCATGACCTCAATCGGCCGGATAACCAGGCCGCCCCGGGCGTTTCGGAGGTCAACGATAAAAACCGACATGCCCTCGGTCTTGTTTTCAACCTCTTCGTAGGGGGTCGTGCGGGCCAGGACCAGCATCAGGTCCGAGTGGAGGGCTCGGGACGTGAATATCTTCTGGCCGGTGATGTAATACTTGCCGTTACGCCGGACGGCCCGGGTCTGGATCCGGGTCGTGTCCGAGCCCGCCTCCGGTTCGGTCACCCCGAACGCCTGCAGGCGAAGCTCGCCCCGGGCAATCGGCGGTAGAAACCGCCGCTTCTGCTCCTCAGTTCCGTGCCGGAGGATCACGTTCATGATGTACATCTGGGCGTGGCAGGCGGCCGCGTTGCCGCCCGACCGGTGGATCTCTTCAACGACGATGGAGGCTTCGGAAATTCCCATGCCGCCCCCGCCGTACTCCTCGGGGATAAGGATGCTCAGCCAGCCGGCGTTGGTGAGGGCCCGGACAAACTCCTCGGGGTACGCCCGTCGGCGGTCGAGTTCCCGCCAGTACTCGTCGGGAAACTGCCGGCAGAGCTCGCCCACCGCTTTGCGAACCATGAGCTGATGGTCGGTGAGCCGGAAATCCATGCGCTTTCACTCCCAGGCGACGTTGCTATTGGATTATAGAGACCGCAAACGGCGGCGTGCTACAATCAGGGGCATTGAGCGCCGAGGGGGAGCCGGTGAATCCGGGGGACGTCTGGGGAATCGGCGACGCCTACGAACGCTAGATGGGCCGCTGGAGCCGGCTTGTCGCCGGCCGTTTTATAAACTGGGCCGGGGTTCCGGCCGGGGGCCGGTGGCTTGAAGTCGGGTGCGGCACCAGCGCCCTGACGGAGGCGGTCCTCGGCCTCGGGGCGCCCGCGCTGGTCCTCGCCACCGACCCCTCCCCCGGTTTCCTGTCAACTGTCCGGGCCTGAAACCGGGCCCGGCGGGTCGAATTCCTGGTGGCCGAGGCCGGCCGCCGGTGCGGGGCGAGCGGTGGGACGCCGTCGTCTCCGGCCTCGTCCTGAATTTCATTCCGGCGCCCGAAGCCGGCCTGCGCGAGATGGTCCGTGCCGTCCGGCCGGGCGGACTGGTCGGGGGCTACGTCTGGGACTACGCCGGGCGAATGGAGTTCCTCCGGCGCTTCTGGGACGCGGCCGTGGCCCTCGACCCGGCCGCCGCCGAGCTGGACGAAGGCCGGCGGTTCGCCGGTTTCGGGTCGGAAGGCCTTAGCCGGCTCTTCGTGGGGGCCGGGCTGGCCCGGGTCGAGGTGACCCCCATTGACGTTATGACCGCGTTTCGAAGCTTCGCCGACCTGTGGGAGCCGTTTCTCGGCGGGCAGGGGCCGGCCCCGGCCTACATGGCCGGTCTGCCCCCCGACCGGCGGGATGCCCTTCGGGAAAGGCTCCGCCGGGCCGTTTCGCCGCTGCCGGACGGGTCGGTCCGCCTCACCGCCCGGGCCTGGGCGGTCCGGGGATACCGGCCGCCGATGTCGTAAAATAAGACCGTGCTGAAACCGGAAGACTACTTTGACCTGACCCAATTCGAGCACCGGGACCTCTTTGCCGGGGTCGAGTACGTCTGGGAGGTGCTCACCCGAATCGGACCCTACCTGGTGGGCTGGTTTGCGGGGCAGGAAGGCCCGATTATTCTCGGCTCGGTGGAGCCCGGGGCCTGGCTTGACGGTCGGGAAGTTTATATCGGCCCGGGGGCCGTCGTCGAGCCCGGGGCCTACGTCCGGGCCCCGGCGATTATCGGCCCCGGGTCGGTCGTGCGGCACGGCGCCTACATCCGGGGCAATGTCGTCGTCG
>FWWL01004402.1_pt1 | contig 23839 bp, 19 predicted proteins | sample 2228331 | NCBI WGS metagenome assembly FWWL01 (sample SAMEA103939775, study PRJEB20133) | metagenome | reverse complement strand
CTTTTGCGGCTTGCCCGAAGCGCGCCGCTCGCCGCGATCCTGCTGCGGCCTCGCGCCGGGCCGGTTCGGCCGCCAGCTCCACGCATCGGGTGCCGGCGGACCGTAGGCGCCCTCGGCCAGCGGCCTTGCACGGTGGAGGCGGAATCCCGCCGCGCCGAGCAGGCGCTGGAAACTGGCTTCGCTGAGGCCGGTCGACACCGCCAGCGCGGGATCGATCGCCACGCTGGGTGCCTCGGGCTTGCGGCTGCGCGCCTCATGCGCGGCGCGAAGCAGCTTCTCGGCGACGTCGACGCGGATCAGCTGGTCGCCGGCGGGGCGATAGCCGGCGGGCGCCTGGCGCGATTCGGGCAGGACCGACCGCATCGCCTCCTCGAGCGGCCGCCGGTCGAGGCCTGCCTTGTGGAATGCCATGCGTGCGGCAGGCTTGAGCAGGGCCGGCGCAAACACATCGAGCGCGCCGAACACCACGCCGAGCTTGCGCAGGAAGGGTCGCACCTCCTTGGGCAGGTGGACGATGCCCGCCTGCTCGCGCGTCGCGAGGCCGTGCCCGGCGATGAGGTTCAGCAGGAGCGCGCGTGCCTCGCTGCCTGCGGCCGGGTCCTTCGACGCCGCTTGCAGGGCCGCCAGCGGTTCGAGCGGGGCGAGTTGCGCCTTTACCCAGCCGCCGAGCGCCGCGAGGAACGGTGCCCGCTCCTGCTCCTCGATGCGGTCGATGTCGCGCGACGGCTTCAGGCGCGGCTCGGTCACCACCGGGGCCGGTTCGAGCGCGGCGATGTCCTGGCCGCGCCAGCGCACGACGCCGCGTTCCAGCGATACGCCCTCGAACCCGCTCTCGCGCAGACGCCCTGCCTGTTCCGCCAGGATGCGCGGCAGCGCCTTTTCGGCGGCGGAGAGCAGCATCTTGCGGTCGGCGAGGTTCGCCTGCGCGTCCACGGCGAAGCGGAAGCCGGTGACCGTGCCGATAGGCTCGCCTTCGACCAGCAGGCCGCCGTCGTTCTCGAGCGTCACGGGCAGCAGGTTCGGATCGTTGCCCAGGTTCTTCATCAGGATCGCCGTCCTTCGGTTGACAAAACGTTCGGTCAGCCGCGCGTGCAGGGCATCGGAAAGCCTCGCCTCCACCCCGCGCGCCCGCGCAGCCATCTCGTCGCGGGCGAGCACCCAGTCGGGCCGCTGGCAGATATAGGCCCAGCTGCGGATCGCCGCGATGCGGCCCTGTAGCGTGGCAATGTCGCCTTGCATATTGTCGAGCTCGGCAATCCGCGCGGCGACATAGTCCGCCCCCAGATAGCCCGCACCCAGATCCTGCCACAGGCGGGCGACGAAGCGGGCGTGGGTATCCGGCCCGGACTGGCGGAAATCGGGCAGCGAACAGGCCTCCCAGAAGCGCCGGACATTGCCCGGCCCCCTGATGGATGCGGCAAGCGGTTCCTCGGCGAGCTTCTTCAGCACGGCGAGGTCGATTGCCTCGGGAGCGCCGCGAAGCGCTGCATCCTCCGGCTTGGCCTCGAGGTCGGCGATCAGCGTCGCGATGCTGTCGAAGCGCGGCTCCGGATCGCGCCAGTAGAGATGCGTCAGCGGGGCGAAGCGGTGCTCCTCGATCGCGTAGACCTCCTCCTCGGTCAGCTCGGGCGTCTGCCCGCGCTGCCCGGCCAGCGTGCCGAACGTACCATCCTTCTGGTGCCGCCCCGCGCGCCCGGCGATCTGGGCCATCTCGGCCGGGGTCAGCCGCCGCTGGCGCACGCCGTCGAACTTGGTCAGCGAGGCGAAGGCGACATGGGTCACGTCGAGGTTGAGGCCCATGCCGATGGCGTCGGTGGCGACGATGTAGTCGACCTCGCCCGACTGGAACAATTCCACCTGCCGGTTGCGCGTCTCGGGGCTCAGCGCCCCCATCACCACGGCCGCCCCGCCCCGGTAGCGCCGCAGCATTTCCGCCAGCGCATAGACCTGTTCGGCGCTGAAGCCGACGATGGCGCTGCGCGGCGGCAGGCGCGACAGCTTGCGCGGCCCGATGTGGCTCAGCGTGGAAAAGCGCGGGCGCGTCTCGATCTGTGCGCGCGGCACCAGCTGGCGCAGCACCGGCTCCAGCGTCGAAGACCCCAGGATCATCGTCTCCTCGCGCCCGCGCGCATGCAGCAGGCGGTCGGTGAAGATATGCCCGCGCTCGCGGTCGGCGGCGAGCTGTGCCTCGTCGAGCGCGACGAAGGCGTGGCCACCACCAGTTCGCGGCATCGCCTCGGCGGTGCAGAGGAAATAGCGCGCTTGCGGAGGTTCGATCCGTTCCTCGCCGGTAATCAGCGCGACCTGTTTCTCGCCCTTGATCCGCACAACCCGGTCGTAGACCTCGCGCGCCAGCAGCCGCAGCGGGAACCCGATCGCCCCGCTCGAATGGCCGCACATGCGCTCGATGGCGAGATGGGTCTTGCCGGTATTGGTCGGGCCGAGGACGGCCCGGATCGTGCTTTCGGTCACGCCGACCTGTGTGGCACCCCGGCGTGTCCGCCGCAAGCGGGCCGGGATAACCGCTCGCTTCGTCGCAAGGCGGAGTCGGGCCGCCGCGCCTTAAATCAACATTAACTTTAATCCGGCACTGGCATTTGGCATGGAGCACGGCGGGTCGGGTCGCACGCGGGCGAATCGCTACCGGCTCCGGGATCGATGGAGGCCGCCCTGTATCAGGCGCGAGTGGAGACGACCGCCGGGTTTTCACCCGATGCCGAGGAGAGCGGCGGCTGGCGCGCCGCCGTTCTGTCGCACGCGCAGGTGATCGGCGAACCGCAGAACCGTCCCCACAGCCATATCCTCCAACGCGCGTTTTCGCTGCGCGACCGGTTCGACAGCTGGCGCTTCGCCGCCGGCGAACGGCTCGAGAAGATCGACCTCGCCCCCGACCTGGCCGAACAGATCGGCAGCGCCCGGTGGCTGCGCGGGGCGGCGACCCTGATCGGCCTTGCCGGAATCGCCCTGTCGTTCTGGCCCAGCTTCTCCCCGCTCGAAGCCGCGCCCCCCGTGCGGATCGACGACCATGTTCGCGAGGAATTCCGCAGCCAGGCGATCATGCCGCTGGCGCTGGGCGGCGACAGCGGCAGCCGCATGGGCGCGACCGCGCTGGTCCGCGAACTGCCTTCCGCGCCCGAACGTCCGCAGATCCAGCTCGTCGCGACCCTGGCGCAGGGCGACAGCTTCGCCCGCATGCTGCAACGCGCCGGCGTCGGCAGCGACGATGCGGCGCGGGTCAACAGCCTCGTCTCGGGCGCGATCGCCCTGAGCGAACTTCAACCCGGCACGCAGCTCGACATCACCCTTGGCCGCCGGCCCGAAGCGGGCGCCAGCCGCCCGCTCGACGCGATCGAATTCCGCGCCCGTTTCGACCTCGCCCTCGCAATCGAGCGCAGCCCCGGCGGCGGCCTCGCGCTGGTGCGCAAGCCGATCCGAGTCGACGATACCCCGCTGCGTATTCGCGGCACGGTCGGCTCCAGCCTCTATCGCTCGGCCCGCGCCGCCGGGGCGCCGGCCAGCGCGGTGCAGCAGTTCCTCAAGACCGTCGGCGACAATGCCGATTTCGACAGTGCCCTGCGGGCCAGCGATACCTTCGACATGATCGTATCCTACCGCCGCGCCGCCACCGGAGAGCGACAGGTCGGCCAGCTGATGTTCGCCGGGATCGAGCGCGGCGGCAAGCCGACCGCCCAGCTGATGCGCTGGGGCAAGGACGGGCGCTTCTTCGAAGCTTCGGGCGTGGGCGAGGAACGCAGCGGACTGGTGCGTCCGGTGCCCGGTGCGGTCGGCTCGCAGTTCGGCATGCGCCGCCACCCGATCCTCGGCTACCGCCGCATGCACAGCGGGCTCGACTACCACGCCTCCTACGGCACGCCGATCCATGCCGTGACCGACGGCCGCGTGCTGTCCGCCGGTCGTGCGGGCGGCTGCGGTATCGCGGTCAGGCTCGCCCACGGCGGCGATCTGCAGACCCGCTATTGCCACATGAGCCGGCTCGCGGTCAGCCCGGGGCAGGGCGTCCGGCGCGGGCAGGTGATCGGCTACGTCGGCTCGACCGGCCTCTCCACCGGGGCGCATCTCCATTACGAAATGTACCGCGGCGGCCGCCCGATCAATCCGGCATCGGTCAGCTATGTCACCCGCGCCCAGCTCTCGGGCGAGGAGCTGCGCCGGTTCCGCGCCGCGCTCGAGCGGATGAAGACCATTGCCGCCGGTTCGGCGCTGGAAGATCTCGACAAGCGCCCCGAGGAACGGGCCGCGCCGCAGCGCGAGATCGACAAGCTCGCCATGCGTCCGGCCAGCCCCTCCATCGCCATCGGCGGCTGATAAGCCACGCGGGCGATTGCACTGTCCTGCCTAATGCGGCAACACACCGGGGCATGACCGCCAGCTATCCCGCCACGCGCCTGCGCCGCACCCGCGCCGCCGCCTGGAGCCGCGCCATGGTGCGCGAAACGAGCCTGTCGCCCGCCGATCTGATCTGGCCGATGTTCATCATCGAGGGAGAGGGGCAGGAAGAGCCGATCACCCGTATGCCCGGCGTCTCGCGCTGGTCGATCGACGGCATCGTCGCGCAGGCGAAGGAGGCGGTGTCGCTCGGCATTCCGTGCATCGCGCTGTTTCCCAACACGCCGGTCCACATGCGCAGCGACGACGGGCGCGAGGCCTACAATCCCGACAATCTGATGTGCCGCGCGATCAAGGCGGTCAAGGACGCGTGCGGCAGCGATATAGGCGTGCTCACCGACGTCGCGCTCGACCCCTACACCACCCACGGTCAGGACGGGCTGCTCGACGATAGCGGCTATGTCGCCAATGACGCCACGGTGGCAGTGCTGGTCGACCAGGCGGTCAACCAGGCCGAGGCGGGGGCGGACATAGTCGCCCCGTCCGACATGATGGACGGCCGGGTGCGCGCGATCCGCATGGCGCTGGAAATGGGCGAGCATCATAACGTCCAGATCATGGCCTATTCGGCGAAATACGCCTCCGCCTTCTACGGCCCGTTTCGCGATGCGGTGGGCAGCGGCGGGCTGCTCAAGGGCGACAAGAAGAGCTACCAGATGGATCCCGCCAACGCGCTCGAGGCGCTGCGCGAGATCGAGCTCGACATCGCCGAGGGTGCCGACAGCGTGATGGTCAAGCCGGGGCTCGCCTATCTCGACATCATCTGGCGCGCGAAGGAAGCCTTCGGGGTGCCGGTCTTCGCCTACCACGTCAGTGGCGAATATGCCCTGATTGAAGCCGGCGCGGCGGCGGGCGTGGGCGACCGCGACGCGCTGCTGATGGAAAAGCTGATGGCGTTCAAGCGCGCCGGATGCTCGGGCGTGCTGACCTATCATGCGCCGGTGGCTGCCCGCATTCTCAATGGCTGACTTTCGCTGTGAAACCCGGCGGCTGGTCCTGCGCGACTGGCGCGAGGAGGACTGGCCGCAGTTCTGGCAGGGCACCAACACGCCCGAGGTCATGCGCTGGCTCGGCGGAGTTGCCGACGATGCCAAGCGGGCCGCCGCGCAGGAGCGGCTGCTGTCCTACAAGCGCGAGCACGGGCATACCTTCTGGGCGGTCGAGCGGAAAGACGACGGCGCGGTCCTCGGCTTTTGCGGCCTCAAGCGCTCGAACCAGGCCGGCGGGCCGCAGGGTTTGATGGAAGTGGGCTGGCGGCTGCGGCAGGATGCCTGGGGGCAGGGCTATGCCAAGGAGGCGGCGGCCGCTTCGCTTGATCTCGCTTTCGATCGGTTCGGGGCCGATGACGTCGTGGCGTTCACGGTCGCCGGCAACACGCCGAGCTGGGGCCTGATGGAAAGGCTCGGGATGCGGCGGCGCGAGGATCTCGACTTCGCCAATGCCGATTTCGATGCGGAAAATCCCGTGATCATCGTCTATTCGATTACCGCGGACGAATGGGGAAAGACCAGCCGATGACCGGCCACGCGCGCGCGCTTTTCATCGTCACCATCCTGGTCGGCAGCTTCCTGCTGTTCCTCGTGCAACCGCTGGTGGCGCGGATGGCGCTGCCGCTGCTGGGCGGGGCGCCCGCCGTGTGGAACAGCGCCATGCTGGTCTACCAGGCGCTGCTGCTCGGGGGCTATGCCTATGCCCACGGCCTGTCGCGGCTGACGCAGCGACGCCAAGCGACTATCCATGTCGCCCTTCTGCTGCTGGCGGGGCTGACCCTGCCGATTACGCTCGCCCGCTTGCCCGCCCCAGCCGCGGGCTGGGAGGCGGTGTGGGTCCCGGCCCTGTTCCTCGCCACCGTCGGGCCGGTGTTCTTCGTCGTCTCCGCGCAGGCGCCGCTGATGCAGCGCTGGTTTGCGGCGGACCGGGGCGCGGGCGACCCGTACTGGCTCTATTCGGCCTCCAATCTCGGCAGTTTCGCCGGGCTGCTGTCCTATCCCTTCCTGCTCGAACCCTTCCTGCCGATTGCCGGGCAGACGCGGTTCTGGGCGGCTGGTTACGCCCTGCTCGCCGTGCTGGTGATCCTCGCCGCCCGGGCACGCTGGCATACAGGCGACGGGGAAGCCACTCCGGCCGAAGCCGCGACGTTTGCCGCGCGCGAGCCGATCGGCGCGCGGCGCATCCTGCTGTGGCTCGCGCTCGCCGCCGTGCCGTCCGGCCTGATGCTGTCGACGACCACGCATCTCACCACCGATATCGTCGCCATGCCGCTGCTGTGGGTGCTACCGCTCGGCCTTTACCTGCTCAGCTTCAGCTTCGCCTTTGCCGAGCGCAGCGCCTTCGCCGACGCCTGCACCCGGCTGGCACCGCTCGCGCTGCTGCTGGCCGGCTCGATCGCCATGGTCAGCGGCGGGCATGCCTCGATCGGCCTGCTGTTCGGCGCGCTGGCGCTGCTGCTCATCACGGCGACCGCGCTGCACCGGCGGCTATACTCGCTGCGCCCCGACGCCGCGCAGCTGACGCTGTTCTATCTCGTCATGAGCGCGGGCGGAGCACTGGGCGGGCTCTTCACCGCGCTGATCGCGCCGCTGGCGTTCGACTGGGCGTGGGAGCATCCGATCCTGCTGCTTTCGGCCGCGGCGCTGCTGCCGCTGTCGCGCCTTATCGCATGGCCGGAGAGGGCCGGCATCGGCCACACCGCCAGCCTCGTCGCCACGCTCGCCATCGCCGCCGCGCTGGCGGCTGGGCTTTATGTCGCCTCGGCGGGCGAGCATCATCCGTTCATTATCGCGGCGACCTTCGGCCTGGCCCTGTGCGGCATCCTCGCGCTGCCGACGCGCTGGGCGTTCCTGCTGATCTTCGCCGCGCTGATGGTCGCGCGCGGGGGCTGGCAGACGATCGAGACCAGCGCCGCCGGCCTGCGCGAGCGCAGCTATTTCGGCATCTACACGCGCTCCGACGACCGGAAGGAACAGACGCGCTCGCTGTTGCATGGCACCACGGTGCACGGCATGCAGTTCACCGACGCCCTGCGCCGCCGCAACCCGACCAGCTACTACGGCCCCGAAGCGGGCGTCGGACTGGTGCTGCGCGGCCTGCCGCCGCGGCTGGCAGACAGCGCGCGGATCGGCGTGGTCGGCCTCGGCACCGGGACGCTGGCCTGCTATGCCCGGCCGGGCCAGCGCTGGACCTTCTTCGAGATCGACCCGATCGTCGCGCGCTACTCGGCCGACGGCACCTTCAGTTTCCTGCGCGACTGTACCCCCGATGCCGCGGTGCGGATCGGCGATGCTCGGCTGGTGCTGCAGGATCTGCCGGCGCAGCGCTTCGACGTTCTGGTGATCGATGCCTTCAGCTCCGACTCGATCCCGCTCCACCTCGTCACGCGCGAAGCCTTCGATATCTACGACCGCGCGCTGGCGCCGGGCGGGATCCTGGCGATCCATATCTCCAACCGCTTCATCGACCTGCGCCCGGTCATCGCCGCCCACGCCGCGGAACGCCGCTGGCCGGCGCGGCTGAGGATGGACCCGGGCGATCCCGTGCGTTCGCTGACCGGGTCGATCTGGGTGGCGATGGCGCGCGAACAGGCGACGCTCGATTCCCTCGCCGCCGCGGAGGGCGCGCCCTGGACCGCCATGCCCAGGCCGGCGGACAGGGTCTGGACCGACGACCATGCCTCCATCCTGCCGCACATCATGTGGCAGCAGATGACCGGCACGGCGCCCTGATCCCCGAAGGAGCGACGCCCATGCCCGACATCGTCATCGAGACAGCGCGGCTGGTACTGCGCACGATGGCCGAGAGCGATGCCAGGCTGCAGTTCGAACTGCTCAATTCGCCCGCAGCGACGGAGCACCTGGGCGGCCCGCGCGAACTCCATGCGATCGAGGCCAGCCACGCAAGGAGCCGCGCCGGTTTCGCCCGCGACGGCTTCGGCTACATGATGATGGTCGACAAGGCCGACGGCGAGCTCGTCGGCTACGCCGGGCTCAAGCGGGTCGACAACCCGCACGCCAGCAATCCCGGCGATTTCGAGATGGGCTGGCTGGTGCGCGAAGACCGCTGGCGGCGCGGCTATGCGCTGGAGGCGGCGCGCGCGGTGATGGAGCGGGCCTTCACGCGGCACGATGCCCCGCTGGTGTGCGCGATGACCGCCGACCGCAACATCGCCAGCTGGAAGCTGATGGAAAAACTCGGCATGATGCGCCGCAAGGACCTCGATTTCGTCGATCCGGACTACCCGCCGGAGGATAATCCGACGATCCTCTACGCCATCACCCGCCAGCAATGGGAGAGCCAGCAATGACCGTAATGCGACCGGGCGTCCGCATCATCCCGATCCACGGCAAGTTGCCGCAGATCCACGAAACCGCCTTCGTCGCGCCCGGCTGCGTGATCGTCGGCGATGTTACCATCGGGGCGGGCAGCTCGGTGTGGTACAATTGCGTGCTGCGCGCCGATGTCAGCCGGATCGTGATCGGGGAGCGGAGCAATATACAGGACGGCAGCGTCGTCCATTGCGACCCGGAGCGCCCTGGTGATCCCGAAGGCTCGCCCTGCCTCATCGGCGACGACGTGCTGGTCGGCCACATGGCGATGATCCACGGCTGCCGGATCGAGGACCGCGGCTTCGTCGGCCTCGGCGCGATCGCCATGAACAAGGCGGTGATCGGCAGCGACGCCATGCTGGCGGCCGGCGCCATGCTGACCGAAGGCAAGGTGATGGAGCCGCGCACCCTGTGGGGCGGCCGCCCGGCGCGCTTCATGCGCGAGCTTGACGACATGGCCATCGCCGGCATGCGCATGGGCGTCGCGCATTACGCCGAAAACGCCAGGCACCATGCCGCGGCGGTCGGGGCAGTTCTGCAGTCGCCGGACAGCGATGGCGCGCCCCAAGGCTGATCTGCCGGATGCCGATGCGCTTCGCGCCCTGATCGACGGGGAAGGCCGCCTCGCGGTGCGCGTCACGCCGGGAGCGCGCGAGGAAGCGCTGACGATCGAGGACGGTCGCCTGCTCGCCAAGGTGCGGGCGAAGCCGCAGGATGGCACCGCCAACGAGGCGGTGAGGACCCTGCTCGCGAGGGCGCTCGGCTGCGGGCCCTCGCGCGTGGCAATGTTGCGCGGCGCAACTTCGCGCGAGAAGCTGTTCCGGGTCGAGAGCTAGGCCGGCGCGGTTGTTTCGGGCGCGCGGGCATACCGCATCATGAACCCCATGAAATCGGCCTTGCCGAGACCGAGTCCCTCGCGCCGCAGCAGCCCATAGGCGGTGGCGGCGTGGAAATAGAAATTGGGCATGGTCCAGTCGCGCAGATACTCATGCGCCTGCATTACGAAGCGCATGCCGTTGGGGAGGGTCATGTCGATCTCCTGCCCGGCCGGCGGGGCCTCGATCGCATGGGCCTCGGCGACGCGGGCGCTTGCCTCGGCAAGCCGTTCGCGCACCTCGGCAAAGCCGGCATAGGCCGTCTCGTCGAGAGAGAGGTCCATCCCCCAGACGCGGTTCAGCGCCATGTAGACCTGGTTGATCGCGATGCGGAACTGCGTTTCCAGCGGAAACATATCCTCCGCCAGCTTCGCTTCGGCCAGCAGGTTATCGCCCAGACCGGCCGTCTGCGCCTTGCCGGCCACATGATCGAGGGTGCCGAGCAGGTTGGCAAAGGTGGCAAGTGCTGCGGACGAATAGGACATCGGGATAGGCCTCGGCTGCGATGAGCGAGGCATAACGGCTGGCCGCGCAGGTTCAATCCCTGATCAACGCCTTCAGAGTCTCGATCCGGTCGGCCTCGTGCACCGGCTTGTCCCAGCGGATGCGGTGGATACGCGGGAAGCGCATGGCAAGCCCGCTCTTGTGGCGCTTGCTTTCGTGCACGCTGTCGAATGCGACTTCGAACACCAGGCTGCGGTCGGTCTCGCGCACCGGGCCGAAGCGGTTGACCGTGTGGGTGCGGACATGGCGGTCGATCTTCTTGAGCTCCTCGTCGGTGAAGCCCGAATAGGCCTTGCCCACCGGCAACAGCTCTGCCCCCGCGTCGGGATCGCCGTCCCAGCAGCCGAAGGTGTAGTCCGAATAGAAACTGCTTCGCTTGCCGCTGCCGCGCTGGGCGTACATCAGCACGCAATCGACCAGCAGCGGGTCGCGCTTCCACTTGTACCACAGCCCGGTGCGCCGCCCGGCGATATAGGGCGAATCCCGGCGCTTCAGCATGAGCCCTTCGATGGAATCGTCGCGCGCGGTCTCACGGATCGCGGCGAGATGGTCGAAGTCGCGGGCCTCGACCACCTGGCTGAGGTCGAAATGGCTGTCGGGCAGGCGCGCCATCAGGGCTTCGAGCCGCGTCCGGCGCTCGCTCCACGGCAGCTCTCGAAGGTCTGAGCTGTCGACGATCAGCGCATCGTAGAGGCGGACGAAGGCGGGATAGTCCGCCAGCATCTTCTTGCTCACCGTCTTGCGGCCGAGGCGCTGCTGCAAGGCGTTGAAACTTGCGGCGCCGCCCTCTTCGCCGCCCTGATGCGCCCCGCGGACGAGCAGCTCGCCGTCGAGCACGGCGGGAAACGGCAGGACGTCGAGCAATTCCGGGAAGGTCGCTGAGATGTCGTCGCCCGAGCGCGAGTAGATGCGCGTCTCGTCGCCGGCGCGGACAAGCTGCACGCGGATGCCGTCCCATTTCCATTCGGCGGCGTAGTCGGCGAGGTCGACCACCGTTTCTTCCAGCGGATGCGCCAACATGAAGGGGCGGAAGGTCGGCAGGCTCTCGGTGTCGGGTGGCTCGGCCCCGTCGGCCGCCCAGGCGAACAGTTCCGCATAGGGCGGAGCGAGGCCGTGCCAATATTCCTCGACCTCCTCCACCCCGACATCGAAGGCCTGGGCGAACGCGACCTTGGCGAGGCGGCTGGAAATGCCGATGCGCATTGCGCCCGTGGCCAGCTTGAGCAGGGCGTAGCGGCCCGAGGGATCGAGCCGGTCGAGCAGGCCGGTCAGCACCAGCGGCGCGGTCGCCCTTGTGGTCGCGGCGAGGATCGCCACCGTTTCGCTGACGCCCGGTGGCGGCGCGACGTCGCCTAACGGTGCGGGCCACAGCAGGCTCGCCGTCTCGGCCGTATCGCCGACGAAGTCACGGCTCAGCGTCCACAGCACCGGGTCGATGCGGTCCTGCATCAGCCCGCGAATCGTCGAGCTCTTCACCGCGGGGAAATCCAGTCCGTCGGTCAGCGCGGCGAGCGCCCAGCCGCGATCGGGATCGGGCGTGGTGCGAAGATAATTCGCGATCAGGCGCAGCTTCTCGTTGCGGCTGCGGGTGAACACCAACGCGTCGATCAGGGCGGCGAATTCTTCCATCAGATCGCCTCGGGGCAAAGTGGCTGTGCTTCGACAGGCTCAGCACGAACGGGAGATGGAGCAATGCCGATGCCAAACCTCCGTTCGCCCTGAGCCTGTCGGAGGGCACGCTCCGTCGCCGCCTCAGTCATCCTCATCCTCGTACCCGACCAGCGCCAGCGCCCGGGCCTTGCGCTGGTGCAACTGGTGCCAGCGCAGCAGCGCTTCCTCGCGGCCGTGGGTGATCCAGCTTTCCTGGGGGTTCACTTCCTCGATCGTGCGGATCAACTCGTGCCAGTCCGCATGGTCGGAAATGACCAGCGGCAGTTCGACATTGCGCTGGCGGGCGCGCTGGCGCACGCGCATCCAGCCGCTCGCCATGGCGGTGATGGGATCGGGCAGGCGGCGGCTCCAGCGATCGTTGAGCGCGCTCGGCGGGCAGACCACGACATGACCGCGCAGTTCGTCCTTGGTCGCGTCGCTGACGAGGCGAAGCTCGCCCAGGTCGACACCGAATTCCTCGTAAAGCCGGCACATGCGCTCCATCGCGCCGTGCAGGTAGATCGGCTCGTTATGCCCCGCGCGCCGGAGTTCGGCGATGACCCGCTGCGCCTTGCCCAGCGCATAGGCGCCGACCAGCACGCAGGCATCGGGATGCGCCGCCAGCCGGTCGAGCAGCTTGGCCATCTCGTCCTCGATCGGCGGATGGGTGAACAGCGGCAGGCCGAAGGTCGCCTCGGTGATGAAGATGTCGCACGGGGTGACTTCGAAGGGCGGGCAGGTGGGGTCGGGTCGCCGCTTGTAGTCGCCGGTGACGACGACGCGCTCGCCCGCATGCTCAAGCAGGATCTGCGCGCTGCCGAGCACATGGCCGGCGGGGACATAGGTCGCATCGACTCCGCCGGGCAGACGGATGGTTTCGCCATAGGCGACCGGGGTCGCGCCGTCGGAAGTTGCGTAGCGCAACTTCATGATCGCCAGGGTCTCGGGTGTGGCGACGGTCTGCCCGTGGCCGCCGCGCGCGTGGTCGGCATGGCCATGGGTCACGAGCGCGCGATCGACCGGCCGGGCCGGGTCGATCCAGCAATCGGCCGGGACGACGTGAATGCCCCAGGGTTCGGGCCTGATCCAGGAAAAGGGTGCGGGCATCGAAGCCACAACGAGATGGGGCGCGAACCGTTTCCGGATCGCGCCCCGTCATGTTTCGGGAGGCCTCAGCCTTCGCTGTCGTCGGCTTCCGCCTGCGGCGCTTTCTTCGTGGCCGGCTTCTTGCCCGCGCCCGGCTTGCCCTTGGCCTTCGCCTTGGGCGGAGCGGGGGTCAGCTCGAAGCTCGGCTTGTCGTCCTTGACGGTGACATGGACCTCGCCGCCGTCGGCCAGCTTGCCGAACAGCAGTTCCTCGGCCAGCGGCTGCTTGATCTTTTCCTGCAGCACGCGCGCCATCGGGCGGGCGCCGTAGAGCTTGTCGTAGCCCTTGTCGCCGAGCCATTCGCGCGCCGCCTTGTCGAACTGGATGTCGACGTTCTGTTCGGCCAGCTGCAGTTCGAGCTGGAGCAGGAACTTGTCGACCACGCGGGCGATGGTTTCCTTGCCGAGGTAGCCGAACGGCACAATCGCATCGAGCCGGTTGCGGAATTCCGGGCTGAACATCTTCTTGACCGCTTCGTCGCCCGCATCTTCCTTGCTGACGTCGCCGAAACCGATGCCCTGGCGGGCCATGTCGCTGGCGCCGGCATTGGTGGTCATGATCAGCACGACATTGCGGAAATCGACCGTCTTGCCGTGGTGGTCGGTCAGGCGACCGTTGTCCATCACCTGCAGCAGGATGTTGAAGAGGTCGGGATGAGCCTTCTCGATCTCGTCGAGCAGCAGCACGCAGTGCGGGTTCTGGTCGACCGCATCGGTCAGGAGGCCGCCCTGGTCGTAGCCGACATAGCCCGGAGGCGCGCCGATCAGGCGGCTGACGCTGTGTCGCTCCATGTATTCGGACATGTCGAAGCGCTTGAGCTCGATCCCCATGATGCTGGCGAGCTGCCGCGCGACCTCGGTCTTGCCGACGCCGGTGGGCCCGCTGAACAGGAAGCTGCCGATCGGCTTGTCCGGGTCGCGCAGGCCGGCGCGGCTGAGCTTCATCGCCGTGGCGAGCTTCTGCACCGCCGCGTCCTGGCCGAAGACGACATGCTTGAGATCGCGTTCGAGGTTTTCGAGCGCCTTCTTGTCGTCGGAGCTGACCGATTTCGGCGGGATGCGCGCCATGGTGGCGATGACCGCCTCGATCTCGCGGGCGGTGATCTTCTTCTTGCGGCGGCTCGGCGGCACCAGCATCTGCATCGCGCCGACCTCGTCGATCACGTCGATCGCCTTGTCGGGCAGCTTGCGGTCGTTGATGTAGCGCGCCGACAGCTCGACCGCGGTCTTGATCGCGTCGGGGGTGTAGGTGACCTTGTGGTGCTGCTCGAACGCCGAGCGCAGGCCTTTCAGGATCTTGATCGTGTCCTCGACCGTCGGTTCGTTCACATCGATCTTCTGGAACCGCCGCAGCAGCGCCCGGTCCTTTTCGAAGTGATTGCGAAATTCCTTGTAAGTCGTTGATCCGATGCACCGAATCGTCCCACCGCTGAGCGCCGGCTTGAGCAGGTTGGAGGCATCCATCGCCCCCCCGCTGGTGGCGCCGGCACCGATCACGGTATGGATTTCATCAATGAACAGCACCGCGTCGGGCATCTTCTCGAGCTCGTTCACGACCTGCTTCAACCGCTCCTCGAAGTCGCCGCGATAGCGCGTGCCGGCGAGCAGCGCGCCCATGTCGAGCGAATAGATCACGGCATCTTCCAGCACTTCGGGCACGTCGCCTTCGACGATCTTGCGCGCCAGACCCTCAGCAATCGCGGTCTTGCCGACACCGGGATCGCCGACGTAGAGCGGGTTGTTCTTGCTGCGCCGACACAGGATCTGGACCGTCCGGTCCACTTCCGGACCGCGGCCGATCAGCGGATCGACCTTGCCGTCCTGTGCCTTCTTGTTGAGGTTGACGGTGAACTGGTCGAGCGCGGTCTCCTTGCCGCCCTTGCCGTCGGCGGACTTTTCCTCTGCCTGCGATTCCTCGCTGCCCTGCGGCGGCTTGGATTCGAGCTGCTTGCCGCCCTTGCCGATGCCGTGGCTGATGAAGCTCACCGCATCGAGCCGGCTCATGTCCTGCTGCTGCAGGAAATACACCGCATAGCTGTCGCGCTCGCTGAACAGAGCGACCAGCACATTGGCGCCGGTCACGGTATCCTTGCCGCTCGACTGGACATGCAGGATGGCCCGCTGGATGACGCGCTGGAAACCGGCAGTGGGCTGCGGCTCGCTGCTGTCGGCCGATTGCAGCGACTGGTACTCGCCGTCGATATATTGCCGCACCGTCGCGCCAAGCTCGTCGAGATCGACTCCGCAGGCGTTCATGACCTGCGCCGCGTCCTCGTCCTGGATCAGCGCCAGCAGCAGATGCTCCAGCGTGGCGTATTCGTGTCGCCGCTCGCGCGCCGAATCGATCGCGGCATGGAGCGTCTTTTCGAGGTTCTGGGCGAAACTGGGCATCAGCGTACTTTCAGGTAGTGGAAAGGTGGCGGGTAATCGGCTCCCTCGCGGGAGAATATGAACAGGTCGGCTTAACCGAAGCTATATCGGGGCGGGGGCTATCGACAGGATCGATATGGTGGCTCGCCACGCGATTGCGAGCCTGCCCGATCAAGACGATGGCTTACCGAATAGGGCGTCGGCAGCGGCGCGGTGTGCGCCGGCCTTGTCGCGATGCGCCTTCACGCGGTCGATCTCAGCTTCGAGCAAGACGATGCGGTCGGCCAGTTCGTCTTGCGAATAGGGGCCGAGGTCCTCGCGCGCCAACAGGCTGGCGGCATCGCCACGCGGGCGCGGACGGTCGTCGTCATCTGTCACGAGACGTATAATCGACCCGCCGGGCGCTTGCTGTCAACTGGCCACAAGGCTAGGTCCGCATCGGTCGCGCAGATGATGCCGATTGGCGACAGGGGGCAGGGCAGCAGCATGGATCGACGCATACCGGCAGAAATGACCGCCATCGGTTTCGACGCGCCCGGCGGGCCGGACGTGCTGCATGCCGAAACGGTACCCGTCCCGGCGCCCGCTGCCGGCCAGCTGTTGATCCGCGTGGTGTGGGCCGGGGTCAACCGGCCCGACTGCATCCAGCGTGCGGGGCACTATCCTGCGCCTGCCGGCGCCTCGCCGATCCTCGGCCTCGAGGTGTCGGGCGAGGTCGTCGCCGTGGGCGAAGGGGTCGATCCGGCGCACATCGGGCGACAGGTCTGCGCTTTGACTCCGGGCGGCGGCTACGCCGAATACTGCGCTGCGCCCGCAGGACATTGCCTTCCGGTACCGGAGGGGATGTCGCTGCGCGATGCCGCGGCGATACCCGAAACGCTCTTCACCGTCTGGCATAACGTCTTTCAGCGCGGCATGGCGCGCGAGGGGGAGACGCTGCTTCTCCACGGCGGCACTAGCGGCATCGGCACCATGGCGACGATGCTGGCCAAGGCCTTCGACATGACGGTGATCGTCACCTGCGGCGACGACGAGAAATGCGCAGCCGCGCGGCAAATCGGGGCCGATCATGCGATCAATTACAAAAGCCACGACTATGTCGAGCAGGTGCAGGCCATCACCGAGGGGCGGGGCGCGGACATCGTGCTCGACATGGTTTCGGGCGACTACGTTGCGCGCAATCTCAAATGTCTCGCCGAAAGCGGGCGCCACGTCACCATCGCCGTGCTCGGCGGGCCCAAGGCGGACATCAACATGGCAGTGGTCATGAGCCGCCGCCTGACGCTGACCGGGTCGACGCTGCGGCCGCGTTCCGACGCGTTCAAGACGGCGCTGTGCGAAGAGATCGAGCAGGTCGCCTGGCCGCTGTTCGTCGAGGGTGCGATCAAGCCGGTGATGGACGAGGCTTTCCCGCTGGCCGATGCCGCCAAGGCCCACGCACGGATGGAGGGCGGAGATCACATCGGCAAGATCGTGCTGGAGGTCGCCAAGGATATCAGACATGGCTGAGGAACTGACGCTTCACGAGGACCCGCGCAGCGGCAATTGCTACAAGATAAAGCTCACCGCCGCGCTGCTGGGTCGTCCGCTAACGACGATGCAGTACGATATCCTCAAGGGCGAGACCCGTACGCCAGAGTTCCTCGCCAGCATAAATCCCCACGGCCGCATACCCGTGCTTCAGGTCGGCGAGCGGTTCCTGCCGGAAAGCAACGCCGCCTGCTGGTACCTCGCCGAAGGCACGCGGCTCGTGCCGGCCGACCGGTTCGACCGCGCGCAGATGCTGCGGTGGATGTTCTTCGAACAATACAGCCACGAGCCCAACATCGCGACGCTGCGATTCTGGTGCGCCTTCGTGGGCAAGGCCAACCTCAGCGAACAGCAGCGCAGCCAGATGCTGCCCAAGCGGATCGCGGGGCAGGAAGCGCTGGCGACGATGGATGGTCACCTGAAGGGCCGCGACTGGTTCGTCGGCGACACCGCCTCGCTCGCCGACATTGCGCTGTTCGCCTACACCCATGTCGCCGAGGAAGGCGGCTTCGATCTTGCCGCCTATCCGGCGGTACAGGCATGGCTGGCACGTATACCGACGCTCGGCGGCTTTATCCCGATGACGTGAGAGGGTGTCGCCGTGCTGTCGCAATTGCGCGCAGGCGTAACGTTTCTGTGAGTCCGGTGTAACAATCACGTTGCATGGATGGCGTTGAAAACAACGCATCCAGGAGCATGCGGTGCTCGATGATTTTTCCAACATCGCCGCTTTCCCCCCGGCCGAGCCGTCCGTTCCCGAACGTCAGCTCGCCGAACGGCGGCGCTATCGCACGATCTGGATCAGCGACATCCATCTCGGCACCAAAGGCTGCAATGCGGAGCTCCTGATCGATTTCCTCGACCATACCGACAGCGAGACGATGTACCTTGTCGGCGACATCATCGATGGCTGGCGGCTGAAAAAGAAGTTCTACTGGCCGCCCGAACATAACGATATCGTCTGGCGCGTGCTCAAGCGGGCCAAGCGCGGCACACGGATCGTCTATATTCCCGGCAATCACGACGAAATGGTCCGGCCGTTCTGCGGCATGGATTTCGGCGGGGTCGAAATCCGCCGTGCCGCGTTCCACGATACGGCCGACGGCCGCCGCCTGATGGTCCTGCACGGCGACGAATTCGACACCATCATGCTGGCGCATCGCTGGCTCGCCTTCGTCGGCGATGCTGCCTATCACCTGATGATGCGCCTGAACGGCTGGGTGGCGTCGGTCCGCCAGCGACTGGGCCTGCCTTACTGGTCGATCTCGAAGGCGGCCAAGCACCGGGTCAAGAATGCAGTCGAGTTCATTTCGAAATACGAGGAAGTGGTGGCCCGCGCCGCTGCCGAGCGCGGGGTCGACGGCGTCGTATGCGGCCATATCCACACGGCCGAATTCCGCCGTTTCACCCATGACGACCGCGAGGTCGAATACTGGAACGACGGCGACTGGGTCGAGGGCTGCAACGCGCTGGTCGAGCATTTCGACGGCCGGATGGAAATCCTGCACTGGGCCGACGAGGTGGCGCGGCGGGACAAAGCGCTGCCGGCCGCCCCGCTGAAGGAAGCGGCGTGAACCACCCTTTGCCGATCGGCGCCGCCCAAAGGTTCGGGACGACGGGCGGAACCGGTGCGGGCAAAGCGATATGCATCGTGACCGACGCCTGGCTCCCGCAAGTGAACGGTGTCGTCCGCACCCTGACTACGACGATTGAGCACCTGCGCAGTCTCGGTCACGCGGTCGCGGTGATTTCGCCCGACCAGTTCCTGTCGATCCCTTGTCCGACCTATCCCGAAATCCGGCTGGCGATCGCGCGGCCCGGCGCTGTGGGCCGTATGCTGTCGCGGCTGGGTGCGGAGGCGATCCATATCGCTACCGAAGGTCCGCTCGGCCTCGCCGCGCGGGCCTATTGCCTGCGCAACGACCTGCCATTCACAACAGCCTATCATACCCAGTTTCCGGACTATGTCGCGCGGCGTACCGGCCTGCCGGCGAGCGCCGTGTGGCCCTATATTCGATGGTTCCATGGTCCGGCCACGACAGTGATGGTCGCGACGGACACCATTCGCCGCGAGCTACTGGAACAGGGCCTGCAGCGCCTCCATCCCTGGGGCCGCGGGGTCGATCTTGCCTGCTTTTCGCCGGATGCACCGCCGCCGCCCGAATATGCTGCGCTCAAGGGCCCCATCCTGCTCTATGTTGGCCGGATCGCGGTCGAGAAGAACATCGAAGCGTTTCTCGGATGCACCTATCCCGGCAGCAAGGTCGTGGTCGGCGACGGTCCGGCAAGAGCGACCTTGGAGGCGCGATATCCCGATGCGCTTTTCCTTGGCCGCAGAAGCGGACGCGACCTCGCCGGTTGCTACGCCGGTGCAGACGTCTTCGTCTTTCCGTCGCGCACCGACACCTTCGGGCTGGTTCTCATCGAGGCGCTGGCCTGCGGTACGCCGGTCGCCGCCTATCCTGTAGCCGGCCCGGCCGATATCGTGGTCGACAAGGTCGGCGCCTTGTCGGAAAACCTGGATCGCGCGATCGCCGCCGCGGCGTTCTGCTCGCGAGCGGACTGCGCTGCCTACGCTGCCGGCTTTACATGGGATGCCGCTACCGCGCAGTTCCTCGACGGGCTGCACACGATCGAGGAGGGGCGATTGGCGCTCGACCCGCATGCCATCCGGGCCTTGCCGGAATCGCTCGGATAGCCTAGATGATCGGGCAAGCGGCCGCTCCGGAAGGGGCGGCCCTTCTATTTTCAGACAAGGTAGACACCCGATGGCCGACCAACCCAAACCGCTGATGCCGCACGCGACCGCCACCTGGCTGGTCGACAACACCGGCCTCAGCTTCGAGCAGATCGCCGAGTTCTGCGGCCTCCACATTCTCGAAGTGCAGGCCATGGCGGACGACCTCGCCGGTTCCAAGTACACCGGCCGCGACCCCGTCCACGCGGGCGAACTCAACCTTGCCGAGATCGAGCGCGGCCAGAACGATCCGTCCTACGTGCTCAAGATGCAGAAGGCCCCGGTCGACGTTACCCGCACCAAGGGTCCGCGCTACACGCCGGTGTCGAAGCGTCAGGACAAGCCCGACGGCATCGCCTGGATCCTGCGCAACCATCCGGAAGTGACCGATGCGCAGATCGGCAAGCTTATCGGCACCACCCGCAACACCATCGCCGCGATCCGCGATCGCAGCCACTGGAACATCGCCAACATCCAGCCCAAGGATCCAGTGACGCTGGGCCTGTGCTCGCAGCGCGAACTTGATGCGGTGGTCGCCAAGGCGGCGAAGAAGGCGGGCAACAGCGAAGCCCCTGTGGCGGCGAGCGAGAACACCAGCGATCGTGAGAAACTGATCGAGGAACTGCGCGCCGAACGCGATGCCGCCGGCAAGGCCGCTGCCGAAGCCGCGCAGGAAGCGGAAGCTGCGGCTTGGCTCGAGGCGAAGCGCGCGCAGGAAGCAGGCGAGGCTGCCGGCGAATAATCGCTCCTGTACCGGCTGTTCGGACATGAGAGCCCCTCTTTCGCCTTGCGGGAGAGGGGCTTTCGCTTCATGTTGCTGACATGGATGTCAGTAAGGTCGCCTATCACCACCCCAAGCCTTGGGGGACGCAATTTCCGCTGATGACGCTTCCGCAAATGCTGGAGCGGACGATGCAAGCCGATCCGGAAGCGCCCCTGCTGCATTTCCTCGGCCGAACGTATAGCTACCGTGCGATCCATACAGAGGCTCGGCGCTTCGCCGCCGGGCTGGCCGAAGCGGGCGTTGCCAAGGGCGACCGTGTCGGCCTGTTCCTGCCCAATGTACCGATCTACGCCGCAGCCTATTACGGCGCGATGATGGCGGGCGCCGTAGTCGTCAATTTCTCGCCGCTCTACACCGTCGAGGAGCTGGCCTGGCAGGTCGAGGATTCCGGCACCCGCCTGCTGGTGACACTTGACGTTCCGGAGCTCTACAAGACGGCCGCCTCGGTGCTCGGATGTTCCTCGCTCCAGACGCTCGTGGTCGGCTCGCTGGCGGCCCAGTTGCCCGTGATCAAGGGGGCGTTGCTCAAGACGGTGGGACGCGGCAAGCTCGCCAGGGTGGCCTTTGACGCGGCCACCCGGAGCTGGGCGGACTTGACGCCCGATCGCGCTCCGCCCGCCGTGGCCCTCGATGCGGCCACCGATCTCGCCCTGCTGCAATATACCGGCGGCACGACCGGCCGTCCCAAGGGGGCCATGCTGGGCCACAGCCAGCTTGCCACCAACGCGCAGCAGGTTGCCTCGATCAACCCGTTCGAGAACCCGGCCAGCGAAGTGTTCATGGGCGCGCTCCCGTTCTTCCATGTCTTCGCCAATACCGCCTTGCTCAATCACGCGGTGGCGAGTGGTGGGTCTATCGCCATCGTCCCGCGCTTCGAGGCGAAGCAGGTGCTGCAGACCATCCAGCGCTATCGCTGCACCGGCTTTCCGGGCGTGCCGACGATGTTCCAGGCGCTGCTCGACCATCCCGATCTGGGCAAGACCGACCTGTCATCGCTGAAAGTCTGCATCTCCGGCGGGGCGCCGATGCCGGCCCCGGTGCACGAGAAGTTCGAGGCCGTCACCGGCGTGCGGCTGGTCGAAGGCTACGGCCTGACCGAGACGTCGGGCGTGGTTTCGGCCAACCCCTATTCCGGTACGCGCAAACGCGGCACGATCGGGCAGGTCGTTCCCGGCACCGAGGTGCTGCTGCTCGACAAAGAAGATCCCGCGAAGCTCGCACCGGACGGCGAGCCGGGTGAGCTCGCCATTCACGGCCCGCAGGTCATGCGCGGGTACTGGAATCGTCCCGATGCCGCTGCCGACACCTTCGTGATACACGATGGCAAGCAATGGCTGCGCACCGGCGACGTCGCGACCATCGACGCCGACGGGTTTCTCTCCATCGTCGACCGCATCAAGGACATGATTGCGGTCGGCGGCTTCAAGGTTTTCCCGAGCCAGGTCGAAGACGTCTTGCTGGAGCATCCCTCGGTCAAGGAGGCGCTGGTGATCGGCGTACCCGATACCTACCGCGGCGAAATACCGCGCGCCTTCGTCACCTTGCAGGACGACGCGGCGGACGATGGTATGGAACTGGCCGCGTGGCTCAACGCGCGTGTCGGCAAGCACGAGCGCGTCGACGAGGTCGTGGTGCGCGGCGCGCTGCCCAAGACCATTATCGGCAAGCTCGACCGCAAGGCGTTGAGGGCAGAGGTCCTGCCCGCATAGGCGGCGCATGCAAAAAGGGCCCGGATCGCTCTGGGCCCTTTCTTGTCTCTGGGCGTCCGGGATCGAATCAGACGCTGGCGAGCATCGCTGCCGTGCCGTCGTCGGTCGCCAGCGTCACGGGCGAGGGCGCGGCGGCCTTGCCGTTGCTGCGCGGCGCGAAGCGGCCGTCGACCGCAGCGCCCTGTTCGATGGTCAGTGCGTCGTAATGGACGTCGCCGGTGATGGTGGCGCTGCGCAGGATCACCAGTTCGCGGGCATCGATCGACCCCTCGACCTTACCGGCGAGGCGAGCGCTCTCGGCTCGAACCCCGCCCTTGATGGTCGAGGTTTCGCCCTGCACCAGCGAGGCACAGGTGATGTCGCCTTCGATCGTCCCGTCGACATGGAGTTCGGTCGAGGCGTCGATATCGCCGCGAATGGTGACGTCGCTGCCGATGACGGAAAAGCTGCCGGAGGCACCGGATGGTCTAGCCACGGGCGCGCTCCTTGCTGACGGCGGTGCCGGATCGGCGGACTTCTTCGAGAACATCGGGTGCTGCCTCCAGGAATGGACGCGGATTGACCGCGCGGTCGTTGACGCGGACTTCGAAATGCAGGTGCGGGCCGGTCGAACGGCCTGTGCTGCCGATGGCGCCGATCACGTCGCCGGCATCGACCTTGGCGCCGACGCGCGCGGCGAAGCGCGACATGTGGGCGTAGCGGGTCATCAGCCCGTTGCCGTGACTGACTTCGACGACGTTGCCGTAGCCAGACTTGGTACCCACGAAGGTAACGACGCCCTTGGCTGCGGCGTAGATCGGGGCGCCCATCGGACCCTTGAAATCGAGGCCGGAGTGCATCGCGGCGGCGCCGGTGAAGGGATCGCGGCGGTAGCCGTAGCTCGAGGTCACCATCGGGGCGTGGGCCGGGAGGACCTGCGGCACGCCTTCGAGACCGCGCTCCAAGGCCGACATCCGGGCGAGGCTGAGCCCTAGGCGCTCGAAGCGCGGATCGATCCGCCCGTCGCTGCCGGTGGCCAGCACCTCGAGAGGACCACCCATGGCTTCCCTGCCGGCGTTGCGCATCATGGCCTGCGGGTTCAGGCCCAGCTGACGCAAGGCTTGTGCCGCCCGGGCGGCGCGACGGTCGGCGAAGCGGGTCAGCCGCTCGGCATATGCGATCTGCCTTGCTTCGAGTCTCGCCAGCGCTGCAGCCTGCGGGAAGGCGGCGCTGACCTTGCGCACGGTTTCGGACGCTTCGCTACTGCTGTCGCTAACCGTATCGGCGCCCTCGGCCTTGATGTCGTCAGGCAGTGCCGGGGTCATCGCCTCGAGGAAATCCTGCCGCTTCTTCAAGTCGGCGGCCACGGCATCGAGATCGTCGCCGTAGTGCTTTATCCGCTCCTGCGCGGTGGCGACCCGTGCCTGCTGTTCCAGCAGCGACAGCCGGTCCGACTGCGCGCGGTATTGCAGGTAGCTCATCACGCCCATGCTGACGGCCCACACCAAAAGTGCGGCAAGCGCGCCGAGGGCGGCCAGCTTCTGCGTCTTGGAACTGATCTTGATGAAGCGGACCTGGCCCTGCGATCGCATGAAGAATTCGCGATCCGGAAACCAATTCGCGACCTTTGCGGCCAATCCGCTGTTATCCAGCTTGTTGTACAATGCGACCCCGCTGTCGGCTTGATTTTTGCCCCGGACGGGCCGCTAGCAACAGATTTGGCGGCGGTCGAATCCGGTTTCGCTGGTAACCGCCGAGTCGGTGGAGTCGCGCGACAAACGGATTCCTCGGCCGGGAACCGATGGGTGGTTCAAGTGTGAGCGCTCA
>FWWL01004395.1_pt1 | contig 23866 bp, 18 predicted proteins | sample 2228331 | NCBI WGS metagenome assembly FWWL01 (sample SAMEA103939775, study PRJEB20133) | metagenome | reverse complement strand
CCAGCTCCAACTTGAAGCCTTTGATCCCTTGCATCTTGCCATTCAACCCGGAGCCGATTTCGGCGACGATCTCATCGTCCTTCCAACCCCGGCTTCTGGCAAACCTCTCCAGGCGGTGGACCTGACGCATCAGGTCGGATTTCTGATCGGACGATGAAACCCGAGCCTACAGCCCAACACGGGTTGGCGGGCGGGGCTCTTCCCCCAGGATGGTCCCGGTGGGCATCTGCCTGGCCGGAACCGGGAGTTTGCCCGCCCGGAACCACCGCCAGGCAGTGAGATAACTAATTCCTTGACGACGCGCCCACTCGGATAGCTTCATGGCTGACATAAAAGATAACAAAAACGCTGGCTATTGTCAACCCCGGAGACGGCTCCTGTTCTTCGATCCCAGAACCGGGAGGATGGGGAATGACGCCGGAGCTGATCGTCGTCGGCGGCGGGCTGGCCGGGTCGGAGGCGGCGTGGCAGGCGGCGCAACGGGGAATCCGGGTCTGGCTGTATGAGATGCGGCCCCGCCGCTTCACCCCGGCCCACACCACCGAGTGGCTGGCGGAGATCATCTGCTCCAACTCTCTGGGCTCCGACGAGCTGGAGAACGCCTCGGGGCTCCTGAAGGCGGAGCTGCGGCGATTGGGATCCTTGTTGATGGCCTGCGCCGACCGCACGGCGGTGCCCGCGGGGAAGGCCCTCGCCGTGGACCGCGAGCTGTTCGCCCGCTGCGTCACGGAGCACATCGAGCGCCATCCGCTCATCACCGTCATCCGGGAGGAGGTGACGGAGGTGCCGGACCGCCCGTGCATCATCGCCACGGGCCCCCTGACCTCCGATGCTCTCGCCGCGGCTATCCAGCGGCTCACCGGCCAGGAGTATCTCTACTTTTACGACGCCATCTCCCCTATCGTAGCCGCTGACTCCATTGATATGTCTATCTGTTTCAGGGGCTCCCGCTACGGGCGCGGACAGGAGCCGGATGGGGATTACATCAACTGCCCGATGACGAAGGAGGAATATGAGGCCTTCGTGGACGCCCTGATCCACGCCGAGACGATCGAGTTGCGAGATTTCGAGCGGGAGGACCCGCGCTTCTTTGAGGCGTGTTTGCCCATCGAGGTGCTGGCCAAACGCGGGCGCGACGCCCTGGCCTATGGCCCCCTGCGGCCCACAGGGTTAATTGACCCGCGCACCGGCCGCCAACCCTACGCCGTGGTCCAGCTGCGGCGGGACAACCGAGCGGGGACGATGTATAGCATGGTGGGGTTCCAGACGAACCTGAAATGGCCGGAGCAACGGCGGGTCTTCCGGATGATCCCGGGGCTGCAGGACGCGGAGTTCCTGCGCTACGGCCAGATGCACCGCAACACCTACATCAACGCCCCTGCCCTACTGGAGCCCACCATGCAGTTCCGAGGACGCCCCGACCTCTTCTTCGCCGGGCAGATCACGGGGGCGGAGGGCTACGTGGGGAACATCGCCACCGGGCTGGTGGCCGGGATCAACGCCGCCCGGCTGCTCCGGGGCCGGCCGCCCCTGGTGTTCCCCGTCACCACGATGATCGGAGCCCTGTGCGATTACCTGGCCCGGGCCGATCCGAGGGACTTCCAGCCCATGAAGGCTAACTTCGGCCTGCTCCCGCCGCTCGACCGCCCAGTCCGCGATAAGCGGGAGCGGGCACGGGCCTACGCCCGCCGCGCCCTCGAGGAACTCAAGCGGTTCTGGGCGGAAAGCGGGGAAGCGGAAAGCCGATGACCGGCTGGCCTGAAAGGGCGAAGGACAACGCGGCGGCCCCTGGACGGAGAACCGCTATGCGGAGAGAAACCCCCCATCCACCGGGATCAGCGCGCCGTTGACGTAACTGGCCAGATCGGAGGCCAGGAAAAGCGCCACCCGCGCCACCTCGTCCGGATCTCCCCATCGCCGCATAGGCAGCCGCCGCTGGAAGTCATATCCAGTAAGCACCCAGCGCGGATCCAGGGAGCGAAGAGCCTGTCGGATCAGCCGGCGCGTCCCGGGCGTGCGGATGCCCCCGGGCAGGATGGCATTCACCCGGAACCCCCAGCGCCCGTAATCGCGAGCCAGCCCGCGGGTCAGCGCGATGATCCCCGCCTTGCTGACCGTGTAGGGGATCAGATCGGACTTGAAGGGGAGGATTGCCTCGATGGAACCGATGTTGACGATGACACCGCCCCGACGCCTCCGGCGGGCGATCATCCCCTGGCACATCCAGAGGGCGGATTTCAGGTTGATCTGCAGAACGCGCTCCAGCACCTCAGTGTCCAGCTCCAGGAAATCATGGAACGGATAGATCCCCGCATTGTTGACCAGGATGTCGGGAACGACGGCGGGCTCCATATCCCGCCAGAACATGCGGATGGCTTCCTCACGGCTCAGATCCATGCGGAACGTTTGGACATCGGTCGGAACAGCACGGATGCGATCTGCCAGCCGCTCCAGCGCGTCCGCCTGCACATCGACGAGCAGCAGAGACGCCCCGGCTTCGGCGAAGCGCATCGCGATCGCCGCGCCGATCCCGGAGGCGGCGCCGGTGATCAGCGCCCGATGGCCCTTCAACGAGATCAACCTCGATAGGGGTATCATCGCACCCTTCCCTCCAAAGAGGAGAACGCACGCTTGAGGACATGATCGTTGACCAGAAACAGGAGCACACTCGCTCAGACCGCAGGGTGGGCGAAGGCGTGCACGCTGAAATCGAGCCGCGAAAGAGAACTGTCCCTCGCCCCACGCCTTGCTGTTCACCACCGAACGACCTCCCGCTGAGCCGTGGGTGGCTGGTCGGAGGGAGAAAAGGGTGGATCGGCCTGCTTCCAACACGGGATGGCCTCTCACTCGCCGGCCAAGACCCTGCGAACTTCGCTCTGGAGACGCCTTCGATCCTCCTCCGAAAGAACAGGATTGCTCTTCGTGAACGAAGGCAACTCGATCAGAGTGATCCCCCACGCCTTGGCCAGATCCCGCAGTGGATCCCGCTCACCCCATGTCTGATTGATCACCAGGATTTTATGGGTATAAGTGCCGAGGAATTCCCGAGCGCAGATCTGCAGCTGATCTAAGCCATCTCTACCTCGGGCCTTGCCTTCTGTCCCGATCTGAACGATCCCCACTTGATTGCCAATGCGCACCACCAAATCCAGCTCCATCTTTCCTTTCCACTGCAATCGACTCTCCAATTCGTCCACTACCTCGCGAAGTGCCCCTTCGATAGCCTCTTCGAAGAGGATGCCCAGATCTTTCTTTTCCGGAGGATTATTTCGGGACGGAAGATCGTCCACATGAGCCATTAGATAATCCCCGATGGTGATCACACCGGGCACTTCCTCAGCGCCCACCTCGTCGTAATCGTTGTCGCAGAACTCATAACGATGCACGCGGGATCGCTTTCCCTCGCTCTGGAGGTAGATGAAAGGAGCCCTCATCTCACGGGCGATCGAGTAGGCGGCAAGCATCATGATCTTGGTCCCACCGGTGAGGTTGAAGACCAACTCCGGGCCCGCCCAGCCCTGGCGATGGATGAACTCATTTAAGTCTTCCCTGATCTTTCGAATATCATAAGGGGATGTGGGGAGAAGGTGAACGATGATTCGGCCTTCCTTTTTCACCAAGCGCTCTAACCGCTGGGCGATCCGTTCAGTGCGCTCCGTATACAGGAAGACCGCCTCGGAGGGTGGACGGTGGCGCAAAGGAAGCAGGTTCGGAATCGGCTGCTCGCCGATCAGAGCGATCATGACCGTCCTGGCACTGCCTGACATCGCTTCCTCTCCTTTCCTTTCTCTCGATCTCTCATGGTCACCGAGAAAGGGGCTCCCGGATCTCGACCGGGCGGTCGAAGGCCGACAGGGTGAGCGTCCACACCGTGGGATCCTGAGGATCGCTCTCCAGCTCCACCAGGCGCACCCGCAGGATCCGAAAAGTCCCTCCTTCCACCCACAGATCCGCCCGCAGCCGCCCGGCGATCATCCCCACGGACCACTCCGCAAGCGGCCCGCTCTCCAGCTCCCCGTGAAGATGATAAACCCAGCTCCCGTCGAGCCGCTCCGGCCCAATCCCCTGCAGGGGCGCGCGGGCCAGGAGGGCCGGGATCCCCCGCTCCGCATCGAAGAACCAACGGGGATCCATCACCACGCCCCGCTCCGGCGTCAGCGCCTCCCACCGATCCACCCCCGACAGGGCGATCCATGCGCGATCGCCGAGCCGGAGCATTCGGATCTCGGAGACGACGCCCAGGGTGAACACCCGCGCCACCCCCTGCAGGCCATCCGGGCTCACAATGTCCCCTTCCACCCGACGGAGCATCATCGTCCGGGCGGCGTCCAGATAATCCGGCGCCCCCGTCCGCTCCAAAACGAAGTGGGCGCTGCGGGTCCGGGCCATGGCGTCCGCGGATCGCCTCAGGATCTCCGAGGCGGGAAGCGGCGGAAGCCCTTCCGGCCCGCGGCAGCCCAGCCCAAGAAAGATCCCCAGCGCCCCGATCCACGCCCAACGCGCCATGCCCGAACCTCACTGGATCGCTTGGAGAGGGAAGCCCCAGTGCCTCCTCCCGCGCTGTTTCAATCTATGCCGCGCTCAAGGAGAGGGTGCGACGATCCGGATAAAGAACACTCCCCGCTGGACAGCGGATCCGGGGCTGGCTTCGCCGGCGATGCCGATCGCCCGGAGTGGATCCAAGAAGGGATGCACGTCTCGTTGGAACTCCTCTCGCTCGCCCGTTGGGATCAGCGTCTTGATCAGATTTAAGACCGCTTGGACATCCACAAACACAAGGGAATTACGGCGCTCCGGCAAATGGCGGAGGACCTCCTGGAATTGGGGGTTCCCCTCGATCGTCCGCTGCGGCGGACGTCCCGGATGGCTTTTCTCCAGCACCTCGGGGGGTATGCCGATCCCCACCGTCTCCGAGCCGACCCCATAGGCCGCCACCGGCTGCCCGCGGGGATCCACGATCACCCGAAGCGGATGGCCCTCCAGTTCTCTCTCCTCCACAGTCAGCCCGGCGATCTGGAGGACGCGCTCCACCCGCTCCAGCCCGGTCTGGGCCGCCTCCGCGCGGTCCGTCTCAATGAGAAGGGAAACCCCCACGGGGGAGCCCAGGGCGTTGCCCTCCGGAGCTGGCTGCACGATCAGCGCCATGTCCCCGGTCATCCACGCCAGCAGATCTTCCTCCAGGTCTATCCCCAACGCGGCCTCTATATCCCGCAGCTGCCGCTCGATGTCCGGATTCGCCCGCAACGCATCCCAGGTCTGCTGAATCGAATGGCCGATCGGCGACTGGACCAACACGAGGGCGTCTTCAGGAACGCGCGCGAGCATCCGCCCCGAGAGGGCCGGCACATCCAGGGCCGCTTGGGCCTCCGGCGACAGCCTCTCCCGCCGGATCACCATAACGGACCGAACGCGGATCCCCTCCGGCAGCAGCTCCCCAGAGAACCCAGCGGCCTCCGTGGCCTCGAGGATCTCCAGCGAAGGACCCGCCCCGGGCAGCCCTTCCATGGACGGCATCCCCGGCGTCTGAGCCAGGATCTCCCGGTAAAGGTTGAACGCCGCTACATAATCCATGTATCCCAGCAGCACCGCCTGGGAAGGCAACTCCCGCATCACCCGCTGGAAACGGGCTGCACCGGAGAGGGGCTCGCCCTGGCCTGCCGCCCGGTCCACCACCGCCGTCATGGCCTTCTCATGGGTGGCGATCACCACAAAGTCACGCACGATCGCGAGGAGGAGCGGGGGCTCTCGCTTCCCCGGATCCGGAGGCCGGAACCAGTAGCGGGTCTGCTGGTGGACCCGCTCCTCGAAGGGACGCCCTTCCTCCGCCGACAGGGACCGGACCCGCTCCAAGAACCGGCTGGAAGCGCTCAGATCCCGCGAGGCGATGAGAACGGCCAGAGGGACTTGATTCCGCTGAAGATCCTCCGGCGACATCGCCAGAACGGCCAGCCCGATCTCGGTCCCGAGCCACGGCGCGACATCGGCATCCCAATCCATCTTCGCGTCTCGCTTCAGATTCGCCTTGAAGTTTTCGAGCGCCTGCTTCACCTGGGGGTTGTCCAGATAGGCCTTGCGGATCGTCTCGTAGCCGGGTTGGGCCTGGAGGTTTTGGGACAGGGACACATAGAGGACGGCGTCGGCGGGGATCAGATCGGCGGCCAGCGTCTGCTGGCGGAGCCCCAGCACGGCTATCACCCGCTCGCGCAGCGGCGAAAGGGCCAGCACGCCCACCGCCACCCCGGCGAGGCAACACGCGAGGACCACCAACGGGATGAACACCAGCAGGACGTTCCGACGGCTCATCGGGCACCTCCTTTAGAAATTGAAGAGGGATCGCCTCATCGGCTTTGCGGATCGGACACGGGCCGGGCTTGCGCCCCATCCGGCGCCCGCAGGAGGGCCGCCAGCGGGAGCGCCAGCGCCATGGCGATCGCGGCCAGCCCGAAGATCTCCCGAATGATCGTCCATGTGATCCCGGGCAGCGCCCCTGGGAGCGCCTCCAGCGGGTAAGCCGCCGCCAGGGCTTGGAAGCGGGCGGTCCCCCACGCTGCCATCCCCGCCAGGCCGATGCTCATCCCCACCAGGCGGAGGATCAACAACAATCCCGAGGCGATCCCCCGCCCCTCGGGCGGGGCGGCGTCGAGGGCCGCGGCCCCGATCGCTGCCGTCGCCGCCCCCAGGCCGACCCCTGTCAGCGCCATGTGGACCGCCATGACGGCCAGGGGCTCCTCCATCCCCCAGCGGGCCGCCCGCAGCAGGCCTAGGACGGCCACCAGGATCCCCCCCACGGCCATCTCCCGATCCCCGATCCATCGGCTCCCCCAGCCTCCCACGAGGGAGCCCAAGGCCATCGCCAGGGTCAGACTGGTGAGGATCCGGGCGCTCAGGATGGCCGCGTTCCCGATCCACTCCTCAGGCGTGCTCCCCCAGGAGCGCAACGTGTTCATCCAGAGGGGGACCTGGACCATGGGGGTGATCAGGCCGATGCCGGCGAGGAGGTTGATTAGCCCCGCCAGGGCGAAATTCCGCCGTCGGAACAGCCCGGCCGGGATCAGCGGGGCCGCGCGGCGCATCTCATAGCGGGCGAGGGCAGCCAGGCCGACGCCGCCCGCGACCAGCCATGGCCATCCGGCCAGCCGTCCGCTGTCCGTCGGCCACCGGGGATAGAGGGAAGTGGCCTCCATCGAGCCCCCGCTCCGGAGGATCCCCACGTGAAAAGCCGCCAGGCTCCCGCTCAACAGCGCGGCCCCCAGCCAGTCCATCGGCGGCGCCTCGGGCGGGGCGATCGCGAAGGCCGAGCGGACGGTCGCGGCCATCGCGAGGGCGACGGCGGAGAGCGGGAGGTTAAGGACGAACTGCCACTGCCAGCTCCAGCCGGCTACCCCGGGGGGCAAGGGGAAGACCGTCGCCAGCCATCGGCCAGCCTCCGGGCCGTAGCGGACAAGGAGCGACCCATACAGCGGCCCCCAGATCCAGCCCAGGGTATCTACGGCCATCAACATCCCGACCGCCGGCCCCCGGCGTCTCTCCGGGAACCGATCGCCCACTGTCGCCATCGCGATGGGCACCACCCCACCGCCGCCCAACGCCTGCAGGGCGCGGGCGGCGATCAACGTGGGAAGATCGCGAGCCAGCAGGACCCCCACGGAGCCCGCCAGGAAGAGGGTGAGGCAGAGAGCGTAGATCCGCAGGCGGCCGTAGCGGTCCGAGAGCCGACCGAAGAGCGGCATCGCCACCACATAGGCGATCAGATAGGCGGAGACGATCCATGAGGCGTCTTGGAGGCCGGAAGGGATGGGGATCTCGAAATCCACGATCATGCGGGGGAGCATGGTGCTGACCACGGTGAGGTCATCAGCGGCGATGAACACCCCGAACGCGAGGACGCCGAGCAGCCAACTTGAGGCTCTGGGGAAAGGATCAGTCGGCGGGGGCTCCCGCGCGGTCCGGCGGGGAACCGGGAGAGCGTCACCCGGGCCCATTACCATCCCCCGATCGCCCGCCACACCCCATATCGGCGGGCGCTCCATGGCGCTTCCTCCTGGCCCATTTCTGCCCATCCGCCCCGCCCCTTCGCCCAACGACCACGATCGGCGGCTACGACTCCGCTCCCGAGCGCTCAGACTCCTCATTATTTTATAAAAACTTCGTCCGTGCTGAAGGAGACACGAGGCACGGGAGGGCTCTATCCGACGACATACCAATCCGCATTCGATTCGGGGAGCGATCCCCTTGGATCGCCGCCCATTGAAGGGCAGGCCTCCAGGACTGTCGCCGTCCACACCAAAAGGGGGGCTACCGCGCCCCGGCCGGAGGCGCGCCCTCCGCCTCTCCCGGTCCGATCGGGGCGCCCCTCACTTCCCCGCGTAATACTCCTGGAGGCTCTTCACGGTGAAGCCGTGATCCCGCATCGCCCGGATGGCCTGGACGGCCGCGGCCGCCGCCGAGAGAGTCGTCAGCAGCGGCACCCCATAGCGCACCGCCGCCTGCCGGATGCGCATGCCGTCGGTGTAGGCCCGCGGGCCCAGCGGCGTGTTCAGGATCAGCTGCACCCGCCCCTCCCGAATGGCATCCACGACATGCGGCGGCCCCTCGCTGACCTTGTTCACCACCTCCACCGGAAGCCCGACCCGCCGCAGGACCTCGGCCGTGCCCCGCGTGGCCATCAGCCGGAAGCCCAGGCGGTGGAAATCCCGCGCGATCTTGAGCACGTTCCCTTTATCGAAATCGTTCACTGAAAGCAACACCGTCCCGCTCAGGGGCAGCGTGTCCCCCGCTGCCATCTCGGCCTTCGCGAAGGCGTGGCCGAAGCGCTCCGCCCACCCCATCACCTCACCGGTGGACTTCATCTCCGGCCCCAGAACGGCATCCGCCCCCGGCAGCTTCCGGAAGGGCAACACCGCCTCCTTCACGAAGAACGCCTGCACCTCAGGGGAGCGGGTGAAGCCGATCTCCTCCAGGCTCTGCCCCATCATCACGCGGGTGGCGATCCGGGCCAGGGGGACACCGGTAGCCTTGCTGATGAAGGGAACGGTGCGCGAGGCCCGCGGGTTGGCCTCCAGCACGTAGACGATGTCGTCCTTGATGGCGAACTGGATGTTAATCAGCCCCCGCACCTCCAGGGCCAAGGCGATGCGCTCGGTGTATTCCTCGATGATCTGGAGATGATAACGGGAGATCTTGTAGGGCGGCAGGACACAGGCGGAATCCCCCGAGTGCACCCCCGCCTCCTCGATATGCTGGAGGATGCCCCCGATCACCACCCGCTTCCCGTCGGCCACCGCGTCCACCTCCGCCTCATAGGCGTCCTCCAGGAAGCGGTCAATGAGCACCGGGCGCTCCGGCGAGACCCAGACGGCCTCCTGCATGTAGGCCTTCAGGGTCTCAGCGTCGTAGCAGATGGCCATCGCCCGCCCGCCCAGGACGTAGCTGGGCCGGACCAGGACCGGGTAGCCGATGCGCTCGGCCACCGCCAACGCCTCCGCGACGGAGGCCGCCGTCCCATGCTCCGGCTGCGGGATGTCCAGATCGCGCAGCAGGGCACTGAAGCGACCCCGGTCCTCCGCCAGATCGATGGCGTCGGGGGAGGTGCCGAGGATCCGCACCCCCGCCCGGTGGAGCGGCATGGTGAGGTTGAGGGCCGTTTGCCCCCCGAACTGCACGATCACCCCCAGCGGCCGCTCCCGCTCAACGATGTTCAACACATCCTCCAGGGTGAGCGGCTCGAAATACAGCCGGTCGGAGGTGTCGTAATCCGTGCTCACCGTCTCCGGGTTGGAGTTCACCATGATGGACTCGATCCCCAGCTCGCGCAGGGCGAAGGCCGCCTGGCAACAGCTGTAATCGAACTCGATCCCCTGCCCGATGCGGTTGGGCCCGCTGCCGAGGATCACCACCTTCGGGCGATCCGTCGGCGGCGCTTCGTCGCTCTCCTCATAGGTGCTGTAGAGATAGGGGGTGTAAGCCTCGAACTCCGCCGCGCACGTATCCACCTGGGCATAGCGGGGGCGGATGCCCGCGGCCTCCCGAAGGCGGCGGACCTCGAGTTCGGTGCAGCCCCAGTAGGAGGCCAGCTGGGCGTCCGAGAAGCCGTCCCGTTTGGCCTGGCGCAGCAGGGCCGCCGGCACGGTGGAGAGGGTGTAGCGGCGCAGCGTCCGCTCCCGCTCCACCAGCTCCGCCATCTGGGCCACGAACCAGGGATCGTAGCCGGTGAGGGCGGCGACCTCCTCCACCGGCATCCCCTCCATCAGGGCGTCGTGGACCGCCCGCAGGCGATCGGGGTTGGGGCAGGCCAGGGCCGCCCGCAGATCCGCCGGCCGCCGCTCCGGCGGGAACCCTTCGAACCCCTTCGCCCCGATCTCCAGCCCCCGCATCGCCTTCTGCAGGGCCTCCCGGAAGGTCCGCCCGATGGCCATCACCTCCCCGATGGACTTCATCTGGGGTCCCAGCGTGGGATCGGCGCCGGGGAACTTCTCGAAGGCCCAGCGGGGGATCTTCACCACCACGTAGTCCAGGGCCGGCTCGAAGGCCACTACCGTGCGCCGGGTGATCTCGTTTCGGATCTCGTCCAGGGTGTAGCCTACCGCTAACAGCGCGGCCACCTTGGCGATGGGGAACCCGGTGGCCTTGGAAGCCAGGGCGGACGAGCGGGAGACCCGCGGGTTCATCTCGATGACCCGCATGCGGCCGTCGCGGGGGTGGACCGCGAACTGGACGTTCGAGCCCCCCGTCTCCACCCCCACCGCGCTCATCACCGCGCGGGCCCAGTCCCGCATCCGTTGGTATTCCTTGTCCGTCAACGTCTGGGCGGGGGCGATGGTAATCGAATCCCCCGTATGGATCCCCATGGGGTCCAGGTTCTCAATCGCGCAGACCACTACGAAGTTATCGTGGCGATCGCGCATCACCTCCAGCTCGAACTCCTTCCAGCCCAAGAGGGACTCCTCGATGAGGGCGGAGCCGACGGGGCTGAGGCGCAGGGCGAAGTCCACCCGATCCATCAGTTCCTCACGGGAGCGCGCGATGCCCGCCCCCGTGCCGCCCAGGGTGAAGGAAGGGCGGATCAACACGGGGTAGCCCACCTGATCCGCGAAGGCCACCGCCTCCTCCACCGATCGGGCGAGGACGCTGCGGGGAACCTCGAGGCCGGCCCGCTCCATCGCCTCCTTGAACGCCAGGCGATCCTCCGCGATCCGGATCGCCCTTGGGGAGGCGCCGATCAGCTCCACCCCATACCGCTCCAACACCCCGGCCTCGTGGAGGGCCATGGCCAGATTCAGGGCGGTCTGGCCGCCCAATGTGGGGAGCAGGGCGTCCGGCCGCTCCCGGGCGATGATCTGCTCGACGATCTCCGGCACCAAGGGCTCGATGTAGGTGGCATCGGCGAACTCCGGATCGGTCATGATCGTGGCCGGGTTGGAGTTGACCAGGATCAGCCGGTAACCCTCCCGCCGCAAGGCCTTGAGGGCCTGGGTGCCCGAGTAGTCGAACTCGGCCGCCTGGCCGATGACGATCGGCCCCGAGCCGATCACCAAGATGGATCGGATGTCTGTGCGCCGTGGCATGGATACGCTCCCTCACCCCAACGCTGCCGCGTGTTTCCTCCAGAAATGGGGGCCGCCTTCAGCGGCCCCCATTCCCAGCATCCCCTCGGTTGAAGAAGATGTCCCCTAAGCCGTCGCGGATCCCTTCCCCACCACCTGGATCCATCGGTCGAACAGGGGGTCCGCATCGTGGGGGCCCGGATTGGCCTCAGGGTGATATTGCACCGAGAACACCGGGCGATCCGTCAGCGCCAGACCCTCCACCGTCCCGTCGTTGAGGTTCACGTGGGTGATCACCGCCCGCCGCGGATCCAGCGTGTCGGGATCCACCGCATAGTTGTGGTTCTGGGCGGTGATCTGCACCCGGCCAGTGGCCTCGTCCCGGACAGGATGATTGCTCCCGTGATGTCCGAAGGGCAGCTTGTAGGTGCGGGCGCCGATGGCCTGGGCGATTAACTGGTGCCCCAGGCAGATGCCGAAGATCGGGAGGCCCGTCTCCAGCAGCTGTCGCACGGTCGCCACGATGCCCGGCAGCCCAGCCGGGTCCCCTGGCCCGTTGGACAGGACGATCCCGTCCGGCCGCATCCGGAGGACCTCCTCGGCAGGGGTGTAGGCCGGCACCACCGTCACCCGGCAGCCCCGGTCCACCAGCCGGCGGAGGATAGAGCGCTTAACCCCGAAGTCGTAGACCACTACATGGCGGCGCGGCTCGGGGTCCGGCCGGAACCCATGGGGCTGCCACCGGCCGGAGCCCTCGGTCCACTCGTAAGGCGCCGCGCAGGTGACCGCCCGCACCATATCCCGGCCCTCCAGGCCCTCCCAGGCGCGGGCCATCTCCACCAGGGCCTCCGGGTCCACGTCCTCCTCGGTGGAGAGGGCGCCCTTCATAGCCCCCTTCGTCCGGATCAGCCGGGTGAGCGCCCGGGTATCCACCTCGCTCAATCCTGGGATGCCATGGCGGGCCAGGTAGGCGTCCAGAGTCTCCTGGGCGCGCCAGTTGGAGACCACCGGGCTCAGGGCGCGGACGATGAAGGCGGCCACCTGGGGGCGGTCGCTCTCCACGTCCTCATCGTTCACCCCCACGTTGCCGATGTGGGAGCATGTCATCACCACCATCTGGCCCCGATAGGAAGGATCCGTCAGGATCTCCTGATAGCCGGTCATCGCCGTGTTGAACACCACCTCGCCGACCACGGTGGCGTGTGCCCCAAAGGCCCGGCCGATGAAGACCGTCCCATCCTCCAGCGCCAGAATCCCCCTCATCGCACCTCCTCGGTAGGACAGAGAACCCATTTGGCGCGGAATCTTAACCGGGATCCCATCCGGCGTCAAGAAGGGCCCGGAGGCGCGGAGCAGGCGGTATGAGAAGGCTGCTCCGGCGGCGCCCGGCCTCGCCGGAAACTCCTAAGGGTGAGAGATATTTTGGGCTTCGAAGCTGCCGCGGGCCCCTGGGACTGTGATTGCCGAAAAGTTGACGGGGCTGGGCTTTCCCCTTTATGCTGAGTGAGCACTCACTCACCTGGAGGCGCCATGGCCTTGCGGATGGATGCGGAAGCCCGGCGGGCTCAGATCCTGGAGGCTGCGGCCCAGGTCTTCGCCCGCCATGGGTTCCGGGGGGCGACCACCCGCGCCATCGCGCAGGCCGCGGGGGTGGCCGAGGGCACCCTCTTCCGCTATTTCCCCACCAAACGGCATCTCTTGCTCGCCCTGCTCGAGGCCCTCGCCATCCAGCCGATCCAGCGGCAGCTCCAGTCGCTCCCCACGACGGAGCCCCAGCGCTGGCTGGAGGCCTTCCTGACGGAACGCCTGACGGCGATGCGTGCCCACCTCCCCCTCATGCAGGCCCTGTATCAGGAGATCCGCACCGATGAGGCGGTGCGTCAAGCGTTCATCACGCAGATCGTTCAACCCTTCCTCGAGCAAGTGCGGGGGGTCCTGGCGCGGGAGCTACGCCGCCGCAACCGGCGCTCGCATCCCGGCCTGGTCCTCTGGGCGATCTGGGGCGCCCTCCACGGGGTGACCCTCTTCGGCATGGAGCTGGATCCCGACCTCGCATCCCTCCCTCCAGAGCGGGTCGCCCGCGAGCTGACCGCGCTGCTCCTGTGGGGGCTGGAAGGGAGCCGAAGCCAATTCCCCAGGAGGTAAACGACCGATGCGAAGCCGCAGGCTGCTATTGTTCGTTGCGCTGGCTGTGCTGATCCTGAGCGGCGCCTGGGCGCTCTTCGAGCGGGCCCGGGCGCAGCCGCCTGCCCTCCCCGAGACGGCGACCATCCGGCGGGGAACCCTCCGGATCACCCTGAGCGCGGCGGGGAAGATCCGCCCGCGAGCCCAGGCGGCCCTCAACTTCGCCACGCCCGGAACGGTCGCCGAGATCTTTGTCCAGGAAGGGGAACGGGTCCGCAAGGGACAGCCCCTGGCCCGCCTGGACACCACGGATCTGGAGCTGGCGGTGCGCCAGGCGGAGATCGCTTATCTGACCCAACAGGTGGTCTACAGCCAGACCGTCCAGGGGCCCAAACCTGAGGAACTGGCGGCGGCCCGGGCTGCGGTCCGCAGCGCGCAGGCTGCCCTGGAGGCCCTGGAGAAAGGGCCGGATCCCATGGATCTGGAGATCGCGCGATTGAACTACGAGGTGGCGAAGAACGCTATCTGGCAGGCCCAGCTGACCCGCGACAAGACCGCCGGCTCCCCCCTTTCAGCGCCGGTGGACGTGGATCTGGCGAAGGCCCGGGTAGGCCAGGCGGAGCTCCAGGCGGAGATCGCCCGGCTCCAGTATGAAAAGCTGAAGGCGGGGGCGCGGCCCGAACAGCTGGAGGCGGCCCGGGCACAGCTCGCCCAGGCCCAGGCCAGCCTGGCCCGACTGCGGCCGGACGCGTTGACGATCGAACGGACGCGCCTGCAGTTGGAGCAGGCCCGCCTGCAGCTGGAGCAGGCGCGGCGGCGGCTGGAGCAGGCCACCCTGACGGCCCCCTTCGACGGCACCATCATCGCCCTGAACATCGAGGTCGGCCAGGTGGTCGGCGCAGGGACACCGGGCGGGGCCATCGTCCTAGCAGACCTGAGCGATCTCCACCTCGATCTGACGGTGGATGAGGTGGACGTAGTGCGCCTGCAGGAGGGGATGCCGGTGGAGATCCGACTGGACGCCCAACCCGGCCGCATCTTCCAAGGCCACATCGCGTCCATCGCCCCCGTCGCAACCGAATCGGGCGGCGCGGCCACCTACCGCGTCCGCGTGGTCCTGGACGAGCGGGATCCCATCCTGCGGGCGGGCATGAGCGCCACGGTGGAGATCGAGGTGGAGCGTCGGGAGAACGTGCTCCTCGTGCCCAACGCGGCCGTCCGCCGCGACCGAGAGACCGGCCGGGCGTTCGTGAACCGCATCGTCGGGGATCGCGTGGAGGAGGTGGAGATCCGCCTGGGCGCCCAGGGCGAGACCGAAAGCGAGGTTCTGGACGGGCTGCGAGAAGGCGATGTGGTGGCCCTGGGGGAGGTCCGGCCGCCCTCGGCGTTCCGCTTCTTCCGTTTCGGGCGCTGAGGGCAGGCAGGGAAGACAAAGAGAATGCCGGGGCGTTGCGCGCCCGGCGTTTTCATGGAAACGATGTGGAGGCCAGCTGTGCGGATCGGGTTCTGGGTAGAGAACGTCCGTCAGGCCTTGGACACCCTATCATCGAACCGGCTGCGGGCCGCCCTGACGTTGCTGGGCATCCTGATCGGCGTGGCCGCCGTCATCGCCATGGTAGCCATCGGGCGGGGCGTGCAGCATTACATCAACGCTCAGTTCGCCGCCGTCGGCACCAACCTGATCTTCGTCATCCCCCGGGCCGCGGCGGAGGGGGGCGCCCCCGGGGCCGCCCTGCGGGACATCTCCTCCCTTACGATGCGAGACGTGCGGGCCATCGAGGGGGCAGTCCGCGGCCGGGCGACGGCGGTGGTCCCCGTGGTCCAGCAGTTCGGGCCCCTCGAGGGCGAGGGCCAGGAGGCGGTGACGGTCATCCTGGGCACCACGCCGGGCTATGCCCCCGCGCGCAACTGGCGCCCCCTCTATGGGACTTTCCTGGAGGAGGGGCACATCCTGAACCGGTCGCGGGTGATCGTGCTGGGCCTGACCCCGGCCCGCCGCCTCTTCCCTGACACCCCGAACCCCATCGGGCGGACGGTGCGCATCAATGGGATCCCCTTCCGGGTGATCGGGGTAATGGCGGACAAGGGCGGCAGCGCCTTCGGCGACTACAACGATCTCGCCTTCATCCCCCTCCCGGTGGCTCAGGAGATGCTCTATGACGCCCGGGATCCGCGCACCGGCGAGCCACTGGTCACCGGGATCATGCTCCAAGCGGCGCGGGCGGAATACACCGACGAGATCGTCCGGAGGATCACGGAGATCCTGCGGGAGCGCCACCGGATCCGCTTTCAGGATGAGGATGATTTCGCCATCCTAACCCAGTTCGAGCTGGTTTCGATCTTCGGGCAGATCTCCAGCGTGCTCACCGTCTTCCTGGGGGCGCTGGGCGCCATCTCGTTGCTGGTGGGGGGCATTGGGATCATGAACATCATGCTGGTCACGGTGACGGAGCGGACGCGGGAGATCGGCCTGCGCAAGGCGGTGGGCGCCCGGCGGCAGGACATCTTGGTTCAGTTCCTCACTGAAGCCACGGTGATCACCCTGCTGGGCGGCGCTCTCGGGACAGCGGCGGGGGCTGCTCTGGCCTCCCTCATCGGCGTCCTCAGCGGGGGCGAGGTGCAAGCCGCCATCGGTCTGGACATCGTGGCCCTGGCGGTGGGGATCAGCGCGGCCGTCGGCCTCTTCTTCGGCCTCTATCCGGCCTGGCGGGCCGCCCGGCTGGACCCCATCGTCGCCCTGCGGTATGAGTGAGGCGACGGCATAAGGGGAAAAGGGCCCAGCCCCACAGCCCCTTTCCGACGGATCAAAATCAAAAAGGTAGGACTTGAGCGTGAGCCGAGGAGGCGCGGATGCTCGCTCTGCTTCAGGAGAACCTGAGCACAGCCATCCAGAGTCTGCTGGCCAATAAACTCCGAACGGCCCTCAGCCTGCTGGGCATCTTCATCGGGGTGGGCGCGGTGGTCGCCCTGCTGGCCGCCGGCCAGGGCGTCCAGGACTACATCCAGCGCCAGGTCCAGGCCATCGGGCCGAACGTCCTCTTCGTGTTCCCCGGCGGGTTCTCCCAGAGCGGGTTCACCCGCGCCGCTGCCCAGCAATCCGGGTTGCTGCGCCCGGCCCTGACTCTGGGGGACGCGCAGGCGCTGCAGGATCCCGTCCGCGCTCCTGATATCGCCATGGTCGCTCCGGTGGCAGCCCAGACCTTCCCCGTGGCGTCCGGGAAGGAACAGGCCACCGTCACGGTGCGCGGGGTGACCCCGGAATACCGGGTCGCCCGGAACTGGCGGGTGGATCGAGGGCGGTTCATCGAGCCGGAGGATGAGCGGACCCGCGCCCGGGTGGCGCTCCTGGGGGCGGAGACCGCGCGGACCCTCTTCGGGGAGCAGGACCCGATCGGACAGCTTATCCGCATCCGGGAGATCCCCTTCCGCGTGGTCGGCGTCCTGGCCCGCAAAGGAGGGACCTCGTTCGGCAACGAGGACGAAGTGGTGCTGATCCCCTTAAGCACCATGCACCAGTATCTCTATAGCGTGCGGGGGCGCGGGGGGGAGCCGGGCCTCAGCGTCATCGTGCTGGTGGCGCGCTCCCATGAGCGGATCCGGGCCGCGCAGGCGCAGGCCACAGCCATCCTGCGGGAGCGCCATGGGATCCGATTCCGGGAGGATGAGGACTTCACGGTGGTGTCCCAGGAGGAGATCCTCAACCTGTTCGGCAACCTGACGGCGATCCTCACCGCCTTCCTCACGGTTATCGCCGGGATCTCCCTGCTGGTCGGGGGGATCGGGATCATGAACATCACCCTGGTTTCGGTGCGGGAGCGCACCCGGGAGATCGGCCTCCGGAAGGCCGTGGGGGCGCGGCGGCGGGACATCATGCTCCAGTTCCTGATTGAGACGGTGCTGCTCTCACTCACGGGAGGGACCATGGGGGTGGGATTAGGGATCCTCACGGCGCAGCTGATTTCCGCCCTGGCTGGAGGGGCGTTCCAGGCCATCGTGACCCCGGGGGCGGTCCTGCTGGCGGTGGGGATCAGCTCCGCCGTCGGCCTCTTCTTCGGCCTCTATCCGGCCTGGCGGGCCGCCCGGCTGGATCCCATCGTCGCATTGCGGTATGAGTGAGGGAAGTCGGCGCACGGGCGAATTTCCCCTGATTTTTAAGAGCGGGCCGCCTGGGGGTTGGGCTCGCCGAGGTTGAGGACGCTGACGCGGGCGGCGATCTGCCGGGCGATGTCCCGCAGGGCCTGGGCCGCCGGGCTCTCAGGGTGGGCGATCACCACCGGCCGTCCTGCGTCCCCGCCTTCCCGCACCCGGGGATCCAGCGGGATGCGCCCCAGGAAAGGCACCCCCATCCGCTCCGCCAGCTGCTGCCCACCGTCCCGCCCGAAGATCTCCGTCACGTGCCCGCAATGGGGGCAGACGAATCCGCTCATATTCTCCACCACCCCCAGCACCGGCACCTCCAACCGCTCGAACATCCGCACCGCCCGCCCCACATCGCTCAACGCGACCGTCTGAGGCGTGGTCACCACCACTGCCCCGGTCACCGGCACCAGCTGGGCCAGGGAGATGGCCACATCCCCCGTCCCCGGCGGGAGGTCCACCACCAAGTAATCCAGGAGCCCCCAATCCACATCCTTCAGGAACTGGCTCACCGCGCTGTGCAGCATCGGCCCTCGCCAGATCACCGGCTGATCGGGCGGCAGCAGGAACCCCAGCGACATCACCCGCACCCCATAGGCCACCGCCGGGATGATCTTGTTGTCCCGGGGGGCCGGGATCCGTTTCACCCCCAGCATCTCCGGGATGTTGGGCCCATAGACGTCGGCATCCATCAGCCCGACCATGGCCCCCATCCCGGCCAGGGCCACCGCCAAGTTGGCGGCCACCGTGCTCTTGCCCACCCCGCCCTTCCCACTGCCCACCGCCAGGATGTTCTTCACCGTCAGCCCCTCGATCGTCCGCAGGCGGGCGTGGGCGGGCACCTCGGCCGCTAATCGCAGGTCCACCTCGCGCACCTCCGGCATGGCCAGGAGGGCCGAGCGGATATCGGCCTCGATGCGCTCGGTCAGGGGGCAGGCGGGAGTGGTCAGGACCACCGTCAGCGACACCCGATCCCCTTCCACCGTCACATCCCTGACCATCCCCAACGACACAATGTCCCGCCCCAGCTCCGGATCCCGCACCCTGCGAAGCGCGTCCAGCACCTGCTCTCGGGTCACCATCCAGGCCTCCATCCTGATCTCAAGGGGGAAACTAAGGAAGGCCGTCTTCAACGGCCTTCTCCGTCATGGGAGCCCTGAGGGCGATTTTGAAGGCCCTTCGCCCTCGCCCTCTCCTCCCGCCATCAAGGCTTGCACAAATCGTCGCACGTCTTCCTTCCATTGTTCGAAAGATTCCAATGGACGGTCTCGGGGATAGTCTCCTTCATACCAGAAACGAATATGAAGGTGATGGACCAGACGTTGGAAAGATGAAGCGAAGGCAGAAGGCAGGGCCTTTTGAAGTTGCCCCCAGCGTTCCTCTGTTCCAAGATAATGCATCACGGCCAAGCGTGCGGCCTCAAAGAGAGTATTGAACGCGGTGCGATAATGGCGGTCCTGCCGCCATGGGTTGGAAGCGGCCTGGGCGAGCCGTGCGTAATCCTCCGCTGCATGAATCGTTTGCCAAATCTCTTCTGGGGATGGAACGGGCATCCCGGATAGCGCCTCCCGCACGACCTGAGGATCCCCCCACAACAAACGCCCGGCCCGCACAGCTGCGGCGAGGGAACCCAGCGGATCGCCCACCCGCCGGATCACCAGATCAACGGAGCAGGGCAGATCTCGAAAGAGATCCTGCCCATCGTTGCCCTCTTGAGGCTCCGACTCGGTGATCACCAGGATATCGAGGTCCCTCGCCAGATCCGGCATCCACCCAGCGGACCCGAACAAGACGATCGCCCGGATTCGGGGGTCAGCTTGCCGAAGCCGGGCGATGACCTGTTCCAGCCAAGCGGTTCGTTCGGCCCATACGGCCGGAGCACCCATCGGAAGCCCCATCCTGCGGTCACATCGCCCGCCTTTATGAGGAGGCGTGCGCCGCCGCCTTGGCGCCCTTCTTGGCCTTCTCCGCTTCCTTCTCCGCCAGTTCCCGCGCCCAGTCCGAGGGATGGATCTGCGCGTGGTAAGTGTCGGGCTTCAGCAGGCGCGGCAGATCAAAGACCAGCGACTCGTAGCGCTCATAAGACGAAAGCTCGTAATCGTGGTCCATCTTGATCGCGTCGAAGGGGCAGAACTCGGCACAGAAGCCGCAGGACATGCAGATCGTGGCGTCAATGTAAAAAGCTTCCGGCTCCGGCTTCGGGCGCCCGGTGTTCGGATCCGTCCCCCGCACGATCCAGATGCACTGGGGCGGGCAGACCTTGGCGCAGATCCCGCAAGAGGTGCACTTGATCTTGTCCTCCTGGGTGTCGTAGACCAGAAAGGGGATGTAGCGGAAGTTCTCGGGGAGCGGGAGCTTCTCCTTGGGGTATTGCACCGTGAACACCCCCCGCGCCCGCGGCCCCTGGCGGGCCGGGAGGTGATCCGGTCGGTAGCGCCCGCCATTGAGCAGATACCGCACATCCTCGATGTAAGAGTAGATGAAATGCTTCAGCGTGACGCCGAGGCCCTTCAGGATGCCGAGTCCGTAGATCATCGCCTCTTGCCTCCTCCGGGCAGGCTAACGGTCCACCTCGCCCAAGACGATGTCGATGCTCCCCAGGATGACCACCACGTCGGCCACCTTGTGGCCCTTGCACATCTCGTTAAGGGCCGTGAGGTTGATGAAGGACGGCGCGCGGATGTGATAGCGATACGGGTTGGGGCTGCCGTCGCTGACGATGTAAAAGCCCAGCTCGCCCTTAGGGTTCTCCACCCGCCCATAGGCCTGGCCCGCGGGGACACGGATCATATACTGCTTCTTGCCCGTCTGAATCTCCCCCTTGGGGATCTGGTCGAGCGCCTGCCGCAGGATGCGCAGGGATTGCCACATCTCGTCAATGCGGATCAGATACCGATCGTAGACATCACCGTTGTAGCGGACAGCCACATCGAAGTCGAAACGGTCATAGATGCTGTAGGGCTCCGCCCGACGGACATCGTAGGGGATCCCGGAGGCGCGGAGCACCGGGCCCGCCGTGCTGTAAGCCACCGCCAGGTCGGGCGGCAACACCCCCACCCCCTGGCAGCGGGCCTTGATCAGCTCGTTGTGGGTGAGGTAGCGATCCAGCTCCTCGATGGCCCGCGGGAGCCGGTTGTGCACCAACTCCTTCGCCCGGGCGATCCAGTCGTCGGAGACATCGTGGGCCACGCCGCCGAAGCGCATGTAGTTGCACATCATCCGAGAGCCCGAGGCCTCTTCGAAGAGATCCAGGATCAGCTCCCGTTCCTCGATGGCGTAGAGGGCGGGGGTGAAGAAGGCGCCGAGGTCATTGAGGAGGAAGCCGATGGCCCACAGGTGGTTCACGATCCGGGTGAACTCGGCCATGATCACCCGCAGATACTCCGCCCGCTCCGGCGGCTTGATCCCCAACAGCTTCTCCACGGCGATGGCGTAGCCTAAGTTGTTGCTCATCGAGCAGATGTAATCGAGCCGGTCGGTGTAGGGCATGTTCTGCAGATACATGTTCCGCTCACCGATCTTCTCGTGGTTGCGATGCAGATAGCCCATGACCGGCTCCAGGCGGACGATGGTCTCCCCATCCAGGGTGACCACCATCCGGAACACCCCGTGGGTGCTGGGGTGCTGGGGGCCCATATTGACGACCAGCCGCTCGGTGCGCAGGCTCTTCGGCTCCACCCGCTCCCCCGTCTCCGCCCGTGCGAACTGGCCCATGCCGATGTAGAGCAGCTCATCCGAGGTGTCCTCGACCTGGTCGGGATCCCAATCCAAGGGATACTGGACGTTGTCGTGCCAGAAGACGCGATCCTCCGCCCGCACGTGGTGGCCGGAGGGCCAGCGGCTGCCGAAGGGCTTATGTTCCTCCTCGTAGTAGGGCTCCTTCCAATCCTTCCGTAACGGATGTCCGTAGAAGCCCTCCCAGAGCAGGATCCGCTTGAGGTTGGGATGGCCGGCGAAGCGGATCCCCATCAGATCCCAGGCCTCGCGCTCCTGGAAGTCCGCCCCCGGCCATACCGAGACCAGCGAGGGGACCGTGGCCACATCCCGCGGGGTGCGGGCCTTGAACACCAGCGGACCGCCGCCCTCTAGGCGGTAGGCATGGTAGACGACTTCGAAGTAGCCCTCCTGGATGTAATCGACGGCCGTCACGCTGGAGAGATAACGATAACCCAGCTCGTCCCGGATGAAGCGGGCGGCCTCCACCAGGATATCGTTGGCGATGACCACCCCTTCGTATTCGGCGGGCTGGACCGCAGCGCCGAACTTCTCTTTCAAAACGGCGAGATCGCCCTTCAGCTCCGCGAGCGGAGCGGCTTTGGTCTTCGCCGGCGCGCTCATCCTTTCCCTCCATGGAACCTGAGATGCCAACGCCTTAGCGCGGCGACTGACCGACCCTCACCCGGAGAAGTTCGGGCGCTAAGCGCTCGATCGCCGCGCCGCTGGGTCCCTACGAAGAGGCCTCGGGGGATGCCCCCTGCCGGGCCCGCAGCTCGGCCAGGCGGGCCCGGATCTCCGGCAGGCGCCGCGGATCGATGAGATCCGGCCCCAGGATGGGCACCGGGATGGCCTCGGCCTCCCCCCGCTGATACCAGGGGACCGCCCGGACGGACTGGCGTTCGATCTTCTCGTAAAGCTTCAGCAGGCCGTGGAGGAGCGCCTCCGGCCGGGGCGGGCAGCCGGGCACGTATACATCCACCGGGATGAACTTATCAATCCCGGAGACGACGTTATACCCCTCCTTGAACGGGCCGCCGCCGGTGGCGCACGCCCCCATGGAGATCACATATTTCGGCTCCGGCATCTGGTTGTAGAGGCGGACGATCTGGGGAACCATCTTCTTGGTGACCGTGCCGGACACGATCATGAGGTCCGCCTGGCGGGGGCTGGGCCGCATCAACTCGGAGCCGAAACGGGCGATGTCGAAGCGGCTGGCCGCGGCGCAGATCATCTCGATCGCGCAACAGGCCAGGCCGAACATCATCGGCCAGACCGAACGCTTGCGCCCCCAGTTGTAGAGATAGCTCACGAAGCGGTCGATGGTGGTGACGAAGACGTTGTGGCGAAGCTCTGAGGGGACGGGGATGGTGTTCAGATCGCGCAGCTCATCCATCGGCGAGCACCTCCTCCAGCCATTCTCGCTGGATCTCCTCCAACCGCACCGGATCCTTCAAGCGCGGATCATCGGCGAAATCCGGCAGGGCGATCACCCACCGGTGCAGCGTCTCCCAGTCCACCGCCAAGGGATCCACCCCCGGATGGGCCGCCCGCAGGGCGAGCGCAATGGGATAGGCATCATCCCAATACAACGGCATCGTGTGAATCTTAGCACAAATCGAACGAAACAGGCGAATTTCCATTTCCAAATAAAGGGCCGGGGATTCACCCCGCCCCAACGGAGGAGGAGCCGGTGGTCGGTTACGCCATCGGGACCTGGCCGAAGGCCGTGGTGTCGATCTGGGCCCGCTGGAGCTGGCCGCTGTAGTCCACATAGACGGCCTTCCACTCGGTGAAGAACTCGATGGCCGTCAGCCCCGCCTCCCGGTGGCCGTTGCCGGTCCCCCGAGTGCCGCCGAAGGGGAACTGGATCTCCGCCCCGGTGGTGCCGTGGTTGATGTAAACGATGCCGGTGGTGATGTCCCGGATGGCCTGGAAGGCCTTGTTCACATCCTGCGTGAAGATGCTGCTGGAGAGACCGTAGTTGACCGCGTTGTTGATGCGGATCGCTTCCTCGAGATCCTCGGCCTCGATGATGGAGAGCACAGGGCCGAAGATCTCCTCCTGGGCGATCCGCATGTCGGGCCGCACCTGATCGAAGATCGTCGGCTCGTAGAAGAACCCCTTGCCGTTCACCTTGACGGGGTTGCCACCGCACAGCAGCCGGGCCCCCTCCGCCTTCCCGATCTCCACGTAGGAATGGACCTTCTTCACCGCCGCCTCGTTGATCAACGGCCCGACCTCGGTGGTCGGCTCCAGGCCGTTCCCCAGCCGCAGCCGCCGGGCCCGCTCCACCAGCATCTCCGTGAATCGCTCCCGGATGGGCTTGTGGAGGATCAGGCGGGAAC